>Ga0306923_10004733_pt1 | contig 13086 bp, 10 predicted proteins | sample sta12Can44000108_FD_203841 | JGI IMG/M metagenome (GOLD analysis project Ga0306923, IMG submission 203841) | Lab enrichment of tropical soil microbial communities from Luquillo Experimental Forest, Puerto Rico - statanox.12C.anox.44.000.108 (v2)... | ecosystem: Environmental > Terrestrial >... | reverse complement strand
CAACGTTAGGCGCGGGACCGCGACTGGTCGTGACTGAAGTAGTTCCAGGCGTTGCCGTCCTGACTATAGTCTTCGCGAACCGTGCCCCACTGCCTCTCGCTGAGATAGGGTCCCCATTTCTTCCATGGCACAGCTGAGTCACGCGCTTCGTTCAGGCGGACTTGCTCTTTGGTTTCCGGATAACCCGTAGGAGTCTTCTGAATGGGAGTCATTCGTCTCTCCTTTTCCTGCTTTCGTAGTTGGACAGTAGGAAACTGCGCTTAGACGGGAACGGCAGAGCTTGTAAGGATATTCCAGCGCTGTGTTCCTGACAACAGGCGGCCGCTATCGCTGTGGGCGCAGGTGGTTTCGGTGAATATGGCCGAGGCCGCTGATATCCGGCAAGTCAGACGGCGCTGCCATTTCGCGGAACAAATATCCGATCGTCAGGAGGTTGCGACAAATGATCGAATCCTCTCAGTCTTCCAGTCGTCCCGTGCGCAGTGTGTTTTACGTCCCTTTGGAACTCGTGCCGGATTGCGGCTTTACCATTTTTCTCGCTATCGTCAGCACTTTAAGCTGTTTTGTGGTTGCTTTGTGCTGTGTGGCTGCGAGAGGTCAAATAGCCGGAGCCTGCCGCATCTCGAATCCGACGGCGGGTAACGACGCTCACACGAAAAGGACCCGGCTGTCGATTTGACCGGGCCTGACGGGTAAAACGAAAGTCAGGACGGAGATGCAAACCTAACATGCGGCGAACCGAGAGAGTGAACACGAACTTCCGAATCGCATCGGCAAGTCGAGTGGGCTGGTCGATGGGCAGCAGGTGCCCCCTATCGCGTATGACCGTGATCTTCGCTCCTGGGATTCTCGCGCTGGATCTTGCCGCGGCGGGGTATGCGACACCCTTCTGACCGGCAACTGCGGTTCGAATTGATCGTCGGTCGCGGCGGCTGGGTCCCCGTGAGCTACAGGCACTCAGTTGGAGCCTTCGACGGCGGTGCGACGTGGCTTTGGTCTTTGCCACAGGATGTCGGAATCCGACGCTTGATTTGGATAGAACTTCTCGGACTCCGCGTTCGTGGGAACGAGGACGACATCAACGCGGCGGTTGTAGGCCAGCCAGGTGGTACGGGAATCGCGCACACGCTTTTCCGGAGGCTGGTTGGGATTTCGGCTTTGCAGGTCGCTGACCGTGGCTTTGTCGAGCGGTTTCTCCTTGCCATACGCTGAGGTATCGATCTTCTCCGCCGCGATTCCCTGCGAGACCAGGAAATCCTTGACGAGTTGGACCCGGAATTCAGACAAAGCGTCGTTGTACTTGTTCGAGCCGCGATCGTCGGTGAATCCGCCAAGCGAGAGCTTCGCGTCAGGGTCGTACTCGAGGTACTGCTTGAACCCGGAAGCGAGGTTGCTGAGGACTTCCTGTTGACTGCGAACGAGTCCGAGATTCGGCTGGTCCTTGGTGGGATAAGCCGTCGGGAAGAACACGCTGTGAAGCAGAACGGTGGGAATGGGCTCGACGGAACCCTTCATGTGTACTGCAACCGTTTTGACGTCCGAGCCGCCGCAAACATTGGATGCCTTTAGGGTGTATTGGAACTGCTCGTCGACGGGGCCATCGCCAGTCTGCGTCGGGCTGAGAGTGAGGGACTTCGTGCCGCTGGGATCCACGGAGCCACCGGGGTCAAGCGAAACGGCGTCGACGTTGGACGTCGACCAGCTCAGCGTTGTGCTGTCCTGTTTCAGGACCTTATCGCCGATACGGCGGTAGGAGACCTCCGTCGGTGAGGCGGTCAGCGAGGATTGCACGACAGGATTGACTTCGACGGTTGTACTCGGCGTAACGACACCACCGGGTCCCGAAGCGGTAAGTTGATACGTCGTTGTTTGCCGAGGCGAAATGGTCTTTTCGCCGGAGGTCGGAACGGGGCTCATGCCGCTCATATCCGCTTCGACGGTTTCCTTCGAAACCCAAGCCAGCTGCGTCGCTTGGTTGCAATCGATTTTCGAGGGATTGGCAGAGACCGATCCGCTGACGGGCGCAACAGCCACGGTAGCGCTGGCAATGCCGGCCCTAAAGCGTGGTACCGATTCAGGCAGGTCGCCGGGGATGCAATTTGTTCTGCACTCCGATCCGCGTTTCCAGGGCTTAGCCTTTTCTTTTCCGTTCGGGATATAAACAATCACACGCTGGTCTGCCGCGACTGTAATCGGACCGGACCACAGTTCCTTGCCATACCGCGTCACCGTCACTTGGTGCGTTCCTGGTGGCACGATCAACTCCTGGCGCCAAAATAAAGCGTCGTTATCGAACTCATCCACATGGCCCACGAAGTACAGGGGCTTCTTGCCGTTCAGAAGAACCGCGGCGGCTGTTGCCCCGTGGAGCCACCCTGCTTCAATCTGGATACGTCCGCGCGGGCCAGGTACGGGTGCCCCAACGGGTTCGAGCTTTATGTCCATCGGTATCGTCTTATCCGAATCGATTGAAACATCCTGCTCGGAAAATTTGTAACCATAGTTCGCGACAACCACATGGTGTGTTCCGACGTCGAGCTTTATGGTCCGATTGCCGGGACCAATGGCCTTACCGTCGACAAACGTGTAGGCCTGCTTGGGAACAACCGACATCTTCAGTTTCCCTGGCTTTGCGCTTTGCGCGTGGGCAACGGAGTGAAGTGAAACCAAGGCGAGAACAACGAGGCAAAGTGTCTTGACTCTTCGAACGCTCATAAGCCAACCTCCCGCGTACTCTCTGCACACCGTCAGGCAGATCGCACTGCCTGCGGAAACACGGGACGGTCGCGTCCGGAAGCGATTCTGACAGCAAGAGGAGCGCAGTGCAACGAGCTAAATTGCCAAAAAAGCATCGTTGAACTTGGGGGGAAGGAGTTCAACCAGTTGCGGCCGGGGGAGCGGCTTGCGCGGCAACAACGACCGCGCGAGCGCGAACGTTAATTAGTTGTGCAAACTTGGGCTTACGCTGATTGCGAGGCGCCGAAAAGGGCGATAGTCTGGGAGTAGGTACTAGTACTTATAGAAGGCCACTATGCTTCGCAACTCCCTTCTCCGCCCCTCTCTCGCCGCGCTCCTGGCGCTAGCGTTCACCACTTCTTCCATCGCCCGCGGGCAGTTTTGGAATTTTTTGGGCTACACCCAGGTGGATGCCGGTCACGATCATGGCAGGATCCAGGTCTCTCGCCACGATCGCCTGTTTCGCACGATTCAGTTGCGTGTCAGCGGCGCGGCCATTTTTTTTGACCGCGTGGTGGTGCACTTCGGCAATGGCACGTTGCAGGAACTGGTCGTGAGCGACCGGATTTCACCTGGAGGAAGAGACTATGTCATCGAGCTTCCGGGCGAGCGTGGAGCGCTCGAAAGCGTCGAGGTGTGGTATTACAAAGAACCTTGGGGGCACAACCCAAGGGTGAGTCTGTACGGTATCCGTTCGCCGGAGCCCGGCGAATCGATGGTGCGGGCGCGGTAGGATTCCAGGCCGAAATTCTTCCCAGAAAATGCAGGACATGCAGCTAGACACACCTGGTGACCGTTCGGCCGGATGTGTCGGACTCGGCCTCTTCACCAAAGAAGCTTCAATCCGAACTGGACCTGCCGCGCCGTCGTGGAGGTGCTGGTGATAGCCCCAGCCGTCCCGGAGAGGCCGGTCGGATTGGTCGCCGTCGGAGGGGTGAACACAATGAGATTCGGGGTGTTGAAGTTTGCACGATTCAGGAGGTTGAAAATCTCCGCTCGGAATTGCAGTTGCATCCGCTCGTGAATGGCCGTGTTCTTCAACACGGAAAAATCCCAGGTCGCTAGTCCCGGACCATCGACTACGTCGCGCCCGGCGTTTCCATAGAAGCCACTGGCGGAAGGCGGGGCGATGAACGCCGCGGGATTGAACCAGTGGTTAGGGCCTCCTAAAACGATGGGGCCGGTGAAGCTTGGGTTCACAAAGGGACGAACGGGATTGCGCGTATCTCCGTTATTCGATGGGTTGTAACTCAGTTGCGGTGTCAGGGGAAAACCGGATTGAAGAGTGACGATGCTCGATAGAGACCAGCCACTGATGAAAACTCCCTTCCAACCCTCGAGGTCGCTCGCATACCTTTCACCTTGGCCGAACGGCAGGGTATACAACGCGTTGATGACTCCCAGATTCGTAACATTGAAGGTCGCCAGACCCTTGTCGGCCCGCAGGTTGTAGGGATTGGAAACCAGTCCGGGCGCGTTGCCGGCCGTCGTCTGATTCATGGAGTCGCCGTCGTCCAGCGTCTTTGAAAAGGTGTAGACGCCTCGGAACGACAGCCCATGGCTGAAACGGTGGGTTGCATCAATCTGCAACGCGTTGTACGAGCCAGCGCCCGCGGAAAACCAGGTCCAGGTATTCGCTAGCGATGGATTTGCTTTCGGTGTCCCAGCGGGAATGTAGTATGTGCCTGCAGGTATAGGAGCGCCCGCCAAAGGAGAGCCAATTGGGAAGCCAATCGTCGGGTTATTCGTGGCTGTTGTCGGTTGGCTTGGATCCCAGGTTGGGTATACCGCCGGGCAGGGCGAAGCCGGGCAAATGACCGGTACCGGTTCGTTTGCATCGAGGCCAATCAATTCGTGATAGGCGTGAGACCCGACATAGCCCACCGTCAATGATGTGTTGGGGGAGAGTTCCCGCTGGACTCTTAGCGACCACGAGATCAGTGTGGGTGTTTGCATGTTCGGCTGAACACCGCCGGGAACTAATTTCGCTCCGGTCGGTACTGGCGCGGTCGGATTAATGGGCAGTTTTGAAACCGGAAAGGCCGCGAGACTGTAGACCGGATTGAAAGGCGCATTCTGATCCGCGCGATAGCCCAGGGCATCCTGAAGGTCGTTGTACATGCCGAATCCAGCACGGAGCACCGTTTTCGGCCCAAGCGGACTCCAGGCTAGTGCAACACGGGGTTGCGGCAGAAACGTGGCATTGTTGACCGTAAAGAAAGAGCCTCCGATATGCGGCTCCGAAGAAATCACACCATCGGTAAAGGTGTAATTGGCGGCGCGGCCGTGAGCTTCATTCCACCCCGTGGAGATTTCAGCTCGAAACCCTAACGAAACCGTCAGACGGGGACTGAAGCGAATAACGTCCTCGGCGTAGAAAGCGCTGAACAGCGAGCGCCAGTTCATTTCAGTCGGAGCCGGATCAAAAAGAAAGGTGCTGGTCACCCCGGTGTTGATGAATTGTGCCAGGCTCGGGAAAGTCGCTTGACCGAACTGGCTCAAGGCGATTTTCTCGTTGGACTGAAACTGTTGAAACCAACCGCCAAAGCTGAATTGATGACGGCCGCGACTGAGCGTCACGCGATCTTCATAAGTATAGATGTTACGTTTAATGGGGAGATTGCTCCCATTGTTGCTCCCGGCGAGTCCGATCTGCGCTTGCGGATTCGAAGCGGCGCTTCCACCTACAACCACTGCGCCCACGGGCAAGCCTTGGAGAAAACCGGGCACCGAAGCTGCGGGAGTTCCCGGGGTGGGTTGGCCCGTAAAATAATAACCGGCGCGAGAGAATCCGAATCGTGCAACGTTAAGGAGAGAAGGTGAGAACACGTGCGTTTCCTCAACACTCAGTACCTGCTCTCGCAAATTCAAGATATCGGTGCTGTAGGGATTTGCGGGGGTTGCGGTTACATCACCGCCATCATCAATCGTATAAATCCCCGCGAGGGAATCCGCCGAGGAGAATGTTTGATCGAGACGCACGGTCCCGAAGTCCTCGCGAATCGTCTGCAAAGGGCTGCTGAAGATTTGGGAAATGCCAAACTTCTGGCCAGGAACATCAAGTTCGGGCGTTCCAGCAGGAGGCGTCGGCCAGAGATTCAAAAGTGGCTGGACGCTCGGTGCCGCTGCTGCCCGCGCGGCCAATCCGGGAACGAATGCAACGGATGTTTGATTTAAGTCCTGCCGAAACCCTTCGTAGTTCCCGAAGAGAAAGGTCTTGTCTTTACGAATTGCGCCGCCAGAAGAGGCGCCGAACTGGTTTCTCTGAAACGGAGGGGGGCCGCCGGGAGCGTCGAAATAGTTCGCGGCGTCCAAAGCGCTGTTACGCACGAATTCGTAGAGGGACCCGTGCCAGGTGTTGCCGCCTGATTGGGTAGCGATAATGACCTGGCCGCCGGGATGCTTCCCGAACTCCGCGCCGTAGGAGTCGCGTTGTACATTGAACTCGTTTACCGCGTCCACGCCAAGGAGCATTCCGCTTGGTCCGCCCGGCGTCATATTGTTTTCCGCAGCTCCACTAAACTCCACGCCGTTGAGCAGGAAAAGATTCTGCTGTGGACGATTTCCAGAAACCGCAAAGTTGTTTCCCGTGCTGGAATTCGAAATGCCGGTTCCGCCGGTCTTTTGCGAGGTAAAGTTGACAATGCCGGGATTGAGCGGTAGGAGCAGGTCGTAGCTTCGCCCGTTCAGAGGAAGTTGCTTGATCTCCTTGGCACCGACCAAGCCGGAGATATCACTTGTTGTGGTGTTCACGATTGGCGCATCTTCGGAAACTGTGACAGCGGCCTTCACAGCACTTAGCTCCAACCGGAGGTCAACATTGACTTCCTGTCCGACGTTTAGTTCGATCCCGCTGCGGGTAGATTCCTGAAAGCCGGCCTTAGCGGCTTTTACTTTGTAGTTTCCGACAGGCAGCGCCAAAACCAGATAGTTGCCGGCAGTGTCGGACGTTGTAGCGCGCGAGATATCTGTTTCTGAATTGATTATCGTGATGTTCGCGGAGGAAACGGCCGCTCCGGATGGGTCGGTAATCTGGCCTTTGATGGTTCCGGTTACCTGGGCTTGAGCCATGGTTACCCATCCAAGCAGGATCGAAAGCATTGCGAGAAAAAGACGGAAGCCTCGAGTTTTTTTCCGTTCCTGACGCCCGGGACCCAGTCGAAACGAAGAATTCGTCCAGCCCGCAGACGCAAAGCGTCGCCAAATCATGGTATTCCCCTCTCTTGTGCACCTCTGCCTTACCCGGTTGATTCCTCCGTCCGATAATTCAATACGGTTAGGAACGTTAAGTCAAACCGACTTAAACCGAATAATAGGGATACGAATTTAGGCGAATTTGGCTGGGAAACCCCTCTCGATGGACTCCGCGAGGAAGAAGGCGTATCCTTTTGCGCATGACCCTATCGGCTCGCAATCGCCTCGAAGGCAGGGTTACCGAAATCCAGTTCGGCGGCGTGATGGCTCACGTGGTCGTCCGCGTCGGCAAGAACCTGGTGGAAAGCGTAATTACGAAGCGCAGCGTGGAAGAGATGAAGCTGAAGGTCGGAGACAAGGTCTCGGCGGTGATCAAGTCCACCGAAGTGATGCTGGAAAAAGACTGAACCCCACCACCTTCAAATCCTGAGGAGAGGTTGAGATGAGATGCGGAATCTTCGTGAGGTGCCTGTTCGTCTTCCTCGCGTCCGCCTGGTCTCTCCCCCAACGGGCCCAGGAGGCGGCCCTTCCCGTTCTTCTCCAGATCGGGGGCGCGGTATCTACACCGCTTTCCCTGACTCTCGCAGACTTGAAGAAAATGCCGCGGAAAACGGTACCGGCTGTGAACCCGCACAACCATAAAACCGAAGTGTACGAAGGGGTCCTGGTGGAAGATTTGCTGAAGAAGGCGGGCGTGCCGCAGGGAGAAGATCTGCGCGGCCCGGCGCTCGCGACGTACCTGGTGTTTGAAGCGGAGGACGGTTATCGCGTGGTGTTTTCCATCAGTGAGCTGGATTCGGGAATTCTGGATTCCGGGGTGATTGTGGCGGATACGATGGATGGCGCGGCGCTGGCGCCGAAGCAAGGTCCCTTGCGAGTCGTCGCGCCTCACGAAAAGCGCCCGGCGCGCTGGGTGCGCATGCTGAAAACGATTACGGTGATGCGCGTCCCGCCTTCATGAGGGGCGCGCCCGATTGGAGTTGCGAGTTAACGGAATCTTTACGGAACGATTACACGCCTCGGTGTTATACTTCCGTGCAATTTAGATAGAAGTTTACCGGGTCAACCTCGGTTTGGTCGGATTGCCCAGGAGGAAGAGCGATGAAACGCCTGGTGATCCCGGTCTTATTCGCCGTTTTTATTACCGCCGCGTGGGGCAAACTGGAGGAAGAGGAGTGGCTGCAATGGGCGCAAAACCCGCAGCATACCGGCTTTGTGTCGGTCGAAGGGCAGGCGCCGAAGAATCAGCTTGCCGATATTGTGTACGATCCGTTTGTCGCACAGGAGCAAGCGGAGGCGAATGGGGAGCTGCTGGCGCACTATCAAGTGCCGCTGGTCAGCAAAAAGCACGTTTACATGGAGTTCAAGACGGGCAAGTGGGTAGCCTGTTCGACGCCGGGAAACTGGGTCTTTGGAGAGGCGTGCGGGCCAAACACGTGGAACCAGCAGATCTGGAACGAAAAGGCCTTGGTGTGGCGAGGCGGCAAGCTGGTGACGGACTGGACGTTCCAAAGCGACTGGAAGGCCGAGCCGGTGGGCTCGCCGTTTCTTGGCGCCGGCGGGTTGTCGGGATGGGAGCCGGTGTTCCATGCGGTCGTGGTGGACAAATTTGTGTATGTGCCGGGATTTGGGGGGACGGTCTGGAAGGTGAAGCGAGAGAACGGCAAGGCGGTGTCACAGATCAACCCGTTCGGATCGACGGTTGACCCGAACACATTCGTGTCCGGGCCGCTGAGCGCCGACGGGCACGGCAATGTGTACTACAACGCGCTCAAACTGAGCGACCCGACGGTGGCGGATCCGTGGGGGGAATCCGATGTGCTGGGGGCGTGGCTGGTAAAGGTAGGGCCGGACGACAACGCGACGACGGTTACGTACGGGGAGCTAGTGCCCGGGGCGCCTGCGGCGTTCTCAATTTGCCCGGGAATCTTTTTCGATACGAGCACGACGCCGTGGCCGCCGAGTCCGACGGCGGTGCCGGGTGGCTTCCCATGCGGATCGCAGCGGCCTGCCGTGAATGTGGCGCCGGCAATTGCGCCCGACGGCACGATTTATACGATCAGCCGGGGGCATTTTGATCCGCTGGTAGGATACCTGGTGGCCGTGAATCCGGATCTGACGCCCAAGTGGCAGGCTTCGTTGCAGAACCGTTTCACCGACGGATGCGGTGTGCTTATACCCATCGCGACAGCGGCAAATCCGAATCAACCGAATGCCTGCCGTGTGGGGACTACTCCGGGAGTGGATCCGACCACCAATGCGCCGGGCTCGGGAGAAGTGATCGACTTGGCGTCGTCGACACCGACGGTGCTGCCGGATGGAAGCGTGCTGTTTGGCGCCATCACCTCGTACAACGCGCTGCGCGGGCATCTGATGAAGTTCAGCGCGAGCGGACAGTTTCTCGGTGCCTTCGATTTCGGGTGGGACTCAACGCCAGCGGTCGTTCCGCACGACGACACGTATTCGATCGTGATTAAAGACAACCACTATGGCGGCATCGGGCTGTATTGCCAGAACCCGACCCAGCCAAGCTGCACCCCGCTGCCAAATGGACCTTATTACATCACCAGGCTGAATGCGAACCTGGTGCCGGAATGGAAATTCCAGAACACGACGACGGATAGCTGCCAGCGCAATCCAGATGGGTCAGTCACGTGCACGCCAAACACGCACCCGAATGGGTTCGAGTGGTGCATCAACGCGCCAGCCATCGATGGGAGCGGATTGGTGTATGCCAATAGTGAAGACGGGAGCTTGTACGTGCTGAACAAGAACGGAACATTGCGGAACAAACTGTTTCTGAATCTGGCGATCGGCGCGGCATACACGCCGCTTTCGATCGGTCCGGACGGGAAGATTTATACGCAAAATGACGGACGGTTGTTCGTTGCGGGGAATGGGGACGAATAGGCACGGCCAAAAAACCGGCCGTGACAGCGGCGGATCGCGAAGGTCGCCACGACAGAACCAGGGGTGGGAAGCAAATCCTGGGCAGAGCGTTTTTTTTCGTGCTTGCGAGTGCAAAGCACGCTTGACTTCGCCAACACCCTGTCTAAGAAACGTTACGGCGGGCTCGTGTTGCCTCAGTCCCCAGCCCCTCGAAGCCGCATTTGGCCGGCTCAATCCACTCCGCAGGAGGACCCGATGCGAACCTTAGCACCCCGGCGAGCTCCCCGAAGGAGTGGACAAAAGGCAAGCTCACGGCCGAATACCGGAACGGCGTGCGGGAGGTCACCGCGCCGATCTCCGCAGCCGCACTTCCGCGCAGGATCGAAGTGAAGTCACTGCCGAGCGCCAAAGGAGTCGGCGCCTAGTTCACGGGCACGGTCGCAATTCGGGTGCCAGAGGAAGAGGGCCGGCATGAAAGCCCGGCTCTCTTGATTACGAAGCAGCGCGATTAATCAGCGGCCAGAGGGTAGCGTGTGCGGCTACCAAGGCCAGGGGCGACCTTCGGGCCGGAACGCGAGGGGCGGCCGGCGCGACTGCGCTGATATCGAACGATCGATTCACGGACGCGAAGACGGGCCTTGTGGAGCTGAGACTTTGACGTTCCGGTGGCCCATCCCAGGATCGAAGCGATTTCGCGATGCTCGTAGCCGTGAACATCGTGCAGCACCAAGGCGGAGCGAAAACCTTCGGACAATCGACCAACTGCGGTTTGAAGCAGGAGTCGGTCGGGCAGACCTTCAACGCGATGATCGGGTATGCCCGGCTCGACCGGGGGGCGGCCGTCTTCTTTTCGAGCTTCTGCAAATTCATCCAAGGAAACTTCGTTCACGCGCCTTTTCCGGAAACACATGAGGACGGTGTTGCGAGCTACGCGATACAGCCAGGTGGAAAACGCCGAGTGGCCGTGAAAATCGCGCAGGCCCCGAAAAACGGCGAGAAAAGTTTCCTGAGTCAGATCCTCCGCGAGGGAGGGATTACGGACCATGCGCAGACAGAGCGAGTACACGCGGTGAGAGTGCAGACGATAAAGGCGTTCGAACGCGGCGGAATCGCCTTGGCGGGCCAGTTTCAAGGCTTCGCCTTCCGTTAAAGTACAGGTTTGCGACGACATTTGAAAGATCTCAAGGTCCTTTCTGAAAATCTCAAAGCGTTGCTGATTCACAAGCTCAAAACTCAGGCCGATCGCACCAGGGCGGGAAGAAACAGAGGCGCAAAAGCCATAAGGAGCCCGAAAAAAATGGGACGGAAGTTTGGGTGCAATTCGGCTGCCAAGCAGCGAATGGCGGGCAAAGTCTAGTATGCCGTAGTTTATGGGTGTGTTTTGAGACGCAGGGTCCAAAGCATGGTCGTACTAGTGCGTGTAAATTGTTCTCAATCGAATAAATTTGTCGCAGAAGCGAGAAACAGAAGAAAAGTAGAGCAATATCCAATCAGTAGAGGAATGAAAAGAAGATTCCGTCGTTATTTTGAGGCGCATTGCAAATTTCGGGCGGTTACGGCGGGCGCTCGGTCGGTCGAGCACCGCTTTGACGATGTTGCCGCGAGCCCTCGGCGGCGCGATCCGGCGCCCCCAAAAAGCGGTGTAGAAGAAGTCGAGGCTCTTCGCCACTCTGCGACAGGCCGGCTCCGGATGCCATCGCAACACGGGAAGCCTACGCAATCGGCAGCAGGTAACCGCCAAACAGACGAAGCGGGATCCCGTACTGCGCTCCGCAATCACGGAACGCAGCGGCGGACCAAGTCGCCAGCCGATTGCGGTGCCTCGGGTCGCGCAACACACCGGCGTGAACATCCAAGGCAATTTAGCGAAGGCGAGTTGGTTCTCCTTGACAGTCTAGGGGAACAGGTATTATATTCCTAGGTCATCTAGGAGAAGAACCCTGTGGACAAGCAGCTGGAGCTTTTGCAAGGAACGCTCGACATGATGATCTTGAAAGCCATCTCGCTCGGGCCACTGCACGGATACGGAATTCTGCTGCGGATCCAGCAGATTTCGAAGGACCGGCTGGAAATCCAGCAAGGCTCCCTCTATCCGGCACTGTACCGCTTGGAGGATCAAGGCTGGATCGGGAGCGCGTGGGGCGAGTCGGACAACAAGCGGAAAGCGAAGTACTACCACCTGACCGCGGCCGGAAAGCGCAGGCTGCAGAGCGAAGCCGAGAAATGGAACCGGATGACGGAAGTGATCGAAGGGATTTTGCGCGCGAGGCCGGAGGAAGTATGAGGCTGTGGAAACGCGCCGGGGCGTGGTTCGAGGCAACGCTGGGGCGCGCGCGGATGGAGTGCGAGATGGACGCGGAGCTGCGATTTCACGTTGAGGCGCGCGTTGAGGATTTGGTGCGCCGCGGCCTGGGACGAGAAGAAGCTAGGCGGCAGGCGCACATGGAGTTTGGCGGAGTCGAACGAGCGAAAGAAGAGTGCCGCGACGCACGCGGAGTGAATTTCGTCGAAGGTGTGATGCAGGATTTGCGACACGCATTTCGGACCTTGCGCAAGTCGCCCGGCTTTACGACTGTTGCAGTGCTCACGTTGGCGCTGGGGATTGCTATCAATGCGACGATGTTCAGTCTGGTAAGCGCGTACCTGATGCGGCGGCCGTCGGCGCACCAGCCAGAACGGATAATGGTGGTGTCGTCGGTGAATCCAGGGCCGGTGTTCCAGCCTGATGCGTATCCCGTTTCGGCGCCGAACTACCTGGCGTGGCGAGCGGCGAATCACGTATTTTCGGAAATGACTGCGGCGGACGAATACCGGACGGTCACTCTGACGGTGCAGGGTCAGTCCACGGCGCTGCGTGGCGCGGCTGTGTCAGCGAACTATTTCAGCCTGCTCGGCGTGTCGCCGGAGTTTGGGCGAACGTTTTCGGACGGAGAAGATCAGGCCGGGCGAGACCACGTGGCGATTTTAAGCCACGAGTTGTGGGTACAGCGGTTCGGTTCGGATCCAATGGTGGTGGGACGCACGGTGCGGCTGAACCGGGAGAATTACGCCGTTGTTGGAGTAATGCCGTCCGACTTCCGGCTGCTCGGTTACACGCGGGACCTGTGGACGCCGCTGACGCTCGGCGCCGAGGATCAAGCGGCAGCCGCACGCAAGGACCGCTCGTTGCGGTTGTTCGGGCGACTGAAACGCGGAGCAACGATTGAAGAAGCGCGCGCCGAACTGACGGCGCTGGGACGCAGGGCCGAGGAGAGTTTTCCCGATAAC
>Ga0306923_10004732_pt1 | contig 13087 bp, 24 predicted proteins | sample sta12Can44000108_FD_203841 | JGI IMG/M metagenome (GOLD analysis project Ga0306923, IMG submission 203841) | Lab enrichment of tropical soil microbial communities from Luquillo Experimental Forest, Puerto Rico - statanox.12C.anox.44.000.108 (v2)... | ecosystem: Environmental > Terrestrial >... | reverse complement strand
TGGCTTGGCGCGGCGGTACGGCTAATCGACGGAAGCGGCCCGCCGTAGCGTAGCGCAGCCTCAAGCGGAGCGGAGCGAAGGCGGAGCCGCGAGCCGCTCGCTCAGAGCGGTGAGCCGCGCGCGAGGCGGCAACCGTTTTCCGTGTGTATAGGGAATGGTTGCCGCGGTTGCCGGTCGTGGTTGCCGAACGGTTGCCACGCGGTTGCCTGCGGTTTCATCGCGGTTGCCGCATGGTTGTCTTTTTCTTCGAAATGGACGGTTGCCGCGCGGTTGCCGACCCTCTGGCAACCGTCAGGAAACCGTGACAACCGCGGTCGACGGTTGGCGACGGTTGTTAATCGTTGTCGCGCTAAAGATCAGCGTGATTGTTTGTTCAGGCGACCGCCTGGCGCCTTCCGCTTCCTGCCAGCCATCCTCCCATTGCGCCCTAAATGATGCGGTAATCCTTCAATTCCTTGAACAAGGTTTCCACGACCGTCTTCACTACCACCACGGTCGGGATGGCAAATAGCATGCCCCACAAGCCCATGATTAGAGAGCCGCCTATAATCGCGACAATGACCATAAGCGGATGAATGCTCACCGCGCTACCGAGAACAAACGGCTGAAATACAACGTCGTCCAACACATGAGTGATCCCAACAAGAATTATCACGTAGAGCGGCAGATTGTTCGGGTCAAGCCCGGGAATCAGTGGCTCTAGGTTTTCCGCGATCAAGGCAGCGCCGAGACAGATCACCAAGGCGATGACCGTTCCCAACATCGGAATGGCATTAACCAGTCCACAAATCAAACCGAGCGCCGTCGCGACCCCGAGAGGAACTCCAAGCAAAATCAACCCGAGAAACAGAGTAAGACCAACTAAAGCACATTCCATCAACGTCCCCCGCAAATATTTGCCGATGGCGTTGTCCAGTCGGTCGAGAAGAGTGAGTGACAGTTCAAAATAGCGGTTGGGGACGAGGCCAATAAAATAGCGTCGTATCTGTCCGTTATCGAAGCCGAGAAAGATGAAAATCAGCGGAGCTAAAATCCACGGCTCCCAGCTGGAGCTTTCGCCGGCAGCAGCAGGCTGGACGGGGGCAGCAACCGTCGCGGGCGTGGCCGACGCAGCGGCAGGAGCTTCCTTGGTCGCCACATATTTGCGCGTGTTTTGATTCACCTCAAAATACCCGAGGATTTTATTGTCTTCCCCGAAGTGACCACCGCGGTCGTGCAGAAACTGTGATGCTTCCTTCGGATCCAGTTCGAGTAACTGATTGATTCTATCCATGAGTGGGTCGGTCTGTTCCTCGATAAAGCTCATCAGCATGTTCGGTTTTTTCTCTGGTGATTTCGCCACCAGTTGCTGGTACTTCTCGTTCAATTTGTATTTTAGGCGTACCTTGTATTCGAGCTGCTGTTTGTCGTCAGGGATATACTTACGAGCGGTGTTGAAGGCGAAGAACAGAGCAAGACCAATGGCAGCAAAGGAAAACAATACTTGAAGCTCATGGGACAACCACGGAATCTTAAATCGCTCTTTAACGGGACGGAATAAAAAGGCCAACAACGCGCCAACGATGACCGGTATGACGAGACCGCTCAATTTCCAGATCAGAAATCCTCCCAAGATCAGGACAAGAATTCCAAAGATTAGGTGAAAAACCCATCGGCGAACTTTGCGTTCTTGTTCCTTGTTTTCAAAGTCCTGATTGGGTCTCATGCTACTGAAACCTCAGATCCCAGCGGAAACAGGACGAACACGATAGTTGGAGGCGAGAAATTTGAATTTGATTCAGGTCAAAAAGGAACTTTCTGACGTTGTTACAGCATTGGTCGGGGGACACTCAGTTGGATTTGATCTGCCAAAAGCACGCAGATTCTTGGTTATGGTGTCGGGCGAGATCGCACGCCCTTTCCTGTCGCAAAATTGTTGACCAACGAGTTCGCTCGTCGCGGCCGAAAACTCGCTGCGTCAGACAATCCAGGCCGTTGTGTTGTCACACGCGATGCGGTTCGCAGCGATGAGCTCGAGGCGATATTTCGACCACAGCGCACTCGTGGGCTTCGGCGGCTTGTCACGATCGAGAATGCCGATCTTGAAGCATTCGGCCTTCCAGAGCTCGAGGGTGACGGCACGCCGGCCGTAGTGCTGCACTGTATCGCCGCATAAAGCATTGTGGAGCGCGTCGAGGAATTTCTCGCCAAGCGGCGACACATGGCCGCGCCGAACCGACGCGGTGACATCGACCGTCCATTCGTCGTTGACGAGGGCAATTGTCGCATCCTGAAAGTCTCGTCGCATTTCAGGTGTGCGGGTGCGGGCTTTGCGAAATTCGAGGCGAAAACTCACGTCGCTATCGGGCCGCTCCACTGTTGTCAGGTGGATCACGTTGTCCATCCGCCATTCGCGCGTCTTAGTACCGTAGCCGCGCGTTTCGTCGTGCCCGGTGTGGTCCAACCAGACTTGCGCGATGCCGCGCTTTGTCAGGCTCGTGACGAGCGGCAAGGTCTGCCGCCATCCCTCCTCCTCTTTCATGTCGCCGGCGATCAGGCTCATAACGTTGTCGAAAACAATTCCGTCCACACCGCCCACCTTATCGATCAATCCGTTCAAGATCGCGGCGCCGGCGGCGGTGTTGAGCGGCGCAAAATTCTCAATGTCCTCGTGACTGAACGGGAACAGAGTTGTGGGAATTTCCCCTAAGCGGCGGACGAGATCCGCTAGGCGCTGTTTGAACAAGCGGGCTGACATTTCGCCGTCAATGTAAAGGATGCGCGAGGGCCGATAGGCACGCCAGTGCAGAAAGTTACGGCCGATCGCTGAGCGGCCGGCGATCGCCATGCTGAAATTGGTTTTGCCGACGCCGGTCGGTCCAATGAGGAGCGTTCGGCTCGTCGTGAAAAACCATTCACCCATGATGCGATCGAGATCCGGCAAGACGCGCGCGAGCCACTCCTCAACGGTGAGCGGAATGTCGCCGATCGGCTTCTTGCTTTTGTCGCCGGATCCCGCGCCGGCATCAAATCCATAGTCGCGTTATCGAAGGCGCCGGGATCATCGGCGTGGCCGTTGGTTTGCGGTTGCTCGCCCGCGTCGCGGATGAGCGGAAAATCGCTCATGTCGTCGTTCGGATCGCCGGTTGTCCCTGGCGCGATGGTGTCGCGCAATTGCCGCTCGGGGTCGCCGAACGGTTCAAAATCTTTACCCGGCGGGGCTACCGCCATAGCAGCCATCCGAGTTCCGGAGCCGTACACCACAGCAACCCTGGCAATGCTTCGGGAGCGTATTGAATGGAGTAAGACGGCCGTCGATACGGGGGAATATGTCACTGACTTGATAATGGAGCTGATACGGGCCTACGCGAGTATCGAGGTGCTGTTGAAATGCGAGGCGGAAGATCGACGTCAGCAGGCAATAAAGCGGGCTTGGTCGGGTCCCGTGCAAACAACTAAGCACTGACGGGTCAAACCTTGACCTGTCAGCTCGGCGACGCTGCGTGTCGAGCACTTGAGATCCGAGGAGGGCGCGATGGCCAACGAGTCGAAACCCACCACGGCATTGGAGCATGGATTGCAGGTGATGCTGGATCTGCTCATGGGCTATCTCGGGAATAACGCAACGCGTACGGAATGGATGGTGGAAATTCAGAAACGCTTCACTGGTCGTAATGGAAAACTGAGGCGGGGATGGTCGAGTTTTTCAATTGATCGAAAAATCACTAAGCTGGAAAAGATGGGGTTGATTACCGGCGGCCGAGGTTATGGGGTCTCTTATTCAGCTGTGGCTCCCGCGCAGCCGAGGCAACTTGCATCGACTAGTGAACTGCCTGCGAATGAGAATGTAAGTGACTGTAATAGCTTTCTTGATGTGCTCGAGGCGGCCAAGCAGCAGCTCGACGAGGAAGGCAAATCGGCGCCGGCGTGATATGATGCGTTCATGACGGCACCGAACAGCATCAAGGCAAGGCTTGACGAAGCAAAATGGATCATGAAGCGGCAGATGGATCGCATTGCCGCGCTTGAGGCCGAGAACGAGCGCCTGAAGGCTAATGCGTCTGCGCATCAAACCCTTGCATCGATTTACACTGATCCCAATCAGCCTACCGGCCATCGGATTCGCGCTGCCACGGCGGCATTGGCCTGCGAAACGCCAAGGCTCGAGAGTGTGCCGCCGGCCATTGATTCGACCTGCGAGGTAATTGAGCCGCTGGCAGATGTTGTCCGGAGGCAACGTGCCCGCGCGGACAGAATGATGCTGGAGCCGCCCTTCAGTGACCTGCCCAAGCATTTTCCGCTCCAGTCTAATAGCAACGGCAGCGATGACAGCGGCGGCAATTAGCCGTCATTTAGTAACAGTAACGCCTGAAAATCGCAGAAGTTGTAGGAAATTTCTGAATCATTTCAGTGTGCGATTGACGTTGATCTGTCTTAGGAACAAGCCGGCAGCGTGTAGGATTCGCCAATTCCGGCTGGCTGTCTGGTGCTGTGTTGAAGGTGGAAAAAAGAGCGGCCCCGTTCTCCTGAAGAACGAGGCCAAGGTCGGTGGCGCAAACAATCACCGCCAGGACTATTGCCATTCTTGCGCCTTAGAACGACGACGACGCTCGCGGTGTTCGCAAAGGCGGGGAACGCTAACACACTCCCGACTGCGGGGGATTGATTGGGCGCGCCAATCCCTTGCTCAATCGCGCCAGCCGCACCAGGCGCAGCCGCAGCGTCCTGCAGGAGTCCTTTAAAGCCGAAGGCCTGAAGACCCGCCCCGGGGGGCAAAAATCGCCGCGCGCGAGTTCGTCAATACCCCCTCGCAAATTTTGTGCGAAAATTCGAAGGTAGGACAGATACACTGCGCATATTGCGGCTAAGCTGTGCGTGAGGAGAGACAAATGAAGCTGTCGTTAATTGCCGCGTTGCTGCTGATTGGCGCTGCTTCTGCTGCATCAGCGCAAACCCGTTGGACCTACTACCCCGGTTGTAGCTTGAAAGAAAGGGGCTACTACGGAACGCCATATGGTGGCGGTCCCCAATTTTATGCCAGTGGCGGCGGGGATCAGTACGGATACGGTCCCGCCTATAGCTTAGCCAAGCAAGCGCCGACCCCGCCAAACTGTGTTGACCCCCCACTGACAAGCCGACGAGTAGTCGGCACGCGGCGTAGCAAAACTGCGCACGAGAAATGAGGTTTGGCATCGACCAAGAAAAGGCCGCCCAAGCGAGCGGCCTTAAGTTATTGGAGGTGAATCACTTGCGATTACAGGGAAGCAAATTGAGGCCGGGGAGTCAAATTCCGGGCAGGCCCGGCGTTTGCGTTGGCCGCGGGTCCTTAAGGCGCGCGGGCCTGGGCGAGGCGGGGGTGGGGGGCAAAAATTGCCGCGCGCGAGTTCGTCAATCACCCTTCGCAAATCTGTGAGCTATTTTTAAAACGAATTTTGCCTAAAGGGATTTCCAAGGGTGGTCTTAACGACCCTCAAGTTACTTCGCACTATTACGTCGCCGGTCTCAAGCCTTCTCTAGCGCGTACTTCCTTCGCGCCTGCTGAACTTCGGCGGTTTGGATGACGAGATCGTCAATACCGCGAAGGGCGTCGCTAAGTTCGAGAATATGGTTGAGCAACAAATCTGGATCAGTAAGGCGCAAAACGCGGATTGCGGCGACGATGTGCGACATCGCTACTGCAACACGATGTTCTGGTTCAAATGCAAAGATGTCATTGAGGACGTCGACCGAGTCATGACGAGGTTTGGCATTCATGCGGCCCTCCCTCTGATTGCGGCCCCCCGCTTTTTGCCAGACCGGCCAGTCGCATCCGTGATTGCCATCACGTTTTGGATGGCCATCGCGGAAACGTGATTGCGCTTGAATGTGCGTGAATGACAGAGGGCCTGGACCAATTCCAGTCGGTTGGATGTGGTCGAATGAGGAGGTTGAGATGGGACAATTAGAACATGATGATGGGTTTCTTGGCGCAATCAACCAATACTTTGTCCTCAACGCGCAAGACATCCTCGCTTGTGCTCGGATAGTTCGGCTTCGAGGGCCCGACGCTGGCGGGGGTATGTTCAGCGTCCGGATGGCATCGTCCGGGTCCTCACCGATGCTCGTAGCAGAGCACGGAGGTCCTATATCGCATCAGTGTCTGCAATGAGCAAAACCAATGTCAGCCGGGTCTATCGACGAACAAGAGGCGTGCTTTGTTGTGCGCGACCAGAACGGGTGGCGGCTTAAATCAGCCGCACCGATGCAAATAGCGCAAGAACTGAAAGAGCCGGAGGGTGCGGTCGGGTTCCGTCTGCTGTCGGAATTGCCTGCGCGTCTTTCGACGGAGCTATTTGCTGGCGCCGAACTGGTGCGGCTCCGCGCCGGTAGGGTGTTGTTCCGGGCCGGCGATTCCGGCAACGGCTGTTATCGCGTCGAGGACGGACTCCTCAAGGTCACGATGGTTTCAAGCTCCGGCGCCGAGCGCATTCTTGCCTTCCTCAGCAGGGGCGCCATCGTTGGTGAGCTTGCGGTCCTCGATGGACTACCGCGTTCGGCGTCGGTAGTGGCGGTGCGTGATGCGGCAGTGAGCTTTCTCAGCAACGCTGCGTTCGAGGCCTTCGCAAAAAAACATTCCGAGTTCTACAAATCGCTGATCAGGCTTCTCGCTAAACGCCTGCGCGAGACAAACACGACAGTGGCAGCCAGTAGCTTCCTTTCACTCAAAGGGCGGATGGCCCGAACGTTGCTCGAGCTGGCGGAACATTTCGGGCAAGAAGTCGAGCCGGGACGAGTCGTCATCCGTCAGAAGATCAGGCAAATCGACCTCGCCGCCATGGCCGGTATTGCACGCGAAAGCGTCACCCGGATCGTCAACGACTGGCAGCGCCGCAAGCTGCTGAGCCGCCTCTCTGGCTACTATTGCCTTGAGGACAGGGCGCAACTCGAGCATCAAGTTAAGCTTTGATAGCGGCGCCGCCAGCGTGCTTGGGCAGTCACTTCCTTACTTCGGGGCCAGCATTGTGGCGTCGCCCGGCGTCGGCGCTATGAGCAACGCCGTCAGGCAATCATTTTCCAAATGGAGCTTTTGGTTGGCGTATTTGAGCTGATCGATCGTCGCGCAGCGTTCGCGCACCAGGAGCTCAAGCCGTTCGATCTGGCCGTCGCGGATTTGCACCTGGGTGCGCAAGTTGCAGATGGTCGAGGTTAATTCGTTTCGCTGGCGCTCGAGTGGAACAACCTGGCGCAGTCTCGCCAGAGCTACGACTCTCGACGTCAACTTTCGGTTCATGGCAGCGGCGATGCCGGATTTAGGCCGTGCGGGGCTTCGCGAAATTGCTTAGTATGCTAACGAATTTGTCGCAAGCCGAGAAGCGCGCATGAGCCCTGGGCCTGAGGACGACGTCAGCCAAAGCGAGAAGCGGCGCATCCTTGCTTGAGGGCACGACGATGTTTCAGCGTGCCCAGGCTGAAGCCAGCATCGACATCACCCAGGTCAATGCCGCCAATGTGGTCGGTAGCAAGCCGAACGTGGCGGCTTCGTATCCGGCGGCATCAAGCTCCCATCAAGTCGACCTGCCACCAGAACAACCGCTCGGCTATTCGGTTGATGATATGCCCGGGCTCGAGAACCCGACCGGCAGCTCCTCTGTACTAGCGTCGGTCGAACCTGGCCCGGCATCGGATCCCGCGCCCTTGTCTGACCTTGCAACGATGAGCAGCGACCTGGTGCCGGGCCTTCTTCTCCTGCGGAGCGCGACGATGGCTGATCGCCCGAGATCTGCGGCAGCGTCGCTCTACCCCAATCTCCCGAGCGGCACGCCCGATGTTGTGCAGTAAGGCCGCCGCGGCAGCGTGGCCGATGCCATGTATCCGCGGCCAAAACCGCCACCGAAAAATCCGTATCTCGAGCCCATGACGGAAACCGAGTGGCGCGACCAACTGTGGGAATTGGCGGGGCTGCGGACTGAATGGTGGACTACGATCAAGGCGGCCACCCGCAGCGCACTGCCCGCGTTGATCTCGGGGCGAGCGTTGGTTGGGCCGAGTGCCCTTATCGATCGCTTCTCATTCTGCCTAGCGCGCAGATGTCGTTAGCCGGTCCGATGGCTCAGCCACGGCTGTGGCTCGGTCCAGCAATTCAGATTGTTGATGCTGGCGGTTTTGCTGGATCATTCCCGATCACCATCCAGCCCATCTCCGGTGCAGAGTCGATCATGGGTCAATCGCAAATCCAAATCACTACGAACTTTGGTGGGTTGATCCTTCTTCCGATTTCTGCCCAACGCGCATGGATCACGGTGACATAGGAGCAACAAATGAAATTCAAAATACAAGAGGGTTGGCGACTTGGCGGACTGATCTGTCCTCCCGGCACAATCATCAGCAGCGACGGTAAAGACCGTTGGTCGCAACGTGCCAAGGGCAAGCCGGTCCCGTTCGATGCAGTACCGTTGGACCAGGAGGCTTGGGAAACCCAATTGCGGCTGTGCCCGGAGCACAAGCACTTGCTCCGCGGCGGCTGGATTTGAACTGAAATGCAAACCTGAAAGGAGAACTAACAAATGGCAATGAAGGGATCAGGAGGCGGCGGCTACGGCAGCCGTCCGCATGTCGAGAAGTCCGTCAAGACTGGCAGCGGTTCGCACTCAACGCGACCGGCCGGAGTTTCCCAGATTGGCTATCAGGCCGGCGATCATACGACCAGCCGTCCGGGTTCGAGTGGGTACAAGGGCGAGAAGCTGCACGGTCCCGCCGAGCGCAACTTTCAACCTGTTAAATTCGGCAACGAACTCGCCACCAATGTTGGCAAGGGCGGACCCGGCACTGGTCGCACGCTCTACGGCCAATCAGGTCAACAAGGCCAGCATGGGCCAGTCGCTGGTTCACCGCGTCCGCAAGGTCGCGGCTTTGATGAGCGCGGTTAAAGCGCTAACGCACAGGAGGCCATCATGGCATGTGAAGTGAAATACAAGTCAGCAAGCGGACCTGAAGAGATTATCAACAAGCGGATGCGCAACTCTGGTGGTGAAGAAGCCGACCGCACGATCAAGAGCGGCGAGGGCGTGCGCAGAGTTTTTCACAACATCCACTTGAGCGGCCATCAAGCCCAGCATGGCGGACCAAATAAAGGTGAGGGTGACATCCACGGCAAGCCGCGCGGCCAGGTGTAGCGATGACCAACAAGATGGATGAGGAGATTGCTGCGTTGAAAGCTCGCGTCGCCGAGCTTGAGCGCGCCGCCGCGCCGCCGAAGCCGTTCGTTCCGGAACCATATCAGCGCTACGATCCGACTGCTGGCATGTGTATGCCACCCTCGGCGCTGCGGGCAATGGTTGCTGCCGAGCCGAGTAACTTCATGCGTGACGTTGTGCGCGACAACCGTGCGCCGAGCACACCAACCGGTACGATCCCGCGCTCCGGCCAGCGCGACCGTGCCAGCACCTCACCGGGCATTCCTGGTGGCGGCACAGGATGGGCACACGAAACGCCTATCGGCCCGCCTCCGGGCGTTGCCCAGGCCGACCGGCTGATGGATGCGCAGGATGCTCGTGATCGCGCTGAACTGATCAAGCGCGATGCGCAACTGCGCGCCATGGAGAAACTCGCGGAGGGTAAGTCGTGAGTGACGGCAACGAAGCCGCTCGGCGCTACCACGCTCGCATCCAGCAGGAACACGCCGAACTCGACGATCCTATCGTCAAAGGCCAAATGGCGCTGGATCGTTGGTGGGAGCAAAAGCTCCTGCGTCGGGCCCTGGCCCAGCGCAGCGAAATCCCGGAGCGCGGTGAATATGATCCGATGCGGCGGTTCATGGAGGAAATGGACGACCGGCAGGAGGAAGCCGGCCGCGCCTGGACTCGGTGAGTGCGGTGAGCGGCAAATTCTGGCCATGCCCGATTGATGAACTTCCGGACCGGAGGTCTTTAATTTCTGAACCGCTGCTACCTGACAACGTAATTTCGTTACGGAAGACGCGCTCGTTGCATGCCATTCTTTGCGAAGCGCTGATTGATACGCAGGCCCTGCTGGCGCGTCTGGAGGCGGGCGTGACGGTGCCGCGGCAGGAGCAGCGCGAGGTGGCGCGGCTGCTCTATGTCGCCACGCGGCATCAGCGGGACGCGCTGGCAGCAGTGCTCGAGCTCGACGGATTGGAATAGAGCGCGGGCCGGCAACCTTGGACGGTATGAAACCTCCTGACCGGAATGCGGGCCCGTCTACGGCATGCCCTACGACGAATGGCGCGCCAAGCACCACAAGGAAGCCTCGGCCGAACAGAAGGCTGCGTTCGAAAAAGCAAGTGAAAAACATTGACGGCCACTGCGCGGCGCGGTTCGCCTGTGCAGTGCTGTGGATGAGCACGCTCGTGGCTTGACCGCAAGCCGCGCTGCTTCGAATGCTGGCGGCGGATCGCGAGAACCGCGCCACGGAGTGTCCAATGGCTACTGCTGCCGCCGTCAAAGAAGATCAACTCGCCCGCCGTTTCGCCAAGGATCAGCTCAAGGCGTTTGTCGAGCGGGTCGAGCGGCTCGAGGAAGAGAAAAAGGCGATCGCCGACGACATCCGCGATGTCTATGCCGAGGCCAAGGGTAACGGCTTTGACGTCAAGACATTGCGTGTCGTCGTCCGCCTACGCAAACAGGACATCAATGAGCGCAAGGAGCAGGAGGCGCTGCTCGAAACCTATCTGCACGCACTCGGCATGCTCGCTTAGGGCCTTAACCACCGGCCCTTTCTGTGAGCCGAGCCCCGCGCTGCCCGACCGGAATATTCCCCGCATCCGGAACTGCTCAACGCAATCTGCCTTAGCCTAGAAGACTGCAAAAAGTGTTGTCGGCCGTCGACATTTCTGCTCTTGCGAGTGGGGAAAAAGAAGCCCCGACAATGGCGGGGCTTTTCAGCGACAAAATTCGAACTTAACAGCCCAACCTGTTGCATCCACCGTTGGAGAGGTGTCCTTCGCTATGACCGAAGTGGAAGTTTTTATCCCAGCCAGGTGTTGGATCACCACCCGCTAGCGGATTTTGATTCTGACTGAATCCGGCAGTGACCTTGTCCATATCGCTATCGCTCATGGTCGTAGCCTTTACGACCGGAGCCACGGTCTTGGTCTGCTTGACCTCGCCCGCGAACGCAACGCTGGAGCAAGCCGCACCAATCACGGCAAGCACGAATACTTTCATCATTGTAGGTTACTCCCTGAACCGGCGAGCCCATCCCCGCCCATGGTTTTAGGGATAAACGGAATTGTGTGAGCGTTACACAAAAAAGCCTGATTAACCTTAAGGAAAAGGGTCTTGGTCGTATTGCCGTGCCGGGTGTGGCGCAGCCTGCTGCAGCGTTCTTGAGGTTGGGCGCTCAGGTCGGTGATGCCTGAGATCACTTGCGCAAGAGCTCCGGCAGCTTGGCGATATTCGCCGCTATCCGCCTGATATGCTATTTAGCGACGCTTGAGGGTGCGGCCGCTATGCACCACAAAAAAATCCTAATGAAACTGACCGACAGATTTTGGCACTATTTTTTCCTGAACCCTGTCGCGTGGTTTTTGTTGTTGCTTTTAATTGTGGCCGTATATGCGAACTACAAATTGAATCGTCAACTCGACACCGTTTGCGACTGGATCAAATCGCCGGATGAGTTTATCGACAGGCCGAACAACGCTTATGCGAAGGCGCAAAACATTTGCGGGGACCGGCACGAACGGCCAATCGCTTCTTAACACTGTCAAGGCTTCCACAACAGGTCGGGCAACTTGGCGATATTCGCCGCGATCCGCCGCGCCTCGCGATGGCGTGATATGATGCACTCACAGCGTGCGGGTTGAGCTTGAGCGGCCCTCAGTTCATCGCATTGCGACTAACCCCCGAACGGCGCGAAGACATACCAGGCGTGCGGCCAAGTATGCGGCCAGCAGGCTCCGTACGTCATGCTATAGCGGACCGGGCAGCCGGTTAGCGATTCAATTGACTGGTAGAACCGCTGCGCTACGTAATGCCGATATGGTCCGAAAGCGTAATAACCGTAGCCGCCGTGGACACAGTTACAGCGCGCGGAAGCCCCAACCGTCGTTGAATACAGGAGTCCAGCCGCGATTACGGCAGTTACCGGCGTTCTCATTAGAGCCCTACCTAGCCTTACCGAGTCGTCAGAGAAGGCTCGATGATTTTTAAGCTCCGCGCAAGGTCTTTCGTGAGTAGCTTGGCCGCCGATCGCGAAACCTTACGCACCCTCAAGCACGAACAGCATGGCTTGATCACTTGTGCTCGACTTACGAAGAGCGGTGAGCGCCTGAAACTCAGGCGAGTTGTAGAAGGCATCGAGCGCGTCCATGTCGGGGAACTCGACGATGAAAACGCGATCCGGCTTCCAATGGCCACCCTCAGGCATTTTGTGGGTTGAAGTTTTCGTCAGATAGCGGCCACGGTGTTTGGCCATCACCGGCCTGGCCTTACTCACGAATTCCAGGAATTTAGCGTCGTCGGTGACAATGTGTTCAGCAATGAAATAAGCCGGCATTGTGCTTCCCCCTGTTCCTGCTGAGTCAAAACTTGCCAAGTATCTTGGCCGCGATCAAATTGAAACACTACCCAATCACGCGGGCTGTTCTTCAACCGACCAGGGCGGCGGGACGCGGCGGGCGGCGGGCATCAGATTTCGGCCGCATGAACTTCATAGAGAAATTCACGGCGCTCCTCGATTACATTGAGTACGCGGGCCTTAACCACTTCGGTACCGAGAGTGGTTGAGACGGTTTCCCCTTCCTTCGGCAACCGTCCCGGGCGAACTTTGCGTTCCGTCTGCCAGACGCCATTCTGGCGACGAACGTGAATCGTATAAAGCGCTCTCATGGACCGTCTTCGACTGACCAAGCGGCGGGGAGGGGATATGAGTTTTTTTAGGCTACTTAGGTCTCTACTCCCCAGCCGCTGTCCAGGCCCAATTTATGGGGAGCAAGTAGACCATAAACTATTGACTGCACACTGAGTTTTCTCAGCCCACCAGCTGTCGGGCAGGAAGCCGAACAGAGACGTGCGCGCCGGATGGTTGATCGTAGCGCGGCGCGCCACCCATTGCTCTGGCAGGTAGAACAGCGGCACCACATAGGCGCCGGAGATGAGCACGCGGTCGA
>Ga0306923_10004731_pt1 | contig 13088 bp, 10 predicted proteins | sample sta12Can44000108_FD_203841 | JGI IMG/M metagenome (GOLD analysis project Ga0306923, IMG submission 203841) | Lab enrichment of tropical soil microbial communities from Luquillo Experimental Forest, Puerto Rico - statanox.12C.anox.44.000.108 (v2)... | ecosystem: Environmental > Terrestrial >... | reverse complement strand
CGGCCTGCGCGGCCGGAGCGCCGAGCAGCGTGTCGCGCTCGACCTGCTGCTCGACCCGGAGATCGGCATCACCTCGCTCGGCGGCCGGGCCGGCACCGGCAAGTCCGCGCTGGCCCTGTGCGCCGGGCTCGAGGCGGTGATGGAGCGGCGGCAGCACCGGAAGGTCATCGTGTTCCGGCCGCTCTACGCGGTCGGCGGCCAGGAGCTCGGCTACCTGCCCGGCTCCGAAGCCGACAAGATGAGCCCGTGGGCCCAGGCCGTCTACGACACCCTCGGCGCGGTCACCACGCAGGATGTCATCGACGAGGTGCTGGCCAGGGACATGTTCGAGGTCCTGCCGCTGACCCACATCAGGGGCCGGTCGCTGCACGACGCGTTCGTGATCGTGGACGAGGCCCAGTCGCTGGAGCGCGGCGTGCTGCTCACCGTCCTGTCCAGGATCGGGTCCGGGTCCCGGGTGGTGCTCACCCACGACATCGCGCAGCGGGACAACCTGCGGGTCGGCAGGCACGACGGCGTGATCGCGGTGATCGAGAAGCTCAAGGGTCACCCCCTGTTCGCACACGTCACGCTGGTTAGGTCCGAACGGTCCCAGATCGCCGCCCTGGTCACCGAGATGCTGGAGGACTCCGGGCTTTAAACCACCGCCGGCGACGCTGGCTGCGGTACCGTGACCAGCGTCATGGAATACCCACCTGTATCCGTCGTGATGCCGGTCAGGAACGAGGAGCGGCACCTCGCGGAGGCCGTGAGGCACGTGCTCGGCCAGGACTACCCGGGTGAGCTCGAGCTCGTGCTGGCGATCGGCCCGTCGGCCGACCGGACCGAGCAGATCGCGCGGGACCTGGCCGCCGCCCAGCCGCGGCTCACCGTCGTCGCCAACCCGGTCGGCACGATCCCGGCCGCGCTCAACGCCGCCGTCAAAACGGCCCGGCACGCCGTCATCGCGCGGGTGGACGGGCACGCGCTGCTCCCGCCCGGCTACCTGGAAACCGCGTTCAGGACGCTGACCGAGACCGGCGCGGCCGACGCGGGCGGGGTGATGGCCGCCGCCGGCGTCACCACCTTCGGCCGGGCCGTGGCCTGGGCCATGACCTCCAAGGCCGGCGTGGGCTCGGCCGCGTTCCACACCGGCGGCGGGGCGGGCCCGGTGGACAGCGTCTACCTCGGCGTCTACCACCGCGAGGCGATCGTGCGGGCCGGCGGCTGGGACGAGGGGATGCTCCGCGCCGAGGACTGGGACCTGAACTACCGCATCCGGGCGCGCGGCGGCCAGATCTGGTTCAACCCCGATCTCCGCGTCACCTACCGGCCGCGCGCCAGCGTCCGCGCCCTCGTCGCGCAGTACTTCCACTACGGCCGCTGGCGGCGGGTGATCGTCCGCGAGCACCCGGAGACGGCCAGCTTCCGCTACCTGGCCCCGCCCGCCGCGGCCGCCCTGGTCACGCTCGGCCTCATCACCGGCCTGGCCGGCCTGGTGGCCATCGCCGCCGACGGGCCGCCGGCCGTCCGCTGGCTCGCCGCCGGCTTCGCCATCCCCGTCATCTACCTGGCCGGCGTCACCGCGGTCGGCGCCGCCCTGGCCCGCGGCGTCCCGGCCACGGTGCGGCTCCGGATACCGGTCGTCCTCGCGGCCATGCACATGGCCTGGGGGACGGGCTTCCTCACCAGCCCGCGCGGACTGCACCGCAAGCCCGACGCCGGTGTCGGCCAACCGGACGCGGCCACCGAAAGCGCCGCCGCGGCCGGGGCAGAATGAATCATGGACTTCGACCTTCAGGCCCTGCTCGCCGCGCATCGCCGCGACGGCTACGAGCTGTACGGCCGGTACCTGAACCCGCAGCAGCCCAAGGTGCTGCACGCGATCGGCTTCGACAAGGTCTACGAGCGGGCCGAGGGGGCCTACCTGTACGACGCCGAGGGTAACCAGTACGCCGACTTCCTGGCCGGCTTCGGCGTGTTCGCCGCGGGCCGCAACCACCCGGTGATCCGGCAGGCGCTGCACGACGCGCTCGACGCCCAGCTGGCCGACTGGACCCAGTTCGACTGCGGGCCGCTACCGGGGCTGCTGGCCGAGAAGCTGCTGGCCAAGGCGCCCGGGCTCGACCGGGTGTTCTTCTGCAACAGCGGCACCGAGGCGGTCGAGTCCGCGCTGAAGTTCGCCAGGTACGCCACCGGTCGCCGCCGCGTCGTCTACTGCGACCACGCCTTCCACGGCCTGACCACCGGGTCGCTGTCCATCAACGGCTCGGCCGAGTTCCGCCGCGGCTTCGACCCGCTGCTGCCCGACACCTCGATCCCCCTCGGCGACCTCGACGCCCTGGCCGCCGAACTCCGCCGCGGAGACGTCGCCGCCCTCATCATCGAGCCGATCCAGGGCAAGGGCGTGCACATGCCGCCGGACGGCTTCCTGACCGCCGCCGCGCAACTGCTGCACTCCCACGGCGCCCTGCTCATCTGCGACGAGGTGCAGAGCGGGTTCGGCCGTACCGGCGAGTTCTTCGCCTACCAGCACGAGCAGGTCGTGCCGGACATCGTCACCGTGGCCAAGGCGCTGTCCGGCGGCTTCGTGCCGGTGGGGGCGATGCTGGCCAAGGGCTGGATCTTCGAGAAGGTCTACTCCTCGATGGACCGGGTCATGGTGCACAGCACCACGTTCAAGGGCGGCGTGCTGGCCATGACGGCCGGGCTGGCCTCCCTGCAGGTGCTGGACGACGAGGGACTGGTACAGAACGCCGCACGGACCGGGACGGCGCTGCGGACGGCGCTCACTCAGCTGGCCGAACGGTTCGACGTGCTCGCCGACGTGAGAGGCCGGGGGCTCATGATCGGCCTGGAGTTCGACAAGCCGTCCTCGCTGCGCGCCAGGACCAGCTGGAACATGCTGCAGAAGGCCCGGGTCGGGTTGTTCGCGCAGATGGTCGTGGTGGCCCTGTTCCAGCGGCACCGCATCCTGACCCAGGTGTCCGGCGACCACATGGAGGTGATCAAGCTGATCCCGCCGCTGATGATCGGCGACACCGAGGTGAAGCTGTTCACCGAGGCGTTCGGCGAGGTCCTCGAGGACGCCAGTAAGGGCAGCGGCCTGATCTGGGAGTTCGGCCGCACCCTGGTCAAGCAGGCGGTGCGGAGCTGAGCCCGGAACTTAGCAGCGCCTCCGCCACCGCCAGGTCCTGCGGGTAGGTGACCTTGATGTTGCGCTCGCTGCCCGGCACGATGTGCACCGGCACGCCGGGCAGGTAGCGCATCACCACCCCGCAGTCGTCGGTGGGGGAGAACCCGGGGTCGGCCGCGGCCAGCTCGTGCGCCCGGGTGATCACGGAGAGCCGGAAGCACTGCGGGGTCTGGCAGCGCACCAGCGTCTCCCGCCGCGGCATCGAGTGCATCACGCCGTTCTCGGTCACCACCATGGTGTCGGACGCGGGCACCGCCACCCCGGCGGCGTCGTGTATCCCGAGCGCGGCCACGCAGTCCGCGATGATCCGCTGGTCCACCAGCGGCCTGGCCGCGTCGTGCAGCAGCACCCCGCAGTCCTCGGGGGGGCCGGGGGGGTAAGGGGGGGTGGACCCCCCCGTGCGCGGGAGATTCCGCGGGGTCGTCCCCCCCGGAGGCAGCACAGCCGCGCGGGAGGCGATCGCCGCCAGCGCCACCCGGGTCGAATCCGGCCGCGTCTGGCCGCCCTCGATGACCGCCGTCACCTTCCGGTACCGGTCGCCCAGCAGCGCCTCGACCTGCCCGGTGTACCCGCGCGCCATCACCACGAGGATCTCGTCGATCCCCGGCGCCGCCTGGAAGGCCGCCACGCACCGCTCGATCAGCGTCCTGCCGCCGAGGGTGAGCAACTGCTTCGGCATGCCCGCACCGAGCCGCTGGCCCACGCCGCCGCCCAGCACCACCGCGACCATCCGCATGAGCCGGACTCTACCCGCTCGTTTCGCCGCCGCCCTGGCGGGCAAGAACAGCTTGCCCGGCAGCGGCGCGTAACCCGGCGGACCAGCGTGTTCATCCTCGCCGTGCGCGGATGAGCCGGCTACATTTTGTAACGCGGAGGCGCTTGTCACGGCGGTCTGGCCGCTGGGAGGACGCATGACGGTAGCGCTGGTCCTGGCGGGTGAGGCTGACGCGGGACTCCGCGGCCAGCTTGCCGCCCTCGGCGTGCGCCGGATCGACGCGGCCCCCGGGTCCGACGGGTCCGGGCCCGGCCTGCTGACCGTCGCCGCCGCCGCGCGTGCGGCTGGGGAGCGCGTGCTCATCTGCGTCGGCGTGGACACCGTGCCCGAACCGGTGCTTGCCAGGCTGCTCCGCGCCGGCGGCACCGCGGCCTTCACCGGGGTGACCGCGCGGACCGCGCGGACCCCACCGCCCCAGATCGCTTCCGGAGCCCTGGTGGTCGACCCGTCCGACCTGGACGCGCTGGCCGGGGCGGCGGAGACGCTCGCGACCACGCAGGCCGGGCCCGAGCCCTTCGACCCGGTAGCTCCGGCCGGCGCGCTGATCGGCGAGCTCGGCCGCCGCGGCGTCACGGTCCGGATCCTCGACGCCGGGCCGGACAGCGAGGGAGCCGTCACGCAGCTGATCGCCGACCCCGCCGCCCTGGACATGGCCCGCTGGGCGGCCTGGCGCCAGCTCACCCCGGCCGCGCTCTACGGGATCTCGCTCGGCCTCGGGCTGGTCGCCGCGTTGTGGTTCGCCGAACTGTCCGTGCACGCCAAGCTGCTGGCCATCGCGGCGCTGACCGGCTCGTTCCTGTTCGCCAGGACCGGCTCGCTGCTCGCCGCGACCAGCCGCGAGGGACGGATCCGTCCGCTTGTCGGCTGGCTCGGCACCGTCTGCGGGCTGCTGACCGAGCTCGCGATCTACGCCGCGCTGGCCGTCAGCGCCGGCGTTGCCCCTGCGATCCCGGCGACCCCCGAAAGCCCGGTGCCGGGTCTGGACGGGACGTTCGGCGCCTCGCTGCGGGACACGTTCGTGGCGACCTGGGGTGGCGCCGGGACGGCCGGCGTATGGCGGCTGGCCATCGCCGCCCTGCTGCTCCTAGGCGTCCGCAGGCTGGCCGGGCTCGGCTACGAGCACACCGCCGGCGCGCCGGGTGACCTGTTCCCCAGGTCGGTGCTGCGCACCGTGGAGCAGGCCGTCACCTTCCCGGTCGGCGAGCGGTACGCGGTGATCGTGCTGACCTCGGTCTTCTTCGGGCCGCGGCTGACCTTCGTGGTCCTGCTCGGCTGGGGCGGGCTGGCCGCGGGATACCTCCTGGCCGGCCAGGTGGCCCGGTCGTTGCGCGCGCCCGCCGCGGCGCGGCCCGAGGACGGCGTGCTCGCCGCCTACCGCGGCGACGGCGCCCTGTCGGGCTGGATCGGTGCCCTGGTCGACGGCCGGCTGCCGCCGCTGCCGCCGCTTCTCGTGGGCCTGCTCGTGACCGGCGTGCTGACCGCCCTCGGGCTGGGGAACCTGCCCGGCATCCTGGTGCTGACGCCGGTCGAGGCGATGATGCTGGCCGCCCTGGGGTCCAGGCACCCGCACGACGGGCCGCTGGACTGGCTGGTGCCGGCGCTGCTGCTGGCCGGGGAGGGCGTGTTCCTGGCCGCCCTCGGCCTGGCCAGGCACGTGATCCCGTGGGTGGTCTTCACGCTGCTGGCGGCCGTGGTGGTCCGCCATGTCGACCTGGCCTGCCGGGCCCGCGCGGGCCGGGGGATCCCGGCCGACGTGCTCGGCCTCGGCTGGGAGGGCCGGATGCTGCTGGGCGCGGTGGCCGCCGTGGCCGGGATCGCGCCGCTGGCCTACGCCGCGCTTTCGGGTTATCTTTGGGTGCTCTTCATCTGGGATTTCCTCAGCGTATGGCTGAGGCCCACGAACCGCGCGCTTACCTACGGAGACGACGCTTGATCGGACTGGTCCTGGCCGCCGGCGCGGGCCGGCGGCTGCGGCCGGACACGGACGCGCTGCCCAAGGCCCTGCTGCCGGTCGCCCGTGTTGGCCAACCAGGCGAGATCACCATCCTCGACATCGCGCTGCGCAACCTGGCCGCGGTCGGGCTGCGCGACATCGTGGTCGTCGTCGGCTACGCGGCGGACGCGGTGCGGGACCGGGCCGCCGCGCTGGAGCGGGAGCACGAGGTCCGGCTGACGCTGGTCGACAACGACCGGGCGGAGGAGTGGAACAACGCCTACTCGCTCTGGCTGACCCGCGACCACTTCGCCGCGGGCGCGCTGCTGGTCAACGGGGACACGGTGCACCCCGTCTCGGTCGAGAAGACGCTGCTCGCGGCGGTCGGCCGGGCGGGCATCATCATCGCCGTCGACAACGTCAAGCGCCTCGCCGACGAGGAGATGAAGGTGATCGCCGGCCCGGACGGCCATCTCAGCAGGATCACCAAGCTGATGGATCCCGCGCTGGCGCACGGTGAGTACATCGGGGCCACGCTCATCGGCGCGCCAGGCGCGGCGCCGCTGGCGGCGGCGCTCGAGGCGACCTGGCGCCGGGATCCCTCGCTGTACTACGAGGACGGATTCCAGGAGTTCAGCGACCGCGGCGGCCTGATCGGGATCGCGCCCATCGGCGCGGTCGACTGGGTGGAGGTCGACAACCACGACGACCTTCGCCGCGCGCGCGAGATCGCGCCCCTGTGCCGTTGATTAAGCTCTGTCGTTTATCAGGGCCGTTCATTACCCGGTAGTCTCCCGGATAGCTTCTGTTCGCCGGAAGGACCTCTAGAGACCTCCATGCAGCTGTCCCGCATCCTCACCGCGCCGCTCGTCGTCGACGTGCGGCGCGGCGCGGTCGCGGACCTCGGCGCGCTGCTCGCCGACCAGCGGATCGCGACCGAGGGCCGGGTCGCCGTCGCGGTCGGCCCGAGCCAGGGCGACAGCGTGCTGGCCGACCTGGACCTCGGTAAGGCCAAGGTGTTCCGCGTCGAGGACAGCACGGTCGATGCCGCCGTCTCGCTGGGCAAGCAACTGCGAGCCGACGCCTACGAGGCGGTTGCGGGCATCGGCGGCGGAAAGACCATCGACGTGACCAAGTTCGCCGCCCATATGGCCGGCATCCCGATGGTCGCGGTGGCCACCAACCTGTCGCACGACGGCATCGCCTCCCCGGTCAGCTCGCTCGAGCACGAGTCGGGCAAGAGCTCGTACGGGGTCGTCCCGCCGGTCGCGGTGCTGGTGGACCTGGACCGGGTGCGCTCCGGGCCGCCCCGCCTGGTCCGGGCCGGGATCGGCGACGTGGTGAACAACCTGTCCGCGATCGCGGACTGGGAACTGGCCGCGGCCGACCGCCACGAGCCCGTCGACGGGCTGGCGGTCACCATGGCCCGGACCGCCGCGCAGGCGGTGCTGCATCAGCCGGGCACGGTGGACGACGACGACTTCCTCACCGTGCTGGCCGAGTCTCTGGTGCTGTCCGGGATGGCCATGACCGTGGCCGGGTCCAGTCGGCCGGCTAGCGGCGGCTGCCACGAGATCCTGTACGCGATCGACCAGTTGTTCCCTGGCACCGGCACTCACGGCGAGCTGGCCGGGGTCGGCGCGCTGTTCTGCACCTACCTGCGCGGCGAGGACCAGCGGTGCGCGCTGCTCGCCGCCTGCCTGGCCCGGCACGGGCTGCCGCGGACCCCCGCCGACCTCGGGCTCAGCCACGCCGAATTCACCAAGGCGGTGCTGCACGCCCCGGCGACCAGGCCGGGCCGGTACACCATCCTGGAGCGGCTCGCGCTGGACGAGTGCGCGATCGCACGGCGGGTGGCGGACTTCGCCGCGGCCGTCGGGAGCGACCGGTGATGCCGTCCCTCGACGAAGTGCGCGCCAAGGGGCAGCCGCCCGAGGTGCTGGCCCGGCTCAACGACGAGCACTGGTTCGGCCGGCTCTACATGCGCAAGCTGTCCCCCTACGCCACCGTGATGTTCGCCAGGCTCGGCTGGTCGCCGAACGCGGTCACCGTCTGCTTCATGCTCTCCGGCGTGGCCGCGGGCGTGCTCACCGCCGTGCCCGGGCTGCCCGCGGCGGTCGGCGTAGCCCTGCTGATCCAGCTTTACCTGCTGTTCGACTGCTCCGACGGCGAGCTGGCCCGGTACACCGGGCGGTTCTCCGCGACCGGGGTGTACCTGGACCGGATGGGCCACTACATCACCGAGGCGCTACTGCTGGCCGGCCTCGGCGTCCGCGCCCAGGGCCATTTCTCGCTGTCCGGCGGCTACGTCAGCGCGGGCCTGGCCGCGGCGGTCTGCTCCACCCTGATCAAGGCGGAGACCGATACCGTGATCGTGGCCCGGGCCTCGTCCGGGCTGGACGGCAAGCACGACGACGAGGCGCTCGCTCCCCGGTCGCAGGGGCTCGCGCTGGCCCGGCGGCTCGCCTCGGCGCTGCGCGTGCACCGGATCATCCAGGCCGTCGAGCTGTCCGTCCTCATCCTGCTGGCGGCGATCGCGGACGCCGCGCTCGGCAACCTCACCGCCACCCGGGTGCTGACCGTGGCGGCGCTGGCGGTGGGCGTGCTGATGACCGTGGCGCACCTGGTGGCCATCGTGGCGTCCCGGAGGCTGCGATGACCGCCACCGCCCAGCGTGCCCTCACCCTGTCCTGCGTCATCCTCACCATGGGCAACCGCCCGGCCGAGGTGAGCCGGGCCATCGACAGCGTGCTGGCCCAGCGCGGCACCCCGGTGGATCTGGTCGTGGTGGGCAACGGCGCCGACGTGACCGGCCTCCCCGCCGGGGTGCGGACCGTCCGGCTGCCGGAGAACGTCGGCGTCGCGGCCGGCCGCAACGCCGGGGTGGCGGCGTGCGACGGCGACGTGGTGCTGTTCCTCGACGACGACGGCTGGTACCCGGACCGCGGGCTCGCCGCCCACATCGGCGGCCGGTTCGCCGCCGACCCGGCGCTGGCGGTGCTGTCCATGCGGGTGGTCGACCCCGACGGGGGGCCGGGCGCGCGGTGGCACGTGCCGCGGCTGCGGGCCGGCGACCCGGAGCGATCCTCGGTGGTGACCACGTTCCTCGGCGGGGCCTGCGCGATCAGGCGCTCGGCCTACCTGGAGGCGGGTGGCCTGCCGGACCTGTTCTTCTACGGGCACGAGGAGACCGACCTGGCCTGGCGGCTGATGGACCGCGGCTACCGGCTGGAATACGACGCCACCGCCCGGATGTGCCACCACGCGCTGCCGAACGCCCGGCACTCGGCGTTCCGCCGCCAGGACGGGCGGAACCGGGTCCTGCTGGCCCGGCGCAACCTGCCCTGGCCGCTGGCCGTGGTCTACCTGGCCGACTGGATGGCGCTCACCGTGGCCAGGGAGCGCGGCAGGCGGGGCGGCCTGCGGCCCTGGTTCGCCGGCTTCGCCGAGGGCTGGCGGACCGACCCGGGCCCGCGCCGCCCCATCTCGCTGCGCACCGCCTGGCGGATGGCCAAAGCCGGCCGCCCCCCCGTCATCTGACCCTTCCCACCCCCCCAGCACCCACCGATTCCCATCCCACCCCCAGCGCCTGCCTCGGCGCTGGCTCCCTGGTGTTGCTGCGCTCCCAGCGTACTGCCGTGACTGGTGGTACCCGCTCGCTGCCCCACCCGCGCCATTCATAAGGCGTGGATGTCCCAGCCATGCTGCTCATACAGCGTGGATGTGGCATCCACGTCGTTAAGCCCCGCGAGGGTCTGGTACGGGCGATGTCGGAGTGACGGGAGTCCGTTTCTTGCCCGCGGGACGCCTACCGCGACAACAGGCGACGGCGTCAGTGGCTCAGATCGACATGCCGCCGTCGACGGTCAGCGTGGCGCCGGTCACGAACGAGCTCTCGTCGCTGGCCAGGAAGAGCATGGCCCGGGCCACCTCATCCGGCGTGGCGTGCCTGGCCAGCGGGATGAGCTGCTCGAAGATCGCGGCGGCTCGGTCCCGGTCGGCGCCGGTCGCGGCGACCTCGATGCGGTGCTGGAACTCGTTGTCGACCGGGCCCGGGTGGATGGTGTTCACCCGGATCCCGCGCGGCGCCACCTCCTTGGCCAGGGTCCGCATCAGCCCGACCAGCGCGTGCTTGGCGGTCGCGTAGGCACAGATCCCCGCGGCCGAGGTCAGCCCGACCACGCTGGAGGTGATCACCACGCTCGCGCCCGCCTGCAAGTGGGGCAGCGCGTGCTTGCAGACCAGGAACGAGCCGCGCACGTGCACGGCGAGGACCTGGTCGAACACCTCCTCCGGATAATCGGCGACCGGGGCGATGACGCCGGCGATCCCGGCGTTGCTCACCACCACGTCCAGCCGGCCGAACGTCTCGGCGGCCCGCGCCACCGCGGTCTTGACCTGCACCGAGCTGGTCACGTCGGCCATCTCGAAGATGGCCGCCTCGCCGAGCGCGGCGGCCCCGGCCCGCAGCTCCTCCTCGGCCCGACCGACCAGGCAGACCCTGGCCCCCTGGGCCACGAAGACGCGTGCGGTGGCCATGCCGATGCTGCCCTCGCCGCCGGTGATGATGGCGGTCTTTCCGTGCAGCTTCATGCCGCCGCGCTCACGCTCCTGTCCGCCGCCCGTCTTGCACGCCAGCGCACGCCGCTTGACCAGGAGAGTACGGCGCTGAGGTTACAGTATCTTGCTGGCCCGGTAGTCGCGCGGGCCGACCCCGTAGGCCGCCTTGAACAGTCGGCTGAAGTGGGCCGGGTCCGGGTACCCCCAGCGCGCGCTCGTCCTGTTCGGGCCGCAGGAGACGCTGTCCTCCTACGGCGCCTGGTACCGGGTCATCGTGGGCGGCCTGGCGGTGATCGCCACCCTGGTCGCCTCGCACGGGCTGTGGGGTTTCGTCGCCGACCGTTCGGCTGGTTCCTGCTTCCGGTCGGCTACCGGGTGCGTCCACCACGCGGATGACGGCAAATCGGCCGCTAGAGTGACGAATGGTACGGGGCCAGCGCGTACGATATGTCGTGTGGAGAGTCGCGAGAATCGCGAACTCGCGCCAACGACGGGGGTCGGGGGCGACACCGGGGCAACCGTGCCCGGGGTCTGGCGGTCTGTACCCACCATGCCCTGGGCCTGGCTGGCCATCGGCCTGATCGCCTCTGCCCTGTTCGCCGGCGGGGTCGCGCTGTTCAGTTCCGACCCGCGGCACCGTCTGTGGGGCCAGGCCGCGGTGGGCGGGTACGCGCTGGCCGCGCTCGCGGTCATGGCCTGGCGGTCACGGCGGACCCGCGGCGTCGACGTGGCGCTCGCCGTGATGGTGTGCGGCGCGATCCTGTTCCCGCTGCTCTGGCTGATCGCGCACGGCTACGGGGAACCAGAGGTCGGTGTGGTGGCCACCTCGGCGAGAGAACTCATCCACGACGGCACCCCGTACCGCAGCGCGCAGGCGCTGGCCGCCACCACGGACCCCAACCAGTACAACCCCTACCTGCCGCTGATGGCGGTGTTCGGCGTGCCGCAGGCGCTGCTCGGCCGCGGCTTGCTCACCGATCCCCGGGTCTGGTTCGGCGCCGTGTTCCTGGCCACCTTCGCGGTGGCGCTGCGGATCGCCGGGGCCAGGGACAGCGTCCGCTGGGCGCTGCTGCTGACCGCCTCGCCGATCATCTCGTTCGAGCTGTGCGTCGGCGGCACCGACGTACCGATGGTGGCGTTCATGTGCCTCGGCTTCGCGCTGCTCTGGCGGGACCAGGTGACCAACCCGGTCCCGGCCGCCCTGGCCCTGGGCGTCGCCTCCTCGATGAAGGCGACCGCCTGGCCCGCACTGGTGGTCGCGTTCGCCCTGCTCTTCGTGCGTGACGGCCAGCGCGTCGCGTGGCGGTTCGCCGCCGTCGCGATCAGCGTGGTCATCGTCATCGTGGGCCCGTTCGCCGTGCTCAGGCCGGGCTCCCTGGTGAAGAACACCATCCTGTTCCCGCTCGGGCTGGCCAGCGTCAAATCCCAGGCGGACAGCCCGCTGCTCGGTCACGTCCTCGCCCAGACCGGCGTGCTCGGCCACACCATCGTCGTCTTCCTTCTCGTCGGCTCCGGCCTCGCCATCTTGGTGTCCCTGGTCGTCCGGCCGCCCCGGGACGTCCCCGCCGCCACCATCCGCCTGGTCGCCGGCCTGTCCGCCATGTTCGTCCTGGCCCCATCGACCCGCTTCGGCTACTTCATCTACCCCGCCGCCATGGTCCTCTGGCTCCTGGCCGCCCAGGCCGGCCGCACCCTAGCCGAACGCCCCGCCCCCGAACTCCTAGCCTCCCGCTAGCCCCGGCGCCCGCGTACCCCGAGCCTCAGCTACCCCGCGCGCCCCTGCCCCCCGCCCGCCTCCGCGCCCCTCTGAGGGCGAACCATGATCGTGGAGAGTTTTGGGCAAATAGCGCCGCGAACTGTCCACGATCATGAAACCGGCCCTGGTCGCGCAGGGGCAACTTGGCCGCAGGGCCTATTGTGGGTTCGTGCGTCATGGGCTACGTGCCACAGGGGTCACTAAGGTCCCTGCGGCAGACGATGCCAAAGCGAAGACGCCGGCGGCGGAGAAAGCCCGGGGGTGGGCCGGATGGCTGTTCGGCGCCGTTACCGTGGTGCCCGCGATGCTGGTCGCGGCCTGGCTGCTGCCGGCCTTCCCGCTGCTGCTGGGCGATCGGCTCTCGGCCCGGCCGATGGTGTTCATGTTCGTCCCGCTGGCCGCCGCGCTGTGCTATTTCGCCGTCCGCCGGCTCCCCGCCGCCTGGCCGACCTTCCGCGAGACAAAAGACAAGGCCACAGCCCACTGGTGGCCGCTGGCCGCCACCGTCGCCATCGCGGCCGCCTTCACCGCCTGGCAGCTGGCCGAACGTACCGAGCAGATCATCTACCTCCGGGACCCCGCCACCTACCTTCAGGTCGCCTACTGGATCGCGCACCACGGCTCGCTGCCCATCCCCGATTCGGTGGCCGCGTTCGGCGGTCCGCACCCGGGCCTGAGCTTCGCCAGCTCCAACTATTACCCGCGCGGCACCGGTATCGTGCCGCAGTTCATGACCGGACTGCCGCTCGTGCTGGCGGCCGGGATCTGGGTCCACGGCATCAACGCCGCCCTCCTCGTTACCCCCGTGATCGGCGGGTGCGCGGTGCTCTCATTCGGCGGCCTGGCCGGGCGGCTGGCCGGCCCCGGCTGGGCGCCGGCCGCGGCGGCC
>Ga0306923_10004730_pt1 | contig 13088 bp, 11 predicted proteins | sample sta12Can44000108_FD_203841 | JGI IMG/M metagenome (GOLD analysis project Ga0306923, IMG submission 203841) | Lab enrichment of tropical soil microbial communities from Luquillo Experimental Forest, Puerto Rico - statanox.12C.anox.44.000.108 (v2)... | ecosystem: Environmental > Terrestrial >... | reverse complement strand
GCTGGACGTCGGCAAGGTCAAGGGCATCCCGGACCACCTGCGCCGCGCCGTCATCCTGCGGGACCGGCACTGCGCGTGGCCCGGCGGCTGCGACAAGCCCCCGGCCGGCTGCCAGGTGCACCACATCACCCACCGCGCGCACGGCGGCGCCACCGCGCTCACCAACCTGGTCCTGCTCTGCTCCTACCACCACCAGGTGTGCATCCACCGGCTCGGCTGGACCCTCATCCTGCACCCCGACGGCAGCACCGAGGCCCGCAGCCGCGACGGCCAGATCCTGCACAGTCACGGACCGCCCACCACCAGAGCGGGCTAACCCCGCCCGGATCAGGCTGGCTTAACCGGGCGATAGCGGGGCTCCCACATCAGCGCCCGCACCTGGGCGGCGAGGTCGGCGTCCAGCGTGGCGTCCGCCACGCCTTCTGCCACGGCGGCCCTGGCGACCGCGGCGGCCACCGCCGCCGATGTCTCCCGCAGATCGGTCACCCGCGGCAGCAGCGGCGCGCCCTGGGCCGAGATGTCCGCCAGGCCCGCGACCGCGCGGGCGGCCGCCAGCAGCATCCCATCGGTTACCCGCCGCGCCCGGGCGGCGATCACGCCGAGGCCCAGGCCTGGGAAGACCAGGGCGTTGTTGGCCTGGCCGATCTCATAGCGGACGCCGTCGTGGTCAACGGCATCGAACGGGCTCCCGGCGGCGACCAGCGCGCGGCCGCCGGTCCACCTGATGAGGTCGGCCGGTGCCGCCTCGGACAAGGCGGTCGGGTTGGACATGGGCAGGATCACCGGCCGCTCGGCGTGGGCCGCCATCTCCCGGACGACCGCCTCGGTAAAGGCGCCCGTCTTCCCCGAGGTTCCGATCAGCACCGTGGGGTGCACCCGGGCGACGACCTCGGCCAGACCGAAGGGGCGGTCGTCGCGGCGCCAGTCCGCTACTTCTGCCGGGTCGCGGGCGTACCGGCGCTGCTGCTCACTGAGCCCTGCCATGTCCCGCGTCAGCAGGCCCGGACGGTCGACCGCCCAGACACGCAGCCTGGCCTCTCCCGCCGGCACTCCCTCGGCCACCATGGCCGCGGTCAGCTGGTCGGCGATCCCCGCCCCGGCTGTCCCCATGCCGAAGATCACGATCCGGTGGCCGGCCAAGGGTACCCGGGTCGCCCTGGCCGCGGCGAGCACGGCGGCCAGGTTGACCGCGCCGGTGCCCTGGATATCGTCGTTGAAAGTCAGCCGCTCACCGCGGTACCGCTCCAGGACACGCCGGGCATTGGCGACCCCGAGATCCTCCCAGTGCAGCAATGCCACCGGGAACAGCTTGTCGACCGCACGGACGAACTCATTGAGGAATGCGTCGTACTCGGCCGCGGGCACCCGGGGATGGGGGTTACCGATATACAGCGGGTCGTCGAGCAGGCTCTGCCGGTCGGTCCCCACGTCCAGCATGACCGGGATGGTGCGGGCAGGATCGATCCCGCCCGCCGCGGTGTAGACGGCGAGCTTCCCGACGGCGATGTGGATGCCGCCGACCCCCCAGTCCCCGATTCCCAGGATGGCGCCCGCGTCAGTCGCTACGATCAGGTCGACGTCGTCCGGCCCGAGATCGAAGTCGAGCAGCGAGGCCTCGATCAGCTCTGGGTGGTCCACCGACAGGTAGATGCCGCGGGGCCGGCGGTACTCGTGACTGTAGTTCTGGATCGCCTGCCCGACTGTCGGCGTGTAGACGATCGGCAGCATCTCCTTCAGATGATCGGTCAGCAGCCGGTAGAACAAGACCTCGTTACGGTCGTGCAGGGCGTTCAGCGTGACGTTCCGGGCCAGGTCGTCGGGCTGGCGCCGGTACTGCGCGTAAACACGCCCGACCTGGTCTTCCAGAGTGAAGTGGGCGGCAGGGATCAGCCCGGTCAGGCCAAGGTCGTGACGTTCGCCGTCACCGAATGCCGTTCCCTTGTTGATCTGGGCGTCGGCAAGCACCTGCCGGCCGCGCAGCGTAGTCCGCCACGTGCCGTCCTCGTCCCGCCACAACGTCCGCATGCCGCCCCCTCCGCCCAGCCGCTGAAATCCATGATGACGCCAGGAATTCCCCTAGTCGAGGCTGCCGCCGGCCGCCGGGCCGCGCCGGGCGTTGCTAAGGAGCAGCGTCCACGACGGCACTCCAGTTCTCGGGGTCGATGGGAAACGAGATGTGTTCGTGGGTGATGAGCCAGCGATCATCGATCCGCTGGAGACACACGGTCGAACGCACCCAGACCACTACGTCGCGCCCGCTCCTGCGCGTGCCGCTGTCGGGGTGCAGCATGTGCGCGAAGGCCACGTCCCCGCTCACGGCGACGCGCAGCTCTTGGGTCTCCAGGGAATGTGAGGTGCTGGCACGGCCGCACCCTCGATACCCGGCGGTGCTAGCGGGCGTGTCCCGTGGATCATGTGACGGGGTCGCGAAGCCAGATTCGGATGGATGCGACGTCGATGGTGCCCCGGTGTAGATGCGTGCCAGGCAGATCCCTAATGCAGGCAGAACTCGTTGCCCTCCGGATCACGCATGACGTAGGTCACCGGCCCGCGGTCGCTGTGCGTCTCGATCAGCTGCGCACCGAGCTTCTCGAGCCGTTCGACTTCGGCGAGCTTCCGACCCGGCTCGACATGGATGTCGAGGTGCACCCGGTTCTTGGCGACCTTGGACTCGGGTACACGCTGGAAGAACAGCCGCGGCTCCAGGCCCCAGGGGTCGCGGCATGCCGCAGCGTCACGGAACGCGGAGCGCCCACTGATCACGATCCTGCCGTCGGCGGGCATACGGCCGTCGGAGACGAGCTTGTCGACGAAGTCGGAGTGGTCCTCCACCTCAACGCCTAGCGCCTGGGCCCAGAAGGACGCCTGTTCGTGCGGATCGGCGCAGTCGAACGTAATCTGAGTCCTCATAGGCAGCCATCATCCCAGATCGCTCAGGACACCTGCTGCGTCGGCTTGGCCAGCTGACCGCCGGGACGGATGGGACGTGGGGTGCGGGAATAGCCTCGCGACCTCCGTGCACGGATACCCTGCCCGGTATCTGTCCGCCGGGATTTCATGATCGCGAAAGTTCCGCATGCTCATATGCTGAAAACTCTTCGCCAGAAACAATGTCTTCGCGATCACGGCAATGCTGCTGGGGTTATTCGCATGCTAAATCCGGAATATCCGGATTTCATACCCCGCTGCCTTGGCCTCCGCTTCGGTCTTAGCCGGACCGAGATGGGCAGAACCCTTGACGTTCAAGCTCTCTGTGAGTCTTTCCTGAACGGAAGGTGGCGTCTGCGCGACGGGGACGTTAAGACGCGCCCACGTGCTGAGATGCGCCGTTTGATTTTGCGGTAATGGGGCAAGGCCGCTTCCAGCCGCTGCCGGCGGCCACGCCTCAGGCGCCGGAAGGGAGAAGCAGGCAGATGTCGGACCTCATCGTGATCGGGTACGAGAACCCGCAGACCGCCCGGCAAGCGTACGAGCAGGTGCAGCGCTTGCAGCAGGATTTCGTCGTCGAACTGAGCGGACTTGCCATCGTCGACGTCGACGCCGACGGCAAGACTCACGTCGACACGCCCCAGCGGATTATCGGCAGGTCCGCGATCGGCGGCGCGCTCTTCGGCCTCCTGCTCGGCGTCCTGTTCTTCATCCCGGGCATGGCGCTGCTAGGCGGCGCGGTCGGCGCGCTGATGGGCAAGCTCAGCCAATCAGGCATCGATGCCCAGTTCCGCGACCGCGTGGAGCACCTGGTCGAGCCCGGCCACTCCGCCGTGGTGATCATGGCCACGAAGATCACCGAGGACAAGTTCGCGACGGCCATGCAGCCCTTCGGCGGCACCCTCCTCAAGACCTCGCTGTCCGAAAGCGATGAGAAGGAACTCTCCGAGGAACTCGGCGGACAGAGCTGAGACAGGGCGCGCCGATGACCACGCCGAGCCGGCCGATGCTGCGCAGCCAGCGGCTGCGCTTGGTCAATCGCCAGGGTGACGCGCTGCGCCTTGGGATGAACTGGACCGAGGAGGACCTGGGCAAGCCGCAGGTCCTGGTGGACAGCGCTTACGGGATGGGGCATCCCGGCACGTTCCATTTCCGTGAGCTGATCGAAGAGGTCAGCAACGGGGTCTATGAGGCTGGCGGCAAGCCGGCCGTGTTCGCCGTCAGCGACATCTGCGACGGCGTGGTCCAGGCCACGAGCGGGATGAGCTACTCGCTGGTGTCGCGCGACATCATGGCGGCGATGACCGAGATCCACGCGCTCGGCCATCCCCACGACGGCATGGTGCTGATCTCGGGCAACGACAAGTCGGTCCCCGCCCACCTGGTCGCGATCGCCCGCTGCGACCTGCCAGCCATCCACTTGCCCGGCGGCACCCAGCTCAACGCCCCGGACTATGTGACCTCGGACCAGATGTGGGAGATGGGAGCCGAGGCCGAGCGCGGCGAACTGCCTGAGCAGGAGCTTGAGGCCGCTCAGCGGAACGCCTGTCCGACCTGCGGGGCGTGCCAGTTCATGGGCAGCGCCAGCACCGGCCAGGTGCTTGCCGAGGCTCTCGGCCTGGCACTGCCCGGAAGCGCGCTTACCCCGCGCCGCTGACCAGGCTGCTGCGCTACGCCCGCGCGTCAGGCAAGCAGCTCGTCACGCTGATCGAGGAGAACCTCACGCCGCGGCGCATCCTGACCCGCGACGCGTTCGAGAACGCGATCGTCCTGCACGCCGCCGTCGGCGGCTCGACCAACGCGCTGCTGCACCTGCCGGTGATCGCCCGCGAGGCAGGGGTCGATGTCGGCATCGACGACTTCGACCGGATTCACCGGCGCGTGCCGGTACTGGCCAACGTGAAGACGACCGGCCGCTACCCGGTCGAGTACTTCTGGTACGCCGGCGGCGTGCCCGCGGTCATGCTCGAGCTGCGCGAGATGCTGCACCTGAACTGCCTGACCGTCACCGGCGAGACTTTGGGCCAGAACCTCGACGAGATCGAGCGGTCGCCGTTCTACTTCACCGAACGGCTCGGCTACCTGCGCAACCTCAAGATCGATAAAAAGGAGATCATCCGTCCCCGGGACGACCCGTTCGGCACCGACGGCGGCGTCGCCGTGCTGTACGGCAACCTGGCGCCGAGCGGCGCGATGATCAAGGCGTTCTCAGTGCCGCCCGAGATGCACGTGCACACCGGGCCGGCTCGCGTCTTCGACTTCGAGGACGAGGCCGTGCACGCGCTGATGGGCCGCAAGGTGACGCCGGGCGACGTGCTGGTCATCCGGTATGAGGGGCCACGCGCGAACGGCATGCCGGAGATGTACTACGCCGCCGCCATCCTGTCCGCCGACCCCGTCCTGAACACCACCACGGCGATCGTCACCGACGGCCGGTACTCGGGCGCCATGCGCGGTCCTTGCGTCGGACACGTCGCGCCCGAGGCGCTCACCGGCGGTCCGATCGGGCTTGTCGAGGACGGCGACCTCATCGAGATCAACATCCCCGAACGACGGCTGGCCATCGTCGGCACCGGCGGCGAGCATCAGCCGCCGGAGGCCATTGACGCGACGCTGGCCCAGCGCCGCAGCATCTGGAAGCCGCCGAAGCGCCGCCATGACACCGGCATCCTGTCTCTGTACGAACGGGTTGCCAGGGACGCCACGGACGGCGCGTCGATCACATAAGGCCTGATCGGGGACGCCGCTGAAAGGTGAGACGACATGGCTGACACCACCAGGCAGAAGACCGTCGTGATCGCGGACTACGACTACGGCGATGTCGACATCGAGCGGGCGATCATCGAAGCGGCGGGCCTGCGCCTGATCACCGCGCAGTGCAAGAGCGAGGACGACGTCATCGCCGCCGCGCGGGACGCGGACGCGATCATCGCTCAGTACGCGACCGTCGGCGCGAGGGCGATCAGCGCGCTGACCCGGTGCGAGGTGATCGCCCGGTACGGCACTGGCACCGACATCGTCGACGTCGATGCCGCCACGCAGCACGGCATCCTGGTCACGAACGTGCCGAACGACTGGTGCGAGAACGAGGTCGCCGACCACGCCATGGCCCTGCTCCTCGCGGCCGCGCGCAAGATCATCAGGTACGACCAGGCGACTCGGGCCGGCGTGTGGCGGTGGCAGACCGGCGAGCCCATCCACCGGCTGAGCGGCGGCACGCTCGGGCTGCTGTCGTTCGGCGCGATCGCGCAGGCAATAGGCCGCAGAGCGGCCGGGTTCGGCCTGCGGGTCATCGCCAGCGACCAGGCTCTCTTCAAGGCGCTCAGCCAAGGCTGGATCGCGGGCGCCGGCCTGGACGATATCGAGGAAGAGCCCGCCAAACTGCGCGACTGGACTCCGGCCAACCCGCTATTCGGCCTTGACAACGTGATCATCACGCCGCACGCCGCCTACTACTCCGAGGAGGCCATCCGCACGGTCCGCGACTTTGCCGCATCTGAAGTCGTCCGCGTTCTGACCGGCCAGCCGCCGTTGTCCGCGGTCAACGGAGTCCAGGTGGCCAGCGCCCGGCGCGCGGCGGACTCGCGGTTAACCGCGGGCGCGCCTACTTGATCGGCGGCCGGGGGAGCTTGGGCACGCCGGGTTCGAGGGTGAAGACGTAGTCGAGCGAGTACCAGGGCGCCTCGACGCTGGGATCATCCGGATACGGTTCCTCATGGCGCCGGAAGTCGCCGATCAGCGCGCGGGTGACGCCGAACTGGACATCGGTGTCGAGGTGCGGGTCGTCGTCGACGTAGACCTGCGAGATCCGCGTCTTGAAGCCCTCCTTGAAGATCAGGACATGCAGGTGCGCCGGCCGGAACGGGTGACGGTCCTGTGCCCTGAGCAGTCGGCCCACGACCGTGTCCGTGGGGATGGGGTATCCGGCCATCTTCACCGTCCGGAACCAGAAGCGCCCCCGCTCGTCGGTGACGAGCTTGCCGCGCAGGTTCATCTCCGCCTGCCCGGGGTCCTGCTGTTCGTAAAGGCCGACCGGTGAGGAGTGCCAGACGTCGACTTCGGCGCCGGCGACCGGGCTGCCGTCACAGGCCTGGACCCGCGCGTTGACGAAGAGAGCGGGTCCGGGCGTCTGCGAACGGACGATCGACCCGCCGTTGTCCACCCGGGGGGAATTCGTTCTCCAGAAGGGTCCCAGCAGGTTCTGCTGAGTCTCAGTGGCGCCATGGTCCCCGTTGTTGAGCAGGCAGACGAGCGTTGACACGCCCAGGGAGCCGGCCATCAGCACCATCTCGTTGTGGGTGTCGGTCGTGGCCTGGCCCATCTCGTTGAGGATGGCGGTAGCCGACTGGAACTCCTCCTCGGTAAGCCGCACGTCGCGGACGAACGCGTGCAGGTGCGAGACAAGGGACGTCATGATCTCTCGCAGGCGCGGGTCAGTGGTCTGCTGCATGACCGCCAGCACGGCGGGAGTAACGTCTTCATGGCGTTCAATGATCATCGGGACACCTCCGCTCTGATTCTTCCCCGAGGTCTCCGACGACCCTGCGAAGGAGGTCGGTCTCGCTGGCGGGCGGTTCATCACCGGTCCAGGCGACGTACTGGTCGGGCCGGACGAGGATGAAGCGGCGCTTATAGGCCGTTCGCTGCCCCTCAAAGGTGTCGGCGATCACGCGCAGCGGCATCCTGAGCTTCCTCGCGGCAGCCTCGAACGCCGCGGCCGGCTGCCGGTCCTCGGTCAGTGCGACCAGGGTGTATCCGCGTCCCAGTTCCTCGAAGATATTGCGGCCCGAGGACAGGGATGCCGGTGCGAGGTGATGGCCAGCCCGCGCCTCCACGGTGTGCTTACCGTGGACACCGCACGCCGAGTCCCGGGGGCCCCATACGATGGGCGACCCCTCGTAGTGCGGTTCGTATGACGCAGGCGCCGTGTCTCCCGCTGTCAGACGGCTCCAGGCGTGCGCGAACTCGCCGCGGTCACGCCGCGGGCTGTAGCGATCGAGGAAGGCGCGGTCCTTCGCGATGCCATCGGTGATCGTCTCTCCTGTCTCGACGAAGATAGGCCGCCGCTCTTGCGTATAGCTGTCGAGCAACGCAGGCCTGCCCCAGTCCTTCACTACGGCGGCGAGCTTCCATCCGAGGTTGACGGCGTCCTCTAGCCCTGTGTTGAGGCCGTACGCGCCATAGGGCGGATGGCTGTGGGCCGCGTCCCCGGCGATGAACGCCCTGCCCTGACGGTAGGTATCAGCGATGTTGACGCGCAGGTCCCAGAAGCCCACATGCTGGAAGTCGCAGGCCGCGGGAAATCCCGCAGCGCGCTCTATCAGGGAATGGATGTCAAGGTTGCCTGCCGGCGCATCCCTGGGTACGGGTGCGTGGAAGAACCAGGTTCCGGCGGCGTCAACCCGTCCGAAGAACCACCAGCGTCCCTCAAGCTCTGGGTGCAGCACGCGGTACGTGGTCCGCGTGGGAAAGCGTTCCAGGCCCGCGTTCAGGTCTCGCGACCGGAAAACCGCCAAGACCATGCGCTGGTCGAAGTCCGCTCCGCTGCATGTGATGCCTGCCTGCTCCCGCACCACCGAACGGGCGCCGTCGCAGCCGACGACGAAGGAGCCCTCGATCTCGCAGCGCGCGCCGCCCGGATCCTGCAGTGCCGTCACGCGCACGCCGTCGTTCTCCGCGCGGACGCTAGTGGCCGACCAGCCGAACAGCGTGGTGACAGCATCGACTGATGCCACCCTGGCGCGCAGGACCGCCTCGGTCAGGTACTGCGGCAGCCGTTCGTTCCGCTGATAGTAGAAGTCGCTGACCGCCTCGCGTCCCGCCGGGGCATACCAATACTCCCCCGCGAGGCTCTCGTACGCCGTAATGCCCCCGATCGGGAAGCCATGCGGCAGCAGGCGTGCCGCGCGCAACTCGTCGGCGCAATCCCAGCGGTGGAAGTGCTCCAGGCTGCGCGCCGTGAGATTCTGCCCCTTCGGGATCGCTGAGGGCTCGATTCTGCGCTCCAGAACGACACACGGTATTCCCGCTCTGCCGAGCGTCGCAGCCAACCCGAGACCGACCGGGCCGCCGCCCACGACGATGACTGATGTCTGGATTCGGCGCACCTTCCGCTGCCGTTACCGGTTGCGCCACACCGGGCGGCGTTTCTGCGCGAACGCGGTCACGCCCTCGATGGCGTCCTCGCTGGCCATGAGGTCGTCGAGGGCATCGGAGGGGCGGGTGACGGCGTCGATGACGTCGGGAATGGCGCCGGTTTCCGCCATGACCCGCAGCGAGATGCGCACCGAGGTGGGCGAGCCGTCGAGGATCTCGGCGGCCAGCGCCCGGGCGCCGTCCAGCGCCCGGCCCGCGCCGGTGACCCGGTTGACCAGGCCGTAGCCGAGCGCGTCGGCCGCTGAGATGCGCCGGCCGGTGAGGATCATCTCGGTGGCGACCTTCGGCGGGATGGTGCGGGGCAGCCGGATCAGGCCGCCGGCGCCGGCGACGAGGCCGACCTTGACCTCGCTGAGGGCGAACTGAGCCGTCTCGTCGGCGACGACCAGGTGGCAGGCCAGCGCGATCTCGCAGCCGCCGCCCATCGCGTACCCGTTGACCGCGGCGATGACCGGCTTGGGCAGCTGGCGGCGGCTGGTCAGCCCGGCGAACCCGTTCTCCGGCACCCACACGGGCTTGCCGGAGGCGGAGTACACCAGGTCGTTCCCGGCGGAGAACGCCTTGTCGCCGGCCCCGGTGAGAATGGCGACCCACAGGTCGTCGTCGGCGAAGTAGCAGCTGAAGACGTGGTCGAGTTCGTCGTTGGCCATCGGGTGCAGGCTGTTGCGCGCCTCGGGCCGGTTGATCGTCACCTCGAGCAGGTGCCCGTCGCGCCGGACCAGCACATGCTCGTACCGGTCGCGCAGCACCAGCGGCTCTGGCGGGAACAGCTCGTCCATCCGCTCTTCGCTGGTGGTGACTTTGTTTCCTATCCCGAACGAACGCGTGTACACCCGGGCGCCGATAGGTTCTTCCGACGTGAGCAGGCCGAGCAGGGCCTCGTCGTCGCCCTTGGCGATGAAGCGCCGCCCGCCGGCGTCGAGCCGGCCGATGACGATGCCGGTGCGCGAGCCGTCCCGCTGGTGCTTGACGGTGTAGGTCTCGATGGTGGCCCATCCGTCGGCCCGCACGGCCTGCCCGGGGGCGGCCCAGCCATCGATCTCAGCCTGCCGCCTCTTGCTGTTATCAGGTGTCCACGGCGTCGGCGTGGTGCTGTACACGCCGGCGGAGTATTTGCTCATGATCCCGCCGTTGGCGCCGACGAACCCGAACGTCCCGGGCTGGCTGCGGGAGCGCTGGACGGTTTCGGCGATGGCGTGCATGGAGTAGTTGTTGCCGGCCCCGCCGAAGAACGGCAGCCCGCCGGTCAGCGTCAGGCCGCGCTGGTCGCCGGGGGCGATGCCGAGCCCGTCGCAGATGTTGAACACTGGCGCCGGGAAGCAGGAGTACAGGTCGATGGTGGCGAGGTCATCGGCCGTGATGCCCGCGACCTCGAGGGCGTGCCGGGCGGCCATGACGGCGGCCGGGCTGGCCGACAGGTCGGCGCGGTCCATCAGGGTGCGCTCGCGCAGGTCGGCGTGACCGTGCAGGAACACCCACTTGTCTTCAGGTATCCCCAGGCGCCGTGCGGCCGCGACCGACGTGAGCAGGACCGCGGCGCCCTGGTTGACCTTTTCCCTGGCGACGATGTAGCGGGTGTAGGGGTCGGCGATCGGGCGGTTCGCCTCAGTCGGGGTGACCAGTTCCGCCGCGCCGCGCTCGACCGGCGCGGCGGCGTGCGGGTTGGCCGCTGCGACCTTGGTGAACGGCGCGAACAGCGCGCCCATCGCGGCGGCATACTCGTCGCGAGTCTGCTTGAGCCGGCCGCGGCGGGCGTTGTCGATCAGCGCGTACTGGCTGGGCGCGCCGGTGAGGCCGTGCGCGGCCAGGTGCCGGGACATCATTCCCCGCAGCCCGTGGCCGCGGTCGTCAAGGCTGCCCTCGGCGTGCTCGGTGAAGTCGGGCTTATCCTCGCGCTTGGCATAGTGCTTGATGGTCGAGATGGCCTCCGAGCCGAACAGCAGCACCACCTCGCCGTGTCCGGCCGCGATCGCCGCGGCGAACTCGTTGACCAGGTGCTGCGGCGCCTGGCCGCCGCTGACCTCGAGGACCGCGCGTCGCGGGCTGGCGCCGATGCGGCCGGCCACCGACCGCGGGTAGTTGTCCGAACGCCCCAGCGGCGCCCGCCCGCCGGGCACCGAGTTCTCGAACTGCCGGATGCCGGCGACGGTGTCGATCGCGGCGGCGACGGCGGTCGCGTCCGCGCCCGTGTCGGCGAGCGCTTCGCGGGCCGCGTCGGCGGCCAGGTCCACGGGCGAGCGACGCCGGTAGCCGGGCTCGCCGAGCCGCTCGGAGGCCTGGCCGACGCCGACGATGACCGGCGTGCCAGGATCCAGGTTCATAGCAGTGTGCCCAGTTCGGTGATCCGCTGCTCGCAGTCGGCGACCATCTGGCGGGTGATCTCGGCGGCCGGTCGGATCTGCCCGAACGAGCCGACGACCTGGCCGACGAAGAACGATTCGAGGCGCAGCGCGCCCTCGTGGCCGGCGGCGGCGGCGGCGTCGATGCGCTGCCAGGCCTCGTTGACCAGCAGCGGCTGCAGCGGCAGCGGCAGCGGGGCGGGACTGCCCGGCGCCTCCCACTCGTCGTGCCAGGCGGTGCGCAGCTGCCGGGCGGGCTTTCCGGTACGGGTCGGCGACCGCAGCGTGTCGCTGCTCGTGGCGGCCAGGAACTTGGCCTTGATCGCCTGGTTGGCGACGTCCTCTTCGCTGCACAGCCACACCGACCCGCACCAGACGCCGGCCGCGCCGAGCGCGAGCGCGGCGGCCATCTGCGCGCCGGAGGCGATGCCGCCCGCGGCGAGGACCGGCCGGCCTGCGGCGATGCCGACGATCTCCGGGGTGAGGACCATGGTGGCGATCGTGCCGGTGTGGCCGCCTGCCTCGGTGCCCTGGGCGATCAGCACATCCACGCCCGCGTCGATCTGCCGCCGGGCGTGCTTGGCCTGGCCGACCAGCGCGGCGACGGCGACGCCTTCTTTCTTGGCGCGGGCGACCAGCCCGGCCGGCGGCGTGCCGAGCGCGCTGGCGATCAGCGAGATCGGGTGGCCGAACGCGACATCGAGCAGCGCTTGCGCGCCGCTGGGGTTGAGGCTGGCGGCGATCTCGTCGTGCGCTGCCACCCGCGGCGCTTCGGGGATGTCGTACTTGGCCAGCAGGTCGCGCACGAAGGCGAGGTGGGTATCCGGGATCTGCGCGCGAAGGCTGGCGACGAGGTTGTCCGGGTCGCCGGCCGCGAACTTTTCCGGGACGAGCAGGTCGACGCCGTAGGGCTTCCCGCCGGTCTGCTTCTCGATCCAGGTGAGCTGGGCGTCGAGTTCCTCCGGCGTGTAGGCGGACGCGGCGAGGACGCCGAAGCCGCCGGCGTTGGTGACGGCGGCGACCACGCCGGGTGAGCGGTTGAAGCCGACGATCGGGTGCGGTACCCCGACGAGCTCGGTGAACGCGGTGCGCATCAGGCTTGGTCCTTCCGGAAACTGAACATTTACTGTTCAGCTTCTCGGATGTTATCTTGACGGGAACTGTTCAGCAATACCGCGGCAGGCCGACCGGAGGCGGAAAGCATGACCGCCATGCACACGACACCCGGACGCCCCCGGGACCCGGATGTGGACCGCAAGATCGCGCAGGCGGCGCTCGACCTGTTCGGCGAGGCCGGCTGGGCCGGCTTCGCGATGGACACGGTCGCACGGCGAGCCGGGGTGGGCAAGGCATCGCTGTACCTGCGGTGGAACAGCAAGGAAGCGCTGCTCACCGACGCCGTCACGATGCGGATGTCGCGGGTGGCCGACGCCGACACCGGCACGCTCCGCGGCGACCTCACCGAACTCGCCGTCCAGATGCTCGACCTCTACGCGGGCCCGGACAGCAGGGCCGCGATGCGGCTCGGCCTGGAAGCCGGCGCCATCCCCGGCGTGGCCGAGCACTACGAAGGCGTCAGGCGATCCCAGGTGCTGGCCGCACGCGCCATCGTCCGCCGCGGCATCGACCGCGGTGAGCTAACCCCGGACACACCCGTCACGCTGC
>Ga0306923_10004729_pt1 | contig 13089 bp, 11 predicted proteins | sample sta12Can44000108_FD_203841 | JGI IMG/M metagenome (GOLD analysis project Ga0306923, IMG submission 203841) | Lab enrichment of tropical soil microbial communities from Luquillo Experimental Forest, Puerto Rico - statanox.12C.anox.44.000.108 (v2)... | ecosystem: Environmental > Terrestrial >... | reverse complement strand
TCCACCCAAAGGGTGGTGGGGTCCTGGTGGCCGGTGGGCACCACGCCCTTCAGCGCCTTGGGTAGGATGAAGGCGTCGGCGCGGAAGAACAGCGGCAACGCCGGCAACTCGTCGGCATAAAGGTGTTGAAGCTCGCGCCACAGGGCGACACGCTTGGGCCGATTCAGCTCGACCTCGATGGAATCGATCAGCTCGTCCATGCGCGGATTGGCGTAGCCCGGGTAGTTCTGGCCTGACCAGTTGTTCTTTTCCGACGGGATCTGGGAAGAGTGCAGGTTGCTGCGCGGCACGCTTTCAGGGGCCGAGTACCAGGCGAACAGCGCCATGTGCGGGAACTTGCGCTTGGTGACGGTGTCGCCGAAAAATACCCGCGGCGGTTCGACCTTGAGGCGCACATCGGCGCCCACCTTGCGCCACTGGGCCTGGAGCACCTGCGCCACCAGTTCGCGCGAGCGGTTGCCGGCGGTGGTGCCCAGTTCCAGCGCCAGCGGCTCGCCCTGGGCGTTGCGGCGCACGCCGCCGCTCATCTTCCAGCCGGCCTCGTCCAACAAGGCCGCCGCCTTGGCAGGGTCGTAGCGATACTTGGGCACGTCGGCGGCGTACACGCCGTCCAGCGGATTGACCGAGCTGTGCGCCACCGGCTGGCGACCGTCGAACAGCTGCTTGTTCACCGCCTCGCGGTCCAGCGCCCACAGCAGCGCCTGGCGCACCCGCTTGTCGGCCAGGATGGGCGAGGACAGGTTGAGGTCGATGTGCTCGTAGACCAGGCCGGATTTGAACAGCACGTTCCAGGCCTGGCCGTTGCGCTTCTCGAACGCGATGGCCTGGTCAAGCGGCAGTCCCAGCTCGCCGGCGATCATGTCCACGCCGCCCGACAGTAGGTTGGCTTCCAGCGCCGCCGTGTTCTCGATGGTCTTGACCACGATGCGCTTGAAGGCCGGCTTGGCGCCCCACCAATGGGGGTTCGGCTCCAGCACGATGTGGCTGCCCTGGGCGACCTGCACGATACGGTAGGGGCCGTTGTACAGGCCGGGATTGGTGGTGTCCTGGTCGTAGGCGGTGCGGTTGCGGTACTCCACCGGTTTCTCGAACCGCTCCCGCTCGATGTGGGCGGGCAGCACCCGCAGGTCGTTGATGGCGTTGTAGTCGAAGGTCAGCCGGTCCACGTGCAGGACGAAGGTCTTCTTGTCCTTTACCTCCACCTTGAGGATGCGGCGGTACAGCTCGCTGTCGGACACGCCCGACAGGGGATGGCGGCCGGCGTCCACGGTGAACAGCACGTCCTCGGTGGTGACGGGCGTACCGTCCGCCCACTTGGCCTCGGCACGGATGGTGTAGGTCAGCGCCACACCCTGGCCGCCGCCCGGTGCCTTCTCTTTCTTGGCCAGTCCGTTCTCGATCGTCGGCAGGGTCTCGCACAGCAGGCAGACCAGCTTCCAATCGGCATCGTAGGCGGTGAACGGCCGCGTCGCCATGTCCAGCACGTAAGTCTTGGCCAGCATGGACTCGATGTTGGGATGGAAGGTGGCCGGGAACTGGTTGATGCCGATGATCAGTTCGGTTTTGTTGCGTGCCTCCGGCCCTTCGGTCTTGGCGCGTGCCTCCGGCCCTTCGGTCTTGGCGCGTGCCTCCGGCACGACGTCATCCTTCGCCCGCGCCGGCGCCGAAAGCGCCACGCCAAAGCACACGGCCAGGGCGGCCAGCAGGCGGCAGGAACGGAACATCCTTTACTCCAGAGGCTGCGGGGTCGCTGATCCTAACACCACAGAACCCATCCGTCAGCGCTTGCCGAAGTCTGGAGCAGGGCAACGCAAACGCCCCCCGAACGGGCGGGGGGCGTTTGTGCGGCTATTGCCGGACTATTGCTGTTGCGGGGCAGTCCGCATGGGGCACCAGGCCGGCAGCTGGCTGGGGTCGATGGTGCCGTCGGCCTTCTGCGGCGGGCCACCACGCCCCATGCCGAAGCCGGGCCCCTGGCCCTGACCCTGACCGAGCATGGCCATCATGGCCGGCGGGGTCTGGCCGTTGTTCCAGGCCTTCATCATCTGCTCATGGCGCCAGCCCGGGCCATAGGCGGGCGTGGCGGCTTTGGTCGGGGCGTCTTCGGCGGCGGCGGTGCAGCCGCCAAGGATCAGTAGGCCGGCCAGGGCGGCAACGATCTTCATGGGTGTCATGATGACCTCCTATCCCTATATCAACGACACTATTCAACCATAGGGATGTAACGGCATGATGTCCGCCGCGGCCCCCAATGGTAACGGTAGGTAACAGGACGGCGGTCAGTCGCCGGCGTAGATCACCACGCGATTGCGGCCGCCGCGCTTGCCGTCATAGAGCGCCTTGTCGGCCCGCTCGATGGCGTCCTCCACCGAGGTGTCGGCGTCCACCTCGGCCAGGCCGAAGGTAGCGGTGACTGGAATGCGAGTGCCGTTCCCGTCGGTCAGCTCCAACGCCGCCACGGCCTGGCGGATGCGCTCCAGCGCCTGGGTGCCGGTCTCCGAAGTGGTGCCGGGCAGGCAGACCAGGAATTCCTCGCCGCCGTAGCGGTAGACGACGTCGTAGGGACGCACGGTGTTGCGCAGAACCTGCGCCGCCGCGCGCAGCACATCGTCACCGCGGGCGTGGCCGAAGGAATCGTTGATCTTCTTGAAATGGTCGATGTCGGCCAGCGGCAGGGACAGCGGCAGGTGCTGGCGGATGGCGCGGTCGCGCTCGCCCACCAGCTGGGTGCGCGTGGTCTGACGGTTGGCCAGGCCGGTCAGCGGGTCCACCGTGGCCAGCGCCTTCCATACTTCGCGTTCCAATGATTGGGCGGCGCTGCCGAAGGACAGAACGCTGCCCATCAGCATTTCGTAATCCGAGGTGGTCACGGTCTGGCCGGCGCGGGCGCGCTCGGAAATCTGCGTCGCTCTGGCGTGCACCGCGTCGTGCTCTTCTCCCAGCTGGGCGAAGCCGGGGAAGGCGGACAACGGGCCGTCGTCCGCGCCCTTGTGCCAGGCAGAGAACGGGCAGGCCGAAGCCTCGGCGTCGGGAATAGAACTAGCCGTGCCGCGGTGCAGGACCGCCTGGTACCACTTCTGCAGCCATTCTACATGGCCGGCCAGCGCGTGCTGGAAGCCGGTCAGGCTGACAAACGCGTCTTCCGCCTTCATCGGATCCCCCCGAAGAACATTCCCATGTCAGACGCCCCCTTCTGCGTCGGCGCGCACCATAACCTGGAACGAAGCGATGAGGCGAATTGATACGATCGGCCAGGGGGGAGTACTTCACGCCGGCATCTCCGCCCTGTCGATGCAATGGAATTCGTGCCCTGGGTGAATGGCCGGTAAACCCTGGATGAACGATTGATTGCGGGGTAGGGTCGGGGCATGCGCGCGTTTCTCGCCTTTCTTGCCCTGCTGCTTGCCGCTCCGGCGTCCGCCGCCGAGCCGTTCCGCGATTGCCCCGACTGCCCCGAGATGGTGGCGTTGCCGGCGGGAAGCGTGCGCCTGGGCGATGGCGGGGCGGGGCTGCTGGCCGAGTTGCCGGCCTTCGCCCTGGGGCGCACCGAAATCACCGTGGCCCAATACGGCACTTGCGTCGCCGAGGGCGCCTGTCGGCCGCATGAAACGCGCTGGCCCGAGGCCGCCATGCCCATGACCGATGTCACCGCCAAGGACGCCGAGGATTACGCCGCTTGGCTGTCGGTTCGCACCGGGCGCCGCTACCGCCTGCCAGGCGAGGCGGAATGGGAATACGCCGCCAAGGCGGGCACCGACACGCCGTTCCCCTGGGGTGCCGCCATGGAGCCCGACCGCGCCATCTGCCAGCATTGCGACCCGCGTTTCGATCATCGCCCGGCCCCGGTGGCCTCTACCCGGCCCAACCCGTGGGGCCTGTCCGACATGAACGGCAATGTGTGGGAATGGACCCGCGATTGCGGGGGCGTCGACTGCAATCGCCGCGTGGTCAAAGGGGGCTCCTGGTACTTCGTCCCCTGGCAATCCCGCTCGTCCTCGCGCGCTCCCCAGGATGCCCGCTCCTGGAGCTACGACATCGGCTTTCGGGTCTTACGCGAGGATTAGCCCCGGTACCCAACCTCGGCTGCCGCCTCGCGGCTTTCCTTTTCCAGCACCTCGACCCGCACCTGCGTGGTGCCCTGGCCGTGGAATTTGAGGATTTTGGCGGCCTTTCTCGACACGTCGATGATGCGGCCCTTGACGAAGGGGCCGCGGTCGTTGACCCGCAGGATGACCGAGCGGCCGTTCTCCAGATTGGTCACCCGCACGATGCTGGGCAACGGCAGCGTCTGGTGGGCGGCGGTGAGCTCGTTCTGGTCGTAGCGCTCGCCGTTGGCGGTCTGGCGGCCGTGGAAGGGGTGGCCGTACCACGAGGCGCGGCCTTCGTGGCTGTATTGCCAATCCTCCTTGGGCGTGTACCAGACCCCGCCGATTTGATACGGCTCGCCCAGGCGGTAGACGCCCAGCTTCTTCACCTTGGGAATGGGGACGGGAGCTTGCGGTGCCGGCGGTGGCAGGCTTGCCACCTCGCAGGTGGTACAGGCGGCGGCGAACAGGGCCAGCCCCAGGGCGGACCATATCTGCGGGCGAAACCAGACGGTCATCGCATCCTCCCCTAAAGATGCGATGAGCATATGTCAAAAGTATGGGTAAGCAGCCGGGACAAAGAAAAGCGGCGTGTGTCCCATTAAGGACACGCGCCGTTTTGCCGGTAGCGTCTTACTCCGCCGCTTCGCCCTTGATGCGCTCGATCTGGGCGCCGCAGGCGGCCAGCTTCTCTTCGACCCGCTCGTAGCCGCGGTCCAGGTGGTAGACGCGGTTGACGACGGTCTCGCCCTCGGCGGCCAGGCCGGCGAGGATCAGCGAGGACGAGGCGCGCAAATCGGTGGCCATCACCTGGGCGCCCGACAGCTTGGGTACGCCGCGCACGATGGCCGAAGAACCGTGCACGTTGATGCGCGCGCCCATGCGCATCAGCTCGGGCACGTGCATGTAGCGGTTCTCGAAGATGGTCTCGGTGATCATGCTGGCGCCGTTGGCGGTGGTCACCAGCGCCATCAGCTGGGCCTGCATGTCGGTGGGGAAGCCCGGATAGGGCTCGGTCATGATGTCGGTGCCGTTGATGCCGTTCAGCGCGGCCACGCGCATGCCGCGCTCGGTGTCCTCGACGGTGACGCCGCACTCGCGCAGGATCTTCACCACCGCATCCATCAGCTCCATGCGGGTGCCGACCAGCTCCACGTCGCCACGAGTGATGGCGGCGGCGACGGCGTAGGTGCCGGTCTCGATGCGGTCGGGCACCACCGAGTATTCGGCGCCGTGCAGGCGGTCAACGCCCTGGATGCGCAGCGTGCCGGTGCCGATGCCCTCGATCTTGGCGCCCATGGCCACCAGGCACTGGGCCAGGTCGGACACCTCGGGCTCGCGCGCGGCATTGGCCAGCACCGTCTCGCCCTGGGCCAGGGTGGCGGCCATCAGCAGGTTCTCGGTGCCGCCCACGGTGACCTGCGGGAACACGATATGGGCACCCTTCAGCCGGCCGTCCACGCGGGCCGAGATGTAGCCGCCCTCCAGCTCGATCTGGGCGCCCATCTGCTCCAGGGCCTTGAGGTGCAGGTCCACCGGACGGGTGCCGATGGCGCAGCCGCCGGGCAGCGAGACGCGCGCCTCGCCGCAGCGGGCAAGCAGGGGGCCCAGCACCAGCACGGACGCGCGCATGCGCCGCACCAAGTCGTAGGGGGCGGTGGTGTTGGTGATGGTATTGGCGGTCAGGTCCAGCACCCGGCCGGTGTGGCCGCCCTTGGCGGTATCCCCGTTCAGCGCCATCAGCACGCCGTGCTGGGCCAGCAGGTTGGCCATGGTGGTGATGTCCACCAGATGGGGCAGGTTGGACAGGGTCAGGGTCTCGTCCGTCAGCAGGCTGGCCGGCATCAGGGCCAAAGCCGCGTTCTTGGCGCCACCGATGGAAATGGTGCCTTTGAGCGGCGTCCCGCCGATGATGCGGATCCTGTCCATGAACTACCTCGTGACCTCTGTGGCGTGGCTGGGCGTCGGGTGACGGCGGGCTTATACCCCGATCGTGGCATCCCGAAGGCGGCACTGCCGAAGCGTGCCAGCCCAGCCCAATCGAGCGAAGCGATCCGTTTAGCCCAGGCAGGGCGGCCGGGTCAAGGCGGCCTCATCAAATCGCATAGTTGTGCGTCGCAAAATTGAACGCAAAGCAGAAACCGGAAATGAAAATGGCCGGGTTTCCCCGGCCATCTACGATTCCAACGACGTCGCTTACAGCCGCGGCAGGGTGACGCCCTTTTGGCCCTGATACTTGCCGGAACGGTCGCGGTACGAGGTCTCGCACGAGGAATGGCCGTGCAGGAAGATGAACTGGCAGGCGCCCTCGTTGGCGTAGATCTTGGCCGGCAGCGGCGTGGTGTTCGAGAACTCCAGCGTCACGTGGCCCTCCCACTCGGGCTCCAGCGGGGTCACGTTGACGATGATGCCGCAGCGGGCATAGGTGGACTTGCCCAGGCAGATCACCAGGGTGTCGCGCGGGATGCGGAAATATTCCACCGTGCGGGCCAGGGCGAAGGAATTGGGCGGGATGACGCAGACGTCGGTCTCGCGGTCGACGAAGCTCTTGTCCGAGAAACCCTTGGGGTCCACCACCGCCGAGTCCACGTTGGTGAAGATCTTGAACTCGGGCGCCACGCGCGCGTCGTAACCATAGGACGACAGGCCGTACGAGATGACGCCCTCGCGCTGAAGCTTCTCGGTGAACGGCTCGATCATGCCGTGCTTCAAGGCCATCTCGCGGATCCAGGTGTCGGGCATCACGGACATAACGGGGCGCTCCAAGGGTTTGGTGCCAATGGGGTATGACACCAAAGGGATTTGGCACCTTGTAACGTGCGCTGTGCCTGGGTGCAAGAGGTGGGGTGTCAGCCGTCGGCGGGCGGCTCGCCAGTGGGCGGTTCGTCGTCGGCTTGCGGCTGCTGCTCGTCACGGTCGCGCGACTGCGCCTTGCGCCGCGCGAGATTTGCCCGCAGTGCCTCGGCCTGGCGCCGACGCCGCGCGTCGGCCTCGGTCAGGCCCTTCTCAGCCAATCGGGGTTGGTCCTTGGGAGTGCTCATGATGCGCCATTTTGGCTGCAAAGCGGGCGGCGTCAAGAAATGCGAATCAGCCGAAGAAAGTTTCTTGACGCGCCTAAAATCGGGTGGCATAAAGCGCGCCTCGCCACGGGGCGGAACGCCTCGAACGAGTTTGCTGCCGTAGCTCAGTCGGTAGAGCATACCCTTGGTAAGGGTAAGGTCGATGGTTCGATTCCATTCGGCAGCACCATTTTCCTCCTTGGAAATCAAGGACGTAAGGCCCGCCCAGAAGGCGGGTCTTTTCGCATTTGGGCCAGCAATCACCGGCCAGCAATCAATCACTCGGTGGGATTTCGATCCGGCCAGGGGCGCCGAGGGTGGTAGCGCGCCCGGTGACGCGCATCAAGGCCTCCGACAGGCGCCGAGGAATTCCGGAGAGCGACCCGGAATTTTGCCCCTCAAGTCGCACGTTTTTGCACGTGCGAACAGTCTTAGAAGTCTCCCATTCTCCCAGCGTCCAACGCGCGTCGGCGGCCTGAGATGAGCGCGCTTGGCGTGTGTGGTGCCGCGGGACTGAACGCAGCATGAGGGAGAATGGACATGATCGAGTTGACCCAAGAACAGATGGATCAGGTCGCAGGGGGGGCGCCGCCGGACAGCCCACTCTTTCAGCCGGGCTATGGCCGATATACTGCGTTTACGATTGCCACTACGCCGATTAACAGTTCGTCGCCGGTGGCAACAGGTAATTACCCGGCGTCTGGCACGTTTCCCAGCGAGGGGCGGGCAACTGCGGTCGATCAGCCCATCGCCCCAGGCGGGAGCCCGCCGCCCGGCCCAGGGAACAGTGGAACGTAGCTAGTCGGGCCTCCGAATTTGTGCCTGCGGCTGCCTTTGTCTGTCATCAAAGACAGGGGCAGCCGTTTGGAAATTCCGGCTATTGCAACGCAATCGCAGGGAATCCGATGGACATTGACACGTCGCGACCGCCGGCCACGGTTGATTATGAGGCGCCGTCACCTGTGAGCGTGTCGCTCTTCCGCTCGGAGGTGCTGGCCGAGCGCCAGACGCAGTGGCTCGGCACTGTGCTGATGGTCCCGCGGATTTCCCACGGCCTATTCACCATCGTCGCCCTGACCGTGGCGGCGGGTGTCCTGGCTTTGCTCTTTGGCGCGACCTACACACGCAAGGCGCACATCGTCGGCTGGCTAGTGCCCGAGCACGGCCTCGCCCGCGTCGTGACGCCCCAGGCCGGCGTCGTCACCCAGGTTTTTGTTCACGAAGGCACGGCCGTCAGTAAGGACGAGCCGCTGCTGGCCCTGTCCACCGAGTTGCGCAGCGAGGCGCGAGGCGCCACGCAGGAGGACATCGTCCGACGCCTCGCCAGTCGCCGCGAGAGCCTGACCACCGAGCGCGACTTACAGCAACGCCTGCAACACCAGCAAATGGACGATCTCGGCAAGCGCATCTCCGCGCTCCAGGTCGAGCAGGGCTACCTGGAAAAGGAAATTGGGGTGCAGCGGGAGCGGCTGCACCTCGCCGAGGAGGCCACGATGCGGCAGCGCAGTCTACGCGAGCGCGACATCGTGACGGTCCAGCGTCTCGACGACGCCAAGGAAATCCAGTTCGTGCAGGCGCTGCGACTGCAGACGCTGGAGCGAACGCGTGCCAACGTTGAGCGTGAGCGCCTCACGCTGGCCGGCGAACTTGAGGAACTGCCCCTGCGCGGTCCCATCAAGATCGCCGAAATTGATCGCAGTATCGCCGCCGTGGAGCAGGAGATCGCCGAGGCCGAGGCGCGGCGCCGCATTGTCGTCACCGCGCCGCAGGACGGCACGGTGACCGCCCTGCAGGCCGAACCGGGCAGCAGTGCCAGCCCCTCCGTTCCCCTCCTCACGATCATCCCCGAGGGCTCCAAGTTGGAGGCACAGCTGTTCGGCCCGAGCCGGGCGGTCGGCTTTCTGCGGCCCGGCCAGACGGTGCGCCTGCGCTATCAGCCTTTTCCTTACCAGAAGTTCGGCTTCTACGACGGCGTGGTGACCAACATCTCCAGCGCGGCGCTCAACCCAGCCGATCTACCGCAGCAGCACGCCGGCCTGACCAGCCTGTACGGCACGGGCGAGCCGGTCTATCGGATCACCGTGAGGCTGGCGCGCCAGACCGCCACCGTCTATGGCGAACCCGTTCCCTTGCAGGCCGGGATGCAACTGGAAGCGGACGTGATGTTGGAAACCCGTCGACTGATCGAATGGGTATTCGAACCGCTGTTCACGCTGACCGGGAAACTCGACACGGGCTCGCAGCACGAAATCCGTGACCGGATCGCGGACAGGCTGCCGGAGAGGGGGCCGAGATGAGCGTTTACGAGCGCCTTAACTTTGAATGGGGGCCTCGCCTCCCCGTGGTTCTGCAGACGGAGGCGGCGGAATGCGGCCTCGCCTGCCTGGCGATGCTGGCCGGCTATCACGGGGCTGACGTCGGGCTGGGTGAGTTGCGCCGCCGGTTCGGCATGTCGCTCAAGGGCGCCACGCTCAAGGAGATCGTCCGCATCGCCGACCAGATCGGGATGGCCGCGCGTCCGTTGCGGCTGGACCTTGACGAGATGGGCGAACTCAAGACCCCCTGCATCCTGCATTGGGACCTCAATCACTTCGTCGTGCTCCGGAGCGTCGATCGACGCGGCATTGTCATCCACGACCCCGTGGCCGGCGTCCGCCGCCTGCCGATGGCGCAGGCGTCACGACACTTTACCGGTGTTGCCCTCGAACTGACGCGGACCAGTGGCTTCGAGCCGGCCCAGGCGGCGCCGCGCGTACGGATGCGAGCGCTGCTGGGCAACATGGTGGGGCTGAAGCGCACGCTCGCCAATCTGCTGGGCTTGGCCGGGGCGATCGAGGTTCTCGCCATGGTGAGCCCGTTGTTCCTGCAATGGGTTGTGGACCACGCTTTGGTCAGCGCCGATACCGATCTGCTGAACACTCTGGCGCTCGGGTTCGCATTGCTGTTGCTGGTCCAGACGACGGTGGTGGGGATACGTGGCTGGATGGTGATGGGGCTCGGCGCCTCGGTCACCGTGCAGGCGCGCGCTAATCTGTTCTCGCACCTGATCAATCTGCCGGCGACCTACTACGAGTCCCGCTACATGGGAGACGTGATGGCCCGCTTCGGCTCGCAGGACATTATCCTGCAAGCCATCACCACCGAACTCGTGGAGGCCGTGCTGGACGGCCTGATGGCAGGCCTCACGCTGGTCATCATGGTCCTCTTTGCCCCGCTGCTCGCCGCGATGGTGCTGGCCGGAGCGGTGTTGTACGGCCTGCTGCGTTGGGTAACCTACACGCCTCTGCGCCAGGCCTCGGCGGAAGCGATCGTCTTGGGGGCCCGCCGGGACAGTCACTTCCTGGAGACGCTGCGCGGGATCAAGACGATAAAGCTGTTCAACGCCCAGGACGAGCGCCGAACGCACTGGCTGAACCTGCTGATCGAGACGGTGAACCGGCATCTGACCGCACAGAAGCTGCAATTGGTCGCCCGCGCCGCCAACTCGCTGCTGTTGGGCGGCCTGGCGATTCTGGTGGTCTGGCTGGGCGCCCGGCAGGTGTTGGCGAACACGCTGTCCGTCGGCATGCTGTTCGCCTTCATCGCCTACAAGGACCAGTTCCTGCTGCGGGTGAGCGAACTGATCAACAAGGCGGTGGACCTGCAGATGCTGCGCCTGCACGCTGAGCGCCTAGCCGATATCGCGCTGACTCCGCCCGAACGGCGCGATGGGCCGCGCGCCGCCTGGACTGACGACGGCGGCAAGCGCGGGCCGGTTTCCCTGGAGGTGCGGGACCTGTGCTTCCGCTATGGCCACGCTACTGAAGCTCCTGGCGGGCCTCCTCGATCCGACGTATGGCGGGATTCTGGTGAATGGCCACCCGCTGGCGCTGATGGGCGTTGAACGCTACCGGTCGATGCTCGGCGTGGTCATGCAGGACGACCAGCTCTTCGCCGGCTCCATCGCTGGCAACATCTGCTTCTTCTCCGAGCGCCCGGACCTGAAGCGCGTCGAAGAATGTGCCCGGTTGGCCGCGGTGCACGAGGACATCGCGGCGATGCCGATGGGTTATCAGACGTTGATCGGTGACATGGGCACGGTGCTGTCGGGGGGGCAGAAGCAACGTATCCTGATCGCCCGCGCCCTGTATCGGCAGCCCAGTATCCTTCTTCTGGACGAGGCCACCAGCCACCTTGACGTCGGCCGGGAGAGCGAGGTTAACGCGGCCATTCGCGCCACGCGAATGACACGGATCGTCATCGCGCACCGGCCGGAGACCATCCGCACGTCGGACCGGGTCATCGTCTTCGACCGGGGCCGTGTCGTGAAGGACCAGAAAAACGTGTCAGACGATGTCGGGCTGCTGGCGTCACTAACCAACCTGTCAACCGGAGAGTAAATCCTCGACGTCGACCGTATCCCGCGCAAGCCGGATCATCTCGCGCAGCATCCGTATTTCCTCCAGATGGTCCCGGCTTCCCATGTTTGTAGGCGTTCTCGGCGCAGGCGGCCTTGCCCGCCTCAGTGGTGGAGCGCTCCCACGGTTTCCAGGTGCGGATCAGTTCCGCTTGCCGTGCCGCCGTTCCGGCGTCCAACCATTTCGGGCCCCCAATGGGGCTACCTTACCGTGAACGAGAACGAGCCCTTGGTGACGTGCGTGTCCACGGAAACGGCCTTCCACGTGACCTTGTAGACCCCAGAGCCAATGGCGGTGAGTTTCGTCGTCAACGTATTCCTGCGTCCCGGCACCAGATTGGCCGTTCCTTGGGAGACCAGGGTGCCCCTGCTGTCCGTTACCTGGACGGAGGAGAAGGTCGGCTCAATCTGTTCGCTGAATTCCAAGACAACCTCTGTCGGCGGGGCGGCAACCGTGCTCCCAACGGCGGGCGTCGAGTTGTCGAGCATCGCATGAGCCAGCGCATTCCCGGCAAACAGCACGGGCACGACGAAGCGGATGGCACCTCCCAACCACCCCATATCACCACTCCGACAGGGGGCGACCAAGCGTGGTTGGGAAAAGGTCATCCAGGTAAAAATGGATCTGTGCAATGACGCCCAGCCAGTGGCCGCTGCGGTCGTTGATTGGGATTTCCATCTCCACGCCCAGCTGGATTTTCTGACCAACCCACACGAAGCCCGGATTTACGGTCCCCGTGGTTCGTCCGGCTTCGCCCCGGTTCAGGGGCGTTTCCAGATTGACCTCGACCAGGGGGATGATGCGCCCGAGGGCCTTGGGCAAGCCAAGGCTCTGAACGTGGGATTCCAAATAGGGGATGCTGTATTGGATCGAGCCACTCCATTGCAGCACGTCCGGATGGCGTTCGGCGCTCACCTCCACATCGCCGGTATCAGACACGCTCGTCGTCCTGGTTTCCACTCGCAGGGGAAAGGCAACGCCGACCGCGCCGGTGACCGCGAAGGGGCGCAGAAACGCCATGCTGTCGGGCAGGTCGCCGAAGCCTTTGCCGACGAGCAGCGAGGGGGTCAGGGTGGAGAATGGATCGGCTCCGACGCGTGCGGTGCCGGTCCGCTCGATTTCCCAGGAGAGAGCCGCGGACGCGACCGTCTCTGATTGCTCGTTGGCGTAAAACTGATACTTCAGTCCGAGTTCGAGATTGCTCCAGCCCGAGACCTTCGGCCCGTCCGCCGGGTTCTTGATCAGGTAGCTGTCCGCGATCGACAGCCCCAGTGTCGGGGTAATGCGCTTGGAGAGCTCCAGGGCGTACTCGGTCTCTCGGGTGATGGGCTCTTCGCCCTGCGCCGGCATCTTGCGTGTTGAGGCCGTGGGTGCCGAAAGCTCGTCGGCAACGAAGGGATCGTCCGTCACCAGGGTGGCAGGAAAGAAGCGCTCTCCCACATAGCCGTGGGCAGATGCCGGGCGAGCCAATGCAAGCACTGCGAACGCAGCGACAGCCGCGAGACCAAACGCGTGCACATCCCCGGCCCCAAAATACTTAGGCATGGA
>Ga0306923_10004728_pt1 | contig 13091 bp, 10 predicted proteins | sample sta12Can44000108_FD_203841 | JGI IMG/M metagenome (GOLD analysis project Ga0306923, IMG submission 203841) | Lab enrichment of tropical soil microbial communities from Luquillo Experimental Forest, Puerto Rico - statanox.12C.anox.44.000.108 (v2)... | ecosystem: Environmental > Terrestrial >... | reverse complement strand
GCTCGGCGCGCGTGCTCGTCGAGCACTCCGACGGAACCCACGCCTGGCGGGCCGAGGCACCCCTGACCGCTCGTTGCCCGGGCACCGCCCCGTCAGGAGCGGTCCCGCGCAGCGGGGTTGGTGATCGGAGAAAGGTCGCCTGCACGCTCCGGTTCGCTCCGGTTCGCTCCTGCGGTTTCAGGATGCCATGCCGTGAACGTGCAGTTGAACTGGTGGGCGGCGGGGACTCACAGGGGATCGCCAGTGACAAACCAAGTGACAACGACCCCAGATAATGGCAGACGGAGCACGACGTGCTCAGACACCGCAATCCTTGCGACCTGCGGTAACCCGACCCAACCCGACGCCGCTGGACGAAAGCGGCATGCATGGTAAGGAGAAGGTCTACGGTTCGATTCCGTAACGGGGCTCCGTTTCCGCAGTTCAGAGGCCGGTTCCGATCATAGGACTGGCCTCTTCCCGTCTCGGTGCAGCAGTTTAGTCCAGCAACCACCTTGCCCGAGCCTGGCTTTCAAACCTGACTGGTGACACGTTAGTGCGCACTGAGCACCCGGAGATGCTGTCCGGTGCGTCGCGGGGGCCATCGGCGAGCGGGTCGGCGACCGGTAAGCCCGGATCACGGCCTTGACGTCAACAGGGAACCGCAAGCGTGGCCCTGATCGAGTCAGGCAGGGCGAATCCTCACGGGGCTGCTCATTGTCTTGCCCGCTGTCAGCAGTGTTGGCGTAAAGTGCGCGTAAGGGCGGGAGATCAACCTGGGGGCGTGCATGGCCGGGCTGCGTTTTTGCGCCTATCAGTATCAGCACCTGCCGCTGGATGCGCTGCGAGGACGCTGGCGGGACGCCGAACGGCGCGGGTTCGACGTGCTGTGGAACTGCGACACCGTGGTGGAGCCGGATCGGCCACGGCACATGATGTTCGACGGCCCGGCGACGCTGGCCATGATGGCCGCGGAGACCAGCCGCATCCGGGTGGGGACGCTGGTCACCAGCTTGTACTTCCGCCAGCCGGTCACCTTCGCCAAGGCGTCGGTGACGGTCGATCACCTCAGCGGCGGGCGGGTCGAGCTGGCGCTGGGGGTGGGTGATCCGTCCGCGGGCGCCAATGCGGGTGGCGTGGAAAGGCCGGCCGGGGAACGGGTCGCCCGGTTCGGTGAATTCGTTGAGCTGGTGGGCCTGCTGTTGCGTCAGGAGGTGACCACCTATCACGGGCAGTTCTATCGCTGCCAGGATGCGGAGACGGTGCCGCTCCCCGTGCAGCAGCCGGCCCCGCCGGTGACCATCGCCGCGCACGGCCCGAAGATGCTGCGGATCGCCGCCGAGCATGGTGATGGGTGGAGCTCGTGGGGCGGCTATGACGTGGCCACCGAGGACGTCTTCTACACGCTCACCGCCGACCGCAGCCACCGCTTTGATGACCTGTGCGTCGCCGCGGGCCGCGATCCCGCCTCGATCCGGCACTCCCTGGTCTGCTTTCCGCCGCTGGCTCCCTGGCAGTCGGTGCAGTACTTCGAGGACATGGTGGGACGCTTCCGCGAGATCGGCATCGACGAGTTCGTCCTGTACTGGCCGCAGACCTGGGCGGCGGCGCCCCGCGAGGAAGCGGTATTCGAGGAGGTGACCGCGACCGTGATCCCTCGGCTCCGCGGGCACGATGACCCTGTAGGCGGCGCAGTAGCCGGATAGCCGCCTGATACGGGACAAACGGCCTACTCTACGGCTCCTCTTCCCCCTCCTGGGGTGGCCTGAACCGGTCATATTCGAGCTGCGCGGCCAAAGACAGCTCGCTTCGCGGGACATTGCATTGCACCACATACAACGCCTCTTGCTCCGGCGTTCGTTTGGCCATAGCTGCCGCCCCCTCTTGGTATCCCAGGACAAGCTGGGCCGAGACAAACTGGCAGGCAGACGGGACGGCTAGCCGCCCATCTCGCGCCTCAGCTGGTCCATCTCGCGCCTCAGCCGGGTCAGCTCATCGTCGACATCGCGCCCGTTGTGACGGGGCAGCGAACTGCTGTACGCGGACCCGCGGACCTCGCTGTCGGGCCTGTTCCCCGCGACCTGCTTACGGTAGAACGCCACCTTAACGGCAAGGACGATGGTAGCGACGACGAGCGCGGCGATCGCGGCCTCCATGAGGAACCCGATGATCGAGGAGATAACCAGGAACCCGACGAACACGCCAGCCGCGATTGCGGCCACCTTGAACCAGCGCATCCGCGCTTCCTCTCTCGAAAGAGCCTGAGTTTGATACAAGACGCGGCTTGCGGCACGGCGGTTTACCGGCCTCCCGCTCCCGGTCGCCTGTGCGCCCTCGTCCGCCTGCCAGTTCAACTGCACGTTCACGGCAAGGCATCCTGAAGCCGGAGGAGCGAACCGGAGCGAACCGGAGCGCGCAAGCGACCCCGGCAGTTCCCCTGGTATGCAAGGACGCGCGTTCGCCGATGTGACTAGCCGGACATTGCGCGGGTGGTGTGAATCCAAGGGCAAGACGTAATCCCGCATGGCCCGCAAGCCCGCGAGGCCGCCCGAGACAGCGGGGCGGAGATAGCCGCCTACTGCGGCCTGGTGAAGATGATCCCGCAGCGGGAACCAGACAACCGCGCCCGCCGCAGGCGGTACGGGCTGCTGTACCTAAAGATCTTCGAGGACATCGTCGGCGTCCTGTCACCCGTCACGCAACGCAGCCGAGCCTGCCAGCATCAGCGGCTTCCGCACCGCTCCGGGCTGGCCGGGACGAGGTAGGTAAGGCGTTGACCGCCGGAGGGTAAAGCGCTGCAGGCGCACACCCGCGCCGCTAACGATCTCGGCACGTATGTTGCCGTAAAGGATGGCGTTCATGAATCTCCTCCACACACCTACGGCCTTGCTTGCAGCGGGCGTCGCCGCGGCGACCACTTACTGGTCGTCTTCCCTGCACCGCTGCTTGGCTTCTATGCCGCACCTTCGGCGTTTGCGGCGTCGCCCTCAATCAGCGCAGCGATTGCGGGATGGCTGTGCAGTTTGTCCAGGCAGCGGCGGCGGGTAGGTCCGATGCTGCCGACTGGGATGCCCAGCCTGGCGCTGATCTCGGCGTAGGGCAGGGGAGGGTCTGCGGCGAGCAGGGCTATCAGCTGCTGGCAGCCGGGGGACAGGTCGGCGAACGCCTCGCGCAGCGCGGCGTGACGCTCAGCCATGAGCAGCTCATCTTCGGCCGCGAGGAACTGCTCGTTGGGCAGGTTCTCGGCTTCTGGCATCTGCACACCAGTGACCAGTCGGCACCTAGCGCGCTTGGTCCGGTAGCATTCCCGCTGGGTGGTCGTGGCGAGCCAGCCTGGTAGCGCGGCCGGCTCGCGTAGGTTGTCCAGCTGTTCCACCAACCTCAGCCAGATGGCCTGGCCCACATCCTCGGTGTCGGTACGGTCCAGCTGGTACCGGCGACAGATCGACCAGATCAGCGGAGAATAACGGTCGACGAGCGCGTCCCACGCCGACCGATCGCCCTTTCTGGCGCGTATCACTAGGTCGATGACCTGCGGATCATTGCGCATGGGCTTAGCGTCCTTTCGCGTGAGTGCCCAGGGAGCGCGACTGAGGTTTCTGCCACGTTCGTGCTGTCTTGGGGCGATGCCTTGCCTGGGTCTGCTGCATGATTCGACAATGGACATCGGGCGCTGACAGCCCGCTGACAGCTCCAGGACCGAAGGCTCCCGCGCAGCGTGGCGAACGCTCTCAGGCCGCGAGCTCAGACTGGAAGAGCGCTTCAGTAGTCTCGTGATGGCTAGTGCGCCGCGTATGCGCCGCGGATTTCCCAGAGCAGCTGGCACCGTGTTGAAGGTTGGTAGGACGGTGACATGGATCGGACGCGATGCCAGCGCCCAAGAATGCGGTGGTCCGCGAGCTGGCGCCTATCTCGGCCCGGCGCGGCCTTTACTAGATTCCGAGAGAGGTCGACGTCGCAGGGCCACTTGCCTCGCCGCCGCCCAGTCCGAGCCTGGTCGCTCAACCCGTCCGAGCGGAAGGCGGCGGCACAGTAATACCGCTCAACGGCGTCTTATTCAAAAGGGTCGACAGATTCCCCGGCTCTCCGATCAGATCGTCAGCTCTACTGATGTTGGATGGTTCCTTCGGCGAGCATGGGTTCGATGGTCATCTGGGACCTCATTGTGTCTCCGACTTCAACTTTCTGGCCGGAATTTACTGGCAGAGTTCGGGAGCGAGTCGGCCAGCGGGCCTTCGGTGCGCGAGCGGGAGGCGGCGCTGTCTTCCTGCGCCGCCCATCTACCTTGTCTTCGTTGCTGCAGGATCCGACAATGGACATTGGGTGCTGACAGCCGCCGACAGTGCCGCGGGAGGGGACGATGCAAGTACGCATCCTCGGCCCGTTCCAACTCGAGGAGGGCGGTCGGCGCATAACAATTGGCGGGCTACGCCAACGCGCCGTGCTGGCCAGCCTGGTGCTGCACGCCAACCAGGTCGTGCCGAGCGAGCAACTCCTGGTAGATCTGTGGGGCGAGGATTCCCCGCCCAGCGCCGCGAACGCTCTTCAGGCGGCGATCTCGCGAGTGCGACGGGCGCTTCCGGCGGCCCGCCTCATGACCAAAGCGCCGGGCTATTTGGTGCGGATCTTTCCCGAAGAGCTGGACGTCAGTCAGTTCGAGCAACTGGTCTCGGAGGGCCGTGAAGCTCTCACCGCCGGGGACCCGGCACAGGCTGCCCAGACGTTGAGGCGGGCATTGTCATTGTGGCGGGGTCCGGCGCTGGCTGATTTTCGCTACGAACCGTTTGCGCAGGCCGAGATCGCGCGGCTTGAAGAGCTGCACATGACATGCCTGGAGGAACGGATCGAGGCGGACTTGGCCCTCGGCTCGGCAGGCGTATTGATAGCTGAGCTATGGGACCTGGTCACTGAGCATCCCGTCCGCGAGCGTCTCCGCGGTCAGCTCATGCTCGCCCTCTACCGCGATGGTCGACAGACCGAAGCGCTCGAGGTCTACCGCGAGTTCCGGAGCTTCCTGCAAGAAGAGCTGGGGTTGGAGACCACGCCGCAGCTGCGTGACCTTGAAGCATTGATCCTGCGTCATGACCCGTTGCTTTCGCCATCATTCACCACGGCGGTGGCGCCGCTAGCGCGAAGACCGGTGACCGTACTCTGCGTCGTACTGCACGTGGCGTCCAGCTCGGGTACGGCGCTGGACCCGGAGCCTCACGAAGCCGTGAACGAGCACGCCGTTTCTCACCTGACCGCGATCCTGGAGCGACATGGGGGAAAGCTCGTGATCAGCGCAGGGGAGCGTCTGGCGGGGGTATTCGGTGCCGCTTCTGTGCACGAGGATGATGCCCTGCGGGCCGTGCGGGCGAGCTTGGAGGCGCGGAGCGAACTCGTTACCGAAGCGGACCTCCTGCTGCGGGGATACGGCGCAAGCCTGACGTGTCGCTTCGGCGTTGCCACGGCGGAGGCGTTGGTGGGAGGGCCGGGACCCCTAAGGTTCGCGGGAGACGCAGAAGTACAGGCGGTGGCGCTTGCGGAGGCAGCCGAGGCTGGCCAGATCCTCATCAGTCGGCAGACACAAGAACTTGCTGCGGCAGCCATCGAAACGGAAAGTGCCGGTCCTGATCGGTTTATCCTGCGATCGGCGCACGCGGCCATGCGCCCGCTGGCGGTACGTCTGGATGCGCCCCTGGTCGGTCGCAACGAGGAGATGCAGCAGCTCGAGGAGGCCTGCGCTCAGGCCGCTCAAGAGCGGGTAACGAAGCTCGTGACCGTGATCGGCGAGGCTGGACTTGGGAAGACGCGCCTTGTCCACGAGCTTGCGGGGCGCCTCGGCCGTGAGCTGAACGTCCTCACCGGCCGCTGCCTCCCATACGGGGAGGGCATCACGTTCTGGCCGCTGCTTGAAATGGTCCGCCAGGCCGACGCCGACCCGGACTCGCCGGATAGCATCAAGGCCCTCCTTCACGGCGAGGCGGACGCGGAGCTAGTCGCCGACCGGCTGGGCCGCGCCCTCGGCCCCGGTAACCAAGGTAGGTCGGACGCCGCCGAGATTTTCTGGGCAGCCAGGCGGCTTCTTGAAGCCCTTGCGCGGTCCCGGCCTCTGCTGGTCGTCTTCGAGGACCTGCACTGGGCCGAACCGACCTTCCTCGACCTTGTGGAGTCCCTTGCCATTCAGCCGGGGCGATCGCCGATGGTCCTGGTTTGTGTCGCCCGCCCGGAACTGCTGGAACTGCGTCCTGCCTGGGGAACAGGGACAGAAGGGGCAATTTCCATCGAGCTCATGCCCCTCGCCGACAGTGCATCGGCAACGCTCCTGGAGTCGTTGGCCGAAGATCAGCGCATCTCGCGGTCCACTCGATCGCGGGTCCTTGAAACTGCCGCCGGCAATCCGCTCTACCTCGAGCAATTGGCAGTCTCACTCAGCGAGCAGACCGAGAGCCGCGCCCGGCCGGTCCTGCCGCCCACGATCGAGGCTTTGCTGACCGCACGCCTTCAGCGTCTTGGACCGGGAGCAAGCAGCGTGCTCGCCTGCGCGTCTGTCATTGGTAAGGAATTCGCGGTTGCCGCGGTCCGGGAACTGCTCCCGCCGGAGGCGCGCGATCCGCTCAGCCGCAATCTCCAAACCCTCGTGGCCAAGGGACTCCTCGAACGATTGCCGTCCGCTAAGAGTCGCGTGGAGGACCACGGCTTCCGCCACATCCTGATCCAGGAGGCTGCGTACCGGGCGATCCCCAAGTCGCTTCGCGCCGAACTGCATAACCGGTTCGCGGACTACCTTGAGTACGTGTTCTGGGAATCGGCCATGCAACGGCCGGAGATCCTCGGCTACCACCTCGAACAATCCATCCGCTATCGCAGTGAATTGCGGCCCGCCCAGGCTGAGTCAAGTCCACTGTCGCGCCGGGCGGCCATGCATCTTGAGAACGCCGGTCGTGCCGCTCATGATCGCGGCGACGACCTCGCGGCGCTGAACCTCCTGGACCGCGCGGCCGCATTGCTTCCGGCTGACGATCCAGTTTTCGGGCGGCTCTATATAAGCCTGGGCATGGCACTGACCGAGGCTGGGCAGCTCGAGAGAGCAAAGTCCACACTGAACGACGCTCAGCGAATCGCTTCGGCCAACGGTGACGAACGTCAGAGTGCCCACGCGCGGGTTCAGGCCCTCGTGCTCGGTCTCAAGGCGGACCCGGATGACGCGGAAATGGAAATCCGCCGTGCGCTTCCCGAGCTGCGCCGCCAGTTCGATCGAGACCTGGACGAACTAGGACTGTGCCGAACACTTCAGCTAGAGGCCGCGTTGCACTGGGACCATTCGAGATCCGCCGCCGCAGAAGATGCCTGGCAGCGCGCTGCCGGATACGCCCGCAGCCTGAACGACCGAAGGGAACTGGTCGAGATACTCTGCTGGCTCGCCTCAGCTGCGCTCTGGGGTCCCCTGCCCGCACCGGAAGGAATACAGCGATGTAAGGGCTATCTCGATGAGATCGGGAACCACGCCTTCGGAAAGGCGGTTATCCTCCTCCAGCTGGCAGGCCTGTACGCGATGCAAGACGACGCCGCGGCGGCACACGTTTCGCTCAACAAAGCGAGAGTCCTGTTGGATACCCTCGGCCCCACGATGACCGCGGCGATCACCGAGCCGGCCGATCTGATCGCCATGCTCGCCGACGATCCTACGACCGCCGAGAAGCATCTTCGCCTCCAATACGACACACTCCGCCAGATGGGCGACAGGCGCTACCTAGCCATTACCGCAGCCAAGCTAGCCAGAGCCATCGCCGCTCAAGGTCAACGCCGTTATGACGAAGCCACCCGCTTGATCACGATAAGCCAGGAAGCCGCTGCAGGTGAGGACATGTCCGCCCAGGCGCTCAGCCAAGGATTGTCGGCGAGGATCCACGCCGATCGCGGCCAGCATCGGGAAGCAGAGGAGCTCGCACGCTCGGCCATAGCACTTGCCGCGCAGACCGACCTGCCTGGTGACCACGCCGATACCCTGCTCGATCTCGCTCACGTTCTCGCTGCGGCGGGTCGAATCCCCGAAGCGCACGCAGCAGCCACCCGGGCCCTTGACGTTCAGCGACGCAAAGGCAACCTTCCGGGATCCCGGGAATCACTCCGATACCTTACCCATTACGCACCCGCCTGAAAGGATCCGCCCATGCCTTATCCATATGTTCCTTCATTTAACGTCAACCATGACGACAGCCTGGCTCTTAAGGTACAGCTCTTCGGTGCCACTCCTGGCAACTGGGCCGAAATATCCGGCTACGTAACCCAGACCACTGGAGTCTTCATTCCCTTCTCCGACATCCAAAAGATACCCAATCCGGTCCAGGGCGCTTCTTCCCTGACCGTGAACGTCCCGTCGACGGGATTGGACACGGAAGTAGTGGCCACGGTAATCATACGGGTAGCGGAGGTAAAGATCTGGCCAAACGTGCTGACAATAGGCCAGGTCGCTGGGCAGGAGATTAAACAGACGTGGGTAGCGCATCCCTCCGCCGACGGCCAGGGAGGCAGCCAGGCCGAGACGGTCCCGGCCAGCTCCGCCACGACACAGCATGTGGCCGTTCCCGGGGGGGCCCCCGGGCCGACCGTCACCGGAGGCACCCTCCAGATGACCCTGGCGTGGGGTCCGCCCCCATCCGATGGCGGCGCGTGATGATCGGCTACAACCTCTGCCAGGGGAGGAGCCGGGCGGGAGTCCCGCCCTGGTCAACAGCTCGCCGGTCACCGGCACGAGCTTCACGGCGACGGGCCTGCAAAAGGTCATCACATACTACTTCACAGTGGCTTCAGTCGCCCTTTAATAAGCCTTAGCAAAAGAATACATAGGCCAGTAGAATCCCCACTTCAGGGAGGGTAAGCCTCGGGCAGAGCCAGGGCTGGCGGCCACTAGTTCCACCGTTCGGTAGGGCCATCGGGAAAGAACGTGCTGTGCTGTGACGACGAAGGACTGCTGCGCAGCGAAAGAGCCGAGCAGGTCTGCAGCAGGCGAAGAAGGAGCGAAAGAGGAAAATGGCCAAACCCGCCGACGTGCCTTCCACTCGTCACGTGCTCGACAGTGAGGCAGTACTGCGCGAGCTGGGATATCTCCGTGAGCTTTCCGGGACCTGGGAAGGCGAGGGGTTCAACCTTATTGCTCGGCCCAACTTCCGCGACCAGGCGAACCTGTATCTCCAGCTCAACCAGACCCGCGAGACACTCGTGATTACGCCGATCGGTTCTGCGATACCGAACCGGGGCTTCGGGCAAGGCGATATCGAGTTGTTCGGACTGAGTTACCTGCAGAAAATCCATGATCACGGCACTGGGGGCGCACTCCATCTGGAGCCGGGATTGTGGATCACACAGCCTTGCACGACGTACCCGCGCCAGTATCCGCCACCCAATGGCCAGATCATAGCCCGGATGGCTTCGATCCCACACGGCAGCGTCGTGCTGGCGCAAGGAAGCGCGACCGGCTTTTGCGGACCGCCAACCCTGCCGACCAAGACTCAGGTCTACAACGGCTCAGTGTTCCACTCCTTCAATAGCACTCCGCTCGCCGCCGCCCCGCCCGTTATCAACGCCGCTGGCTCCTCGCAGAAGCTGACCGCCGCGCGGTTTCCCATGCCGCGCTTTGACGAATATGACCTTTCGATTCGCAAGTCCGCGGTCAGGCATAGGACCCCGTCGTTGCCACAACGCATCAATGGCGAAGTCATGCAGGATGTGATCAACGACCCGATCCGGCTGCTGCAAGCAGCGATTAGGAAGCAGGTCAGTGACGGTTCCACCTTCCAAGGGGTTGCTCTTAACATTGCGACTCAGGCTACGGTCACGTTTCGCCTTCACAGGGACAGTTCATCGACGGATCCCACCGTTAACGTTCAGGTGACAAGCGGCGCCGGGAGGATCGGGAATATCCTTTTTCTAGAGGGAGGTGAGCCAGCAGGAGCGAAGGGACCGAATGCCCAGACGGGGCTGGTCTACGCGACCTTCTGGATCGAGAAGGTTACGCCCAAGCACGGCCTCCACTTCATGCAGCTTCAATACGCCCAAATGGCTGTCCTTAACTTCCCGATTTTCAAGCTGCTCAATCCTCCGGAGGGAGGTTCAGGCAAGTTGGTGACCTTGGGATGGCCCCACATTTCCATAGCGACCTTGCGGAAGGCTTTTTGAAGTGCCCACGTGTCTCTCAGGCTCAGAAAAAGAGCCTGAGAGCCGACCGGGCAGGACCAAGACCACACTTCTGGTGGCACGTCAGCGCTGCGCGCGACCGCGTTCGATTATGGCCGCGCGACGGCGGGTCACCTGGTCGGCGTCGATGCCGTGAGCGTGCCAGTGGGCGTTAACCTCTGCCTCGAGCCGCAGCGCGTCCCGCCGCGTTCCCTTCGATCCCTCGTCGTACGTGCCATAGATCGCGAGCAGGGCGTCCTGATCGGTGGAGGCGATCTCGGCAGCGAGCCGGTGCGCGAACGGCAGCAGCTCGCCGTGCGCGACGACGTGATTGACCAGGCCCCAGGCAAGCGCGGTGGGCGCGTCGATAAAGTTGCCGGTCGCGCTCATCTCGCGGGCGCGGCGCAGGCCGACAGCCTCGGGCAGGGCCACGGTCAATCCCCAGCCGGGCTGGATGCCGACCCGGGCGTGGGTGTCCGCGAACCGGGCCCGCTCGGAGGCCACCAGGAAATCACAGGCCAGCGCAAGCTCCAGGCCGCCGGTTACCGTCACGCCATTGATCGCGCCGATCAGCGGGCTCGCCAGGTCGGGAATCACCGGGCCGCGCGCCACACCGCGAAGCGGGCTATCAGGCTGGCCGAGCTCGGTCAGGTCCAGGCCGGCACAGAAGGCAGGATCAGCCCCGGTCAGCACGATCACGCGGACATCTGGCCGCGCGTCCAGGTCGGTCAGCGCCCGCCGCAGATCGGCGATCAACTCGGCCGACAGGGCGTTCCGACGGGCCGGGCGATTAAGCGTGACCGTCGCGACGAACTCCGCGACATCGGTCAAGATCACAGGCATGTGCCGGCTGCCTCCCTTGCTGGCTCGGCAGAGCCACATCATGCCCCGTCGCCGCGACATGCGCCAGAGACCAAGGATCACCCCTCCATCCGGGCGATGTCACGGACGGAAGTAGGAGGCCTCACACGACCCCATGCCGGCCGATGATGGCTACCGCCCGGCTCGGAGGAGGCCGCCGTCAAGCAGGGTCGGCGGTGCAGGGCACCACGGGCATCGACCACCCCTGGTGCGGCTCCAACTGGCAGCAGGCACAGCGTGACATACCTGTTTACCAGTGCCCTCTGGCCTGCGGTAATCCGCCTCAATAGATTATGGGCAGTCGAGTGCACGCCCAGGAGCCCGGCGATGACACAGCCGCCCGGCAGGTCTGGACAGAGCTGGCCTGGCATAACCCGCCCGGCCAGGTGTCGGCGAGCGCTCGCCTGGTCAGCCGGCGCGATGGAACAAGTCTTTCTCAGCGATCTGTTTCCTGGAATCATCGAGTTCGGGCGGGTTCACTGCGTCCGCTACTCCCTTGCGGTGACGGGGTGGCATGGATTCCCTTAGGCCAGGAGATCCTCGGCGAGTCGGGCACTATGTTCTGCTCGGTCGTCTTGGGTCGGGCGGGATGGGCGAGGTGTTCTTCGGCCGGTCGCAGGCCGGGCGCCCGGTCGCGGTCAAGCTGATCTATCCCGCTTACGCTAACGACGGATTCCACGCCGCACAGGTTGTCGATGCTGACCCGGACGCCGAACGGCCGTGGATGGTGACCGCCTTTATCGCTGGACCGTCTCTTGACCAGGTTCTTGGCGAGGGCCAGGCCCTCCCCCTCGATAGTGTGAGGGTGTTGGGCGCGGGCGTGGCCGAAGCACTGGGAGCCATTCACTCCGCCGGGCTGATCCACCGGGATCTGAAGCCGTCGAATATATTGCTGGCTGAAGACGGGCCTCACGTGATCGACTTTGGCGTCGCGCGTGCCGTCGACGCGGCCGGCGTTACCGCGCGGTCTGGCACGGCGGGTTTCATGGCACCCGAGGTTCTCTTGGGACGGCCGCTCACCTCAGCCTGCGACGTCTTCGCGCTAGGGATGGTGCTGGCCCACGCCGCCGGCATCCGGCCGTTCGGCGTGGGGCTGCGTGAGGCGATTGCCTACCGAGTCGTCCATGAGGAACCAGACCTTAGTGGCCTGGATCCTCAGATCCGCGAGACGGTAGCAGCGTGCCTGGCCAAGGAGCCTTCCGAACGGCCCACCCCGGCCAGGATCCTGGAACTCCTCGCCGACCCCGACCTACCCAGCCAGTGGCTTCCCCAGCCACTCCAAACCATGATCGCGACCTATAAGCCACCAGGTAAACCCACGGCGGCAGCCTCCACCGACCTGGCCCGCGTCGGTCGGCTGCTGCAGGAGGCAGAACAGATCGTCGGCGCCCTTCCTCTGGATGAGCAGGCCATGGCGCCGGAGGACCGCGCGGCAGCCATTCCCGGCCCGCCGCCGCCTCCAGCAACCAGCAGCGCCCGGGCTCGGGGACTGGATCAGGAGTACGACCGTGCCCTTTCGCTGGCCGTTCAGCGGGCCAGGGCGCTGGTACACGTCGCCACGGTGGCTGCCCGCCTCGACCCCGCTCACGCCGCCCAGCTACTGGACGACGCCCTGCACCCAAACTGGAATGAGCGCGTCCCGGGGACTGCGGGCTATCAACACATCCTGGAGGCTTTGATCTGGTACTGCGCATCAGAGTTCGGCATGCTCCTGGCCCGGATCGACCCATCGTCGGCACAGCATCTGGTGGCTGACATCGAGAAGATCCCCCCCGTCATCCGGGCGCGGCAGCACCGAGAATTCCTGGATGATGTCGCACCGTTCATCACCAAGGTCGCCGAGGTAGCAGCTGATGTCGACGTGGCCGGCGCGGAGGAACTCGTTTGGCCGATGGGCATGCCCGCGCGTGACCTGGCGCTAGCCAAGGTCGCCATGGTGGCGGCCCGCACCGACTCCACTAAGGCGGGGCAGATCGCCTTCACCGTTACCGGCCGACCCGGGCGCGCTCCGGGCCAGGGCGGGTCGAAGCCGGAAGCACCTCTCCCGCCCTCGCTGCTGGACAACCCGGATCAGGCAATCTACTGGAAGGTCC
>Ga0306923_10004725_pt1 | contig 13095 bp, 15 predicted proteins | sample sta12Can44000108_FD_203841 | JGI IMG/M metagenome (GOLD analysis project Ga0306923, IMG submission 203841) | Lab enrichment of tropical soil microbial communities from Luquillo Experimental Forest, Puerto Rico - statanox.12C.anox.44.000.108 (v2)... | ecosystem: Environmental > Terrestrial >... | reverse complement strand
CGTGTTCACCGCATACTTCCTCAACTACGCGCAAACCGATCTCGATGTCCCGGTAACCGCCCCATGACCCCGCGGCCGCGGGTGGAACTGGCGCAGGTGCGATTCGTGTCGGCCGCGATCGAGCCGATCGCCCGCTTCTATGCGGCGCTGGTCGACGTCTCGGTCCCGCTCAACGAGCACTACCTCGAGATACCGGCGGGCCCGGCGTCGGTCGGATTCTCGCGAGTCGGGTTCACAGAGGACGCGGGTCTGGCCGCCCATGAAGGAGAGATCATCCTCGATTTCACCGCCGACGACGTCGACGTCGAATACGCGCGCATCGACGCGCTAGGCGTGAGCTGGGTGATGCCCCCGACGACGCAACCGTGGGACCGGAGGTCGATGCTCTTCCGCGACCCGCACGGTCACTTGATCAACGTATCCTCGCCAACCACAAGGTAGTTCACGCGGGGACGCCGATGGCCTTCACTTCCATGTACTGGTGCAGCCCGATTATTCCGCCGCTCTCGCGACCGAACCCACTCAACTTGAAGCCGCCGAACGGGGCGTCACCGGGACCGACCCCGTTGACCGCGACCTGGCCGGTGCGGATGCGGCGCGCTACGCCGACCGCCCGATCCACGTCGCCGCCCCATACCGCCCCGGAAAGCCCGTAGCGGGAGTTGTTCGCGATCGCCACCGCGTCGTCGTCGTCGCGGTAGCGGAGCACCGACAGCACGGGCCCGAACACTTCTTCCTGGGCGATCGTCGAATCCGGCTCGACGTCGGTGAGGATCGTCGGTTCGAAGTAGAAGCCGACGTCCAAGCCGGCCGGACGACCGCCGCCGGTCACCAGCTTCGCTCCGTCGTCGACCGCCGCGGCGACGTGCGCCCGGACGCGCTCCAGTTGGGCCGCGCTGATGAGCGGGCCCATCTGCGCCTGGGGATCCCTAGGGTCTCCGACCTTCACGTCGCGGGCCAGCGCGACCAGCCGATCGACGACGTCGTCGTGCAACGAATCGGGCAGCAGCAACCGGCTGTGCAGGATGCATGCCTGCCCGGCATGCAGTGAGCAGCAATCGAACAGCATCTGCCGCAGCATTTCGTCGGTCACCTGCGTGTCGTCGAGGACGATGCTCGCCGACTTCCCGCCGCACTCCAGCAGGAGGCGCTTCATCGAGTCACCCGCGGTCCGCATGACCTCACAGCCGACGGCCGAGCTGCCAGTGAAGCTGATCATGTCGATGCGCGGATCGGTGGTGAGCAGCTTGGCGGCCTCGAGGCTGGACGGCGTGACGACGTTGACCACACCGGGCGGGATGTCGGTGTGCTCCTCGATGATGCGGGCGAGCGCAAGTCCGGCGAGCGGCGTCAGCGGCGACGGCTTGAGCACGACGGTATTGCCCGCGGCCAGCGCGTTGTTCACCTTCATCACGTTGAGGCAGTGGGGGAAGTTCCACGGCGTCAGGATCGACACGACCCCGAGCGGCTCCCGGCGCAGCAACGTCGTTCCCGCGCCGATTCCGGTGACCGCCTCGTCGGTCAACTTCGTGGCGAGCTGGGCCGCGTGCATGGACATGTATCCGGCGCCGTCGATTTGCATCAAGCGCTCACTCGAAACGCAGCCCCACTCCGCCTGCGACAACGCGAAGAACTCATCGGCGTGCTTGCCCAGTGCCTCGCCGAGTTGATTGAGGCAGCCGGCCCGGTCCTCGGGGCTCGTCTTAGCCCACGGCCCGCTGTCGAATGCCGTTCGCGCGGCGGCGATCGCCTCGCCGACCTGCTCGACGCTCGCGTCGGGCGCGGTGGCGACGGTCTGCTCGGTGGCCGGGTCGATGTCGTCGTAGCGGCCGTCCGCCGGTTCGACCCATCGGCCGTCGATGTAGAGCTGGTAGTTATCGATAAGTCCGGCCATCTGCTACCTCACCCACGTGTCGGTCATCTAGAGACTCAGTGTTCACCCGTCGGACTCCGCCGTCAATCACTAATGACGCGAATTCCGGGCTCTTTCAATATGTTATATGCATATTGACAGTGCCGGGCGGCGCGGAGTAGACACATGTCGTAGGACAGATTGCACCGATCTGTCGGATGCAGTTTTTCTTCCAACAAGTAGTGGCCCGCGAGAGGGGCTTGCCGTGCAAACGACTTTTCCACTGCACTCCCCGGACTTCTACGCCGGCGATCCGTACCCGGCGTACCGGGAGCTGCGCGCCACCTCGCCCGTGTGCTGGAACGACGTCACCAACTTCTGGGCGCTGCTGAAGTACGAAGACATCCGGTTCGTGTCGGGCAACCCGGCCCTGTTCTCCTCGACCAAGGGCGTCACCATCCCCGACCCGCATGTCCCGGACCCGGTGCAGGAGGGCGGCCTCCTCTTCACCGACCCGCCGCGGCACCGTCAGCTGCGCAAGCTGATCAACTCGGGTTTCACCCGCCGCCATGTAGCCCTCCTCGAGCCGAAAATCCGCGAGATCGTGGGCGGGATCCTGGACCGCGTCGAACCCGATTCGACCCACGAGTTCGCCGAGGAGATCGCCGCTCCCCTGCCCACCCGCATCATCGCCGAGTTGCTCGGCGCCCCGCCCGACGACTGGGAGCAATTCCGGGCCTGGTCGGATGCGGCCACCGGAACCGCCGACCCGGAGGTCGAACTCGATGTTTTCGTGGCCCTCGGGCAGTGCTATGGGTACTTCCAACAGCTGATCGCGGCCAGGCGCACCGAGGCGCGCGACGACATGCTGTCGATTCTGGTCGGCGCCGAGATCGACGGAGACCGGCTCAGCGACGACGACCTGCTCAAGTTTGCGTTTCTGCTGCTGGTGGCCGGCAACGAAACGACCCGCAATCTGATCGCGCTCGGCACGTTGGCACTGATCGCCCACCCCGACCAACTGCGCCTACTGGTCGACGATCCGTCGCTGATCCCCGGCGCCGTCGAGGAAATGTTGCGGTGGAACAGCCCCGTGGTCCACATGGCGCGCACCGCGACGGCCGACGTCGAGATCCGCGGTCAGCTGATCCGGCAAGGCGAGGTGGTGGTGATGCTCTACGGGTCGGCCAACCGCGACGAGGACATATTCGGTTGCGACTCAGAAGAATTCAAGGTAACCCGCCACCCCAACCCGCACATCGCGTTCGGGTGCGGCGAACATTCCTGCCTGGGCGCGCAATTGGCGCGCCTCGAGGCTTGCATCCTGTTCGACGAGCTGCTGCGCCGCTTTCCCCGGCTGGAACTGGTCGGCGAGGTGGACCGAATGCGGGCGACCATGATCCCCGGCGTGAAACGAATGCCGGTACGACTGGGGACGGCCCTGTGACCGATTCACCAACCGAGCTCCGAGACAAGCTGCGCGCGCTCGTCGGCCGGCCCACGGGCGGCACCGGAAAGCCTTCGGTGGCACCCGATCCCGTCAACCAGCCGATGATTCGGCACTGGGCCCACGCGCTCGACGACATGAACCCGGTCTACCTGGACCCGGAGTTCGCGGCCACCTCGAGGTTCGGCGGCATCGTGTCGCCGCCGGTCATGCTGCAAACCTGGGTCATGCCGTCTCCCAAGCTCGAGGGGATCGGGGATCGGGGTGGCGCTCCCGTCGAGATCACAACCAACCCAACGGCATTCCTCGATGAGGCCGGGTTCACCAGCACGGTGGCGGTTAACTCGGAGTTCAAGATCGAACGCTATCCCCGGCTGGGCGACGTCATCAGTGCGACGGCGGTGTACGAGGACGTCTCCGAAGAGAAGAAGACGGCGCTGGGGACGGGCTACTTTCTGACCTGGGTGACGACCTACACCGACCAGGACGGTGAACTGCTGGGGCGGCAGCGATTCCGCGTGTTGCGATTCAGGCCGGAGCGCTGATGGCGCCCCGCCTGGCACCGGCGATCAGCCGGGACACCGAATTTTTCTGGAATGGGCTGCGCGAGCGGAAGCTGTTGATCCAGCGCTGCACCGGATGCGGGACGCTGGGTCACCCGCCCCGCCCCATGTGTCCCAAATGCCGTTCCCTGGAATGGTATTCGGTCGAGTCGTCGGGCCGCGGCGCCGTCTACAGCTACGTCATGCCGCTGGAGCCCCGGTTCCCGTTCTTCGACTATCCCTACATCGTCGTGCTGGTGCAGCTCGACGAAGGGGTGCGGCTGGTCTCGAACCTGTGTGACATTTCTCCGGCCGACGTCACGGTCGGGATGCCGGTCGAGGTGTTCTACCGGACCTTCGATGACGACCTTGTGCTGCACCAGTTCCGCCCCGCCGTCACGGAGGGAAACCGATGATCCGATCCACTAAAAGGACCAGGCAGTGGGCCGACATCGAGGTCGGCGATGACGTGACCCCGCTCGAAATCCCGATCACCACAACGATGATCGTCGCCGGCGCCATCGCCTCCCGCGACTTCATGCCGGTGCACCATGACCGCGACTACGCCAACAAGCAGGGTTCGCCCAACCTGTTCATGAACATCCTGACCACCAACGGGTACTGCGTGCGCTTCCTCACCGACTGGGCCGGGCCCGAAGCGATGGTCAAGAACCTGTCGATTCGCCTTGGCGTGCCGTGCTTTCCCGACGACCCCCTGCGCTTCACCGGAAGCGTGACGGGTAAGACCGAGGGCCCAGACGAGGAGAACTTCGTCGAAGTCGCGTTCAGGGGCTCCAACAGCCTTGGCGACCACGTATCCGGCACCGCGATCCTCAGCCTGCTCGACGGAGCCTTCGAAAGTGACGAAGCATGAGCGGCTCGCTGCCCGGCAGCTGCGCGATCGCGGGGATCGGCCAGACCGAGTTCTCCAAGGAATCCGGGCGCAGCGAGCTTCAATTGGCCTGTGAGGCAGTCAGTTCCGCGCTCGACGACGCCGGCCTGGCGCCCGGCGACGTCGACGGCATGGTCACCTTCACCATGGATGCCAGCGATGAGATCGACGTGGCGCGCAGCGTGGGCATCGGCGACCTGAGCTTCTTTTCTCGGGTGCCGCACGGCGGTGGTGCGGCCGCCGGCACCGTCGTGCACGCGGCCATGGCGGTCGCGACAGGCGTCGCCGACGTGGTGGTGTGCTACCGCGCCTTCAACGAGCGGTCCGGCATGCGCTTCGGGGGCACCGGACGCACCAGCGCTGAAACCCCGCTGTTCATGGCGCATTACGCGCCGTTCGGGTTGCTCACTCCCGCGGCCTGGGTCGCGCTGCACGCCCAGCGCTACATGTCGACGTACGGAGTGACCAACGAGGACTTCGGCCGGATCGCCGTCGTCGACCGCGCCCACGCGGCCGGAAATCCGGACGCCTGGTTCTATCAACGTCGGATCACGCTCGAGGACCGCCAGAAATCCCGCTGGATCGTCGAACCCGTGCTGCGCCTGCTGGATTGCTGTCAGGAAAGCGACGGTGGGGTCGCGCTCGTGGTGACCAGCGCCGAACGCGCCCGCGACCTTCGCCGGCCGCCTGCGGTGATCACCGCCGCCGCCCAGGGCGCGGCGTACGAGGGCGAGATGATGACCAGCTACTATCGCGAAGACATCACCGGATTGCCGGAGATGGGAGTGGTCGGCGACCGACTGTGGCGGGATTCGGGTCTCAAGCCACGAGACATCCAAACCGCCTTCATTTACGACCATTTCACGCCGTTCGTGTTCACGCAGCTCGAGGAACTCGGTTTCTGCGGGCGTGGCGAAGCCAAGGACTTCGCCACCGTGGAACGGCTGTCACTCGGCGGGGAACTGCCTATCAACACCAACGGCGGGCTGCTCGGCGAGGCCTACATCCACGGCATGAACGGCATCACCGAGGGCGTGCGTCAGGTGCGCGGCACGTCCTGCAACCAAGTCGACAACGTCGAGCACGTGCTGGTCACGTCGGGAACCGGGGTGCCCACGAGCGGCCTGATCCTCGCGCCGGCCGGGTGATCCCTGATGACCCAGGCTTCGTTGTCCCAGGCGCCCGATACTCGCGACCTGATCGTCACGTCCGCGTACGCATGCTTCCGCAGCCAAGGACTGCAGAAGACCACCATCGTCGATATCGCCAAGGCCGCCAACGTATCCCGGAGCACGATCTACGAGTATTTCAGCGACAAGGGCGCAATTCTCGAAGCCTGCGCCGAGAATGCCTCCGAGCAGTTCTACCGCGAGATGTCCAAGGCGATGGACCGGGGCGGGTCTTTAGAGGAAAAGCTCAGCCGCGCGGCCGTATTCGTGACCCAGGCGCGGCGGACGATCGCGTCCGGGAAGTACTTCGACGAAGACGCGATCAGCCTGCTGCTGACCAAAGACGCCGCCCTGCTGCTGCGCGAATGCGTCGACTTCTTCGCGCCTTACCTTTCGGCCGCCAAGCTCACCGGTGAGGTCCGCAAGGACCTCGACGTGCAGGCCGCCGGCGAATGGTTCGCGCGGATACTGTTCTCGCTCTTCAGCACTCCGTCGTCGACGCTGGATATGGACGACCCGGCAGTGGCGGCGGAGTTCGTGCGCGCACACGTGGTGCGCGGACTCGCCGGTGATCGCCCGCGGCTGCGGCGCAGCTAGGCCTCGGCATACTCGGCGAGCGCGGCCATCGTCCGCACGTTCTCCCTGTCGAACGCACTGATGATCAGCCGGCGGAGTGGACGAAGGAGAAGCGGCATACCGATGCCGAGAACCAGCCAGCGCGTCACCCGGGTGCCGGCGCCGGCGGGTTCGAACGAATAGTGGATGTGCGTGTCAACGGTTGCTCGCAACTGCCGCGCGTAGATCGTGTGGTGGAAATCCAACGATCCCGGCGGCTGAAATCCGACGACTTCACCCCACCAGTCTTTACCGGGTTCGCCGGGCTTCCCGTCGTGGTAACGGCTGCCGAGCCCAACCGGATACGGCTCGACGTCGGTCGTACCCCCATACGATGCCGAGCCGGGCAGCCAACGACCGTAATTGGGCAGGTCGGCGACAAGCCCGAACAGCACTGCGGGTGACGCATTGATATCGACCGTGTACAGCTTGTGCCAATGCGAGACGGGCATGACAGCTCCTTTCGGCTGGGCGATTTTCTCACCCTGAGCGCACGCTGGAGTACCTGAGCGCACCCTCAGTGACCGCGTTCGGCCAGCGCCCGCAAGAAGAACGTCAGGTTGGCCGGCCGCTCGGCGAGGCGCCTCATGAAGTATCCATACCACTGGCTGCCAAACGGCACGTAGACCCGCACGCGGTTGCCCGCGTCGGCCAACCTTCGCTGTTCGCCGTCGCGGATGCCGTACAGCATCTGGTATTCGAAATCCTCAGCGCGCCGGCATGATTCACGGGCAATGGCCGGAACCGCATCGATGATCGCCGGATCGTGTGACGCCACCATCGGATACCCGCAGCCGACCATCAGCACCCGAAGGCACCGCAGATACGAGTCGGTGACCTCGGCGTCGTCCCGGTAAGCCACCGACGCGGGTTCGTCGTAGGCGCCTTTGCACAGCCGGATCCGGGCCCCGGAAGCGGACAATTCCGAGCAATCGCCCAGCGTGCGCCGCAGATAGGCCTGCAAAACCGTTCCCAGCCAAGGGAAATCCGCGCGCAAGTCGCGCACGATCGACAGCGTCGAGTCGGTGGTCGTGTAGTTCTCGGCGTCCACAGTCACCCACATGCCCACGCGCTGTGCGGCCGCGCAGATCGCCCAGGCGTTCTCGCGCGCGATCTTTTCGCCGTCTCGGTCCAGCGACTGCCCCAGCGCCGACAGCTTCAGCGACACCTCCAGCGGCGCGACGCCATCGGCGGGATCGCCGGAGCGGCCCAACTCGTCGATCAGATCGAGGTAGACCTGCACCGCCGCATCGGCGGCGCCGGCGTCGGTGACGTCCTCACCCAGATAGTCGATGCTGACGTACCGGCCCGACTCCCGCAGGGCGGCAATGCTGTTCAGTGCGCTCTCAATCGTATCCCCGGGCACGAACCGGTGCACGACTCTGCGGGCGACCGGCAACCGTTCGGCGGCGCGGCGCAATGTCTTCCGCCGGCCGGCGGCCAGGATCGCCGGACGAAGGGTGTGGGCGAAGACCCTGACCATCAGTCGGGTCCCATATGTGGGTACACGTGGTTGGTCGCGGGGACGAACGTCTCCTTGATGGTGCGCGCCGACGTCCAGCGCAACAGGTTCAGCACCGATCCGGCCTTGTCGTTGGTACCCGAGCCCCGGGAACCTCCGAACGGCTGACGCCCGACCACCGCCCCCGTCGGCTTGTCGTTGACGTAGAAGTTTCCGGCGGTGAACCGCAGCCGGTCCTGAGCGGTCAGCACGGCCTGGCGATCATCGGCGATGACCGCGCCGGTCAGAGCGTAGCGAGATCCGGCGTCGACGACGTCCAGAATTCGCTCGTACTGGTCGTCGGGGTAGACGTGGACCGACAGCAATGGACCGAAGTACTCGGTCGCGAACGATTCGTCGGTCGGGTCGTCGGACAGCAACACGGTCGGGCGCACGAAATACCCTACGCTGTCGTCGTATTCGCCGCCCACCGCGATGGTGACGCCCGGTGCGCCCTTCGCCCGCTCGATCGCGTCGACGTTCTTGATGAAGGCACGGCGGTCGATCAGCGCACCGCCGTAATTGCTCAGATCGGTGATGTCGCCGTAGCGCAGTGCGGCGGTCGCGCCCAGGAAGGCGTCGCCCATGCGGTGCCATACCGAATGCGGGATGAACGCCCGCGACGCCGCAGAGCATTTCTGTCCCTGGTAGTCGAACGCGCCACGAATCAACGCTGTGCACAACACATCCGGCCGCGCCGACGCGTGTGCAACGACGAAGTCCTTGCCGCCGGTCTCACCGACCAGCCGCGGATAACTGTGGTAGTGACCGATATTGGTGCCGACCTGGTACCACAGCCGCTGGAAGGTCGCGGTCGATCCGGTGAAGTGGATGCCGGCCAGCCGCCGATCGGACAGCGCCACATCGGAAACCGCGAAGCCGTCGCCGGTCAGCAGGTTGATCACGCCGGGCGGCAAGCCCGCAGCCTCCAGCAGTTGCATCGTCAGATACGCCGACAGGGTCTGGGTGATCGACGGCTTCCACACGACGGTATTGCCCATCAGCGCCGGTGCGGTGGGCAGATTGCCGGCGATCGAGGTGAAATTGAACGGCGTGATCGCGTAGACGAAGCCCTCCAGCGGGCGGTACTCACTGCGGTTCCACTCGCCGGGTCCGCTGATCGGCTGCTGCGCCAGGATTTGACGGGCGAAAGCCACGTTGAACCGCCAGAAGTCGACCTGCTCGCACGGCGAGTCGATCTCGGCCTGGTAGACGGACTTGGATTGGCCGAGCATCGTCGCGGCCGCGATCTTCTCGCGCCACGGCCCGGCCAGCAGGTCGGCGGCCCGCAGGAATATCGCGGCGCGCTCGTCGAAAGGCATTGCCGCCCAGGCATTCTTCGCGGCTATCGCGGCGTCGATCGCCGCCGTCGCATCGGCGTGCACGGCGTTGGTCAGGGTGCCCAGCTTGGCGGCGTGCCGGTGTGGCTGGACGACGCCGATTCGCTCGCCGTCACCCATCCGGTGGTTCCCGCCGATGACGTGTGGGAGGTCGATCGCATGGTCGGTCAGCGCGGCCAGCTCGGTGAGTAGGCGGGTGCGCTCCGGGGATTGCGGGGCATAGTCGTGGACCGGCTCATTGGTCGGCATTGGCACCTGGGTGATTGCGTCCATGCTGCCAAGGGTCCCCGGCGCCGCGACCAATTCTGTTAGCCGATCGGACAAGAATATGGTGCTCATCTAGTACGATTGGACAATATGCGAGGAGCTGGTGTCGGGCTGGGTCAACTGTTGCTCGCGCTGGACGCGACGCTGGTCAGCCTGGTGGACGCCCCGAGGGGCCTGGACCTTCCGGTGGGGTCGGCGGCGCTGATCGATTCCGACGATGTGCGGCTGGGCCTGGCGGCGGCCGCGGGTTCGGCCGACGTGTTCTTCCTGCTTGGAGTCGGCGACCACGAGGCGCTGCGGTGGGTGGACAACCAGGCACGCGAGCGCGTGCCGGTGGCGATCTTCGTCAAGGAGCCGTCGAAAGCATTGGTGGACACGGCGGTCGCGGCGGGTTCTGCGGTGGTCGCGGTGGAGCCGCGGGCCCGCTGGGAGCGGCTCTACCAGTTGGTCAACCACGTCTTGGAGCATCACGGGGACCGCGCCGACCCGATGGACGACTCCGGCACCGACCTGTTCGGCTTGGCGCAGTCGCTCGCCGACCGCATCCACGGCATGGTCAGTATCGAGGACGCCCAGTCGCACGTGCTCGCCTATTCGGCTTCCAACGACGAGGCCGACGAGCTGCGCCGCCTTTCGATCCTGGGCCGCGCCGGGCCGCCCGAGCACCTGGAGTGGATCGGCCAGTGGGGCATCTTCGACGCGCTGCGGTCCAGTGGCGAGGCGGTGCGCGTCGCCGAGCGTCCGGAGTTGGGTCTGCGGCCTCGGCTCGCGATCGGGATCTATCAGCCGTCGACCGATGCGCGGCGACCGCCGGTGTTCGCCGGCGCCATCTGGGTGCAACAGGGTTCGCAGCCCCTGGCCGACGATGCCGAGGAGATGTTGCGGGGGGCGGCGGTTTTGGCCGCCCGCATCATGTTTCGGCTGGCATCCCGGCCGTCCACGCATGCGCGCCGGGTGCAGCAACTGCTCGGGCTCAGCGACGGCGACGCCGCAGACGTGGCCGCCATCGCCCGCGAACTCGGCCTCGCCGCCGACGGCGCGGCCGCGCTGATCGGCTGGGACACCCCGGAGTCCGCGGCCTCCGGGGCCCGTCAAGCGCGGTTAGCCGACGTTTTGGCGTTGAGCGCCAGCGCTTTTCGCCGCGATGCTCAGGTCGCGTCGCGCGGCTCGCGAATCTATGCGCTGCTGCCGCAGACTGCGGCAACGCGGTCGGTCACCTCGTGGGTCCGCGGCACGATCAGCGCACTGCGCACCGAACTCGGCGTCGATCTGCGGGCCGCCATCGCCGCGCCGGTCGCCGGTCTGGCGGAGGTGGCCGAGGCGCGCACGGAGGTGGACCGGGTGCTCGATAGCGCTGAGCGACACCCGGTTTCGATCGGGCAGGTGACGTCGCTGGCCGAGGCGCGCACCACCGTGTTGCTCGACGAGATCGTCACCCTGGTCGGCACCGACGAGCGGCTGGTTGATCCACGGATACGCCACCTGCGCGCGCGGGACCCGATGCTGGCCGAGACGCTGCGCGCCTACCTGGACAGCTTCGGCGACATCGGCGCCGCCGCGCAGTGGCTGCAAGTGCATCCCAACACCGTGCGCTACCGGGTGCGACGGATCGAGAAGCTGTTGGCGACCTCGCTGTCCGATCCCGAAGTGCGGCTGGTGTTTTCCCTGGGATTGCGGGTGACCGAGCGCTCGGCCTAGCGCTCATCCATCGGCGAACTCAACCTAGCGGTTGATGCGGCCAGCAGGCGGCGGGTCGCGGCGCGCCCGCCCATCGCGGAAGTTGCTGGGCGCATTGAAGCATCGGGTCGGAGTCCGCGTGCGTTTCCCAAATACATTTCATATCAATCCCATATTCTTCGCAGGGCAGTTTCTCGGCGTGGTGAAAGATTAGCTGCGTGTGCGGGTAGAGGGGCTTCGGCGGAGCTAGATCGGAGTTGCGCGCGTCCAAGTGAAAGATAGGCATTAAGCGTAGATTCTTGAGGGCGTAACCCATTTGAAGGGACTGCCACATGCCAGAAAATGTTTCGGTGAGGCCCGGATTGGTGGTCGCCGTCGTCGCGACCGTGGTCGTCGCTGTAGCTGCGGCAGGGTGTTCGAAGAACACGTCGGGCACGGGCACGTCCCCGGCGACCAGCACGGCAATTTCAAGCCCTGGAAATGTCTCGAGCCCGACCGGTTCGCCTGGTCCCTCCGCGACCGCCAGCGCCCACTTTGTTGGCCATTGGGGACGCCACCAATCCACCCTGGATATCACCCCCACGACGGCCACCCTCTTTGCGGGCCTAGACATGCTCTCGTGCAGTCAGGGACGGGCCGCCTGCTCGGAGAACGACACGCTAGCGGTCACGTCGGGTGATGACACGCAGCTCACGCTCACCGTCACCGCTGTGAGTTACCACCTACTAAGCGGCCAGACAACCTCGGTGAACCCCGGCCCGGATCCGTCGACGGCGGTGGGGGACTCGATCCATCTGGTATGGCGCCCGCCCGGCCTGCTCAAGCAGACCGTGGTCAAGGGCTTCCCGGGCTGGGCGGAGGGTATCGATTGGTGCGGTGGCGCCGGCAGCCCAAACGAGCGGGCAGGGTGCGGCGCATAGCGTCCACAGCCGGGGTCCAATTATGTGTTCACGGTCGTGACAATGCTTCGGATCACGACCTCAAAGGCGGCAAAACCACTTCCCGAAGCGGTAGCGTCATTGGTTGCAGGCTGGGCTGTCGACGGTATTTGCGCCCCAAGCACTCGGCAACGCCCCAGCGGTGGTGTGACGGGAGACAACCATGAAGCGCGGCATCGTCGGAGGATTGGCTGCCCTGCTGATGGCTGCACAGCTGATCGCCTCAGCGCCGCCGGCCAGCGCCGGCTGCCAATACGGAGGACCCGTAATCAGCAAGTGCGATGGACCGGTCCAGCCCGACGGCACCTGGCAACGTTGCGTGGCAGTTCCCCGCTTGATTCCGAACGGCGCCAGTTCCTACCTCGTGCCCGAAAGGCACTGCGATTTGATGGGTCCCGACCAGCATCCGTCCGATCTCGCCTTCGCCGACCCACCAACGCACATCGACGGCTGAGCCGGGAACGCGGCGAATTCCCCACTGCCCCAACGGCACACCGGCCATCCGGTGATCGCGGGGTGATGGTGCCGCAACGCCGGCGCAGCCCCGAACAAGACCGCACCAAACGCATCGACGCCGACCGCAACCAGTCGCCGCCCTTCTAGCCGCGTCCGGATTAGCTGACGGAGCAACCTCGGCGCACTCCTTCTCATAACGGGAGCCATCGAACGCGGGTCGGGACGCGTTCTTCGGTCGATGGAGCCCCGAGGTTGCCGGAACGCTGAAACATCGGGTCGGAATCGGCATACATTTCTCAAATATCTTTCATACCAATCTCATATTCGTCGCGCAGCAGTTTCTCGGCGTGGTCGGCAATTAGCTGCGAACGCAGGTCGCAGCGCGCCCGCTCAAGGCGG
>Ga0306923_10004724_pt1 | contig 13096 bp, 12 predicted proteins | sample sta12Can44000108_FD_203841 | JGI IMG/M metagenome (GOLD analysis project Ga0306923, IMG submission 203841) | Lab enrichment of tropical soil microbial communities from Luquillo Experimental Forest, Puerto Rico - statanox.12C.anox.44.000.108 (v2)... | ecosystem: Environmental > Terrestrial >... | reverse complement strand
CCCGCTGGCGTCGGGTTCGAATCCGCCCGACGCGATGGTCATCTGCCCGTGCACGATGGGCACGCTCGCGTCGATCGCGGCGGGCCTGTCGTCGAACCTCATCGAACGCGCCGCCGACGTCTGTCTCAAGGAGCGCCGCACGCTTGTGCTGGTCCCGCGCGAGACGCCATTCTCGACGCTCCACCTGGAAAACATGCTTCGCCTCTCTCGCATGGGCGTCGTGATCCTGCCGCCCGCGCCGGGCTTCTACACGCACCCGCAAAGCGTGCAGGACATGGTCGACTTCGTCGTCGCGCGCGTGCTCGACCAGATCGGCGTGCCCAACACGCTGATGCCGCGTTGGGGTGAAGAGCCGCCGGCAGAAGCGGTCTGAGGCTTTCGTATCCAGCAATCGAAGCGCGCAAGAACGGCAATCGGTGAACTGGAAGCCCTGGACGCCGTTCTTCATACTCGTCGGACTTAACACCCCAGACAGCCGCTGGATGGCGGCTGCGCATCGAAGGAGTCCCGCATGAAAGTTCTGTTCATCGGCGGCACGGGCATCATCAGCTCGGGCTGCGCGCCGCTCGCGATCGAGCGTGGTATCGAGCTGACGCTTCTCAACCGCGGCCAGTCCAGTTCGCGTCCGCTGCCCACGGGCGCGTCAGTGATCCATGCCGACATCCGCGACAAGGAAGCCACGCGGCGCGCGCTCGGCGAGCGCGAGTTCGATGCGGTCGTCGACTGGGTCGCCTTCACGCCCGAGCATGTTCAGACGGACATCGAGCTGTTCCGTGGCCGCACGAAGCAGTACGTCTTCATCAGCTCGGCGTCCGCCTACCAGACGCCGCCGCAGGCGCTGCCGGTGACCGAAGCCACGCCGCTGCGCAATCCGTTCTGGGAATACTCGCGCAACAAGATCGCCTGCGAGGATCTGCTCGTCGCCGCGTGGCGCAATGAAGCCTTCCCCTCGACGATCATCCGCCCCTCGCACACCTACGACCGGACCCTGCTGCCCTTCGACTATGGCACCACGGTGCTCGACCGCATGCGCCGCGGCAAGCCGGTGATCATCCACGGCGACGGCACCGCGCTGTGGACGCTGACGAATCATCGCGACTTCGCCGTCGGCCTCGTCGGCCTGCTCGGCAATCCGCGCGCGGTCGGCGACGTGTTCCAGATCACTTCGGACGAGTGGCTGTCGTGGAACCAGATTTACGGCCTCGTTGCCGGCGCGGCAGGCTGCACGCCTGACTTCGTGCACATTCCGTCGGACTTCATCGCCGGCTTCGATCCGGAGTGGGGCGCGGGCTTGCTCGGCGACAAGTCGCACAGCATGATTTTCGACAACACGAAACTGAAGCGCCTGGTGCCCGACTATCACTGCACGATCCCATTCGCGCAGGGCGCGAAGGAAATCGTCGCCTGGTACGACGCGCATCCCGAGGCTTGTGTCGTCGATGCGAAGGCCGACGCGACAATGGATCGGATCGTCGCCGCATATCGCAGCGTATTTCCGCGCTGATCACCAGAGCAGAGGCCCATGGCGAGAGTCCCGCCGTGGGCCTCTTTTCTTTCCCGCAGGGCGGTCAGCGGAGGAGACTGGCGCTTTCATCGATTGAGAACGCGTCGATGCCCATGCGGGCTCGATGGGCATCGACGTTCCGTCCGATGCCGAGAACTTGCCCAGGGTCGGCGCCGAGGCTGGGCTAAAGCCGCGGCGCTTCGTCGATATCCTCGCCTTCCCAGTACTCCATTTTCGCGTCGCCCCTGAAACCCTGGTTGAGCAGGGATACCCCGATTCGGCCGGAGTCTGGATACACGACGACGTCGTTCGGCTCGTTGTCGCCGATGATCAGGTAGCGGCAGACCTCGGTGCCGTTGTTGATCAAGGCATGGCCCGCCTTCTGCCCGGCCGGGAAGCAGCAGTAGTCGCCGGGGCCCATTTCGTAGCGGCGCTCGCCGAGCCGTAGCGTGAGCCGGCCTTCGAGGATCAGCAGATGCTCTTCCTCGAGCATGTGATAGTGCGCAGGGCAGGCCTGCTGGCCGGGTGCGAGTTCCTCGATATTGACGCCGACCTTGCTGCCGCCGCCGAACTTGCCGAGGCGCTGGTAGCGGCTGCCGAAGCGCGTGCCTTTCGAGAAGGACTCCCACGGCACGTCGCGCGTCGCGAAGGGTTCGAAACTGCCTTCGGCATTGACGGTGGTCTTCGATTCGTCGGACATCGTCAGATCCTTTCGAAGCATTCAGGCAAGCAGGGTTTCACCGGCGAAGCGGCGCATGAGTCCTTCGAGCGCGAAGACGACGGCCTGCCGCCGCACGGCTTCGCGGTCGCCATCGAAATGCGCGGTCGCCGTTTCGATGCGGTCGGCCGAGGCCCAGCCGAAGCACACCATGCCAACGGGCTTGTCGGGCGTGCCGCCCGTCGGGCCGGCGACACCGGACACCGACACGGCGAATTGCGCGCAGGAGCGTGCGAGCGCGCCCCGCGCCATCTGGCGCGCCACAGGCTCGCTGACGGCGCCGTGCGCGGCGAGTGTGTCGGTATTTACGCCGAGCATGTCCTGCTTGGCCTCGTTGGAATACGTGACCCACGCACGGTCGAACCAGCCGGAGCTGCCCGAGGTGGCGGTGACGGTCTCGGCGATCCAGCCGCCGGTGCAGGATTCGGCGGTGGCGAGCATGGCGCCGCGCGCGGCGAGCCATTCGCCGACGCGGATCGAAAGCTGCGCGAGTTCAGCGTCCATCAACCAAGCATCCTCACGACGATGGCAATGACGATCAGCGAATAGCCGGCTGCGAGCAGGTCGTCGAGCATCACGCCGAGGCCATGCTTGAGCTTCGCGTCGACCTGGCGGATCGGCGGCGGCTTCACGATGTCGAAGAAACGGAACAGGACGAAGGCCGCGATCTGCCAGATCCAGCCGGAAGGCGTGAAGAACTGGACGAGCCACATCGCAATGAATTCGTCCCAGACGATGCTGCCGTGATCGATCTCCCCGAGCCGCCGGCCGGCGACCTCGATCGCGAAGGCGCCGAGCACGAAGCCCCAGCCGAGAAACAGCAGGAAGCTCCATTCGCTCGTGAAGGGCATGCGCACGAGCGGATAAAGCAGCCAGGCCGCAAGCGTGCCGAAGGTGCCGGGTGCGCGCGGCGCAAGACCGGAACCGAAGCCGAGTGCGAGAAAGTGCGCCGGATGCGCGAACAGGAAGCGGAGTGTGGGTCGTTCGGACATCGCGCGATGCTATCAGGCGCGTGGCTCCGCCGCAGGCCGGCCCTGGGTTGACCGGCACGATCGAGATCGAAATCGGGCCCGATGCTGATCAAGGCGGCGGCAGCATTTGACGTGCCTGCACGCCTGCCCGATGCTGCGAGGCTCTTCATTCAAGGAGTACCGATGCTGTCGTGGATCGCCCGCCTGTTCGGACGCGGAACGCCTGCCGGAGCCGCAAGGAGGGAGCATGCGCTCGCCGCATCGGACGCAGGCGACGACTCGTCCTCCACGGGCCCGGACGGCTCTGCCGACAGGGACGATGGCGCGTCGCGCGAACCCGAAGGCGCGCTCTACCAGCGTGATCTGCTCGATGCATCGCGTCGCGCGGTGGGCTATCTGTTCTCGTTGCACGAAGGACGCAACACAGCTTTGCGCACGCGCTCGGCGCGCGTGCGTCAACTCTTCGACAGCCAGTTGATCGAGCAGATGCAGAAGCTCGCTTCGAACTGGCCAGCGCGACGTTTTGCGCTGCTGCCGCTCGACGACGCGAGCCTTGCGCATCCGAAGCTGCCGCAGCTCGCGCGCCTGCGTGCCGTCGTGCTGCTCGGACCGGCGCCGCAGGACGAGGTGCCCGCACCGGAGGTGCTCGACGAGATCCGGCGCCTGCGGCAGGCCGGCATCCGTTTTGCGCTGATCGCGCGTCCGGACACGATGCGATTCGAGGCGCTGGCGCCGCATGCCGACGAGCTGGTCATGATCTTCGCAAACCGCGATCCGGCGGAACTGCGTGCGCTATCGCGCGAACTCGCCCAGCGTTTTCCGGCGATGCCGCGGATCGGATTCGAAGTGCAGGACATCGACGAATTCGGCCTTGCGATGGCGCTCGGATGCAAGGCGGTCGGCGGCGACTTCACGCGTGAGCGCGGCGACTGGCGCGGCAACCACATCGCGCCGAACCATCTGCGCATCGCGGAACTGCTTGCCCGCGTCGGCAAGGAGGACGATTTTCACGAGATCGCCAAGACGCTCAAGCAGGACGTCGCGCTCTCGTACCGCCTGCTGCGTTACGTGAATTCAGCGGCGAGCGGATTGCAGTCGCAGATCGGGTCGATCGAGCAGGCGCTGCTGATCATGGGCCAGCGTCCGCTCGGGCGCTGGCTTTCGCTGCTGTTCTTCGCGGGCTCGAAGCAGGAAGGCGAGGATCCCTTGATGGAGGCTGCGCTCGTGCGCGGCCGCATGATGGAGACGCTCGGTACGCGGCTCGCGTTCGACCAGCGCGAGGACCTGTTCATGACAGGCGTTTTCTCGCTGCTCGACCTCGTGCTGAAAGTCCCGATGGCCGAAGCCCTGGCGCCGCTGCACCTGTCGGCGCCGATTCGCGCCGCACTGCTCGAAGGCAAGGGCCCTTACGCCCCTGCGCTGGCTGCGGCGATTGCCTGCGAGGAAGGCGATCTCGCGAGCCTGCGCGCCGCCTGCAGCGAACTTGGCACGGCGCCGATCGTTGCATGCAATACGCATATCGATGCGCTGGCCTGGGTCCACGCGCTGGCGCAGAACGCTTATCCGGGGAAGTGATCGAAACCGCGTGCAGCGATGGGGCGGCGCGTGCCGTCCGCGCTTTCGAGCGTCAGGCCGGATGCCGCAGTGATGCGGCCGATGCGCTTCAGCGGAATGGCAAGCGTGGTTGCAAGCGTGAGCACTTCGCTGCATTTGCCGGGCGGCGCGGTGAAGAGCAGTTCGTAATCGTCGCCGCCTGAGAGCAGGGCATGCAGCGCCTGAGCCGTGTCGGCGCCGGCGGCGTGCAGCGCATTCAGCGGTAGCAGCTCTTCCTGGAGCACGCCGCCGACGCCGGAGGATTCGAGGATGTGGCCGAGGTCGCCCGCAAGTCCGTCCGACACGTCGAGCATCGCGCTCGCGGTGCCACGCAGCGCGAGACCGAGTGCCACGCGCGCTTGCGGCCGGTGCAGGGCAGTGAGGCACCGCTCGCGCGCTTCATCCGCGAGGACGATGTTCCCGAGCAGCGCTTGCAGGCCTAGCGCCGCGAGCCCCGGCTGGCCCGAAATCCAGATGTCGTCGTCCGCCCTTGCCCCGCTGCGGCGGATCGTGGTGCCGGCCGGTGCTTCGCCAAAGATCGTCGCGCACAGGTTGAGCGGACCGCGCGTCGTGTCGCCACCGACCCAGTCCACGCCGAACGCTTCGCAGCAGGCGGAGAAACCCTTGGCCAGCGCGGCGATCCAGGCCTCGTCGGCGGCGGGCAGTGAAAGCGCGAGCGTGATCCAGCGCGGCTCTCCACCCATCGCAGCGATGTCGGAGATGTTGACCGAGGCTGTCTTCCAGCCAAGGCCCTCGGGCTCTGCGTCGGCAAAGAAATGCGTGCCGGAGACGAGCATGTCGCTCGACACGAGCAGTTCGTAGCCGGTACGGGGTGCGAGGATCGCGCAGTCGTCGCCGGCGCCGAGCACGCTGTGACGCGTGGGCCGGACGAAATGGCGGTGGATCAGTTCGAACTCGGACGCCATTTCCGGTCCAGCTTGCTTACTTGCGCCTGGGCGGGTTCTTCTTCGCGTGTTCGACTTCGATCGCGCGCAGGCGCGGCGCGAGCTTGTCGAGCACGCCGTTGACGAAGCGGTGGCCTTCGGTGCCGCCGAAGTTCTTCGCCAGTTCGATCGCTTCGTTGATGACGACGCGATACGGCGTTTCCGGGCAGTGCTTCAGTTCGTAGGTGCCGAGCAGCAGGATCGAGCGTTCGATCGGCGAGAGCTCGCCGACCGGGCGGTCGATGAAGGGTACGAATTCGGTTTCGAGTTCAGGTGCGCGCTCGGCGGTACTGCGCAGCAGGGACAGCAGCAGGCCGCGATCGGCGCGCGACCAGTCGGCCCCGGTTTCCTCGCCGGTTTCGAGCACTTCCTCGACCACCGGGATCGAGTTGCCGGTCAGTTGCCACTGGTACAGGCCCTGCAGGGCGAGTTCGCGCGCGAGACGGCGCGGCGTCTTGTTGGGAGTCGGGTTCATGCTTTCACCGCGCGGAGAAGGTTGGCCATCTCGATTGCCGCCTGCGCGGCTTCCTTGCCCTTGACCGACATGCGCACGAGCGCCTGATCGTCGTTCTCGGTCGTCAGCACGCCGTTGGCGACGGGGATGCCGGCGTCGAGCGCGACGCGCGTGATGCCTGCGCCGGACTCGTTCGAGACAAGTTCGAAGTGGTAGGTCTCGCCGCGGATCACGGCACCGAGCGCGACGAGCGCGTCGTACTGGCCGGTCCTGGCCATGGCCTGCAGCACGAGCGGGATTTCGAGCGCACCGGGCACGGTTGCGATCCGGATCGCATCGGCGGCCACGCCGCATTCGAGCAGTTCGCTGGTGCAGCCCGAGAGCAGGCCCTCGCAGACGTCGATGTTGAAGCGGCTCATCACGACGCCGATCCGGAGGCCCTTGCCGTCCAGATTGGTCGCGTATTCGGGGATGTTTTGGATGCGGGGCATGGTGTCCTCGTCAGATTCTTTCGGAAGCGCGGCGGGTCGGCCGCGCGGATTCGATTCAGTGGTCGCCGCACTCGGCGCCGGGCGGGGTCACGTAGCCGGTGACTTCGAGGCCGAAGCCGGCCACGCTCGGCATGCGGCGCGGGTTGGCCAGCAGGCGCACCTTGCCGACACCGAGTTCGCGCAGGATCTGCGCGCCGATGCCGAAGAGGCGCGGGTCCCACTTCGAGGCCGGCCGGCGCGTGCCGCTCGGCGAGATGTGTTCGAGCACTTCGTCGCTGTCCTGGTGGCGCCGTAGCAGTACGAGCGCGCCATGGCCGTTGGCGACGATCAGCTTCATCGCTTCGTCGACGCTGTAGGTGTGGCGGCCGCCGTCGGGATCGATGAAGTCGAGCACCGACACCGGTTCATGCACGCGCACGAGCGTTTCGACTTCCGGCTTGATCTCGCCGTAGGCGAGCGCCAGATGCACTTCGTTGGAGACCTTGTCGGAGAACGCGAGCAGCCGGAACGGGCCGTGCGGGGTCTGTACCGTCTTTTCCGCGTTGCGCTCGACGAGGCGTTCCGAATGCGCGCGGTATTCGATGAGGTCGCGGATCGCGCCGATCTTCAGCCCGTGTTCCTTCGCGAATTCGAGCAGGTCGGGCAGGCGCGCCATCGTGCCGTCGTCCTTGAGGACTTCGCAGATCACGGCCGCCGGTTCGAGGCCCGCGAGACGTGCGAGGTCGCAGCCGGCCTCCGTGTGGCCGGCACGCACGAGCACGCCGCCGGGCTGGGCCATCAGCGGGAAGATGTGGCCCGGCTGCACGACGTCGCCGCGCCGTGCATTGCGGGCGACCGCGGCCTGCACGGTGCGCGCGCGATCCTGCGCCGAGATGCCGGTCGTCACGCCTTCGGCCGCCTCGATCGAGGCGGTGAAAGCGGTGGCGAACTGCGAGCGGTTGTCCTTCACCATCAGGTCGAGCCCAAGCTGCTTGCAACGGTCCGGCATCAGCGTGAGGCACACCAGCCCGCGCGCATGCTTGACCATGAAGTTGATCGCTTCAGGCGTCACGTGCTCGGCGGCGAGCACGATGTCGCCTTCGTTCTCACGATCTTCCTCGTCGACGAGGATCACCATCCTGCCGGTGCGGATGTCCTCGATGATTTCGTGGGTCGGCGACAGCACGCTCATTGCGATTCCTTCGAAGATTCTCTTTCCCACGCGAGCATGCGTTCGACGTAGCGCGCGATGAGGTCGATTTCCAGATTGACTTTCGTGCCGCGTGCCAGGCGCTTGAGCGTCGTGACGGCGACCGTGTGCGGGATCAGGTTCAGCGAGAAGTCCTGTCCGCTGACGGCATTCACCGTGAGGCTCACGCCGTCGACCGTCACCGAGCCCTTGCGCGCGATGTAGCCGGCCAGCTCGGCGGGTGCCTTGATCACGAGTTCATGGCTTTCGCCGATCGGCTCGAACTTCAGCACTTCGCCGACGCCGTCGACATGGCCGCTGACGAGGTGCCCGCCGATGCGGTCGGCCATCCGCAGCGCCTTTTCGAGGTTGACTGCGCCGGGCGCGTCCAGTCCGACGGTGCAGGCCAGCGTTTCGGCCGATACGTCGTAATAGAGCTTCGAACCCTCCTGCGCGACGACCGTCAGGCAGACCCCGTTGTGGGCGACCGAATCGCCGATCGCGACATCGGAGACATCCCAGTCGCCGACGTCCACCGCAAGGCGGAGCCCGTTTCCGAGTGGGGCGGTTTCGACGATATGGCCGATGGCAGCAACAATTCCCGAGAACATGGCGTTTAACGTGCTCGAAAAAGCTCGATTCTAGCCGATCGGCCGTATCCGGCCCGCCGCGATTCCGTTCCGGCCACCGGCGTGCCGGACTCGATGCCGAAGATCGCGAGGCGCCGACGCCGCTCCGCGGCTTCGGCCCGAGGCACGACGTGCCGGTTCCTGTGACCAAGGTTCACGCTGTTTTGCAGTGTTTTCGGCTCTAATGCGCCCCATGAACGTTCAAACGGTCGTCCGTTCGATGTCGCCATCCGCCTTCCTGCGCGTGCTGGGGCTTGTCGCCGCGCTCATGTTGCCCGCGCTGGCCGGGGCCGAACCGCGGCCCGAGATCGGCGCGTGGCTGGCAACGCATCCGGTTCTCCGCGTCGGCGTCGTGCGCGAAGCGAGTCCACCGTTCGATGCCATCGGCGAGGGCGATCGCTACGAAGGCATTTCGGCCGATTTCCTCGCGCTGGTCACGCAACGCGCGGGACTCGCGTACGAATTGCACTTCGAGCCCAGCCGCGCCGTGGCGCTCGCGAAGCTCGAGCGCGGCGAGATCGACCTCTTGCCGTCGATGTACGGCGAGCCGGGCAACAGGCTCTTGCTCTCCAGTGCCTATATGCAGGCGCCTGCGGTGCTGATCGTGCGCCGCGACGCGCCCGCCGGCGCCACGAATCTCGCGGGCAAGAAGCTCGCGATGGAGGCCGGCTCCCCGATCCTGCAGGCGCTGCAGCGCATGTATCCGGGCGCCGTCGCGCTCGAGGCCGGCGATACGCTCGCCGCGCTGCGGGCCGTCGCCGACGGCCATGCCTACGCCTATGTCGGCGCCTATGCGCCTGCCTCCTGGCTGGCCGAGCGCCACAGCCTGCGCAACCTCGTCGTGCGGGGGCCGATCCCCTTCGATAGCGACCTTCGTTTCGCGCTGCGGCGCGACGGCGCCATCCTGCGCGACCTGCTCGACGATGCGATCGCCTCGATCACGCCTGAGGAGCGCGACAGCATCCTCAGGCGCTGGATGCCGGTGCCGCTGACGCTCGCGACGGCCGATTCGGGCGTCGTCCTCGACGAGGCGCAGCGTGCCTGGATCGCCGCGCATCCGTCCATCCGCGTCGGCTACATCGCCGACAATGCGCCGCTGTCGGAGAAAGGGCCGGACGGCCAGATGCGCGGGCTCTTCGCCGACGAACTCGCGCTGCTGCAAAAACGCCTCGGCCTGCAGATCGGCAGCACCCAGCCCTACACGCCGGCAGGCCTGCAGGCGGCCCTGGCACTCGGCGAGGTCGACGTGGCCTTCGGCGTGCATCGCAGCGGTCGCGATGAGATCGCGCGTTTTGCCGGTCCGCTGCTGACGACCGCGACCGTCGCCATCACGCGCGGCGACGCCGGCTTCTTCCACGATCCGGGCGACTACGTCGGACAGACCATCGCCATGACGCGCGGCAATGCCCTCGTGCCGCGTCTCAAGCGCGCCTGGCCGGGCATCAACGTCGTCGAGTACGAAAGCTTCCGCGAGACGCTCAACGCGGTGGCCCGCGGCGAGGCGGTTGCGACGCTTGCCGACATGGCGGCCACCTCGGGGCCCCTGTCCGACGACTACGCAGGCGTGCTCAAGATCGCCGGCGCCTGGTTGTCGGCGCCGAGCGAATTCCAGATCGCGGTGCGCAGCGACTGGCCCGAACTCGTGACGCTGTTCCGCCAAGCGCTGGCCACGATGACGCCCGCCGAACAGCACCGCCTCGAACAGGCGTGGCTCGCGCCGCACTCGGAGCTTGCCTTCCCGTGGCGCAAGTTGATGACGGTCGGCCTGCCGCTGCTCGCCTGCCTCATCATCGCGCTCGGCGCGGCGCTGGTCTGGAACCGCCGCCTGCGCGCGGAAGTGGAGCGGCGCGCCGAGGTCGAGGCGCAGCTCGCCGCCGCGCGCGACAACGCACTGGCCGCCGCCGACCGCCTGACCGGCTTCCTCGCAGCGCTGAGCCACGAGATCCGCACGCCGATGAATGGCGTCACCGGCCTCGTCGATGCGCTCTCGCATAGCCGGCTCGATGTCGACCAGCGCTACCAGCTGGGCGTCGTCGCGCGTTCGGCGCGCATGGCGCTGGACATCCTCGGCGATGCGCTCGATTTGGCGAAGGCGGAAGCCGGCCGGCTCACGCTCGAAACGCGCCCGACCGATCCGCGTCCGCTCGCAGAAGACGTCGCCGCCTTGCTCGCGCCGCTCGCGGCCGAGCGCGGACTCGCGCTGCAACTGTCGATCTCGCCGCTGCTGCCGCCGCTCGACATCGACGGCCTGCGCGTGCGGCAGATCATCGCCAACCTCGTCACCAACGCACTGCGCTACACCGAGCAGGGCTTCGTGCGGATCCGCGTGACGGGCACGGCGCTGTCGACGCGCAGCTGGCGCCTCGTCGTAGAGATCGAGGACAGCGGCCCGGGCGTGCCGGTGGCGATGCGCGGCAGGCTCTTCCAGCCGTTCCAGAGCACGAGCGGCCCCGGCAATCCGGGCGGCACGGGGCTGGGCCTCGCGATCTGCAAGGCGCTCGCAGACGCGATGCGCGGCGAACTCGACTGGGAACTGCTCGGCGAAACGGGGAGCCGCTTCCGCTTCAGCCTTGAAACCGACGCGCTGCTGATCCATTCGGAAACCGACCGCCCGTTCGCGGGCGTAGGCGTGCGCCTCATCTGCGGCGATGCGTTCTGGCGCACCGAAGCGGGTGCGTGGCTGCGCGCCTGGGGCGCACGCGTACTCGACGCCACCAGCGACGAAGCGAGTCAGGTGACGCTTTCCGACGGCGCGGCGCCCTTGCCGAACCAGCCCTGGGTGCTGATGACGCGTTCGTCGCGCACGACGATGAACCGCAGCCGCGAAGGCAAGGTCGTGCTCGATGCCGAGCCGCTGCTGCCGGGCCGCCTGCGCGAAGCGCTCGCGCTGGCGCTCGAACCGGCGGCGCAGGAAGTCGCCCCCGCGCCGCGTGCCACGAGTGGCCGCAAGGTGCTCGTCGTCGACGACGAACCTTTGAACCTGCGCGTGGCGCGCGAGCTGCTCGAACTGCTCGGCTTCGATGCGGTCACGGTCAGCGAATCGCAGGCCGGCTACGAACAGTTCTGCGTCGGCCAGTTCGCGGCGATCCTGCTCGACTACCGCATGCCGGGCGAAGACGGCATCAGCCTCGCCGCCCGCATGCGCATGCGCGAACGCAACCGCAACATGGCGCCGACGCCGATCCTCGCCGTCACCGCGGACGGCAGCGAAGTCACGCGCAGTTCAAGCATCGCGGCCGGGATCGACAGCGTGCTGCTCAAGCCGCTCACGCTCGACAGCCTCTATCACGCGCTGGCGGAACTCGGTTGCAAGCCGACCACGCCCGCGCAGAGCGAGACCGAGGATGAGGACGAGACCGACCTTGCCGATCCGCTCGCGCATCTGGCGAGTCTCCTGGGCTCGACGCACCGCGCCCGCAGCATCGCCGAAGGCTTCGTCGCCGCTTCTGCCGACGACCTGTCGGCCCTGCGCGACAAACTCGACGTCGGCGACGTCGAAGCGACGCGCTTCCTCGCGCACCGCATCAAGGGTGGGGCGCGCAATGCAGGTTTCGAGCGTGTCGGCGCGGCTGCAGCGGATCTCGAGAATGCCGCCCGGCAGAGCGACGTGAACGTCTGCCGGCGCCATGCGCAGCGCCTGGCCGCGGCGCTCGAACAATTGCGCGCCCGGCTTGCGGCGATCCCGCAGGAGGCTGAGTAGGCGCGGATCCCCGCGGCTGCGGACGGTGTGCCCGCCGCCGATTCCCCAACGTCAGTTCGCGCGCAGGCGGATCGCGCCGGCTTTCTCCGGTGTGTGTGCAGTGACGTTCGCGTAGGCAGCCGCGATGCGCGCCATATCCGCGGCCTCGTCGCCGGACAACTGCATGTATTCGAGGACGCCCACGACGCGACGCCTGTAGTCCATGTAGGCCAGTCCCACGGGCATGTTTGCGGCGCGTGCGATGCGCATGAAGCCGGATTTCCAGTGATCGACGTAACCGCGTGTGCCCTCGGGTGTCACGGCGAGCACGATCGTCTCCACGCGATCGATCTCTTGCTCGATCTGCTCAACGAAGCCGCTCGCCGCCTTGCGATTGACCGGGATGCCGCCCCAGTAGCGCAGCAGCCGGCCGACCGGCCCGGCGAACAGCGTGTGCTTGCCCATCCAGCGCACGGGCCAGCCGACGGTCCATTTGGCGAGGATGCCCCACCAGAAATCCCAGTTCGAGGTATGCGGATAGACGATCAGCATCACCTTGGGCGCCATCGGCGGAGGCAGTTCGACGTGCCAGCCCAGTAGACGCATCACGGCTCCCGCAAGGCGGCTGGGACGGGCATTGGCGATCGGATTCGGCGTGGAAGGGGTCATGAAAGCGGTGGCGTCGGGCAAGTACCGACTTTAACGTTCGGAACCGTATGGTCTTGAGTGGCTTGTAGCGTAGCGGATTCTGCGGAGACAATCGGCGCCTCTCCAACCGGCGGGCAGGCGAAACCGCGCTGCTCCTGTGCCACGTCATGCAAACAAGTGTTTCGAACCGGCTGCCGCCGGACGCGCCCGACCTGGACACGCTGCGGACGGTCGCCGCGAGGATCTCGCCGTCCATCCTGCGTACCGTGCAGTGGCAGAACGATCCGCTGTCCGAAG
>Ga0306923_10004713_pt1 | contig 13113 bp, 10 predicted proteins | sample sta12Can44000108_FD_203841 | JGI IMG/M metagenome (GOLD analysis project Ga0306923, IMG submission 203841) | Lab enrichment of tropical soil microbial communities from Luquillo Experimental Forest, Puerto Rico - statanox.12C.anox.44.000.108 (v2)... | ecosystem: Environmental > Terrestrial >... | reverse complement strand
TTCGAATCCCGTTGGGGGCACCGCTGGCAGCCGGTCAGCGCAACATGGTCCTGTAGAGCAGCTTGGAGTGCTCGCCACCCTGTCAAGGTGGAGGTCGCGGGTTCAAATCCCGTCAGGACCGCTCGGTCAGCGGCGCCTGGGCGCGAACCAGCGCTGGTGCCCAGGCAAGGTCAGGTAGCTCAGTTGGTACGAGCGTCCGCCTGAAAAGCGGAAGGTCGGCGGTTCGACCCCGCCCCTGACCACCACTTCTCACCTGCGCAGACGTGCGCTCAGTAATTACCCCAGTGCGAGTAGTAACGCTTCTAGTCTCATTTTGGTCTCACTTATTTGAAGCGGACGATCGGCGCGAAGCGCATGCCGGGAACCGGCGTCGCTGGCAGCGCAATCACTGTGGGTGAGTTGCGGCGAGCGGATTCTGTCGTCGTTTCCTCAGCCAGCCTGCCGACGATGAGTCGGCCTGGATGCCTTCATTTGGCTGGACTCATGGAACTCCGATCAGCCAGTTCTGCGCACCCGGAGAGCGCGAGCGAAGGGTTCATCGTCATCGCCTGCCTGGACGGTGGCGCTGATGCGCGCGCCGTCAATCCTGCGGGCTTGCGAGCCATGTCCGTGTGTTCATCGGTTAAGCCGCACTTAGATGACATGCATCGGGCCGGGCTGAGCTGAGGTCGCGGCCGGGTGCCGGGAGACCTCCCCAGCTCAGACGCGCGTCAGGATTGACCGCGTAGGCAATTGGCATGGGGCGCACGCCTGCGCCCTCCGGAGCTTGAGGAGGTCCCGATGCCTATCGTAGGCGGGCTGGATATCCACCGGAAACAGATCACCTTCGACTACCTCGACACCGTGACCGGGGAGGTGCGGCGCGGCCAGATCAGCCCGGGCGACCGGGAGCACCTGCGTGCCTGGCTGGCACGGTTCGGCGGCCGTGATGACGTGGAGTTCGCGGCCGAGGGGTGCACCGGGTGGCGGTATGTCAGCGAGGAGCTGGCCGCGGCCGGTGTCGCGGCGCATCTGGCCGAGCCGGCCGACACCGCCTTCGCCCGCGGCCGCAAGCGGCACGCCAAGACCGGCAAGACCGACTGCCGGCACCTGCGGATGCTGCTGGCCGAGGGCCGGCTGCCGGAGTGCTGGATCCCGCCCGGCCACATCCTGGAATGCCGCGCCTTGCTGGAGACCTATCACGATCTGCGCCGCGAGCACACCGCCTGGGTGCAGCGCATCCACGCGGTCTTGTTCCACCAGGGCGCCCCGGCCCTGGGCGACGGCGCGCTGCGCAGCGAGCAGGGCCTGGGCGCGCTGCGGGCGGCCGCGGCGGCTCACCTGTCACCGGCCGGGCAGCTGCAGATCGCCACCGCCCTGCAGATGACCGCCGCCCTGGAGACCCGGCTGCATGAGCTGCGGCACCAGCTGACCGACGCCGCCCGGCACCTGGCTGGCGCAAAAGTCCTGACCGCGCGGCTGTATGGGGTCGGGCCGGTCACCGCGCTCGCGATGACCTGCTGGCTGGGCGGGGCGGGCCGGTTCTCCTCCTCCCGCAAGGCGGTCCGGTTCGCCGGGCTGGACGTCACCGTCTGGTCCTCCGACCGCAAGGGACCGCCCGGGCGGCTGTCCCGGCAGGGACCACCGGTGCTGCGCTGGGCGGCCTGCGAGGCCGGCAAGGCCCACGCCCGCGCCTCGGCCCCGGACCACGCCTACTACGCCCAGGTCAAAGACCGCTGCAACGGCAAGCGCGCCGCCCTGTCCGAAGCCCGCAAGATCCTCCGGCAGGCCTGCCACATCCTGGCCGAGCTCGGCGACGACGCGCTATCGGCCGCCTGACCCCCTCGCCCCCATGTCACGGTGACCAGCCCATGACCGCCGGCCCGGCCGGACCACGCATGCAGCCGGACTCACCCGATGGGGACCACCGCGGCCAGCTCCCGGCGAACCGCTGTCAGCCGCTGCCCGGCTTTGCCCCGCAGGGGCGGGCGCACGGCCTGATTAGACTGAGCGGCCGCATCCCCGCAGGCGGGGACACCCAATCAATCATCATGTCGCCGGGGCAGCGCCCAACGCCCCGCGGACCTAGGTAAGGCTGGCTGCTCCGGGCCCCGCCCCGGCCGCCACGGCTGATCACCCCGCACAGAAAGGCCAGCACCCGAACCGCTGAACCATATCCGCCACCAAGGGACTCCCTGCCCCCGCCGCCCGGCATGATCCGCTCCCGGACGGCCGCGTCAAGGGCGCCTGCGGCGCCGCTGCGCGGGCGCTACGCGCCCCTTTGACCCCGCCCGCCCGCTCGCAGAACCCCGGCAGCTATCCGGGACAGGGAGCAGACTCAGCCATCCCCAGACCAGGGGCAACCATGACCGCGCAAACCCACATCGAACCCTTGCGGTCACCGGGCAGATGCAGGTCAGGCGGTGTCACCGACAGGCGGCTCCGCGCGCTCACGTAGCAGGCGGTTTGGTCACAGTTCGCAACTGGGTCGGGAACGCCCGTTCGGCGACCAGAGGATGACCTGCCGGGCCGTCTCGTGGGGTCGTCAAGGATTGTGGCACCCCTCTTCTGCCAGGACCGGCCCCTGGGGCGGGGACGGAGCACCGCACTGGCGCGGGCGGTGCCGGGCCGCGCGGCGGCTGGTGCTGCCGAAGACTATGGCCGGGGGGCGGGGCTGGGTCCGGTGCCAGGCCAGGTAGGCTCGCGGTCGGCGCGGCGAGATCGCGCCGTGGCACAGCGGATAAAGGATCTGAACTGATGGCAACGGGAACAGTGAAGTGGTTCAACGCCGACAAGGGCTATGGTTTCATCGCCCCCGATGACGGGACGGCGGACGTGTTCGTCCACTTCTCCGCGATCACGAGTTCCGGCTACCGGTCGCTGGATGAGAACCAGAAGGTCGAGTTCGACACGACCCAGGGGCAAAAGGGACCGCAGGCGGAGAACGTCCGTCCTGCCTGACGCATAACGCCCCGCGTCCTGGCGCGGCGCGCTGGTCAAAACGGTCCGCTGATCGGCCGGTATCAGGGGCGTGCGTTAAATTCGGCAGAGCCGGATGCCGGTAACGTCCGGGCATGCAGCATCTGGTCGGTTCAGCCGCTCATAGCGCTTTGCCTCGGCGTGTCAAGTGACGCTGAGAGAGCGGATCGTGGGAGCTCCCTGCCTTGGGTGCTGGTGGCTGTCGGCTGATCTGGTCCCGGTTGCGGCTGGTCCGGTCCGTGGGTCCTTGCCATCCTGGGAGGTCGTATCCGGTCAGGGCTTTGCCGGGGCGCGTGGGCCGGTCCTTCCAGACCGGGTGTAGCTGTCAGCCGGGGTCGTGCGCCGGGCAAAGATGCGGTGCTGATCGCGGAAGTTAGCGTTGCTAACGATATCCGAGGGAGCCAAACGGGGAGCCAGCGTCCACCGGCATAGGGCGACGTCAGGCGACGTCCAGCGATTCTCGCTGCGGCTGGAGCCGACGTCAGGCGACACCGGGCGACGTCAGGCGACGTTGGGAAATCGCCTCCTAAGCAGTAGGTCGCGCGTTCGAGTCGCGCTCGGGGCGCAAAAGTGCAGGTAAACCAGTTTTTTCGAAATTATCTTCATTATGTAGATTCACTGCCTGCGAGCAGTTGCTCCTTCGCGAAGTACGCGGCGCGGGCAGTGTCGCCTGACGTAGCTGCACGTAGCTGAACGTGGCCGGATGTGGCTCAACGTCGGCCACAAGATAGAACTTACGTTCGGACTCCCGTCCTGGGGAGCCAACCAGATCGGAGGAATCCGGGTCGGCGGGTTAGCATGACGTGGCGAGAAACGTGGCTGAGGCCCCTTGTGCGTCCTGCCGGTTCTGATCCGCAAGGGCGCCAGTTACTGCGCCCGGCCGCATGGCCTGGGTTCATGCCATGCAGCCGGGCGCCGGATCCCAGTGCGGGTCACGCGCGGGGGCGGCCGGGTGTCGAGGGTTGTCAGCTGATCCGGCGGGTCAGCCGTGGATGACGGAGATGGTGTTATCGCTGTTGGCGACATAGGCCGTGTCGGTGGCGGGGTCGACAGTGATTGCGGCCGGGTAGTTGCCGACGGCGACCATCGCGGGGGCCTGGCTGCAGCCGGTGTGGTTGGTGGCGTTGCATGTGGCGCCGTTGATCACCGACACGCTGGTGTCCTCGATGTTGGTCACGTAGACCATGCCGGTGGCGGAGTCGATGGCCACGCCGACGGCGCCGAACCCGGCCGCGGCCGTTGCGGGGGTCTGGCTGCAGCCGGCATGGTTAGTGCCGTTGCAGGTGGCGCCGTTGATAACCGACACCGTGCCGGGGTGCTCGCCATCGGCGATGTTGGCGGTGTAGATGCTGTTGGTGGCCTGGTTGACGGCGAGGCTGAGGGCGGAGTTCCCGTCGGCTGAGTCGGCGACGCTGAGGGTCCCCGGCGCCTGCCAACCCGCGGCCTTACCGCGCCCGGGACGCTGCGCCGCGCGCCGCGCGCGGCTCGGCGCGGTGACCACGGTAGAACCCAATCGTTTCCGCCAGGACCTGCTCCCACGGGGTCGGCGCGAGTCCGAACGTTGCCTCGGCGCTGGACGAGTCGATGATGAATGGCTGCTCCAGCTGGTAGGCGACTTCCGGCAGCTCGCGCACGACGGGGCTGAACACCCCGGCCAGCAGCAGCATTGCCCTCGATATCTCGGTCACCTTCACCGGCCGGACCCCGGCGATCATGGCGAGGTCGGCGACGGCCTCCCGCTGGGTACGCGGCGGGTTGCTCGGGACGTGCCACGGCCGGCCCCAGGCCTGCTCGTCGGCGCCCACCGTAACGAGGAGGCGGGCCACGTCACCGACGTAACTCCAGGAGTGGAGCGTGTCCGCGCTCCGCATGACCTGAACTCCCCGGCCGGCCAGCAGCCGCGGGATGACCCTGCCGCCGAGCAGGCTCTGTGAGTCAAGCCCGATGTAGTCAGCCGCGCGGATCTCGGTGGCCCGGACCCGGCCTGCGTCGTGGGCCGCCAGCGCGTCACGCCACATCGTGGCCCGGACCAGGCCCTTGGGGCCCTGTGCGTTGAGGGGGGTCGCCTCGGTCATCGGCGCCGACACCGGGCCGTATGCGTAGAGGTTGCTGACGGTGGCCAGCACGGCCCCGGTGCGCTCGGCCGCCGTGAGCAGCGCAGCGGCGATCGGCGGCCAGTCGGCTGGCCAGCGGTGATACGCCGGGTTGGCGCAGCTATACAGGACCGCGGCGCCGTGCGCCGCCTCGGTCAGCGCGTCCGCGTCTGCCGCGTCCAGCCTGACATGGCTGATCCGGCCACCCGGCCCCGCCGCACGGTCCGCCGGCCCGCCGGACCGGGTGATGACCCGGACCTGGTGACCCTGCGCGGCGAGAAGGCCGGCCGCGCCACGACCGATGGGGCCGTAACCGACGATGACTTGCAGTGCCATGACCGCTCCTCCCTAAACGAGACGGGTGATCGCCTCTGCGAACAGTGTTCTGCATACCCTGGTGTTTGTCAAGAACAGTCGTCGCACTTGCGAGCACTGTTCGCCAACGCGTACCATCGAGCGCGTGAACGCGCCACGCACCGTGCGGGAACGGGCCCGGGCGGAACTCACCGCCGAGATCAAAGACGTCGCCCGGCGTCTCATCGAGCGCGACGGCGCCTCCGGGCTTTCGCTGCGGGAGGTCTCCCGCGAGATGAACATGGGCGCCTCGACGCTGTACCGCTACTTTCGCAACCGCGACGAGCTGCTCACCGCGCTGATCATCGATGCCTTCAACCAGCTCGGCGGCGCCGCCGAGGACGCCGACGCCGCTGCCCGGCGGGCGGGCGCCGACGGCGGCACACGGTGGCTCGCGGCGTGCCGTGCCGTGCGCGGCTGGGCGCTGATCCACCCGCACGAGTTCGCGCTCATCTACGGCTCGCCCGTGTCGGGCTACGCCGCGCCCAGCGACACCATCGGCCCGGCGACCCGGATCACCCGGGTGCTCGCAGCGATCCTTGCCGACGCCGCGGCGGCCGGGGAACTACAGCCGCCGGCCAGCAGCCTGGCGAGCCCGTGCCTGGTGACCGCGGAGGTGCTAGCGAGCTACGGCACGCCACCGCCCCCCTACCAGGACCTGATCGAGCGGTCGCTCGTTCTCTGGATCGCGCTGATCGGGACGATCAGCTTCGAGCTGTTCGGCCACCTGGACAACACGGTGACCGACTACGCCGCGTATTTCGACGCGGCCATCAAGATCACGGCGCAGTGCGCCGGCCTGCACGTCCCCGGAACCTAAGGCCTAGCAGCCGCAGCCAGCTGCTCACATCCACCGCCAGCGCGCGGCTGTCGCCCGCGAGGTGGCTACTCCCCGCGTCCACATCAGCAGCTGGTGCGCCGACAGGGATACCGGAGCGCCTGTGATGGCCCGGCCATAGGCGCCGGGTCCGCCACTCCAAGCGGGCAAGCGGTGCCCAGCGCTCCACGGTCCCGACGTACCTCATCGCGGCTTCTAGCGGATGTTCACCCAAATGGCGGCGGTGCATAAACCAGCCTGTCGCGCAAAGCTCATGGAAAGCAGATCGGCGGGCTTGGAACGCAGATCCGGGGTGCGAGGACTCCCTTCGTGGACGATCTTGAGCCCTGGCTGCTGAGGATGGGCCCTTGGCCGTTAGCCCCCGGCGCGGTGCCGGTGTAGCTTGCGCAGGTTGTGCGCGGCGCAGGCCAGAAGCCATTCGTTCTCGCACGCGTCCAGGCCGCGCCGGGACATCATGGTCAGTTTCTGGCAGGTCTTGAGCTGCCCGAACACTGGTTCCACGGTGCGGGCGCGCAGCTTGTAGTCGTCGCGGCCGCGAGGATGGCGCAGCCGCCGCCGGGCGCGGGTGGTGGCCGGAAGCCGGTCCAGGTGCAGGGCGTGTTGCGGGGTCCGGACGTGGCGCCGGCCGGGGTCTTTGGCCAGCGGCGCGAGCAGCCGCAGGCCGTCGGCGTCGGCGTGGGCGAAGGTCTGCTCGCTGACGTACCCGGAGTCAGCCAGCACGGTGCGCAGCCGCGGTGTGATCCCGGCCGCGGCCAGCTGGTCCCGGCACCGGTCCAGCAGAGGGTGCAGCAGCGTGCGGTCGACGGGGTGCTGGGCCAGCATCGCGCCCACGATCACCTGCTGGCCGGTGACCACGAGCTGGCCGTTGTACCCGGCCACATAGCCCTTCTGGTGGCGCATCACCCGCACGTCCGGGTCGGTGATGTTCGCGCGCGGCTCGGTGTTGTTGCGATTCGGCCGCGGCGGCTCATCACCGGGGCGGCGCCCGCCCCGTTTCCCGGCCGCCGCCGCATCCCAGGCTTCCTGCTTAGCGCGCTGCGCGTCACGGCGCGCCTGATCCTCGGCGGCCAGCCGGTCCCGGGCACGGGCCAGCCGCTCCCGCCGCCCGGCACGTGCTGCCAGCGTCCGCGGCGTCGGCTCGCCCGGCGCGTCGCCGTAGCGGGCATCCTCAGCGGCGTCGGCCGCGGCCGCCTCGGCCAGCAGCTTCTCGATCGCCGGCAACGTGCGGTTCGCCTTCTGGCGAGGCGTTGCCGGCCAGCTTGGTCCCGTCCAGGCTGATCATGCCCAGCGACACCATGCCCTCGGCGGCCAGCAGACGCAGCACCTGGCTGAACAGCCCGCCCAGCGCCTCCTGGTGCCGCGCCCGGAACCGCGCGATGGTGGCGTGATCGGGGCGCAGCCCGCCGGTGATCACCCGGTAGCCGACGTCGCGCACGCACCGGCGCTCGATCACCCGGCTGGACCGCTCGCCCTGGCAATACCCGTACAGCAGCAGCGCCACCATCATCTCCGGGTCGAACGCCGCCCGCCCGTGCCCGTCGGCCCGGTAGCGGCGGCGGAACCCGCCCAGATCCAAGGCGGCCACCGCGTCCAGCACCACGAACACCAGATCGTCTTCGGGCAGCCACTCGCGCATGTCCACTGGCAGCAGCAACGGCTGATCACGCTGCGGGAAAAGGAAATTCTGCGGCACACACCATGATCTCAAGCACCAGGCCCGCCCCCAGGCAGGCGCGCCGTTTACGCGACAGGCTGAAACATACGGCCTGGCCGGTCACTGGGACTGCCATGCAGCGAGCCACCTGGAGAGCTCCTTATCACCGCGCACACTTGGCAGGCCGTCCAGTCCGGTCGGCGGCTCCGGGCGCTCATCAGCTGGGGGCGCCCGGCCGGGGAGGTTCTGTGCTGTCAGCCTGCCTGCCGCGGGGCGCCGAGGACGAGGTCAAACTGGCGGAGTTGCAGGGACAGCGGTAGTGACCGGATCAGGGTATTGCGTGCGGTGCAGGTGGTGTGACTTTTCCATTGGCCCATGGCTCCCATGTTCCGGGCCATCAGGGTGGCGGCGGCGGCGTTGCGCCACCGGCGCTGCTGGTAGTCCCGGAATGCCGCCCGGATGTCGCGGGAAGCCGTCAGGCAGGTAGCCAGGGTGGTGGCGTCGAGGATCGCCTGGCATGCGCCCTGGGCGAGGTCGGGGGTCATCGGGTGGATGGCATCGCCGATGAGCGCCACCCGTGCCCGGCTCCAGGTCCGGGCCGGCCGGCGGTCGTAGATGTCGTTGCGTATCATCGCGGCCGCTGGGGTGGCAGCGATGATGGCGGGTATCGGCTCGTGCCAGCCGCCGTAAAGCTCGCGCAGCCGTGCTGCGGTGTCACCGGCATCGTGTGCTCCGGCCGGCGCATTCCACATCGCGTACCAGGTGACCCTGTCGCCGCTGGTGGGTCCCAGGCCGAAGCGCGCCCCCTGGCCCCAGGTCTCGATCCCGTCGCGGGGCAGCGGAACCGAACCCGCGGGCGTGATGGACCGCACCGCGGTGTAGCCGCGGTAGCGGAGCGCGGCGGGCCCGAACAGCTGGGCCCGCACGACCGAGTGCACGCCATCGGCCCCGACCAGCACATCCGCCTGGACCTTCCGCCCATCGGCGAAGTGCGCGGTCACCGCCTGGCCGCTGTCCTCAAAGCCGGTGCAGCGGGCACCAAGGTGGATGACCGAAGGGCCGAGCTCAGCGGCCAGCAGCTGCTGGAGCTCGGCGCGGTGAACCAGGACGACCCCCGCTCCCCACCGCTGCGCCATCACCTCCCCCGGGATGCGCAGCAGCCACCCGCCGTCCGGCCGCTTGATGCCCTGCCCGTCCAGCCTCACCGCCAGCTGCGCCACCTTGCCAGCCAGCCCGATCGGCGCCAGCGCCGTCAACGCGTTCGGCCACAGGCCCACCCCCGCCCCGACCTCCTCCAGCACTGGCGCCTGCTCATAGACCTCAGCGGCCAGGCCCTTGCGGGCCAGGGCGACGGCAGCGGTAAGCCCACCGATCCCACCACCGACAATCGCGATCTTCGGTCCCATGCCAGCACCCCCCTGACCGTCCTGGCGGGCGGCCAGACCGCGCCAGGATCCCCGGCCGGCCGTGGCTGGTAACAGCATGTCCAGCCCATGGGCATGCCCGTTTCGGCCTTCACTGCCATCCAGCCACCGCCAGAGCCGGGTCAGCAAGGATGCTGGCACCGCGGCGCCAGGCGTGCTAGCCCCCCTGCCTGCGGCTGAGAGCGCATTGCCGTCACCAGGCAGGCTCGTTATGCATACAGCGCGATGCGCCCGTCACTGTGCCGATATCGAAGTGCAGGGCATCCGCCTGAACGCGCGAGCATCCGCCGCTATGCGCGGCAATGTAGTCAAGATCGGCGAAGCGGACGTCCATGCCGATCGGGATGTTAGACGCGCCGCGTGCGGTCTAGAGAAACGGTGACAGCCGCCGTGACCGCTGGGTTATAACCAGCAATCATCTGGCTGGTCAGCGCGAAGCGTGGCTGCCCGGCCATGCGGCGCGCGTCACTTCTCCTGGAGGGCCACCGAGCCTGCTCACAGCAGGCCAGCCGGGGCCCGGGGGGAAGGGTGATCAGGGGAACTTCGGCCTAACCGCTAACGCAGGTGGCACATATGGGCCGGGAAGCGATCATTATTTGTTGTGTCCCGGCACGCACCAGGGGATCGTGCGTGGCAGCAGGGAACACGGATCCGGCAATGACGGCTGCGGCGGCAACGGCATCAGCGAGAACGATGGATCTTGCATCGGGTAGACGGCGCCGTTGCACAGCGGGTCGCTCGGCGGCAGCTGGTGCAGGTTGCACAGCACCTGGCCGAACAACGGGTCCGCGACGCCGGCCCCGGGACCGGCCGTGGCACAGTTGCCGTTGGTCTGCTGGAGGTTCGCGGGCGAGGAGCTTACGCCGGCCGGGTCGGTGTTGCCATGCCAGCAGTTGCCCTGGCCGGGAGAGGCCGCCGGGATGCCCACCGCGCTGAAGTCGCTCAGGTCGGCCAGATCGCCGTTCGTCGGCTGCCCGAATGAGCCGTTCTTCTTGAAGACGTTGCCGTGGGTGTTGGAACCGAAATCGTTGAAGAAGCAGGCCGGGCCGCCGCCCAGCTGGTCGACGAACGGGTTATCCCATACGCCGCCCGCTGAGGTGCAGTCGCTGGGTCCGTTGGCCACGCCGCTGATGTAGGGCACGAGGGCGACCGCCCAGGCACCGTTGTTGACGAACAGGTTCTGCCGGATCGTGTCGTTCCTGCCACCGGCGACCACGAGACCGGCCCCGACAAGGCCGAGCCCGTTGCCAGGCACGTCACGGTTGTTGTTGTCGTGGATGAAGTTGTGCTGGACAACCCAGCATGACCCGGAACCGGCGGGGCAGGAGCCGTTCTGCGGTGCGGGCAGGTCGCCGTCGCTGGCGCTGTTGGTGTCGATTCCCTCGCTGTTGCGGTCAAACTCGCTGTTCTCGATCACCAGGTGGCCGCCGGAGTTGGTGCCGGAGTAGCCCAGGACACTGTTTTCGCCGTGGGCGTGGTCGAGAACGGCGTTGCAGTCGGGGCACGCGCCGATGTAGTAGCCGGAGTCGTTCATGTTGCTGGCGTAGGTCCGGTCAATCAGACCTGGCCCGTCCGCGTTGGCGGCGAAGATCCCGTAGGTCGCCTGGGCGGGATCGCTCTTCTGGAAGTAGGTGGTCGTCGCAGACAGGTACGAGCCGAAATAGCTGTGCAAGTGGATCTGGCCGGTGCCCTCGCCGCCGTTCCACCAGATCTGATTTCCCGAGCCGTCCTGGCCGGACAGGAAGTTGCAGACAGTAAGGTTCTGGATGGTCACCCCGCTGGCTTCGAAGACCTCGATGCCGTTGCGGCCCCACGAGCCATCCGGGCCGACGGGCCCTCGGTCCTGGTCGGCTGGGTTGGCCGAGCACGCTGGCCCGGACCTGGTGCCATCGACGATGACGCCGTTCCTGCTGAGCCCCAGCAGGTGCAGGCCGGGCTTGTCGATGAAGACGCCAGCGCCTGGTGCCGTGGTCGGCGGGTGCGTGGTGTAGTCGCCGCGCTCTTTGTAGTCGCCGGGGGCGATGACGATCCAGTCGCCGGGTGCCGCAGCATCCACCGCTTCCTGGATGGACTGAAACCGGCCGCGCTTGCCGTGCCAGACGCCCACGGTCCACACCTTGGGCTTCGGCCCGTGCCCGGCCAGGGCGACCCGGGCGGTCGCGTTTCCTTCCCGCGCTGCAGTGGTCGCCGTCGCCGGCGCCGCGGTGGCGACGCCGCTCAGGCCCAAGCCCAGCAAGATCGCCGACGCGACCGCCGCCATCCGCTGAAATGATCCGCGGGCGCGCCTGGTGGACTTCGATGTCAGCAAGGCCCTCACCCATCCCCCGGCCGACCGCAGCTTCAACGCCACGACGTGCTCGTATTACGCGCCCATTATGCGCCCGACATCATCCGATTTCATCCCCCGGGCCGAGAAAAGGGGCGGAAGTCGCGGCCCGCATCATCACGGGCAGTGTTGCCCAGCCAGCGGCGATCGGCAAGGAGGTCAGCCATACCCACCAGCTCATGCCAGCACCCCCGCCATCAGAGGACGTCCAGCGCCTCCGGAAGCGGGCCGCCCGAACTTACGGATCTGTCCTTGGTGCCTAGATCGCACTCAGCCGCGGAAGGACACACCGGTTTGGCGATCTGGCCGCCTCGGGATCGGCTCAGGCATTGGCCCTACACCTCTGGAGGGATCGCCGAACAACGAATGATCATGCTGATCCGCGCATAAGCATGTACAGGTGCCACGTCCTCTATCATGCATGAGCGGTAATTCTTGGTCGCCATTCCATAGTCCAAGGTGACGGCGCCTGACCCAGGTCTGGCAGGCACCAAGGGACATGCTGGTCACATCACGCTCGCCCCACGCCTTCGCGTCGCCGAGCCCAGTGGAAGGCACAACGTATCCCTATGGGGCATCAGCGCGACATCGGCTCAGGCGCGGTCAGCCGGTGCGGCGCGCGCGATGACCGGTGATACTGGCGGGCATGGAGATCACAGGGCTCGGCTGGTGCGGTACCCGGTCCGAACGGGCCGCGGAGCTGGCGCACTTCTACCAGCAGGTGCTGGGCCTGCGGCTGGTGCACCAGGAAGCGGGTTTGTGGGTTTTCGGGCTTCCCGATGGCCGCCACGTCGAGGTCTTCGGGTCCGGCTACCCGGGCAAGGATCACTTCAGCACAGGCCCGGTGGTCGGCTTCGCGGTCACCAACCTGGCGGCCGCGACCGACGAACTGCGCCGCGCCGGTGTCGAACTGCTCGGGGACCCAGGGTCGGGCTGGCAGCATTTCCGCGGGGCCCGACAGCAACGTCTACGAGCTGGTCGCGAGCGGGCAGCAGATGACGGTCTTGCCCGCGACGCCGGTGACGTTGCCAGGCGGTGAGCAGATCGCTCTACCCACGCAGCGATGGGCGCTGACGCGGTGGGCAGGCGAACCCGACCCGCCGGAGCTGCCGTGGATCTGGGCCGTCAAGCCGGGGTTCGCGGTCGACGGGGGCCGGTCCTGCGCTGAGCTGGCCGTCGTGGAACGGCTGCGGGAAGACGGCTGGGACGGGGTGTGGGTCTCGGGCTTCGCCGGGAACTGGGTGCGCCGCGAATGGTTCCCGGCTTCGGGTTTCCGCAGCCTGCGTGAGGCCGGCGCGCCGGACTGGGCGGACCGGGTGTTCGAGCAGCTGCGGCTGGCCAACGGGGGCAAGCTGGGCGGCTTTTTCGACGTGTTCGCCTGGCGGCCCCCGGGCGATGTCCGGTTCGTCGAGGTCAAAGTAGGCCCGGATCGTATCCGGGCCAGCCAGCGCGCATTCCTGCAGACA
>Ga0306923_10004712_pt1 | contig 13113 bp, 14 predicted proteins | sample sta12Can44000108_FD_203841 | JGI IMG/M metagenome (GOLD analysis project Ga0306923, IMG submission 203841) | Lab enrichment of tropical soil microbial communities from Luquillo Experimental Forest, Puerto Rico - statanox.12C.anox.44.000.108 (v2)... | ecosystem: Environmental > Terrestrial >... | reverse complement strand
TCTCACGGGCGATCGCGTTGAAGCGAGACGGTTCGAACATGCAAGTACGTATTTGCGCGAAGCTGGATTTACAACTATTCTCTTTCAGGCAGAGTTAGAGGATAACCCTGGCAAATTGCGGGAATGCTTAAACGAGCGCTTGGGACGGCACTCTTAAGCGGCGATTCCAGATTGAAACGTGTCGCAAGATAGCTCTTTAGGCCCTCATAAGCGTCCTTGACGGCCTTTGAGGCGACCTCGGTCGCCGCAACACTGGCCCCCGCCACCAACGCACCCACAATCGCCGAAATTGGATCCATCTGGTGTTTCTCCCTTAATAGCGTCCGCGGGTCAACCTCAAGCATTTCGTTTGAATGCTGCCCCAAAGTCCTGTCACTGTGTCCGCAGCCATTCGGTCACTTGTCGCGCCAGCGAGGTATATCCCGCTTTTTCCAATCGTCGCACCGCCAATTCGATGGATCTTATGGCTATTGCTCTCTGTGTAGCTGTTGCTTCCGTGCCCGATGCGAAGACAGCTTTGTAGTTTTCTTGCGCCTCGGCCAATTCTTTCGGATCGCGCGACGATGGCGTGCCGGGCAAGGAAATGCCTTCCCGCTCCCGAATCGGCAGTAACGCCCTTAGCCCAGCTTGCAAGAGCAGGCCCGTCTCGAATATGTCGTCCCGCGCCGGTTCGGGAACGGATTCATCGCGCTGGCTCCCGGCGATTTCGCGAGCGATTTCGCCTGCGCGCAATTTGGCGGTAGCGACCGGGTCAAAATCGGAGCGCATTTGTGCTCGGATCGTGCCCAGCGAGCAAGCGCTGGCCATGGCTAACGCGATTACAAGTGCCGAGCGTCTACCGATGTCCATGGGAGCACTCCTGGATCTACACGTCCTGAAACGGCGGGGCCGTTTCGCGTGGGTCAAACTAGAGGATTTTTCACTCAATGACGCAAGGTATCCCTTGCGCTAAGTTGTATTGTCGTCGCCAAGGTGGCAACGGGAAAATCTTCGTTCGAATTCAACTTCAACCAGGGAAACGCTCCATGCCTAGACGCTGTTTTGTCATTGGCCCGATGAGTGGTCCGCATCTGGATACTCTGAACTGGCTCGCCAAGGAGGTGGTCAGACCCCTGCTCCCGCAGGACTTCGAGGTCGCAACTCCGGATTCGAGCCAGATTGGCAACATCATGACTCACGTCATCAAATCATGCGACCGCGCTCATCTGGTCATCGCCAACGCTACCGGCAACAACCCGAACGTCCTCTACGAGATTGCGGTGCTTGACGCGATGGGACGCGCCTGCATTCCAGTGAAAATCGGGGGCGCCGACGAGGAAAAGGAAAACCGAATGGCCTTCGACCGTGCGCAATACCGTTTTTTCACGATCTCTCGATCGCCGGATCGACGCGCGGAAACCAACCGCATCCTGGGCGAGTCGATCCGTGAGGCTCTGGCGATCCGTGAGGCGGGCGACTTGTTTCAAAACCCACTCACCGACTTTTTTGGCGTGCCGCTTAGCTCCTTCTCCTCTGCGTACGCACTGGCGCGTGGCTACTATCTCAATCTCCTCAAACCCGCTGTTAACGGACTTGCGGTTGGCAGGATCACGGGAAGTGCCTTCGACCCTGGCAAATACAGAAAGAAAGTCCTCCAGGTAATCATCCCTACCAATCTCAGCCAAGCTTCGCGGAAGAATGTTGACGAAATTGTCGCCGCAAGCAATTTGGTTAGAGAGGTAAAAATCGGAGCGCCGGGACGCTCCATCACGCTCCAGGAATGGATTAAGCAGGACGGTCCGGAATTCCACTGGCTTGACATTCCCACAACGATGGTTGGCTTGCGGGATACCGTTCTTGGCCGGCGTGGGCGAGACGCCAATCCTGATCCCAAACTTCCTGACTACCGCGAGCTGGAGTTAGATGAAATCGACCAATTCCAGCGCGCCCTTCTCGGCATCATGCACCGTGATCTGGATGCCGACGAAGCGAGGGGAATGATTAAACTGGTCCCCTGGTCCAGCACACCCTTGCCTCAGTAAATCGGACCTTGGCGTCAGCTTCAACTCACGACTGCGCGCGGGTTCATCGGGCGGCTTTCGCTGTTCGAAGACACGGAGCTCCATCAACCGTTTCACGTTCAAAAAGAGATCACCAACGAGTGTCGAGGCTGGCCCTGGCGCTCAGTGGGGTCCTTCGGGTCCAATAGTGGGACACTAGCCGACGACGAAATTGTTGTTGGGCACCTCGAACAAACCCGCTTTCCACGATCTCTGCCCTAAGCCAGCGCGCATTGCGTGCGGCGCGGCACTGGAACGGCTCACTGGGGGAACGGCGACGCGCGCGCGGCTGCAACAATCGACTGGATCCAGATGCCCTCGTTCGCCGGCCATTTCTCGGCTACTCCATTGAGCCGATCCATCGCTGTGTCACCGGCATGGTGGAGCGCGATTACGCGCCAATACGATGCATTGAACACCGGGCTGCCGGAGCTTCCGGGCTCGGTGGGAGCGCGATACTGAACACGACACACCGCCGGATTGGGGGGGTGGCCCTGCGGTGGCCCCTCGTGATCGAGAAGCTCGTTGTCCTGCAAGGAAAACGCCAAGTCACGTCCGCCGGGATAACCGATGACGTATACCCGGACGCGCCTGGCGGCGGGCCCATCGTCCTTGGGGACCAGCGGCAACGGATCTCTGGCGAGCACGAGCGGCTCGATTTTGTCCGGCACAGCATCGAGGCGCAGCAAGGCGCAATCGAGGTCTTCGTGCTCCCACAACACGCTCGTGAAGCCGTAGCGATGCGCGACGTCCACAGCCTCGAACGTGATGGTCGCATCGCGGGGTGAAACCGCTAAGCCGGAGGGCGGATCGCTGATCACGTGTGCGTTGGTCACGGCGATACGTTCATCCCCGAGCGCAAGGATGAAATCGCCGCCACGCACCATGAAGCCGGTCCCGATCCGCTTCCCCTCCGCGTCGCGGATGACACCAACCGCGCGGGCCGCGGTCAGGCCTTTGAGCAGCCATTCGTAGGTCTTCACGCCATCATAGCCGAGGATCTTCTGCAATTGAGCGTCAGAAGGCTTCGGATCGACGAGGGCCTGGCGAACCTGGTGGGACGGCAATTCGAGCCGACCGCCGCTCTTGAGGCCGAGAAGGGCGGCCCTGAGCGCCTGGATGATGCCACGCCCCCGTTCGCCCTGCTGGTCGAGCTGCCAAAGGTCGGTGAACTGGCGCAGCGTGCCCGCAAGCGCGAACGCATTGGTGGCTTCGCTCCGTACATACGCTCCAATGTGCATCTCGACCGCCTCGAGATCGCCCAATCCGAGGTACGCTTCTGCTCGTGACGCGTGATACCAGTTGTCTCGCTGCTGCGAAGGCGTCGCATCGAGCTGAGCAAGCAGTTTAAGAGCCAGGGCCCGCTCGTCTGGGGGGTCTTCAAGCGGAATCCCCTTTCGCCTTGCATAGGCGGCCAGGGCGAGCACGTTTAGGCCCAACCAGGTGTTCCCGCCCGGCGGTGCGTCATAGCCGAAGCGATAGTTTGCAAATGCATGCGCCAACGCCTCTTGCGCACGCGGGCTCGACTGATCTTGGGAATCGAAAAAAATCTGCTTCCAGGCGCGCCCGATAAGCCCCTTGGCCTCGCCGAACTCGGAGTCGTCGCGCGGAAGCCTATCGGCGAGAGCCGTGAGAACGGGTACCGCCTGCTCGCTCTGCCCGCCGTCGATTAGGCCTTGGGCATAAAGTCGAACGATCTTCGGGTCGTCGTAGCCGCCCTTCGTCAAGGCCTCCGCGATCGTTGTCAAAAGGCCAAACTCGCGCTCGTCGCGCAAAGCTTGCGCCAGCGCCCTGCCTTTCTCAACAATAACCAGGGTCATTGCACCACCCACCAAGCATTGAACTTGTCATGCTCGCTACATTCACAGCCGCACGTCTGCTAAACTGTGCAACACCGATTCAACACGCGTTTTGGTCGCGCGCTCCTCGTTCGAGAACCCATCAAAGCTCGATAACTCGCCGAAGTCTAGGTCGGTGAGTTCCTCGACCTGGCGAATGCTTCGCTGATACGTCTTGTAGACGCCGAAGGTAGCTTCCAGATTCTTTAGCTCGCGTTTCTGATCGATCATGTAGGCCGTTGCCGACGGGCGGCCCTGATCGTTGACGAACGCAATTACCTTCCAATAAGCCAGCGGAATACGCACCCCGCGATATTCGGGGTCGCGGCCGCCGAAGATCGGACCGGTAAAGACTGAGATCTGATCCTTCGAAACGCGGGCCTCGTTGAGAATGTAGTTCTCCAGCCCGAGCCAGGTCTTTTGGTTGAAGGCCGCCATCTGCGGCGAGCAATTTGTGAAGTGGAACGTATCCTGATTGGCGGTTTCAGCTTCATCGTGGCTGCCCCAGTTCGGGTCCTCACGGCGGACGAGGTGGCCACGGTCAAGATCGTTGTCGAAATAGAGCTCCTCGCCGATCTGCGCCTCGATCGGCACGCGGCCGTCGAGCGCCCAGACGTCGTTCGCACGTTCGATCTTCTTGGATTTCTGGCCATCGATATTGACCGCAACGAACACAGCCATCCGTCGCGATTTCGACAGCACTACCGAGAAGTGCTGATAATTCAGACGACCATCGGCACTGTGTTCGATAGGCAGCACATCCGCTCGCATGCGGGCGAGGGGCCTGGGCAGCGGTACCGAGAGTCCCTCAATGAACGCCGCATCGTAGCCCTCGCGGCCGGCGAATACAGCGGGCGACGTGACGCGCGGCTTCTTTGTCCTCGCCTCGAGCGCTGACTCGATCGCTGCTTCGATCCGATTGGACTCCGCTTCGGCCGGTCCCCCGAGGCGCTGCAAGTCCGCGAGCCGAGGCCGCGTCGTCAGGTCGACATCCATGAAACTCCTCCCTCGAAAATGCTCGGAAGCGCTACGCGTTCGAGCCTCATCACCGCAGTGCGTTTCCGCTCAAACCCAATCCAGGCCATTGAGGCGCGGCATCTCCCCAGAAGCCTTTACGGCCGCAACTGCATGCGCGTGGTTGGCCCGCAACCAATCGCCGGCAAAGTGCAATCCGATGACTGCAACAGGATCGGCAAAGTCAGCTGCGGCGCTTCCCGAATTGCCAGCGAGCGTGGTCGCATCGTGATTGAACACCCACGTTCGCGGGTCCCCTTCGACGTGACCAAGCGTTGTCGAAACCACCCCCGGGCTGAAGTACTTGACCCCGTATTTCAATCGGAAGATGACGCGTAGCCGTGCGACGACGTCCATCCTGACGGCTCCCGTGGGGTCGGTGGGCAGGATTTGTGGCTTCGCCGGATATCCGACGGTGAAGATCTGCCTCTCTTGGCCGGGCTTCTGCGCGTTGGCAAGCAGCGGGATCGGCGGGGGAAGATTTCCTGCTGCGTTACTGGTCTCGACCTCCAGCAAGGCCATGTCTAATTTGGCAAAGTCGAGTGGAAGATCGGTGATCGGCTCCTTGCCAGCCGTGATGATTGATTTGACGCGAAACGTCTTTACTCCTCCGCTCGCGTCGTCTGAGAAATCGATGACCACTTGATCGCTCTCCAGCACCCATTCCTTAGGATCGCGGCGTTTCGGCACGGGAGCGGCGAAGGCCTCGATCACATGGCGGTTGGTCATGACGACCCCGTCGTCGACGAGAAAACCGGTCCCGATGTGCTCGCCACCGACGCCAATGCGGCCAACCGACCGAAACACCGCCTCGATCTCCGGCTGCGCAAGAACGAAGGCCCCGCGCCACGGCCCGAGCTCGGGATGGTTGACGTCGATGGTGCCGTTCTCCACGCGGATCGCGGGTCGATCAGTGAGACTGACCAGCGCCTCGAGCACAGCCCGCTCCTGACCTCCCACGCGCGGCGCGCCTTCCCGGACGACCCGATTCAAGGCCTCCCCACCCTGCTCCAAGAATTCCCGCCGCATGCGGCTGGCGAGGGGATCAGGCTGGCCCTCTCGTTGCTCTATGGCCTGCAACCGCCGCTCGGCCTCATCGAGGACAGTCCGGATTCCTCCTTCCTTCAGGTTTCGCCGGGCTGCTTCCAACGTAAGCGAGCTCGCCGATTCAAGGCCTTCCGCCCGCGGTCGGCCGAGAATTTGGATCAGGCTCGGAGGCGCTGAAAAATTCCGTGTTCGCGGCTGCGAGACACCGGCGGCGCGTCCCGCCTGGCGTGCCGCAATTTCCCGCAGTCGCGGGTCCGGCGAACGCTGGGCAGCGGCGGCCAGTTCAGGCGAAGGCCGCACGCCCGGCGCCTCCGCCTCGGCCGCGAGCGCGGCGTCGCGACGGCCAAATCGAGCGTCGTCGAGGGCAATGCTCGCCACCTCCAGGCCATAGCGCTTCCAGTCGAAGCTCGGGTCGCGCGTCCTTGCATCCGCGATCTCATCCAGGACGTCGAGAATATGCTCGTCCTCGCGGACCGCGGCCTCGGGCGCGGCTGACGGAATGAGCTCGAGAGGCAGCCCGAGCAGCTGGTCCGCGTCGACAATGCCCGGACCGAAATCGTCTGGATCCCAGAGCGCCGGCTGGCGGGCGGTCGCCTGCAGCGCGGCCTTGAACAGCTCCTGCACCGTGGTGCCGCGCCGGTTGGCCTCCGCGCGCACTTGGTCGCGCCCGTGATGGGCGAGCCAGAGGGCGGCCACGCCAGCGGTCAAGGCGACGGCGAAGGAGGTCCCCTGCCCGCCGCTCACCGTCGTCGTTGGATCCTCGGCGCGATTCCGTTGTGCCCGCCAAACGAGTTCGGCGGGTGCTGAGATGTCGACGGCACGGCCTCGACTCGATCCACGCCATGGCCGGTCGGCGACGTTGACGCCAGCTACCGCAATGACCGCGTCGTAGCGTGCCGGATAGACGACAATGCGCACGCAGTTGCCCGCGGCGGCGAGCACGATCACGCCCTTCGCGACCGCCGCCTGAACGGCGGCCTGCACCGCGACGCTGGGCACGCCACCGAGACTCATGGTGATGACATCGCATCCAACCCGGGTCGCGTGCTCGATGGCGGCCGCCACGGGCGTGCCGTCGAAGATTTTCACATCGGTGGTGCAGCGGATCGGAACCAACATGGCCTCGGGTGCAGAGCCGACCATTACCCCCGCTTCTCTGCTGATGACGACGCTCGCCGTCCCGGTCCCATGACCGGGATTTGCCGTGCCGGGGGTCAAGGGATCCGTCGGATCCTTGTCGCCGTCCAGGATATCGGCCGCGCGATCGAGATCGAGCGCAGCGCGGTCGACCTCCCGATGCTCCGCGATCCCGGTATCCGGCTGTCCAATGAGAATGCCCTCCCCACGCGACGGAAACCTCACCCAGGCGCGCAGCACACCCATTGTTTCCAACGCCCATCGTTTATCGGTCGGGGTGTCGGCATCAACCCAGCAGAGCGGTCCCAGCACATCAGCCGCCTCGGGGCGCACCTCCACCCCGGGCGGAGGCGGATCAGCATAGATGCGCGACCCGATATCGGGCTCGGCCCGGATGAGCCCGCGCGCATCTGCCAAATCGTATGCGATCGAGAACAGCGTCTCCCGCGACAGAGTGCGCTCGATCGCAGGAAAACGCAGCAGCAGAATGCGCGCGAGTTCAGGCTCGTCGCCTGCAAAGAGCCGCTGAAGCGTGAATCCTTCGGATTCGAGCAGTTGGGCAATCGCGCGGCGCTCTACAGCCAGATCTGGCGGCACTGGATATTCGAGCGCGAACCGCAGCTCCAGCGGAGGAAATCGTCGCACAGTCTCCTGCGCGCTAGCACTGTCCTGTGTTTGCAGAAGTCGACGGAGGATGGAAAGTCCAGGCATCCGCCAACCCGCTATCGTTGACAGAGTGCAAATATGCTACTTATGCGCGAAGAAGAGTCAACCCCCCGCTTTGAAGAGTCAACCCCCGCTGTTGGTGTAACGATGGTCAGCACTGGCGATCAGCACCAGTTGGCTACGGCGGCAATCACATCGGCCGAGGTGCTGGTGCGTTGCCCGCGCCGCCGCCTGGGCAGGCGTATCTCGGTGTGGACCCCGCCAACCCAATGGATGAGCAGAGCGATCTCGGCTGCATCGCTATCGATATCGCGGAGGATGCGCTTCTTCAACCGTACATCGGTCGTGGGGGTGGTCCAAACGCTCTTGAGATCGGCTGCGAGCGTGGCGAACGATGCTGGATCGACGGTGGACGGGACCGTGGCGGCGTCATGGTCGGTGATCTTGGCTGTGCATCGTGTTCAAGCGAGACCATCTTCCTTCCTGCGGCATCCCACACAATAGCTAACCTTTTTCCAGCGTATGTCGTCACTTCAGTTGCTGCGAGAACTCGTTTTCCTCGCGGCTGAATTCAATGCTGTTGACCCTATTACCACCCTCCAGCGGCCACCACTTTTTGCTCTGAAGATCCCAAACCCGGTTGTAATTCTTGGGGTCGTCAATAAACGACGCTGAAACGGCCAGATCTCCCGCGCAAGCCGATCCCGACACGTCGCGTTCTTGAAGCACGACCATCAAATCCACCCGAGACAAAATCTTGGCCATCGTCGTTCATCGCCCCGGTCGTTAGGGGTAGTTAAAAGGCGAACCACAGACGGAATTATATCCCGACCTGAGTTCCAAATGCGCGCTGTTCTATCGTCGGACGGGGCTCACACGTGAATCCCAAGCCGGATGCAATTTTCGGAAAGACATCGGAAGCGTCGAGGAAGCGATCGCGCTTACAAGCCGATTTCAGAACGAGGGCACCTGTGACTGGTTCCGTGGACAGAAAAGAATGGCCACCCTATCCAACGGGGATCCGACTGACCAATCTCCTTGATTCAACAACCTTTCTTGCATTGGCCGATTTGGACCAGCTGGAATATCTGCCTAGGACCGTCAGCCCAGTAGGGAATCCAGAAGATCGATACCTTTTTGCAACTCAGGTAGCTCAGCAGACGCTGGTTCCAGGAGCCGTAGACTGTCGAGAAAGGTTTCGCCCTGCCAGTCATGCTCACTATATTTAATGCCGGCTTTAATGAGCTTTAAGAACGCCTCCCCATCGCCCTCATAGAGCTTGATCTCGGCCAGGTCGAAGAAGCTCCAGGGAGCATCGTATGGCGGCTTCTGCCCGGTCTGTACCTCGCGCACCTGCTCAGCCCTCATCAATGCCCGCCGATCTGCGGGTGTAAGTGCCAAGCGCCGCTGCACGAAGGCGCGCAGCTTTAGGGCATTCATGAGCGGATAGGGATGGCCCCCCGACACGTCAGTCGACTTTTCGTATGCGTCATGTGCCTCATCGAAGCGCTTGGCTCTCTTCAGAATTCCGCCCAATGAAGCCAGCGCGTCGAAGTCTTTGGCATTCAGCTCAATCGCGCGGCGTAGGCTCGTCTCCCCAGGCGCCGGTCGTGTTTCAAGTTGCTGTTTGTTTTTCTGCGCAAGCTTATTTTCGGCAATACCTTTTTCGCGGAAGGCCTCGCCATACTGAGGCGACACTTTGACAGCCTGTTCGAATTGTTCGAGAGCTTCCTCCCACATGCCACGATCTTTTAACAGAATCCCGAGTTTCATGCGCGGTAGCGGATTAGTTGAGTCGATACCGACCGCATCACGGAGGACATTGATAGCAGCATTCCAGTCCTCATTTCTGATTGCATTCTCCGCCTCTTTGAGCTTCTCGTCTGCATTACCCGACTTCTGCTGCGCCGTGAGTGCGATGCTTATCGGACTATCAACGCGGTTCTGAACGAGCGATTCGGTGAGGACGCGGGCGATTACTTTTCGCGATTCCTCAGCATTTTTCTCCGGTTCATACTCGTATGGGAATGCTTTGATTGAACTGATGTCGAAGGGTGGTAACGGCGCACGCGCCTGTCGGAAAATAGCTGTTCCCGACTCGCGGATGCGATGGCGAGCCCCAAGCTCATACGCAACATTGAAGTTAAGTCCGCTTATATCGGCAAGCGCGAATCGGGAATATTCTAGGAATTGAAACATCTCAAGCTTGATGTCGCCGGTAAAGAAGTCGGTGTCGGTTCGACGTGGCTCTAGCGAGCCGCCTTCCGGCAGCCGAACAGACGCAATGGCTGGCGCAAAGATCTCTCGGTGAATCTTATCAAAATCTACGTTTTTGCGTCCGACTTTTTTTTGCCGAACGGCATGATCACAAAGCAGATCTTTGAATAATCCATGGCGTCACCCAGCAGTGGTCGATGCTAAGCGGTGAGCGGCTACTCTCACATGCAATCCGCGTCGCCGCTATCATCGCTACAACTAGGGACAGTACCACACCCCTGTTTAGAGGAGAAATTCCATCCGTGGGACCTTGTGAAAATTAGATTTCGCTCAATCATTTACCGTGCGATCGAGCAAATAACATCGTTTCTCGCAAGGTGCATGCTTACGGAAAACCGGCGATGGCGCGTTTTGCGAGGCGCAAGAGGGTTGGGCTTGGCGCTGGTGGCGGCCGCGGCGGCGCAATTACCGGCCTGCGCCGCCGAACTCAACGATTATCCGACGGCGGCGCGCGCCGACTACGTGTTCGCCTGCATGAAGACCAACGGGGAGACGCGGCCGGCATTGGAGAAGTGCTCCTGCTCCATCGACATGATCGCATCGATCCTGCCTTACGATCGCTATGTCGCAGCAGAAACCTTCTTGAGCATTCCGCAGGTGCCGGCCGGTTCCGAACCATGTTCCCATCGCCTGCACCAATCGCGGCGAGGGAGCGGCCGGGCCATTACGGCACGGCCATGATCTTCAAGCTCGCCGAGGCCGCCGAGAGAAGCTGGTGTCGTCTCGACGGTCACAACCTGCCGCCCAAATTGATCCTTGGAGTGAACATCGCAAGTTCAAGCCGCTGCCGCCTGATTCCGTCCGTCACGAACTTTGACAATAGCTCCATCGGAAATGACAGGTGTCGATCGGACGAGAGCTTTCTGAGGGTAGGAAGCGTCGCACTCGGTGCATCAACTAGCACTACGACGTGGGCTTAGACCCAAGTGGCCGAAGCAGCGTTCACCCTCTTAATCTTTCGACAACATCGAGGACCAAATTGAGTAGTTCGTCCACACGACTAGTGATCCCAAATGCGTAGGGCGGCACACCGCGCTCGGGCTCGTAGCGTCCGACCGTGAAGATGGTTGGACGGTGGATACCTGCCTTCCGGGCAGCATGTAAGAAGCGCAGCCCTTCATCCTGGATCGAGTCCCGCGCCATATCGGAAACAACTACATCAAAAGGCGCGGCCTTTAGGAGGCAGAGTTCAACCGGTCCTTTCATCTCCTCAGGCCGATCGTTCACGAGCAGCAGGCGCGCTCCAGACGTGAGTCGGCTAAGACGCGCCACCCGACGGGCTACCTGGGTTCGACCCTCAGGATTCGTCACCCTGTCGCGCCCCGGGATAGCCTCTAACGCTTGTGTCACTCGCTTCGTCAAGATGTAGCGTCCGAGCGAAGTCGCAATCTTGAATGCGAGATCATCGGCCGTAGTAAAAGTTTCGATCACGAGCGTCTCTGCGATCCTGCGCTTCAACGCTACCATTCGAGAGCGGCCGGGCTCACCTTCGATGTGGTGGGAAGCCACGGGTAGTTGTCGCCAATGATGAAGCAAAGAACTGTTTTGTTACGGATGGCGTGATCGAACTCCTGCTCGAGGATTGAGATATTGGAGCCAGCCGGAATGAAACCATAGCGATGCGCATAGACCGACCATCGCGTCGCACTCATCAATCTCGCTCAAGCAGGCTGCCGTGGCCTGAAAGGGCCGAGCACCGAACACTTCCATTCGGATACCTTGCTGGCCCAGCCGTTCAATGGCCGAGGGAGCCTTCATGCGATAGTCGACAGGATCCTCGTACGTGGAACTTAGAAAAACACGCACTTGGGAAGTACTCCGGCTGTCATCCAGTATTCTAACGCCTGCACGCTCATTAGTATGTCTCTTCCGGGCCACTCGAGAAATCCAAAATATCGCGACCTTAGCGAAGCCGCCAAAACGGCACGGCCGGGCTGACGGGTTAGGCGGCCGCCTAGAATGGCTTTGGGCCAGCTCTCCGACGGAGCGGTTTACCAAACGGATTAACGAAAGAAGAGAACACAGTCTTTATGGAGCACGGGAAATGTCGGATTGGCCGTGGCGCTTGTGTCGAAGGGGCTGAGGCGTATCGATCCGCGCTGCTAACGCCGGCTTTGTGCTCCAGATCGACGCGCCCGATCTGGCCTCCGCACGCAACAACCAGTGCGTTTTCGCGCAGCGGAGCCTAAAGCGGATCGGGCTGTCGACGGAGGTGCTCATCACGCCAGCCCTCATTGTCCACTGGACTCGTACAACTGGCGGAATGTCTCTGCTTTCATTGCATAGCCGTCTTTACGGTCGGGAGCATTGAACACGAGATAGTCGCCGGCGAGATACGCGGTGGATCCTTCCTTGGTCTGAATCGTGCCCGGTTCGGCGGCCACTTCCGCCCAAACCGGAGCCACCTTTTCGTACAGTCCTGGAGAGACAATTTGGTAAGTACGCTCGAATGTTTCTGCGTCAATCGTGTAGACGTCGCCCTGATTGTTTACGACCCAGTCCCCTCGTTTGCAGCGTTGGGTGCCACCCCATTTAAGGTACGTGAAGCCGTCCGTATTGAGGTCCAGGCGTACCGCGGTTACGAAAGTCCGCTCTTTCCGTCGGTATTGCCGCACAGTGAGGATCTCCAGTCCTAAGTGTCCACGCCTTCGGGCAGGTTACGATATCGGGGCACCCCGATTCAACTTGCTTCCGACTCATCCGATTCTCCGCAATATTGGGCGACACCCCTGGGGAAGGGATATTGATGACCGTCCGCTCCATGCTCGTTGAACCAGACCATCCAGTCCCGCAGGGTCTGACGATCTCGTCACGGAAGCATGCCGGATCACGAGCTGGCAACGCTTGCAGCGCTCGCCCAGATCTTCACACCGTCTGCCGCTCCCAAAATCTCATCAGCTCTTAGTGCAAAAGTTTGCGGCGGGTCGAGATCGGCAAAAAGGGGCGTCTCCACCCCATTGTCTGGCGCCGACAGCCCATCCGCCAGCAAGTCTCGCCACACACGCCTGGCGCCATAGGTCCGGTCGCTCGCCAGGAAGCTGGTGCGGACCTTCGCACCAAGCTCTTCGTCGCTGCGGCTGCGCTGACTGCGCGGG
>Ga0306923_10004710_pt1 | contig 13114 bp, 10 predicted proteins | sample sta12Can44000108_FD_203841 | JGI IMG/M metagenome (GOLD analysis project Ga0306923, IMG submission 203841) | Lab enrichment of tropical soil microbial communities from Luquillo Experimental Forest, Puerto Rico - statanox.12C.anox.44.000.108 (v2)... | ecosystem: Environmental > Terrestrial >... | reverse complement strand
TGCAAATCAACTCCTTGACGCTTTCTATCTTCCTTTTGAGTCGGGCTGGAAGCGGCTTGACACCGGGGTCATAAATATCGCAGTGCGCACGCATATGATTGGCTGCACGCCCGCTATGATTGATTGGTGGATAGGCTTTTTGCACCACAGCGAGGAGTATCGTTGGTGGCACCCACGGACCTATCCGCTAAGTGCCCTCCCCTCGCGTATCGTTGCCATTCTCCTAGCCTACCAGAAGCTATCCTCTTTAATTTCAGTAGCTTTTGATACCCCGCACCCCGCACTCCAACCTAAGGGTAGAAGTCAAGACAAGACCAAAACGGCTGCTCTTCGAGAGCGCTGGAATCGAGGAAGGGGAGCGAAATGAGAGTGAAGGAAGAATGGAGTAATGAAACGCCAGCGGCAGAAACGGTGGCGAATCCCGAACCTGACATGATGATGCTCAATCGTGACCTGGTTGTGTGCCTAGCAGAGCAACATCGTCTAGCTATCACTATCCGACCAGATGGGTCGATATTCGGTCTTCCAAGTCATCTCGATAGATTGAGGGCGCTCGTGAAGGGCGAACTGGCGAGAACAGCCGCCAAGCAAAAGGGCGGTGCGGCGTGATTTACCAGAACCTGCCTCGGCACAGGAAGGCGATTGTCCGTGCCCTAAAGAACCACGGCCTCCCCTATTGCACCATTGCTGGGTCTGCGGATGGTTACGGACCCGACCAAGATGTAAGCCCGAAACCGCAATGCTGAGATCCAACTCCGAGACGCAATAGTGGCAGCGCGGAGTCAGGTGTCAGGGTCCAGCACAAATTTGTGCTTGGGCCCGATTGTAGCTGGCTGACGGGGTAGGGCTAGTCGATGGTGGCTACTTGATTCGCTGACGAGAGGTTGACTTGGAATTCATAATTCGGCGCTGCCAGCTTGGTGATGAAGCGAGTCTTTCGCTACTCGGGAAAGCTACATTTCTGGAGACCTATGCAGATAGTACCCGTGGGGTTGACCTTCTGGACTTTGTAGAAGCTGAGCATTCTGCCCAGCGCTACAGATCTTGGCTCGAGAGTGAATTCGCCCAGATTTGGGTCGCCGAAACAACCGTGGGACGTTCAGCGATCGCCTACGCAGTGGCCTTAACCGCACCAAATGACGGTTTGGCCCGAGAGATCGAGATCAAGCGGCTGTATGTCTTAAACCGTTTCCACAAAAGGGGGCTGGGATCATGCTTGCTGAATGAGGTTCTGGCCCATGCGCGTCAAACTGGAATCGCTGAGCTCTTTCTTAGGGTCCAGAAAATCAATCAGAACGCAGTGAATTTCTACTCCGGTCGCGGGTTTCGTGTAGTTGGCGAAGAAACATTTAAGGTGGGCGCGCAGGATCATCCCGCTCTCGTTATGCGCCTCACTTTGCCTGGATCCGGTGAGAACCTTCGCATAGCTGACGCATCGATCATGCCCCGCGTAACAACCGGCAATACTATGGCTCCCTGCGTCATCATTGGCGAACGCGCCGCGGAAGTACTGCGGGCTCAACATATGTTCTAATCGTTCGCAGTAATGTTTCGACTCTGCGCGTCTCTGTAATCGCAAGCCGCTCGTTTGCGACCGCATCCGTTACAAGACACCTATGGAGAGCGGATGACGGGCTACCCGGAAGCAATCCCAAGGCAAGAGTAGCCGACCATCCTGGAGTCGATATGAACTTGCGGTATAAACTAACCCTGAGCGTCCGCGAACATGACGCGCTGCATTTGCGGACGAAACGGCTACGACTTCGACCTAGGAGGTTGTGATGCCAGCAACGCAGACTTTAGCGCCTGACGTGCGAACCCTGATGACTGGTCTCGCGATGGGCGAGTCGCCCCGTTGGCATGAGGACCGCCTTTGGTTTTCAGACTGGGGCGCCCAGGAGATTATTGCCGTCGAAGTTAGTGGCAAGAGCGAGGTCCTAGTTCGCGTTCCTTTTTTTCTTCCATTTTGCATCGATTGGCTACCTGATGGGCGTCTGCTCATCGTCTCTGGACGCGAGGGACTGGTGATGCGCAGGGAGTGTGATGGATCGCTCGTGACCCATGCCGATTTGCGAGGCCTTTCGGACAAGGGCTGGAATGAGATCGTTGTTGACGGCCGCAGTAATGTCTATATTAACGGCGGCCCTGGAATCGCTCTCCTCAGCCCCAACGGCTCCGTTCGGCAGGTGGCGGATAGCTTCGCGTTCCCCAATGGCATGGCCATAACGCCCGACAATTCCACTTTGATCATCGCAGAATCTCATGGGAAGAGGCTCACAGCATTTGACATTGCTGCGGATGGAAGCCTATCGAACCGGCGCGTATGGGCAGATCTGCACGACGGTATTCCCGACGGCATTTGCATCGATGCCGACAACGCTGTCTGGTACGCCGACGTTCCGAACAAGCGCTGCGTGCGCGTTCGTGAAGGCGGCGAGGTGTTGCAAACGGTCACCGTTGATCGCGGCTGCTTCGCATGCATGCTCGGGGGCGCGGACAGGAAAACGCTTTTCATAGTTGCGACAGAGTGGCGTGGTATGGAGAAAATGGCGGAAGTTGCGCAATCTCGAACGGGGCGGGTGCTGAGCGTAGAGGCACCTGCGCCCGGCGTCGGATGGCCATAGCGCGCACAGAGCTGCCCAGTAGTCGTCTATTTGTGGTCGTTTGATCTTTTTCAACTGATCCGGACGGACGACGGGTAACCCCTTCCGTAATCGCATAGGGGAAGCGTTGCCGACAAACCAGGATTAATCGGATTGCTCAGCGGTTGGGCATTTATCGTACCAATCCGACTGGCGATGGAAGCATCACCAGGCAGCGCCTTGGCTTACCTGTTAAGGTCCCGCTGCTATTGATCGCATCGCCTCGCGAAGCCACACATGACGGGGATCTGTGTTGAGTCTTGGATGCCAGGCCATCAGGAAGTGGAACCCGTGCAACTCCTGAGGTGCTTTCACCATGCGTAACTTGCGATCACCTTTGACAACTGATGTCATGCCACTCGTTAAGGTAAGCACGAGTTCTGTGCCAGGGAGGCATTGCAGGGCCACGCCGAAGTAAGGCATACGAATACACGCGTTGCGTTTTGCACCAACCGCCGCCAACCGCTTGTCCGGAATCGTCTGCACACCGGCAAGAGGAGATACGGCGATGTGGCTTGCCGCCAGGTACTGCTTAAGCGAGAGCCGGTCACCAAAGTGGCTATCACGCGCCACGGCGCAGATAAACTCCTCGCGATACAGCCTTTCCGAGTGAAAGTGTGATGGCAGGAGCCCGTCATCGATCCGGAGTATAAGATCAAGCTGCCCGTGTTCCAGAAGGTCCACGATGCCGGTCTGCCACGGGACGAATTCGAATTGGATCTGGTAGCGCCCGTTGGCATACTGCTGACACAAGCGCGGGATTACGACGGTGCAGACGTTGTCAGGGCCGGCAATCCGAAAGGTGCTTTTCTCGCGTGTGGGATCGAACAGAGTCGGGATCACCAGATGTTCCATCTTGGGCAGCAAACCCTCAAGCTCCTGAAGGATCTTCCGTCCTCGCAAGGTGAGTTCGAAGCCATGCGGCGACCGGACCAGAAGGTCATCCTCAAGCATCGCGCGAGCGCGCTGCAACGCTCTGCTTACCGCCGGCTGGCTCAGCAGTAGCCGGGATGCTGCCGCGGTAATGCTTTTCTCCTCCGCAATCACCGCAAAGGTAATCAGCAGGTTCAAGTCGACTTGGCGCAGTTTCTCTAGACGCATGGTGATCATAACTATTATGCATGAACCACATGGAATTGAGTTCTATCTAACTGGAGTGCAAGTCAACAGTTCCAGGATGAAGATGAAAAGGAGAAGACTTATGACAATCCAGCCGAAGTTCGATGCCGACAACTTCGCGGAAAGAGTTCGGCTCAATCAACAAAAGCTTGCGGCCGAGCTGAAGTCGTACTACGACTTCGTAATTTGCGGTGCAGGCACCTCCGGCTCGGTTGTAGCTGCGCGCCTTGCAGCCGAGCCGAAGATACAAGTGCTGCTGCTGGAAGCTGGTGGCAGTGACGAGACGGATTTAGTCATGAATCCGAATCGTTGGCCCATGACGCTGGGCAGCGAACTGGATTGGGGCTTCGTCACCGAGCCGAATCCAAATCTGAACGGAAGAGCGATTGGCTACTCAATGGGTAAGGTCCTCGGGGGCGGTTCCAGCATCAATGTTTCAACGTGGTCTCGAGGACACCGAGCTGACTGGGACTTCTATTCTTCCCAGTCGAGCGAGCCGGCGTGGGGCTATGAAGCCGTGCTGGACTTGTATCGCCATCGTATTGAGGCATGGGCGGGAAGCCCCGATCCGGATTACCGCGGGGCGCACGGAACAGTGCACGTGCAGCCGGCGGGAGATCCTCACCCGTTCTCTCTGGCCTTACTCGAAGGCGCTGAAGCTTTGGGACTGCAACGATTCCCGAATTCCAATGGTCAAATGATGGAATCGTCGGGAGGATGCGCATTCATCGATGAAACAGTGCGCGGCGGAAAAAGACAGTCAATCTTCCGTTCATACGTCTACCCCATCATGGACCAACCAAACCTTACGGTATTGACGGGTGCGTTGGCGGCGCGAATCCAATTCAGTGGCAATCGCGCAACCGGCATCGAGTTCCTCTACAACGGAAAGACTCATCGGGCCCAAGCCACACGTGAAGTCATTCTCTCACTTGGCGCCATCCAGACACCTAAGCTTCTGATGCAGTCAGGTATTGGAGACGAAATGGAGTTAACAAATGCCGGCATACCATTACTTCATGCGCTACCCGGCGTTGGACGCAATCTTCACGATCACGTTGCATTTGGGTGCGTTTGGGAAAACGCGGGAATACCGTCGCCAAAAATCCCAAGAAGCCAGACATCTTGCTTTTGGAAGACAAGGGCTGCGCTGGAAGCACCCAACTTTTACGTTTATTCCCATGGAGGACCGGATTTTACTCCCGGGAACGCAGCTCGATTCAAACCCCCGGCGGCGTGCTGGTCTCTGTCAGCCGGCATGAGGCCCAACAGCCGCGGCATTATTCACTTGACGGGTTCCGATCCTGCCGATCCAGTTTCGATTGACCCGAATTATCTCAATGATCCGCAGGACCTGAAAGATCTGATCGCCGGATTGAGCCTGGCTCGCGAGATCGGCAATTCTTCTGCCTTGCGGCCTTTCACAGGACGGGAAGTTGCGCCTGGTTCTATGAGCGCGGCAGAATTGGAGCAATTCTTTCGAGACGGGCTCGGTACGCACTGGCATCAGTCCGGTACCGCGAAAATGGGCCATGATGCGATGTCCGTGGTCGATGGACAACTGAAGGTTTACGGCATCGATGGCCTTCGTATTGCGGACGCTTCCATCATGCCGCGAGTGACCACTGGCAACACGATGGCGCCCTGTGTCGTCATCGGAGAGCGGGCCGCCGCCATCTTGCAACATGAGCACAACACATCGCGGGTTAGCGCAAAGGTGATCGCAAGTTACGCTTCGTGAAAAAACGGTTTGTCGGCGATCGGGCCGATAAGCCCCGCTTATTGCTAATAAGAATTACTGCTAGATCGCCCCTTCTCTCCATACATCAGATGGTTTGAAGGAGGACCCTACATTCAAACTCAAAAGGAGATTTCCATCCACAGTATGTACGACTACATCATCATCGGCGCGGGCTCTGCCGGATGCGTTCTGGCCAGCCGGCTAAGCGAGGATCCCACCGTCAAGGTTCTGCTGCTGGAAGCGGGCGGCAAGGACACGGCCAAAGAAATCCACATGCCGGTGGCATTTTCCAAGCTCTTTAAAGGACCCAACGACTGGGCTTATTACACCGAGCCGGAGGGGCGGCTGGGCAATCGCAGCCTCTACTGGCCGCGGGGCAAGGTGCTGGGCGGCAGCAGCTCGCTCAACGCCATGATCTATATCCGCGGTCACCGCTCGGATTACGATCAGTGGCGCGACCTGGGGAATCCGGGCTGGGGCTACTCGGACGTCCTGCCCTATTTCAAGAAGGCAGAGAACAACCAGCGCGGGGCCTCTGAGTATCACGGCGCAAGTGGGCCGCTGCACGTCTCCAATCCGCGCTCGCTGAATCCGCTTTCTCAGGTCTTCGTTGACGCGGCGGAGCAAGCCGGCTTCAAGCGCAACCCCGATTTCAATGGAGCCACTCAGGAGGGATTCGGGCTCTATCAGCTTACACAATGGCAAGGCAAACGACACAGCGCCGCGGCTGCGTTTCTGCGCCCGGCCATGTCGCGCCCCAACCTGACCGTGCGCACCAAGGTCCAGGCGTTTGACATTTTCTTTGAGGGCAAACGAGCCGCCCTGGTCAGCTTCAGGGACGGCGGTGGCAGCAAGCAGGAGCGTGCAGAACGGGAGATCATTGTTTGTGCCGGCGCCATTAGTTCGCCGCAGCTACTCATGCTTTCCGGGATTGGGCCGGCGGAACATCTGCGGACACTGGATATAGCGGTCCTTTGCGACCTGCCGGGAGTCGGTGCAAAATTGCAAGACCACCCTGCCTTGCCCGTGGCATATGAATGTACGCAGCCCATTAGCCTGGCTAGTGCTGAGACCATCACCAATCTGATCCGCTTCATGGCTTTCAAGACCGGCCCTCTGACCTCAAACGTGGGCGAGGCCGGCGGCTTCGTCAAGACCTCCACCAGCTGCCCGACGCCGGATGTGCAATACCACTTCGCGCCCGGATACTTCATCGAGCACGGCTTCCAGCAGATCAAGGAACACGCCTACTCTTTGATTCCCACTCTGATCCGGCCCAACAGCCGGGGACGCATCACCCTGCGCTCCGGCAATCCGCTGGACGCGCCCCTCATTCATGCCAACTACTTTGCAGATCCCCGTGACATGCAAGCAGTAGTCGAGGGGCTGAGAATCGCCCGGGCCATCGGCGAGACCAACGCCTTCGCCAAGTACCGCAAGCGCGAACTTTGCCCGGGGCCGGAAATCAAGAACGACGAGAAATCTCTCAGCAGTTACATAGAAAAGTACGCCCAGACTCTGTACCACCCGGTTGGTACCTGCAAGATGGGACCTTCCGGCGACAAGCTGGCTGTAGTCGACTCGGAGCTGCGCGTGCACGGCGTGGAGGGGTTGCGCGTGGTGGACGCGTCAATCATGCCTATCGTTCCAGGCGGCAACACCAACGCGCCCACCATCATGGTGGCGGAGAAAGCGGCTGATCTAATCAAGAGCGGCCCGCGGAAGGCGCAGGAGGAACCGGTTCTCAGCCAGACGCTGGCATAGGGTCTGGGCTTAGCCGACAGGTTTGAAAGGAACTAGCATGAGCAATTCAACGGGAAACGCACGGAAGGTAGCCTTAATTACTGGCGCAAACAAGGGCATTGGATTGGAGATCACGCGACAGCTGGGTCGCGCCGGCATGACTGTCTTGCTGGGCGCTCGTAATTCGAAACAGGGAGAAGCATCGGCTGCAATACTCCGAGCCGAGGGAATCGATGTCGATACGATTCCACTCGACCTCTTGAGCGAAGAAACAATTTCGGCAGCAGCGGGGTGGATAGCTTTTCAATACGGAAGGCTCGATGTTCTGGTGAATAACGCAGGCATCGTGGACGGAGATGATGGTCCTCCAGGCAGTGCCGAACTTGACGCGGTGCGTCGAGTCTTCGATGTCAACTTTTTTGGCACGCTGACTGTCACCAAAGCTATGTTGCCGTTGATCCGGAAGGCGTACGCCGGACGTATCGTAAGTCTGTCGAGCGGCTTGGCATCGCTCACACTGAACAGCGATCCTACCTGGGCGTTCGCTTCATACAAGATGCTGGGTTACTGCGCTTCCAAAGCAGCCGTGAACATGATGACGGTGCAGCTCGCATATGAACTGCGCGACACCGCTATCAAGGTCAACGCAGTGAATCCCGGATTCACCGCCACCGATATGAATGGACATCAGGGAACCCAAAGTGTGCAACAAGGTGCGGCTGAGGCTGTTCGTCTCGCTCTTCTAGCTTATGATGGCCCGACCGGTGGATTCACTGAGACAGGTGCAAACAACCCTTGGTAAGCACTAACGCATTTATCATGACGGTCAAACCAACTTTCGGGAAAAAGCATGTCCCCCCGAGCCTTGAGCGAAATATTCCAACGAAGGATTTCATCGAGCGCGTGCGCATCAATCAGCAGACGCTCACGGCTGAACTAAAAGCTCATTACGATTTCATCGTCTGTGGATCTGGCTCCTCCGGTTCGGTAGTGGCGCGCCGACTGGCCGAGAATGCAGATGTCAACGTGCTGTTGCTCGAGGCGGGTGGCACCGATGATGTTCCAACAGTCATCGATCCCAGCCAATGGTTTCAGAACCTGGGGAGCGAGCGTGACTGGAGCTTTGTTGGCGAGCCGAATCCCCACCTTAACGGACGCTCTATTTTCTCAAACATGGGAAAAGTGCTCGGTGGAGGTTCCAGTATCAACACGATGGTTTGGGCATGGGGACACCGGGATGACTGGGACTTTTTTGCGTCTGAGTCGGGCGACATGGCATGGAACTATGAGGCAGTGCTAAATCTCTACCGCCGCATTGAGGATTGGCACGGTGAGCCGGATCCTAAATATCGTGGAACCGGAGGGCCAGTTTGTATTCAACCGGCCCCCCACCCTAATCCAATCGCCCCTGCCATGGTGGAAGGGGCTCGCTCCGTGGGGCTTCCCAGTTTTGAGAACCAGAACGGCCGCATGATGGAAAGTGATGGCGGGGCATCGATTGCGGATTTGAATGTACAGGACGGAAGGCGCCGCTCCATTTTTCGCGCTTATACCTTTCCGTACATGGACCGTCCAAACCTGACAGTGCTTACGCAAGCACTCGTAACACGGGTAACCACAGAGGGCAAGAAAGCGACCGGTGTGGAGATCCTCTACGAGGGGAACGTTCATCGCATTAATGCTGGGCGTGAAGTTGTCTTGTCCTTGGGTGCGTTGCACACGCCGAAAGTGCTCATGCAATCTGGAATTGGCGACCAAGATGAGTTGAGGCACTTCGGAATTCCACTTGTCCAGCATCTTCCCGGTGTGGGTCGCAATTTTATGAACCATTGTGGGATTGGTTGTATCTGGGAGTATCAACATTTGCTTCCTCCACGCAATAATGCGGCTGAAGCAACCTTCTTCTGGAAGAGCGAGCCCAGGCTCATCGTTCCAGATTTGCAGACTTGCCAGGTCGAGGTACCAGTCTGCAGTCCAGAATCAGCAGCCCAATTCAACCCTCCTCAGAGTTCCTGGACGTTGTTCGGAAGCGTCGCACGCCCAAAAAGCCGAGGTCAGATCCGTCTGACGGGACCAACTCCGCTCGACCCCATCCGGATCGAGGACAATATGCTCGGCCACCCAGAGGACCTAAAAACCGCCATAGCCTGCGTGCAGCTCTGCCGCGAAATCGGGAATTCTGCTCCTCTTCGCCCTTTCGCCAAGCGAGAGGTGATGCCGGGCAACCTGCAGGGACCCGATTTAGAACACTTTGTTCGGAATGCCTCGATGAGCTATGCGCATCAAACCTGTACTGCCAAGATGGGACGCGATTCCATGTCGGTTGTCGACGGCACTCTTAAAGTCTATGGAGTCGATAACCTCCGTGTAGCTGACGGATCCATCATGCCGCGCGTAACAACTGGAAACACCATGGCGCCCTGCGTGATCATCGGTGAACGTGCCGGCGAGATATTAAAACTCAAACACAAACTATGATCCCGGAGATCATCTGACAACTTAGCAGGTGTTGCGAAGCCATACTGGCGGTTTGCGCGTCATCCACCAGGAACCGCCGCAGAAGAGCACCGCGCCTAACGAGAAAATGTCGCTGCGGGCATCCAGCTCCTTGCCTTCCACTTGCTCCGGGACATGTACTGAAAGGTTCCGACAATTGTCCCTTCTTGGCTCACGGGGGATTCGGCTTTCGTTACCGTCATCGTCGCTAAACTTGTAGGAGGCGCGGCAGGTTTGGCCAAGCCAAAATCACACAGCTTGGCGCCAGTGGAATTGAGTATGGCGTTCCCGGGCTTCAAATCGCGGTGAACCACTCCACTGCGGTGCGCTTTGTCGAGTACGTCCGCGATCTGCTCCCCGTACTTCAGAAGTTGCTCCACTGTTACGGATGATTCAGCTGCGAGATCGTTTTTCCTCTCGCTCAAATCTCTGTTTGTGAATGAGCTCAGCCGAAAACTGCGAAGGAAGAATCTTTATCGCCACCGTTCGCTCAAGCCGCGTGTCCCGCGCTCGATACACCTCTCCCATTCCTCCAGCACCAAGAGGAGAGACAATCTCATAAGGCCCTAGCTTGTTGCCTGGAGGGAGGGGCCCGAGTCACGGGCAAACCGGAAGTTGAGACGGATGGACGTGGTGGAGCTACAATGACCTTGCCGGGCGAAACGGAAGCGGGCTCTGCGGGAACGCAACCATGCTGAGGGATAGCCTGGTGGTCGTATCGATGCCTTGTAAATCCCCGCCCGAGGGGCGGAAGACTCACTAACGGAGAGCGCCTTCTCTCCATTTCAGGCTGAACCAACACAGTAGTGTACTTGGGTGCTTTACGCAGGGTTAAGTAAGCGGGGGGATAGAGGATAGGCTAGTGCGAAAGTGCCCTTTTGCACGTTTTTCGATTTGCTGGTTAATCAGGAGCTGACTAAGGCTTCGCACACTAAACAGCGCCCGTTGGCTCAATCGAAACTGCCGCGATCTCCACGCTCGCTTCAGATGCCCCGCTTTTTTATCTGCTCCAGGCCCCGGAAGCCACGCCCGGAAAATTTTCCGTCTCCCTCATTAGCAAATTCGGCGGGATTCTCCGCCTATTTGAGGTGGAGGGACAGATGAAAACGATCCTGACTTCGGTATTGGTAGGCAGCCTGCTCACCACACTTGCGCTTGCACAGCAGCCGTCTCAAGGTTTTGGGTGGCGTGGATGGGTGCATAACATCGAACGCCGAAGGGCTCAGACCGCCACGCCGGCCACGCCCAACCTCATGGCTTACGCCATCAACATTGCATTCGAGTTTGGCGCGGTAGACTTGCGCGGCGGCGCTTTCCTGCCGATTGGTCCTGGCCTCCCGCCGGACGTGGGAGATGGACTGGTCCAAGGACCCGGCACATCCTTGCTCAGTCTCGGCTTCGAGGGCAACCTGGTCGCGATTGACCCCGCTACCGGCCAGACCTCGGTCGTGGGCGCCACGGGACTAGGCGACTGTTCGACCCCGGTCTCGCCGTGCGGACCGAACTCCGCCCTTTGGATTGGCCTCGTCGACGGACACTACTATGTCACTGATTTCGCCAATAACCTGTATTCCCTGGATCCCAGGACGGGCGCCATCAGGCTGATCGGGCCCACTGGCATTCCTGGGATTACCGCTCCTCCGTTCAGCGGGAATCCGGATGGGTCGGTAAATGTCTTCGGTGCCAGCCTTTTCGGTTTCCGCGGCAAATTCTACGCGTACTTCGCCACGTTAGCAGTGAACTTTGCAAACGGAACGTTCACACCGCTGACCCCAGGCGAGATCTACCAAATCGATCCGGCTACAGGACATGCGACGCCGATTGCGCCGACGGAGACAACCTTGTCCACCATCGTCACTGTCAACGACACGGTTTACGCGTTCAATGCCTTCACGGGTCAAGTACTCATACTCGATCCAACAACCGGCCAAACAACCCCCGTGACTAGCCCGGATCCCGCGGCGGCGGTCATTGCAGGAGCGGCACCGGCACGCCCGGCTCCCGCAGCCGCCCATTAAGGGGCGATCCGTGTTCGGGCGGCGAACAACAACAGAGGGAGCCAACATTTCTGCGCAGCGGTCTGGCTAATACCGGACCCGCACAATCGCATGGTCAACCGGGATGGCTGTGGTCCAGCGCGGCGTTCGCGGTTCCGAACGAAAACCGCTCCATCCGATCGGTGACCCAGTGGTGACTAAAGTCTGTCGTGCTCCGCCTTGGCCTCTTTGAGAATCGGACTGTATTGGTCCGCGTCTTTCCACAACTTCAAAAAATCCTCATAAGCGGATTTCGCCTTGCCACGGTCTACCAGGAGCAACGCCCTGGCAAGCTGTAGACGCGCCGCTGCAACAATCGTAGGATCGTTGGACACGACCCCGATGTGATCGATGATCTTCTGAAATTCCGCGGCCGCTTCCGTTCCACGATGCGCCGCCAGGTAGGCCTGTGCGCGCACATAGATCACGAAAAGGGAACCTGTGGTTACCGAAAACTCCGTCCGATCTGAAATCAAAGGGGTTCCGATCAGTCGTGAGATCATGGTGGCTACCACGATGAGCTCTCTTTTTGTTGCCTTTTTCGCTTTGATTGCCTCCACTTTTCGAACGCGTGCTGCCTTGCATGTGGAGATCCTCGCGCTTCGCCACCAACTTGCAGTTTTCCAAAGGAACGCGCCGCGTCGCTTGCGCCTCCACCGCTGCGACCGGCTCTTGTGGGTCGTGTTGTACCGATGCTGGTCCGGTTGGCGACGATGTCTCGAGATGGTTCAGCCCGACACCGTTCTCCGTTGGCACCGCCGCGCTTTCGCATGGCACTGGATCAGAAAATCGCGCCGCCTTCCCGGCAGGCCAGAAGTTGCGGCAAACATTCTTGATCTAATTCGGCGCATGAGCCAAGCCAACCCCTTGTGGGGTGCACCCCGCGTTCACGGAGAACTGCTCAAATTGGGAATTGCGGTGGCGCAATCCACAGTGGCCAGATATATGCCTCGGCTCCGCAAACCACCTTCCCAGACTTGGCGAACGTTCCTGACGAATCATCTGGCGCAGACCGCGGCCATCGATTTTTTCACCGTACCGACAGCGACCTTCCGGGTCCTGTTCGTCTTCGTTGTGCTAGCGCATGAGCGACGCCGGGTGCTGCACTTCGGGGTGACGGAACATCCCACGCAGGACTGGACCATGCAGCAGATGCGGGAAGCGTTTCCCTGGGACGAGGCTCCGCGATATGTGCTGCGCGATCGAGATGCCATCTACGGAAAAGACTTCGCTGCCATGACCCGCGATATGGGAATCAAAGAAGTGCTTACGGCGCCACGATCCCCCTGGCAAAATCCGTTTGCGGAACGACTGGTGGGCTCGATCCGACGCGAGTG
>Ga0306923_10004709_pt1 | contig 13116 bp, 18 predicted proteins | sample sta12Can44000108_FD_203841 | JGI IMG/M metagenome (GOLD analysis project Ga0306923, IMG submission 203841) | Lab enrichment of tropical soil microbial communities from Luquillo Experimental Forest, Puerto Rico - statanox.12C.anox.44.000.108 (v2)... | ecosystem: Environmental > Terrestrial >... | reverse complement strand
AGGTTGCTTTGCCTAAGACACTTATAAAACTAGATCAGCGCCCTCTCAAGGCCGGTGCACGGGTTCGAGTCCCGTACGCGCTGTTTTATAAGTCCTTTTCTTCCTTTATCTTAGGAAGAATCGCAAAAAGGCGATAACGTTATAGGAACGTTACGCGCGGGCGTAAACGCCGAATTGGGTCTTTCTTGGTTTTTCGCCGCTTAAAATCGTCTTCCAGTTCTAGGGAGGGGATGTCGGCCAAAATCCAAACTGTTGACGGGCTGCTATCCCTCGAAGATGGAGCAGCGTACCTCGGAATAAAACCCCGTTCCCTGCGCGAACTGTGCCACGCGGGAAGGATAACGCACATTCGGGTTCATCATCGCAAGATTCGATTTAAACCCGAGCATCTCGAAGAATTCGTCGCCCGCCGCACGCACCGCTCCAAGGGGGTTTATGTCTAAAAAGACGACGACGCGCCCCGGAGGTTTGCCCTGGAACCCGACTGCCGAGGCCGCGCCTTAGTCGAAGGTCCTCGCCGTATTGGCCGAGTATGGGGCTTACCTGCCCTTGACGGTGCGCCAGATTTTCGATCGCCTCGTCGGCGCGCACGGCTGCGAAAAAACCGAAGCCGCTTATGAACGGTTGGGCGAAAAGATTGCTCGTGCCCGCCGCGCCGGGATAATCGATTTCGGCGCGATCCGCGACGACTGGACGAGTGGCGTATGCCCTTCTGCTGGAAGAAACGCCCGGCCGGTTTGGTCTGGTCCTTCCTCGGATGGGTGGAGAGGGATACGGCGAACCGGAAAAGAAGTGGGGCTCCGGCGATCCAGACCAGAGTCACTTCGACAAATGTCCATCCCAACGCCCCACGATCATTATTCGGGCCTACGACGCTATCCAGCCGAGGCAACTCTTTCTCACCTTCAAATCCCAACTCCCCTACGACCCGGATCGGTGCGGTCTGGCACGAGATGGAGCGGTGACGATACGACGACCCGGCTTCTCTTAAAAGATTGGATCCCGGGCCGCTACCACATCGCCCCGAAAGGGACCTTTTGCATACTACTCGATTACCCAGAGATACGGGTCTCGCTCATCAACGGGGGAATTTTCAAGGGGCGGGAGCGAGGGGCGAAACCCCGGAAGTGGGGCGTGTTCCTAACTGCGGCGATTATTTTCGGGAAAATGCAAGACGAATTCCCCGGGGTCTTCGAGAAGGTCTGGGGAACGCTGGAACGCATCTGGAAGGGCGAACTCCGGTTTCCGGAATCGAGTTCCGAGGAAATCCGGGCCTACTACGCGGGACTCAAGGCGGAGCTACGCGCGCGCTGGTTCGGGGTGGAAGGGCTAATGACGACCGTGCTCCGGCGAGCGCCGACGGCGAAGCGGCTTTGGACAGCGGTACCCGATCTCCACTGCCATTGCCACTCTCCGGCGTACTTGCTCCGTTTCCTGAGGGAGTGCATGGAGTGGGAGAACGAGACTCATTTCCGCATCACGGAGAAAACCTACGGGCGCGGGAGAATGCCTGCGTGGACTAATACAACGAAACTCTCCGATCCGCTGCAGCGATACTTTTTCCTGCCAGAGTCGCGGAAGAAGTCGTTGCCTTGGTGCGGTCTACGAACGCCGCCCGCATCGATTCGGCGGATTGGTTTTGATGCTCTGGAGTCCGTGGTGTTAAATTCCCTGCGTCGCCTTCAGGTAAATTAGATACCAAGTCAACTGAATGGAGGGCGCTTTAGAAAAGTCGCCGACTCTTCATTCTTGGGCAGGGTTGGAACTCGGTTTTGATCTCTTCTGCGGGCGGATAGCCTTGATCCAACACTAAAGAGAATCTATGCTCGACCACATTTTTCTAACCGTGAGCGACGTTGATCGCTCCGTCGCATTTTACGAAAAAGTCCTTCCCCACATCGGCATCGACGTGCGCCACGACTACGACGGAAAGGACGGTCCGCCGGGTCACCCTGACCTGAAAGGGTTTGGAGTAGACGGACGTCTATTCTTTTGGTTACGCCAAGGTACGCCTTCACCCGGGGCGGTTCATGTCGGCTTCGTTGCCCATTCTCAGGCGGAAGTCCGGGCGGTGCACGCGGCCGCGTTGCAAGCCGGCGCGAGCAATAAAATCCCGCCCGGCCCACTTTCCTACTACGACCCCCGTTACTACGCAGCACAGGTCATCGACCCGGACGGCTACAGCCTCGAATTTGTCTACAAAAACTGGCAGCACAAGTCATAAGCGCGTGCGCTCTTCCATTCGTGGCCGAAGGTCATGGGTAAATCATGAATTGAGGCGGGTGGTGCTCAGAAGCAGTAGCCTTGGGCCACCCAATAGTGCCAGTCCGCGATGGCTTCGTTAGTCGCTTTGTTCCCCTTGATAGGTAGTAGTTGAGACAAGGGAACCGCTATGCTCCGGCCTTGCCAGCGGATCAACACGAGCATGTCGGCGGAGCATGCATCTTCTGGAGCCAAGCCCTGGACGTCAACCGTTTCTCTTTTGAGAAGCGGCGACGTCACCTTCGCCACGACACACTCTGCCTGGAAGGGGAATCGGATTTTGTCCTCCAGGTAGTAATACCAGCCCATGGCCTGCTCCTCGGCTCCATAAGCATCAACCACAACTTCGTTGTGGATTCTCTCCTCGCGGATCGGGTCCTTTTTGGATTTGGTCATGGTCGCAGTCCTCAGGCTACTCCTCTAGGAGTTGCCGAAAACGGGGAAAGCGGGGCGGTTCTTCTGAATCCTAGCCGCGATACTCTAACCGGCGAAGCCCGGTCTAAAAGGACCGGGGAGCACCACCAGAAGTGATGGTTTGATCGTCGTGGTTCACGCCGCCATCTCCTTGCTTAGTCCTGCCGCAATTCCCTCAATCGATCATCCGCATTTCGCGGGTAATCACCATTTTCTCGGCAACCAGATTTCCGCCAGCTTCCCCCCATCGCCCTTGTAAGGTCGGGGATTATAACCGGTGGTGCCGTTCAGGATTTTGAGCATTTTGCTTGTCTCACAGAAACTGTTTTCCAGATCGATCGGTTTCAGTTCCCGCTTGCCGAAGAGCCGGATGGGCGGGTAGCCGAGCGTTGCCAAACAGCGGTCCTGTTCTTCCCAGAGTCGCCATAAAATTTTCGCCATGAGTCGAAGGTCGTTGTCGTTGTTAATATTGAACGATCGACCGAAGCAAAACTTCATCCCCTCGGCGTAACCGTTGCCGCCACGAATCGGCCAGAAGTCATCTTCCCCGGACGGCGTAAGATCGGAATAGGCCAGGTCGTGGGCGAGCTGCATGGCCAGAAACCCCCCCGAGAACGCGAAGTACTTTCCCCCGTTGCTCAGAGCGTTAAAAATCCCTTCCACGGTCTTCGCTTCGCACACCCGCTCAACAACTCCGTCTTCCATGAACCGTTGCACGAGCCGCAGACTACCTTGGTACTTCCGAGGGTAAGATTCCCCATTACGGTCACCTCCATAAATCAATTTATTGTTGAACATGTAAGCGCCGCGATAGAGTGTGCCAAGTGTCGCTTCGATCTTTGCTAAAGCGTCCGTAAGGCGTGCGAAGTTATGATCCTTCCAGCCCGGCACCTCTTCCCCGTAGTGTTCAATCAAAGCGGTCAGGGTATCGGGAGAATTAAAAGCCCGGTATAAGGCGGTCCGATAAAATACCTCACGCGGATCGGGCGATAACCGCTGAAGGTTGAGGACGATTTGACTCCCGTTGTCCAGGACGCGAAACGGATTACAGAAGGAATACTTTTCGAGCGCGGTCAGGAATTTATCGCCCGGAGGAGCGGGCGCTAAAGGCGCGCCCGCTAACCGCCGTTCAAACCGTCCATACCTCTCGAAGATCCATCGCCAATAGACATCGAAATTCTCGTCGTTGGGCGAGAGCGGAAGCCTTAGGAAGTCCCATTTATTACTCACGCGGTCACCTCCGCTTTTGACCGTTGGCGTTCACGGATTTCCGAGAGGGCGTGACCCACTTCAATAAAAGTAGCCTTCCCCTTTTCGACGATCTGCTCCAAGCCTTGGAGCGTAAGCTGCGATACTGTCGTCGCAGTTTCGACTGTGGATTCTTTGAAGATCACACATCCCTAGAACAGCAAGCACTTCTTTCGGGACGTAAAATCGAGATTTTTTTTCCGAAGATTTTTGGGAGCGAAAAGCTGGTGACGTCTATCAGGGCCAGTATCAGGAAACCGATATGCCGCGAGGATTTTGCCAAACCGGAGCACTCCGGCAAACTGAGCGGTGCCCCCGTTACGAGAGCGCCTAACGGCTCGATTCGATATCTCAGCAACCTCGCGTTCAACCCTTTTTCAAACCGCCACTTCGCGGCTGCTCAGGCTTCTTGCGAAGAGGCGCAAGGGCTGGTCGCCGAGATCGGCGACGGGATCCAGAAGACTTCACGGAGAGTGGGTTATAGTTTTCGTACCCAGTGGGAGAGGACATATATAACCGGTCCCATTGCACCCCAAGACCCGAGGGGATGGAACCGGCACTCCCATTGACCCAAAGATTACTGTGGGGATGGGGCAGTCTTCTCCAAATCGGCCCGAGCCAAGCTTAGATCCTCGAGCAGGTCGGCAAACGGTGTGCCACATTCAACGGCATCGTACTGGCGAGGTTCCCTCCAGAAAACCACCCGGTCAACGGTCATGGCGTCTTCTACCTCTGCAGCTTCGCGCACCGCGTCAACGGCTTTAGCGCTGGGGGCTAATACTAAAGGATCGGCGCCGGCGGCTTGTTGAATGTCGGTTACCCAATCTTCTATGCGAACCCGTGCGCCTAACGCCGGTGGCCGGTCAAAAATTCGAGGAGCAGTTGGCTAAGCTGTTGTCGGACAAATTGGGGACGTTTGCCGATTGGGATCCGGGCGAAAGGATGAGGCGCGGCTGCTAGAAAACCCTCAATGGATCGTGGCAGATCGAAAACGAAGATCTTCGAAGAGGGAGAATCTGGGACGGGAGGAGAGGGCATGGGAGGATGACGAAGACTAAATAGTTAGAACCACGACCTGCACGATCCTGGTAAGTTGATTCTTCCAATATTTCAAACGAGTGCGTTTCCTCATCTTGTCCGAACTAGCCTCGTTTGCTCGCGGTGTATTTGACCGAGTCATAAATAGACCGTGCTTCTTCACGAGTAACGTGAGAGAGACCTTCCCTGGCCAATCGCTTCATATAATCAGCGAAGCTGTACGATTTAATCTTCACGCGTACGGCCGCCGCTCTCTCCGCATCGCCGGGGGACAGCTCCCTATCAGTGATTGGGGTTATTGGATCCATGTTCGCTCGGATGGCCTTCACCTCCCCGATATCAATCACCATGCCCGAGTTTTCATACGCCTCATGACGTACATCCGCGTCACGTTGATGCTTTCGGCAAAGATCCACGACGAATGCTACCTCGCACGGATCGCGAGGAGCTGGTTCAATGTCCCTATCCTCTATTTCAGGTTGTTTCTGATCAGGTTCGGATGCGGCGGGCGAGGCAGGCTCAGGGTTGATCACGATATCCCGAGTTTCGATGCCCCGGGCCTCATTGAATTGGTCGACGACGCAACGACATAGCTTCTCGAAATCCGAGGGAGTGAGGCTTTTCTTGAGCTTGGCTCGCCACCCAGCCAGGAAGTTCAACGCGGCGTCAAGCGTGAGCAGGGGTTTAGAATTCGCTGCTTTCCGGGGTTTTCGCAAACCCAAGGGGGTAAGGCCCAACAATTGATAAGCCTCTGATAAAGTTTCCCCCTGGCTCAGTAGATCGTTCCGTCTGGTTACGAGTGACACCCAATCTTTAGCCGTGGATTGAGGGATCCCTATTTCAGCCAAGGTGGGTAACCACTTTCCGTATTTTCCGCACTCCGTATTTTTCAAGGCAATCAGCTCCTCCCCCGCTTGAAAGACTGTCGGCGCAGCAGCAGTGACCGCATCTTGTTGAACAGTCAAAAATTTGCGATAAAGACGTTGAAGACTGGCAATTTTGGGATTGGCACTAAAATTACCGTTACCGGTTGCCAAATCGCCGAGCGTCGGCGTTTTGCTTCTGGAGATCTTGGTTTTGGCTTTATCGTCTTGATCCACAACTTCGAGTTCCAGTTGTGGAATGCTTTGTGACACGGGGCATTCGTACTCGTTGTGGCCGTCTGAGTGCGGAGCGTTGGTAGAAGTGGACAGGCCTAGGCTCGTTTTCCGAGGTTTTTGGATTGAGTCGTGCATTGTGCAATAAGTGGATTCGATATTTCCTTTATTGAACAGCAACGTCCGATTTGTTGTGTGAAAAACCGCAAATGGTATTCAACCCTAGATTTTTAACCGGACCACTTTGACCTGATCCCTGGCTCAAAATCGAAACGATCCAGTTTGCCTATTGTTAGCGGTTCAAATCGCCGAGCGTCGGCGATTTCTTCTGCTCGGCGGTCAGCGCAAAACCTTTGTCCTCGGCTAAATCCTGCAAGAGTTGTTTTGCTCCGTCCAAGGCTCCAGTTCATGCCAGATGCAAGGGTCCGACGGTGCGCTTTTCAAAGGTTTTGGCATCGAGCTTCTTTGTAGTCGAATTCCACTGCCATATCAGCATTATTATCGGCCATCGTCCCGAGCCGGAGATGTCCTGGATTTACGCCGGACGGACTATCGCATCGATGCATCGCACAAATCCCCTCTGGGATTGGGCCGACGAAAGTTTCGTAGACTAGGCGGTGGGCGTAGTATTGCTTTCCGTGGAAGGGAACTTGTCCGTAGCCCTTGCTGTTTTTCCCGCCCCTTCCAGTTCCAACAAAGATCTTCGTCGTTCATCTCCTCGCTAGAACGGCCAGAAAACGATCGAAAATCGCCTGAGTCGTTTTTCGGCGGCTTAAAAGGGCGTCCCCGTTCTATGAAGAGGATGAAACCACAAGAAGTTTTCGATTTGAAGGAGGCAGCGCAGTACCTCGGCGTCCCAGTCCTCCAGATGAGGACCCTCGCAAAGCAAAACCGCGTCACCTATTGCCGGGTCGACCGGACCCATTGGCGATTCGTTCGGCGGGATTTGGACGCCTACATCGCCAGAAACACCTTCCGCGCAAAAACCCTCTTTGAAACAACCCAACCCTAAAAAGAAAGAACACCGGAGGCTCTCACCCCTCCGGCGTCGATTTATGGACACTGACAACGATACTATCCTAGAACCGAGCAAAACGCGCGATGAAAACGGCAGCAGCAGCGGCCCCTTCTGGGCCCTGCCGCCCCAAAGCGAAATCCTCGCCGCCACCCCCGACCAGCGGGCCATCCTCTACGCCGAGACGCTCGCGCGGATCGCCGCCGCCGGGGAGACCGTGGACCCTGGCTGGCTGCGGTCGGCGGTCGTGGGGGCCGCCGCCACAGCTGCGGACCTACACATCAAACACACGCCGCGTCTCTTAAAGGAGGCCGCCGAGATCGCCGCCGAGGTTAAGGCCGGGCGCGCGAAGCTCCCGAAGCGCGGGGCGGACTGGTACTATTTCTGGAAGAGGCGGGCGAAGGAGGCCGCCGCCGCCTCCACCAAGACCGAGCCCACGCCTCCGACCGGAGACGCGGCGGTGGAGGTGCCTTTGGAAAAAGTCTCCAATCCGGAATCCGCCGAGATCGTAGCGGGAGTCGAGACCCTGGCGCTGGTCGTGCCGGAGGCCGACGAATCGGAAATCGTCCTGGCCCAGTTAGAGAGGGTGCGCGGGCTGTTGGCCGAGGTCGCGACCGTCCCCCAGGCTAAGGAGGCCGTCGCCGCCGCCAAGATGATCGAGATTTATGCCCGGGAGACGAAGGCCAGCGCGGCCATTCTCGGGCTCGCCTTCCGCGTTCGCTCGCTCGCGAAGCGGCGGCTCGGGGAAACCATCGTTAAAATGCAAGAAGCGGGCGAACTCGAAGGCCCGGGCGGCGACCGGAAATCAAAATCGACGCCGACGATTTTGAAACTTAAGGATCTGGATCTATCGCGCGACGAATCGTCCCGGGCCAAGGCGTTCGCCTCGGTTTCCGAGCCCGAGTTCGAACGGATACTCGACGAAGCGGGCGCGGGGGAGCTGAGTGATGCGGCCCTCTTGCGCCGGATTCGGGCCGCCAAGGCCAAGACCGTCCCTTCCTCCAACTCCAAGACCCCTTCTACCGCGACCGTCCCAGGCCAGAGCGCGGGCGCGGTTACGCTCAAAACGCACGTCACCCGCGTCGCCGACGCGTTAGATAAGCTCTTGGCTGGATGGAAACTGACGGACCTCGCACCCCTTAAAGAGGCGGCGCGTGGTAATGAGCGGCTCGCCGGAGGGTTGGAGCGGCTGGAGCGGAATCTCGACCGCGCGGTCAAAACGTTGCGCGGTTATCGGTCCATCGCTTCGTAGTTTCCGGGTTCCCAGTCGATCGATATCCCGGTTTCCCGGTATCCCGGGATTTCGATCTTTTCGCTTCGAGAAAGGCGGTTTCCGGGGTGTTCCGTGATCGAAGGTAAGTATATCTCTAGAACTCTTTAAAAACTTGTTATGTCAGAAACCGCTACTCTTCCTCTCTACATCAAAGACCCCGACCGCATCCCCATCCCCGGCCCAAGGGCCAAGGGCTTGACCGGGATGCTGAGGGAGCTAGCCGTTGGGGAATCTATGACTATGCCCCGGATCGCCTCCGGGGACATCTATAAATTGGGCGCGACGCTTGGGATGAGTTTTGTCGCGCGTCGACTTGACTCGCAACGCAGCCGCGTCTGGAGGACGGCCTAGCCCTCTCGCTGAGATGGATATCTGGATGAAACAACCCGAAAAAATGGGAACCCATCCTTTCCGAAGGGATGGGTCCCGCAACCTTTTTGCCGCCTCACGATCCACGGCGACGGGACGGCTTGACTCAGTTTATGCAAAAGAAAACTACCGTCGAACAGCTGGGGCGTAAACTCTCCACGATCTCGGAGACGTACGGGATGGCGCTCGCCCCGTACGATATTGACCGGTTCCTGGCTTTGGCACCCTACTATTTCTACGATCCGGCGCTGGATGCCGCGCCGACCGTAGAGTCGGTCGAAACGTTGGTCCGGCTCGGAGTCCCTCGGTGGCCTCTGACTAACCAGGGCACAGTCAACGAAACGTTTGCCCTGTTAGATGCGCGGCTTTTGAAAGGACTCGCGAGCGCCCCCCAAAGCGCGGCTGCTGCGGGAGCGTGGACACCCTCGTCCTTGGAATGTCCGGTTTACGGAAGTCGGGCCGGAATTGTGCCGACTGAAGGGAGGGAAGAAAGCGGAATTAACCTAAAAAACATCCTCGGAAAGGGGCCTAACCTTGCCGAGGCTAGAAGCAACCAATTATATGCAAATAACACCTAACTTTAATAACAATCCTGCGGGTGGGGAATCGAAAAGAGCGGAGGCTCCCGATGTTCCAACTGCCGGGCGCCTCCAAAACAACTATAACCGGGAGTTAAGTTCTGCGTCGATGACGCACACTCAACTTCCCAGGTACTACAACTATAGAACCGATTCGGAATTAACGAGTGAAAAAATTAACTCGCCTTCGCTGCTTCTGTTAGTTCCAATTAACTCGATCGTAGCCACCTGGGGGGCTAAAGCCCGACGAACCGCCGCCGAGATAAAACCCGGAACTCTATTCCGCAGCCTTTACGCTTCAAAGCCGAGGCGCTAGGGTTAGCGCTAACCCTAAAAAAGAAGAGCGCGGCTCGGCCAAGAGCGCGCGCTCGAAATAGATGCAACCTACCTTCCCAGGAAAAGCCGCCTCTGCTTTTTATCTATCGGCTATTCAGCCGCAAGTAAAGCCCCCGCTTCGAAAAAGAAACCCCAGACGCGACCAACGCCCGGGGCGGGCAATTAACCACAATGCAAGATCTACACTTAACAACTCCCACCACGGAGCTGTCCAGACAATAACTAAAAAAGGAGCCGTTACCCGAATGGACGATACCGTATCTAGCCCCGAAGTAAAGATCGACCGAACTTTACTTCTGACACCACAAGTCGACGAGTTCGCCGACCTCTTTAAACGCGTCCGCGCCGTCAACAGCTTTGCGCTCCGAAAACGGTACTGGAAAAAACTCGACACCGACTTGATCAACCAAATCTTCGCCGCGACAATCAACGGCCACCTGGTCATCGACGGCTCCGAAATTACCGACGCGACGCGGCTCTTTTTGACGACCTGGAGCCTCGACCGGACGCGGATACGGTGGGGGCGGAGGGGGACCTACTGCACGCTACTCGATTACCGGGAGGTGCGGGTGAGCCTCTGGAAAGGGGGGCTGTTCTGGGTCTGGGGCTGGCAGGACGAAACGACGGGCCGGTGGATGCGGGCGAAGCCTTGGGGGACGATATTAGACGTCGCGCGGCTTATCTTCCGGCGACCGGAACCGGAAGAATTCGTGCCCCTGGTAAACGAGGAAGTAAGGCCCGTTTGGGACCGGATACGGAGCGGGGAACTGCGGGTGGTAAGGCGAGAAATTCCGTCGGAAGCGCAATTCGAATGGGTTAAGGCGGCGAAAGAAATCGTGCTCCCCTATTACCACGCCGCCGGGCTCGTAACGGGCGTCGCCCGGCGCGCGCCGACGGCGAAACAACTTTGGGAAACGTTGCCCGATGAGGTCCGCGACGTTCTCTTCGACTCTTCCTCAGAGGAACACCGCGACTTCCTCCGGCTCGCCGAAATTTACGAGGAAACGATCGGAACGGCTTATTTCCGCGTCCGACGGGACGCCTGGAAGAACCAAACCCGCGTCCGTATCCTCGAAACTTAGCCGTATAGGTTTTCTTGTTGTAGACAAGATTCGGAACGGAACCGTGAAACTTAGACGAGCCTAAATCGCTTAGGTTTGCTTCTTATGCAATAAGTTGCCCGATGGCATAGTGGCATCAGTTACGTTATTACGTTATTTGATACAACATACAGGAACAGGTCGCGTAGGAATCTCCGTAGCCGTAGCCGTACTACTACTATAGAGGTGAACCTAAGCGGTAAGTAGTAGTACGGCTACGGGCCACGCAAAATTCAAACGCGACCGCGCTGTGGGGGCACTCACGTGCCCCACACCAGCGCGACTCTTCACGTTTCATCACAGCTGCCATTACAGGCGTCGGGGGCGTCGGGCGTCCGGGCCGTATACGCTTCCTTCTACTTCGTAGGAAAATTTTCCGGTTCGCGAAATCCCGGTCTACGATGTTAGAAAAATTTTTCTAATTTCGCGTTACGTTCTTTAAGGAGACTACCGTTTATGCAACCACCGACAACCGCCTCTTCTCGCGACGACTCCTCACCTCAACCTTCCTACTCGCCGGGCTATGCGGCGGGGGTAGACAAGATGCAGAAGAACGTCCTCAAGTACAAGTCTCAGGTTCCGAAACCGCCGGAACGAGATTTTACTTACGGAGAGAGGGCTTGGCTCCTAAGGAACGTCGCCGACGAACTGCTTCGACGGCAGAACCCGGGTTGGTCGTTTAAGGTCTGGGCGAAGTACGGGCTGTCGCGGCTGTATTTCCTCGACGACTCGTGGCTCGGGTACGGAGCGGACGGGCGATGTATCTACGGACGGACGGACGATTCCGGTAACTCCGTTCCCGATAAATCGACGACGGCCTACGAAGTAAGGGTCGCGTTGGGCTTAGCGAAAGCAGCGAAGCGGGGAACGATTTCGGGTTAGACGCTCTCCATTCCGCCAGGATGGTCACGTTAGTTTGTATTGTTTTGATGAGGGGCGTAACCGGGAATACGTTTGAAGAGTTGGACGGCTGGATTTGTTTTGAGGAGGGGCTGACGTCCCTCCGGTCATGGCCGGAATAGAATATCCGGAAATAGTCACCGACAAGCCATTTGGTGCGGGTCCCTTCGGCGGCCTTCACCATGGCGAGCGCTGCGACCGCACTGAACAGCTGAACACGGTGAAATCAGTGTTTAGGCCTATAAGCCGCCGTTTCCGTCCCTAAACGCGGCGAGCGGAGACGCTAGGATGAGGCAGGCGGGCTTGCCAGCCCCAGGGCTTGGTCTTTACCCGGCGGTTCCTAAGCCGTTCTAGGAAGGGGAGAGAAGCCGCTCCTAGCTCCGTCTCGCGGGTCATTCGCGTATTTACCCAGGAGGGTCTGACGCCGACCGACTCAGTCGGCGACAGGGCGGGCCGAAAGATGAAAGTTTACCGATTTCCGCCCCTTACGCCCGCGCGGCTATTCCGGGAGTCCGCCGTCAGTTATTACCTCCGGGCGTTGAAATATCCGAACTTCGATAAGCCATTTACCCGGTTAAATCTCGCTACGATGGATTGGCCGCCGCTGCTTGGCCTCTGTCTCGCCCAGCTCCGGCACCGCTACTCCGATTACGAATCGCGGCTGGCCGCCGGGGAGGATCGGGAAATGCTCCATCCACGCTGCCGCTTTCCACGCCTATATAAGTCCTTCTCTTCTCTTTTCTTTTCTTAGTAAAAATCGCAAAACGATAACGTTATGGCGCGAACGTTACGCGCTCGGCCGTAACGAGATAATAGAAACAATAATATAGAATGTTCTTTACTTCGCGGTGTAGTTCGTTTTATCTTATTGGATCGATACGAAACCGAAAGTTCCCCGCGCCGTTTCTAAGTACCTGTCCGGGCTAGCGCGGCGGGCGAATGCCGTTCTACGCGGAAGCGAGTCGGCGCGGATTCGGTCGGCGAAGGGCGTCGCCGGTCGCTTACGTAAAGCGGCCATGCCCGAAAGGACTATGATTATGAAACCGAAGAAATCCCACGAAGAAATCCCGGAGGACGAGTCAAACGAAGATATAGGATGGTTTGTTAACCCGGAGGACGGCTCCCGAAAATCCGGCCTCCTAAAAATACTCGACGGTCTCTCGCGATTTACGGATACCGTTACCGGTATTCCCGAGGTTCCGCCGGAGATAAAAAAAATGGTTAGGGTTACTCTTTGCCAACTCAGCGGCCGGATCGTCAAAACGTTTCCGGAAGATTTCCCGGAATTGAGGAAACCCTAGGGTCTGTTTGTAAATCATCTATGCGAGGCGAAGGGTGAACAAAATGGCCAGGCAGATAAAACCCAAGAAAGTTTCTGCCAGCTTGTCATAGCGAGTGGCGACGCGCCGATAGCGCTTGATTCTTTGGAAGAAGTTTTCTATCCGATGACGGCGGCGGTAGGCTGTTGGCGAGAATGGCACGGTCG
>Ga0306923_10004707_pt1 | contig 13118 bp, 9 predicted proteins | sample sta12Can44000108_FD_203841 | JGI IMG/M metagenome (GOLD analysis project Ga0306923, IMG submission 203841) | Lab enrichment of tropical soil microbial communities from Luquillo Experimental Forest, Puerto Rico - statanox.12C.anox.44.000.108 (v2)... | ecosystem: Environmental > Terrestrial > Soil... | reverse complement strand
GAAGCGGCCGCGCTGCGGCGAGCAGTGCCGTGAGATCGAGGCTGTGCTCGAGATGATCGGCGAGCGCGTCGAGGGTCGCCTCGATTTGCTGCTCGTAGGCAATCTCGCCGGGCTCGGCACCGAGTCCATCGAGAAAGACGCGGCGGAAAGGATCGCCGGCGAAGAGCCCGTGCAGGTAGCATCCGGCAACGCGGCCATCGCGGCTGACACAGCCATCGGCACCACTGGCCAGATGGAGCATCGGCCGCTTGAGACCCGGCCCGGTCGTGCTGCCGAGATGCATCTCGTACCCGTTGACCGGCATACCGGTCGACAGCTCGATCCCGGTGGTTTCGAGGAGTCGCTTCGCGTCGCCGAGAACGGTATCGACCTCGAGTAGCCCAAGCCCCTTGGCGGTTTCCTTTCGGCCATCGATGCCGAAAGGGTCGGCGATCGTCCGCCCCAACATCTGATAGCCGCCGCAGAGGCCGAGGATATGCCCGCCTTGGCGGCGACGAGCCAGAAGGTCGATGTCCCACCCTTCATCGCGCATGAATTCGAGGTCGGTGATCGTCGCCTTCGAACCGGGAAGGATCACCAGTGCGGCGTCGCGCGGCAATGGCTGACCGGGTGGGACGATCACGAGCTCGACCCCTAGCTCAGCGCGCAACGGGTCGAGATCGTCGAAATTGGCGATATGCGGCAGCAGCGGAACGGCGATGCGGATGCGACCTTGCCCCTCATCCTCCTCCCCGGACTTGATCCGGGGACCCCCGGCTCCCCTCTCACCGCTTGCAGGGAGAGCCCCCGGACGGCCGCCCGCCAGGGCGGGCGTTCCGGGGGTGGGGTGAGGGGATCGGACCAGCGCCAACGAGTCTTCCGCTGGGAGTTTTGCCGCGGCGGGAAAATACGGCACGACGCCAAAGCAGCGCAGCCCGGTGCGCTTGCCCAGCGCAGCGATGCCGCCGTCGAACAGCCTTATGTCGCCGCGGAACTTGTTGACGATGTAGCCGGCAAGCAACGCCCTTTCGCTCGCCGACAGCAGCTCGAAGGTTCCGACCAGCTGAGCGATGACGCCACCGCGCTCGATGTCGCCGATCAGCACGACCGGGACGTCTGCGGCCTCGGCAAAGCCCATATTGGCGATGTCGCCGGCCCGCAGATTGATCTCGGCTGGGCTGCCTGCCCCTTCGACCAGCACGAGATCGGCGGCCTCGGCGAGCCGGGTGAAAGCAGTGAGCACCGCGGGCAGCAAGGCCGGGGCAAGCTGATGATATTCGCGGGCGCCAGCGCTACCCCAAACTTTGCCGTCCAGGACGATCTGCGCCCCGCTCTCCGACTGCGGCTTGAGCAGCACCGGGTTCATGTCGGTGACAGGCCGGGTGCCGCAGGCGCGCGCCTGCAATGCCTGGGCACGGCCAATCTCGCCGCCATCGGCGGTCACCGCGGCGTTGTTCGACATGTTCTGCGGCTTGAACGGTCGCACCTCGAGCCCCCGCCGGGTAAAGGCACGCGCGATGCCGGCGAGCAATACGGACTTGCCGACATCCGAGCCAGTGCCCTGCAGCATCAGCGCCTGCGCCATCAGAACTCGATCCCGATCTGGGCTTTGACGCCGCCGCGGAACGGGTGCTTGACGAGGGTCATCTCGGTCACGAGGTCGGCCGCCTCGACGAGCTCGGGACGGGCATTGCGGCCGGTGACGACGATGTGCAGGTCGCGCGGCTTGGCCAGCAAGACCGCAACGACCTCATCTAGCGGCAGGTAGTCGTAGCGCAAGACGATGTTGAGCTCGTCGAGCAGCACCATCCGATAGGAGGGGTCGGCGATCATCGCCTTGGCCGCTGCCCACGCCTTGCGCGCGGCGGCGATGTCGCGGGCTCGGTCCTGCGTATCCCAGGTGAAACCCTCGCCCATCGCGCGACAGGTGACGAGATCGCCAAAGCGCGCGAGCGCGATGCGCTCGCCGGTGGTCCATACTCCTTTGACGAATTGGACAATTCCGACCCGCATGCCATGGCCGAGACAGCGCAGCACCAGCCCGAAGGCCGCGGTTGATTTGCCCTTGCCCTTCCCGGTATGGACAATCAGCAGGCCACGTTCCTCGGTCTTGGTCGCCAGCATGCGATCGCGCACCGCCTTGCGCCGCGCCATCTTCTCGTAGTGGCGCCGGTTGATCTCCTCTTCGGTCTCAACGAGATCGCTCACGACGCGCTCCATTGGGTGAGAGCCGCGCGCGCGCTGTTGCTGCGCGGGCGCCACAGCCCGCGATCGAGCGCCTCGGCGAAGCGGCGTCGGGTCTCGGCGAGCGCCGCCGGGTTATGCTCGGCCATAAAGCCGCACACCGCATCGTCGCAGAGATAGGACTCGTAGAGCGCATCGAAATGTGTGTCGTCGACCGCCCGCGAGGTGGCCGCGAATGCAAAAAGGTAGTCGACTGTGGCGGCGATTTCGGCGGCACCTTTGTAGCCGTGGCGCATGACTCCGGCGATCCAGCGCGGGTTTGCGGCGCGGCCGCGGACGACGCGACCCAGCTCCTCGCGCAGGCTGCGAACGCGCGGCATTTCGGGGCGCGAATGGTCGTTGTGCCAGACCGCCGGCACTCGACCCGAGAGCTGCCGGACGACGAGGGCCAGTCCCCCTTCGAACTGGTAATAATCGTCGCTGTCGAGCAGGTCGTGCTCGCGGTTGTCCTGGTTGTGCAACACCGCATCGGCGGCGGCTAGCCGCGCCTCCAGCATCGTGCGCTCGGCAACACCCTCGGCGCCGGCGCCGTAGGCGTATCCACTCCAGCCGAGATAGGCGTCGGCGAGATCGGCTTCATGCTCCCAGAGGCGCTCGTCGATCAGCGTCTGCAGGCCGGCACCGTAAGCCCCGGGCTTCGACCCGAACACGCGGTAGCCCGCGCGCCGCGCGGCCTCGTCGGGTGCCACCCCTTGGTTTTCGAGTGTTTGGCGGTCCTCGGCAAATCGGGCGGCGAGCGGATTGGCCTCGGGCGGCTCGTCGAGCGCCGCCACCGCGCGGGTCGCCGCGTCGACAAGATCGATCAGCCCGGGAAACGCGTCGCGGAAAAACCCCGAGACCCGCAAGGTCACATCGACCCGTGGCCGGTCGAGCACCGAGTCTGGCAGGATCTCAAACCCGGTCACCCGGCCGCTCGCGGGCTCCCATACCGGCCGCACCCCCATCAGCGCCAGTGCCTGAGCGACATCGTCGCCGCCGGTCCGCATGTTAGCCGTGCCCCAAGCCGACAGCGCGACCCGCGCCGGGTAAGTTCCGTATTCCTGGGCGTGGCGCTCGAGTAGCAGCGCCGCCGATCTCCAGCCGAGCTGCCAGGCCGCTTGGGTCGGCACCGCACGGGTGTCGACCGAGAAGAAATTGCGGCCGGTCGGCAACACGTCGGGCCGGCCGCGGCTCGGCGCACCCGATGGGCCCGGCGCGACAAAGCGCCCGTCCAGCCCCGCGAGCAGCCCAGCGAGCTCGGCTTCACCGCATCCGGTAACCACCGGGCGCAATTGCTGCTCGATCCACTCGAGGACGGCTCGGGTCTGGTGCCAATCCTCTTCCGCGCCGGCTTCGCCTGCGACTAGTCGCAGAGCCAAGGATTCGAGGCGTTCGACCGTGTCGCCGGCGCTGCGCCACGGACCGTCGCCGGTCAGCACCGCCGGACGAGGCCCGGTCCACCGCGCGGCGGGATCCAACGCGAGCGGATCCTGTTCGAGGCCGAGATCGGCGGAGAGCACGCGCAACAGCGAAGCGTCCGCGGGTGCGGCACCGCGCCCGGCGCGAGCAAAGGCAAGCACCAGTGCGTCGAGCTGTTCGCCCGCGGGGCTGGCGCCAAAGACGTGCAACCCGTCGCGGATCTGCAGCTCCTTGAGCTCGCACAAGAACCCGTCGAGCTTGCGCAGAGCGACCACCGGCTCGTCCTCGCCGGTGATACCGCAATCGCCGGCGAGCCCGCCGGCGCGGGCCTGGTCGAGGATCGCCGTAGCGAGCACCGCAACGCGCCGCGCATCGCCCTGGGAGGCTTCGTAATATTCGTCGATCAGACGCTCGAGCTCGGCGAGCCGCCCGTAGCTGCCGGCTCGGGTCAGCGGCGGCGTCAAATGGTCGACGATCACCGCCTGGGTGCGCCGCTTGGCCTGGGTGCCTTCACCCGGATCGTTGACGATGAACGGATAAAGATGCGGCAAAGGCGCCAGCACCGCCTCGGAAAAGCATTCGGCCGACAGCGCCAGCGCCTTCCCCGGCAGCCATTCGAGAGTGCCGTGCTTGCCGAGGTGAATCACCGCATCGGCGCGAAAATCCTCGGCGAGCCAGGCATAAGCGGCGAAATAGGCGTGCGGCGGCACCAATGCCGGATCGTGATAGGTCGATTTCGGATCGATGTTGTAGCCGCGCGCCGGCTGGATCAGCACCGCGACATTACCGGCGCGAAAGCCGGGGATCGCGAACCGGCCGCAATCGAGCCGGCCCGGCCGAAAGAACGGGTCGCGCTCGCCCGGCCCCCAGCGGGCTGCGACCACCTGCTGGACGGCAAGCGGCAACGTCGCGAAGAACGCCGAATAGTCGGCAAAGGACAGCGACTCGTCGCCCGGTGCTGAGGGGTTGGCGTTGGTCGGGCCAGCGAGCAGCCGCTGGATCAGCGCATCGCCGTTTTCCGGGACTTCGCCAATCCTATAGCCAGCCTCGGCCAGCGCCCGCAGGATCGCAACCGCCGAAGCCGGCGTGTCGAGGCCGACACCATTGCCGATCCGGCCGTCGCGGTTTGGATAATTGGCGAAGATCAGCGCAACGCGGCGCTCTCCCGGCGGCTTGGTCCGCAGCCGCACCCAATTGCGCGCAAGGTCGGCGGCAAAAGCAATGCGGTCGGCGACTGGCCGATAGCCGACAAGATCGGCCTCAGTCTCAAGGTCGCGGCCGAGCGGCGCCTTGAACGACACAGCACGGGAGAGGATGCGCCCGTCGATCTCGGGCAGTGCCACATTCATCGCCAGGTCGCGCGGGCCGAGCCCTCGCGTCCCCTCGCGCCAGCTGTCCTCGTCAGTGCCCGCGAAGACGACCTGTAGGATCGGACAATCCGCCGCGGCGAGCGGATCGCTGCCGGCACCCGCCCGCACCGAAAACCCGGTAGCGTTGAGGATCACCGAAGGCGGTGCCGCTGCAAAGGCGCTGCCGAGCAGGGCCGCCGCCTCGCCGTCCTTTAGGCTGTGCACCAACACCGGCAACGGCCGCATCCGGCGTGCTGCGAGGGCTTTGACGAGCGCGTCGACCGGCGCGGTGTTGCCCGACTGGACGAGCGCCCGGTAGAATACGATCGGCACGACGCCGCCGTCGCCACGCCATTGTTCGGCGATCTCCTCGCGGCTCGGCAACATCCGGCCGGGCCAATAGAACCCGGCGCGCAATAACGCCGCCGGCTCGGCCCAAGCCGTCTCGTGCCCGATCAATGAGGCGGCATAGCGCAGTGAATTCTCGGCATTCGCCGGACCGCCTTCGACCAGATAGCACCACAGCCGGTGCACCGCATCGCGCGGGAGGGTCGAGGCTTCGGCCAACTCGGTGTCCGGCTTGTCGTCGCCCGGCAACAAGGCCAGCGGGATGTCATGGGCACGGCAGGTCTCGACCAGGCGTTCGACGCCGTAGGGCCAATAGGCGCGGCCGCCAAGCAGCCTCGTGATCACGAGGCGCGCGCCGGCGACCGTCTCCATGTAGAGATCGACCGAGAAATTGTGGCCGAGCCGCAACACCGAGGCGAGGCGGAGGCGCGGCACGGTGGGGTCCTGCGCGCGGAGCCGGGTTTGGGCTGACGCCAGCAGCGCCAGCTCGGTGTCGGCGCCGGACAACAACACAATGTCCCCCGACGTCTGCGCGAGGTCGACGGCCGCCGAGCCATCGGGGACCGTCCCCGGTATGGTCGCGAGCAGGTGCACTCAGCCGCCCGCCGCGCCAAGCGCCGCGCGGATCGCCGCGCGGTCGAGACCCTTCTTGCCGATCACGACGAGCCGCGTCTGGCGCTTCTCGCCGGCCTGCCACGGCCGATCATAATGGTGTTGCACCCGGCTGCCGACAGCCTGCACGACCTGCCGCCGGTCGCGACCCGGCCGGTTCAGGAACCCCTTGACCCGCAGCACATCGTGCCGGTCGATCGTCGCGCGGAGCTGGGAGAGAAACGCCGCATCGTCGTGCACTGCGCCGGACGACACGACAAAACTCTCGAAATCGTCGTGATCGTGTGCCGCTTCGAGGTCGTGCAATGACGGCCGCCCGGCCAAGTCGTCCTCGGCGGCGGCAGAGAGGCCCAACGCAACCTCGGGCGGCACCCGGCCGTCGCGGGCGGTCATCAACTTGACCGCGGGGCGGACCCGCGCCTCGATCTCGCGGTTGAGCAGGGCCAGACGAGCCGGCTCGATTAGATCGGTCTTGTTGAGCACCACGAGGTCGGCGCAGGCCAGCTGATCGGTGAAGACTTCCTCGAGTGGATTGTCGTGAGCGAGCGCCGGGTCCGCCGCGCGCTGGCGGGCGACCGCCTCGGGATCGTTGGCGAACTGGCCCGCCGCCACCGCGGCACCGTCGATCACCGTCAGCACCCCATCGACCGTCGTGCGGGTGCGGATCTCCGGCCAGGCGAAGGCCTGCACCAACGGTTTTGGCAAAGCCAGACCAGAAGTCTCGATCAAAATGTGCTCGGGCGGTGCGGCGCGGTCGAGCAGCCGAGTCAGCGTCGGCAGAAAATCCTCGGCGACGGTGCAGCAGAGACAGCCATTGGCCAGCTCGACAATGTCGTCCTCGCCGCAGGCCGCGTCGCCGCAGCCGAGCAGTAATTCGCGGTCGATGCCGAGCTCGCCGAACTCGTTGACGACGACCGCGAGCCGCCTTCCCTCGGCATGCGCCAACAGATGCCGCACAAGGCTCGTCTTGCCGGCCCCGAGAAAGCCGGTGATGACCGTCGCCGGAACACGGCGCATCGCTCAGCCCGCCTTCAGCACCAGCGGGAGGCCGGCGGCGACAAAGATAACGCGGTCGGCTAGGGCGGCGACTTCCTGGTTGAGCCGGCCCGCGGCATCACGAAACTGGCGTCCGAGTGGGGTCTCGGGGACGAGCCCCATCCCGACTTCGTTGGCGACCAGCACGACCGACCCCGACGTCAACCGCAACGTCGCGCACAGCCTCGCGGTTTCCTCGTCGACCGGCTTGCCGGCGAGCAGCAGGTTCGACAGCCACAAGGTCAGGCAATCGACGAGCAGCGGCCGTTCGCGCCTCGCCTCGCTCGCGATGATCGGCGCCAGCGCCAGCGGTTCCTCGACGGTATCCCAGATCGCGCCGCGCCGCGCCCGATGGGCGGCGATGCGGCAGGCCATTTCGGCATCCCTGGCTTCGGCCGTCGCGCAATAGGTGCCACCTGAAGCGGCGGCCTCGACGAGGCGCTCGGCATAGCGGCTCTTGCCCGAACGCGCGCCACCCAGGATCAGGGTGATCGGCGGCAGACAGGTTCGGCCTACGAGCGATGGTGACAGTGGCCCCTCCTCCACCCGAGGAATCGTCCCGCTTCCAGCGATGCGGAGGTCTCCTGGCTCGGGGTTGTCATCCGCGGCGCCTTCCCGGCCGGGCTGTCGCCCAAACCAGTGGCCGTTGCCGCGGACTCGCCGCTAACAGTTGCGGGGGCAGCGCCGGTCTTGCACCGGACTTCCCTGTCGCATCGCAAAATCCACGCTAGCACGCCGCATCACGAGCCGCCAGCCCCAATGCCCGGCGATTTCGCTGCTCGACGGGAAAATACCGGGAAAAGCTCGCTTTGCGGCGGCTCGGAGGCGGTTTCTCCCGAGGTTAGTCATTGTAATTTCGACGGATCACCCGGCAAGTTCCCTAAGCGGGCGAACAGAGAATTAAATCGACCGATCAGGGAGCCAAATCAGCCCAACAAGGAACCCTCACGGAATTAGAGTCGCAAGTGGTATCGGGGCGCCGCAGCCGAGTTCGTCGTCGCGAAATGCCGACTGCCAATTCCGGGTCTCGACCAGCTGCGCGCAATTCAGAAATTGCGTCCCGTAAAGGAACGATCCGGTGAGATCGGCGCCATCGAGCACCGCCTTGAACAAATTCGCCCTTTCCAAATGGGCCCCGGAGAGGTTCGCTTTGGAGCAATTGGTTCCCCGCAGATCGGCGTCGCGCAGGTCCGCGCGAGAGAGATCGAACCCGCTCAGATCGAGGCCGCGCAGACCCGCCCGAGACAAGTCCGGCGGCTCATCGTGTTCCGCCCGCCAGGCGTTCCATTCCGCGGCACCGCGTCGGAGCACGGCAAGATGCTCATCATCCGGCATCACCTTCTCCCTTCACACCTTCGGGTAGCCTGGTGGCGCTGTTGCGATTTGCCCGATCGATTTGCCCCTGCGTCAGGCCTTGAGCTCCCCGGAGATCCGCATCGCAGAGATCGGCTCCGTCGAGCCTCGCCAGACGAAGGTAGGCGCCGCGCAGATCGGCAGCACGCAGCGAGGCACCGACAAGAAACGCGGCACCCAGGCGCGCATCCCGCAGGTCGGCGGCGTCGAGTTGCGCATCGCGCAACCCGGCCCCGCGCAAATTCGCCGCGCGCAGATCCGCCCGCGTAAGCACGGCGCCATCGAGCAGCGCGCCGCTCAAATCGGCGCCCCGCAGGCAAGCGCCGCGCAGCACCGCCTCGGCGGCCACAGCAAACTCCATTTCCGCTTTGCCGAGACAGGCGTTTTCGAGGCTCGCCGAAACAAGGTTTGCGCCGCTGAGCCGCGCGCCGGTGAAATCCGCCTCGTCGAGACGTGCCCTCTCGAGGATGGCGCCGATCAGGTTCGCTCGCTGCATTCTGGTGCCGGTGAAATCGGCGCCATTGAGCAGCGCACGGTCCATCTTGATCCCGCGCAGGTTCAGCCGTGAAAAATCAAGCCCGGTCAGATCGGCCGAGGCGAAATTCGCACGGTGGCCCTGATGCCATTCTGTCTCCAGGTAAAGCCGATGGTCGGCCAGCTGTCGCGCGATCTCGTCCGGTGACAGTTTACGAACGGGTGGTCGTTCCGAGAAATCGTGTGCTCCGGCAAACGGCGATTGCGGCCTATCCGACTCCGGCATGGCGCGGCGTTGCCCTAATTCACGGCCAAGTCTCGGCGCTGAGCGCGACATCGTAGCGACGTGATCAGCCCGCACCCAATAGCGCAACGCCGAGAGCCGGCGCAGCGTTGCGCAAGGGCTCGTCGAGGGTGGCAAGCGGCAGCGTCCAGCGCTGCGCCAGTTCCAGATACGCGGCGTCGTGAGGCGTGAGCCCGAATTGATCGGCCAGTTGCAGAGTGGTCGTCCACGCGTATCGGTCGGTGTCGGGGTGGACTGTGATCGGGAGCCGCGTGAGTTCGGCTATGGCCCTGTTCCGGAAAGCCTTGTCGATGCGCTTGCGCCGGAGCGCAGTGCGCGAGCCGTTGGCAATTTCGAGCCGCCACAGCCCCGGAACGGTCGCACCCTGATCGGCGACCCGATCGGGCAGCGCATCGGCGGCCGGGGTGCGCTCATCTTCGAAGTACCAGCTCAACGCCAGTGACGGATCAACGACCAAGCTCACTTTCGACCCTCGTCAATCAATTCCTTGATGCGAAGTCCCGCGAGCCTGACACCCCGGCTCATCTCGCGAATGTGCTGTGCTGCCTCGCGCGCTTCCGGGCGGCTGAAGCCTGTTCTGGGTGGCACAAGGCGGGCAACCGGCTTTCCGTGTCGAGTAATCAGCACCTCTTCTCACTCCTCGACCAGATCGAGCAGCTGGCCGAGCCGGTTTTTCGCGTCGAATGCGCGGATCTCTTTCAAAGTAAGCTCCTCGCGAGATTAAGCTAGATGAATGCTAGCTAATTCTGTGGTCCTGTGGATTCGCGGTCTAGCCTCGGCTCAAAGGCCCAAAACGCGGCATCGCCTCGGGGCGACGTTTTCGACGACGAGCGTTTGCCGCTGGACAATGGCGGTCGAGGCGGGCACCTTCGAAGATCGCGCCATTCAGGTTTGCCCGCGGCATCCTGATGCTAGTGAAATCGGCGCCCTTGAGCAGCGCACGGCCCATCTTGATCCTCTGCAGGTTCAGTCGCGAGAAATCGTGGCGCGCCAGATCGGCCGAGGGGAAATTTGCGCAGTGGCCCCGATGCCGCTCTGTCTCCAGGTAGAGGCCGCAGCTTCGGTTGTTATCTAAACAACGCTAGGGTCGAACGCTTGGAGAATATGACGTTCACCGAGCTCAGTTGCGAACCGCCCGATCACGCAGGATGCCGGCGAACGGCCTCATAACGATCGCTGATGCCTTCGAGACTTGCCAGCTCGGCCACCGAACCGATGCGGCCACTAACCAGGGTGCCGAAGCAGCGGCAGGCTCGCTTGACTTCCTTGAGCAGCACCGGATCGGGATTAGTCGCCCTCGGGTCGGGTGCATCGATGGCGAACCTCGTCACCACCCCGCGGCGCTTGATCCGCAGCGGAAACTCTCGGGTGAAGACGCAACCTTGCCGTCGGTTCGGGGGCGCTGCGGTCGGCGTTAGCGGGACGAGCGAGGTGATCATCCGCAGACCGTTCGGACGGAGCTCGACCCGGCCGATTATCGTTTTGAGCAAATCTTCTCGTCCGGCATCGGCCAGCAGGCTCTGCCGCAAGCGCTCTGCTTCAGCCAATGATGCGGGAATATCGGCCGATGGCAGCCCCGTTCGTAGAGCGTGGGGTTGCCAACCCCAGTTTGCCGAACCGATGTGGTACCACGTTCCCCGGCCTACGCCGGGGCAGGCTTTTCAGGGGGTGTCATGGAGTTCTGGACAGAACCACAGATGGCGTCGATCCACAAAATGCTCAACCCGCGCTCGATTGTGATCGTGGGCGCGACGCCGCGGATGCAGTATGGCGGGCGGTTTCTGGCGGCCGCACTCAAGGCCAAAGACCGGGTGCGGGTTTATGCCGTGAACCCGCGTTATGACGAAATCATGGGGGTGAAGTCCTACCCGAGCGTAACGCACCTGCCGGAGGCCCCCGATTTGGTGGGCATAGTGGTGCCATACGACCAGGTGCTCGATGTCCTAGAGGAGAGCCACCGCAAAGGGGCGGGATCGGCGATCGTGATCTCGGCGGGCTTTGCCGAGCGCGGCGTCGACGACCGGCGTGATTTGCAGCGGGAATTGGGTGCCTTTGCGAGCACCTCTGGCATGCGTATCAGTGGCCCCAACTGCCTGGGGCTCGCGAATGTCAAAGACGACATCTGGGCTACCGCTTCCTCGCGCGGGGCGGAGGGTTTAACAGGGCCGATCGGCCTGGTGTGCCAAAGCGGTGCGACGGCGTTCGGACCGTTCCTGGTGCGGGCGGTCGAGAACGGCATTGGCTTCAGCTACATCATCTCGACCGGGAACGAGGCAGACCTCGACTTTGCGGATTTCGCCCGCTACCTGCTGGGCGATCCGGATACGCGGGTAATTGCCGGCTTTGTCGAAGGCTTCAAAGAGGCCGATAAATTTCTCGAAGTCGCAAAGCTCGCCGCAGAGCGCGGCAAGCCGATCGTCCTGATCAAGATCGGGCGTTCGGAGCTGGGAGCCCGGGCTGCACGCTCGCATACCGCAGCGCTGACGGGTGTCGATGCCCGGTGGGATGCGATTTTTGCCCAATACGGGGTGATCCGGGTCCAGGATTACGACGAACTCCTGGAGGTGGCGCACCTCCTGGCCCACACCCCCAAGCCCGGCGTACCCGGCATCGCGGTGGTATCCCACTCGGGCGGCATCAGCTCGTTGACCGCCGACATGTGCGGCCAGAACGGTCTCGATCTGCCGTCGCTCGGGCCGGAGGCGCGTGACGGCATCAACGGGATCTTGAAGGGCTTCGGGTGGGCTGCAAACCCTGCCGATGTGACAGGCTTTGCCAACAGCGAGTCGTTCCCGCAAATCATGGAGCATATGACCAATGATCCCCGCATGGGGACGCTCGTCGTGGCGAGCGCCGGGGCGGACACGCAAGCGCAGCAGGTCATCAAAGAGCGTGATCGGACCGACAAAGGTGTCGTGTTCTTGTGGACAGGAAGCCGGGATACCAAGGCTGGCCTGGCACAGCTCAAAGGCGCACGGATCCCGATCTTCTACACGCCGGACAAATTGGCCCGAGGCCTGCAGAGCCGCCTGGCGTATCACACCTGGCGCGAGCGTCGCCTGGCCGACGGCTTTGCTGCGGCCCCGTCGCGCACGGCGCCGCAGGATGCGGCCATCGCCCAGGCTCTTGGCCTGGGGCGTCCGACGCTCTCGGAGTCCGAGAGCAAGCAACTGTTGGCAGCCTGGGGCGTGGGGAGCGCGCGCGAGCACCGGGCAAATTCTGCAGAGGCCGCCGTCGAGGGCGCAGAACAGCTCGGGTATCCGGTGGCTCTCAAGGTCGACTCGCCGGATATTCTGCACAAGACAGAGGCCGGGGTCATTCGGCTGAACCTCGGCGATGCGGCAGAAGTGCGAACCGCCTACGCAGAGATCCTGGCCAATGCCAAGGCCTCTACGTCACAGGCCCGGATCACCGGCGTCTCGGTGCAGGAGATGGTCGGAGACGGTGTAGAAGTCATCGTTGGCGTCAATTGCGACCCGCAATTGGGCCCGGTGCTCCTGTTCGGTAGTGGCGGCGTGATGGTCGAGGTCTACAACGATGTGGCGCTGCGACGCTGCTCCATCACGCGCGCGGAAGCACAGGCGATGATCGCCGAGGTCAAGGGAGCCCGGTTGCTCCAGGGCTTTCGCGGACGGCCGGCGGTGGACCTCGAGGCGCTCGCGGATACCCTGGTCCGCGTGTCCCACCTCGCCATGCACATGGAAGGACATTTGGCAGAGTTGGACATCAATCCGCTGATGGTGCTGCCGTCAGGTCAGGGAGTGAAGGCGGTAGACGCCCTCGTCGTGTTTCGCGGCACCTAGCACTGCACGTGGCTAAGAGTGATCGCCGCGAACCGGTGATCTCCAGTGGCACACGCGGCTTTGCCCAGCAAAAACCGAAGAACCGTGAGATTTTTTGGGCAGATGAAGAATCTGCCCAAAAAATCAGGTGATCCATTTCGAACACGCGAATTGCTTTCCGCAAAGGCCCTCAGATTTCTCCTCGAATGTATTGCCTGATTGCAATTTTTTGATCATTCG
>Ga0306923_10004706_pt1 | contig 13121 bp, 11 predicted proteins | sample sta12Can44000108_FD_203841 | JGI IMG/M metagenome (GOLD analysis project Ga0306923, IMG submission 203841) | Lab enrichment of tropical soil microbial communities from Luquillo Experimental Forest, Puerto Rico - statanox.12C.anox.44.000.108 (v2)... | ecosystem: Environmental > Terrestrial >... | reverse complement strand
TGACGCGGTGACGTTCGCCGCGACAGCCCAGGCAGGCCCCACCGAGACGCACCACTTGCCTCCGCACGCACAGGCGGTTCGCTACAACGGCGACAGCCTGATCTCGCACGACGTGCGAGATCCGCCTGATTGTGTTTCGGGGGTCATCGCCGGAAGGGCGCAGATCAGGTCTTTCTGCGATGGCGAGCCAGCGCGCGCCGGGATAGCTGGCCTCGTTCTGTGGTCTGGCGGCGGCCCGGTTTGGGTCAGCCAGGCTGCAGGCCGGTTAGTTCGTCGCCGATGGTGATGACGTGGTCAACGAGCGCGTCCACGTCGGCCAGCCGGGTGTGGGGGTTGATAAAGCAGGGCCGGATCGCGAGGCGCCCATCGACAACGGTCGAGGTGGGTGTCGACCGGGTGGTGCGGCGTAGCCGCAGGAGGATCTCGGTGTTGACCGCGTCGTCAGCCGCGTAGCGGAAACAGACGACGGACAGTTCCGGCTCGAGCAGCAGTTCCAGGCGCGGGTGCCGGAGGGCCCGCTGGGCCACGTGCCGGGCGAACCCGACGTGGCGTTCCACTCGGGCCGCGACGCCGGCGCGGCCCAGTTCCCGCAGCACCGCCCACGCCAGCACGCCGCGGCTGGGCGCCGACAGCTCCACGCCCATGTCCATGTAGGGGATCCCGATGCTGTCGAACTGGACGACCGCATCTTGCTCCTCGGAGGAGAAGGAGCCCTCCAGGTAGGCGGCCGCGCCTTGGGCGAACGCCCGCAGCAGCGGCCCGGCATCGCGGACGTAGGTCGCCGCGCAGCCAACCCCGGTGGCCAGCCATTTGTGCGGGTCCACGATCACCGAGTCGGCGCCGGCAACCGCGGCAAACGCCGGCCGAAGCATCGGCGAGGCGGCAGCGATCAACCCGTACGCGCCGTCGACGTGGAACCAGGTGCCGTGCTCGCGGGCCACCTGCGCGAGGTCGCTCAGCGGGTCAATTGCCCCGGTATCAGTGGTGCCGGCGGTGCCCACCACCGCCACCGGGACCACGCCATCACGCTTGTCTTGGGCCATCGCGGCCCGCAGCGCCGCCACATCGATCCGCCCCCGGGCGTCACAGCGGATGTGCCGGGTTCCGGCACGGCCCAGCCCGAGCACGGCGGTAGCCCGCTGGATGGTGTGATGCGCCTGCTCCGAGGCGTAGACCCGGGCCCGCGCCCCACCTGGCAGGCCGTCCTGGGACACATCCATGCCGCGCCGCTCGAACGCCTGCTGCCGGGCCGCGCCCAGCGCGACCAGGTTCGCGGTCGAGCCGCCGCTAGAGAGCACCCCCTGAAATGCAGCCGGAATGCCGCACAGCTGGGCCACCCAGTCCAGCGCGACCCGCTCCAGGGTGTTGAAGGCCTGCACCGCATACCGCTGGCCGCCGGCGGCGGCCGCCGCCAGCCACGCCGCCACCGCCGACGTCGTCGGCCCCGTGGTGATGAACCCGCTCCATCCCGGCTCACCAATCTGCGAGCCATTCGGGATGACCACCTGCGTGAGGTCGGCGACGACGGCCTCAATCCCGCCGCCGGCCTCCGGCAGGCCCACATCCAACCGGGCCAGCCAGCTGGGCCGCCGGCCCGCGGCGTCGTCGGGGCCTTCATACCGCCGGAACTGCTCGATCGCCGGCAAGATCCGGTCCACCGTTGCCGTCAGCTGCCCGAGCTCAGCGGGATCGGAGCCCTGCACCGCAGCGGAAGAGGTCGTGGAAAATGCGCTCATCACACCCCCAGGCCATCACAGGCGACCAACTCCCTGCTACCTCAATTGTCACTGCCCCCCGGCGCACCGCGCGGCCTGCTGACGGTAGCGCACAGCCGTTACCGCGAACACCCCGCAGGCGGGGCCACAACCCTGGCTCAGTCATCACCCGCCGCCTCGCCCCGAACCGGCACCTGCGCCAGGCTTGCGCCAACCCGATCGGCGAGCCCGGCGGGGAACATCGCCCGGACACAGCGGTTCCGCGGCAAGGATCTGATCTACCACGACAGGCCCGCGGCGCTGGCCGCACAGGCCCGCAGCCGGGCCCGCGCACAATCCGATATGCCCGGCCACGCTCGCTGGCCCTTGGATGCCCGGCCGCCGGTAGTGACGAGATTCGTGCTGCGAGCAGTGGAACCCAGCGCACGTGTGGGTGCCTGTGTGCGAGCGTGATGCACCTCTTCGCGGGCGGGTGCTCAGGCCGGACTCCGCTCTACCGGCGTGTTCATGAAGTTGGCGAGGGGCGACAGGGCGGCTCGCGTGCTGGCCGGCGGGTCGTCGAGCACGGCGGTGGCCGGTGTGCGGCCGGCGAGTGCGTCCGCAACCTCGGCGGCGGGCGGTCCCGTGGTGGTCTTGTGGCTGGCGGTGAGGGTGACGCCGTCGCAGCTGTCGACCTCGAAGACGCCGCCGCCGTCGCCGCCCAGCGTCAGCTTCTCCTGTGCCTGGCCGCCGAGGCTCACCGCCACCGCGGCGGCGAGGAACACTCCGTACGCGGTCGCGTAGAAGGTTGCGTCGCCGCCCCAGCAGGCGCCCGGGGCAGACGGCGAAGGCCCGCCCGCCAGCCTGCCAGCATGAGAAAGGCCGTCCCCGCACAGCGGCCGGCCCAAAGCCGGAACGGATCCACCAGACCGCGATCTAGTGTGCGCGATCTGAGCACGGGCCGTAACTGTAGCGCCGTCCGCTGCCAGTCCTGGCCTGCGGGCGCCCGCTCGCAACCAGTTCAAACACGCACATAAATGACAGATCTGCGTACCGTAAGGCACTGACGACCGGCCACCCGCGCCCGTCAATAATCGGCAGGAGCGTTTCGAGATAGGTGGACGCGCAGCGCCGGTGTCAACCGGTGTCGCCGCGGCGCGATCTGGCCCGTTGAGCATGCGTCACAGCGAGCAGATCCAGCGAGGCTGCGCCCGGTCGTGCCCGCCAGCCGGGTCGCAGCCCGGGAGAGGGCAGGTGAGCGAGGAGACCGGCGCCAGGGCCAGGCCGGGCCGGAAGCGGGAACCGCTGTAGTCATCACCGCCGGGTGCGTGTCCTTCGTGGAAATGCTCATCCCAGGCCCGGTGATCGCCTCGGATAATCCGCCCTCGGATAATCGGTTGCGCGCAGGCTGCCCAGCCTGCTGCCCGGAGTCTGCGGCCCGGCCAGGTACGGCCGCGCAGTGGCCGGCATCGGGTGGCCGCCGCGGCTGCGCCGCGCTAGCCGCGGCGAGGGCGCCTGGCCACGAGCCACACGATGATGATGACGGCCATCGCGATCAGCCCGATGATGAGAAACGTCTTGAGCGTTGCGACAATCCTGCCCACAGCCGTGAAAGCAAGCGATATGGCGAGGATCGCGCTGAGGATTGTCCCGATGATCCGGCGCATGTCCCCAGTATGCGCCCGGGGCCTGGCTGCAGGACGGCGTCGTCATCGGCGCCATCGACAATCCGGAAGACATGATGGTGGGTCTCGCCTGCCTCATGCAGCAGGCTGCTGATCTGCTCTAGGGGTGCTGCCGCTTGATCCGCCACCGACGCAAGTCTAGGGAGCTACGGGCCGGCGGCGGCATGCCGGGCTCTCGCTGTTGCGGCGGGTCAGGCGGTGTGCCTGCGGGTGCGGGTGCGGATCTGAAAGATGATCAGGCCGCTGACGGCGAAGGCGGCGGCCCAGGCCAGTCCCAGGACGAGGTGCCCCCACAAGGCCTGGTGGCTGAAGACACCCCCAGTGGCGAACTGCATGGGCCCGAAGGAGGGGAACCATTCCAGGATGGGCCTGCCGGCGAGTGGGTTGCCGAGCGGATTTTGCAGGAAGGTGTCCATCAGCCCGCCCATGACGATGAGGAAGAAACCTTCGAGGTCGCCTTTGACCAGCACACCCAGCAGCAGCCCGAAAGCCCCGTAGGTCAGGGCCATGACGGTGAACCCGGCCCAGATGGCCAGCCATCCCCCGGCCCCCGCGCGCCAGAACGCCAGCAGGACCACCGCGGTGTAGAGCGCGACAGCTGAAGCGATGACCGCGATGGAGCAGGCCTTGGCGGCGATCAGGGTGGCTTGGCGGTACCCGGCGGAGACCAGGCGCTTGTCGAACGCCAGGGTGCGGCGGATGGCGGCGAAGATGGCGAACCCGACGATCATCGTCACTGAGTTCAGGCCCGCGCTGATCAGCGTGAGGTGGCCGCTGTTAACGGTGAGGACCTGGCCGGTGGCGTACAGCCGGAAGGTCAGCGGCTTGTGCCCGGTAATGGCCTGCATCAGCAGGTACCAGGTAGGGACGAAGGCCACCAGCAGCAGGGCGGCGAGCCGGTTGCGGGACTGGTTGCGCAGCGCGAACCGCCACGCAGTCGGGAACTGCCGGTATGCCGCCGGCCGTGGCGCCGCGCGCGGCCGCTGGGTGAGATCAGTGACGGACATCGGGGTCCTTCGCAGTGGCAACGCGGATGGTGAGGCGGCCATCGGCCAGGTCGGCCAGGATGTCGAACCGGTCCTGTTCGATGACCAGGTGGGTGATGATCACGATGGCCCTGCTGCGGGCGCGCAAGTCGCCGACGACGTCCCAGAACCGCAGGTAGGTTTCCCAGTCGAATCCCTGGTAGGGCTCATCGAGCAGCAGCACGTCGGGGTCGTGCAACAGGGCCAGGGTGAGATTGAGCTTTTGCCGGGTGCCGCCGGACAGGGCGCCTGCGGCCCGGTGTTTGAACTGGCCGAACCGCAGCAGCTCTACTAGCTCGTCGGCGCGCCGCAGCGAGGTCAGCCGGTGGGCTGCCGCGAAGTAGCGCAGATGCTGGTCAACGGTGAGGTTGTCGTTGACCACCGGCTCTTGAGGGCAGTACCCGAGCGTCCCGGTAAGGCGGACCTCGCCGCGGTCGGCGGCCAGGGTACCCGCCAGGATGCGCAGCAGAGTGGACTTGCCCGACCCATTTTCCCCCACGACTGCCACGAGTTGCCCAGGCCGGACCTCCAGCCCGGCACCGTTGAGTACCCGGTGCCGGCCATAAGCCTTATGCACGTCGCGGACCTCCAGCACTGTCCCGTGCGTGGCGGTCATCGCACCGCCACCAAGGCCGCTGCCGCCAGTGGCCCCATGGGCGCTCCCTTCTGTTCGTTGGCTGACCGCCCGCCCGGCCGTTAGCGCGCCTAGGGAGGTGGTGCCGCCAGCATCTCGGCAGCGTAGATCGTGAGGACCTCGCTGGCCCAGCGGGTCATGCCCGGGGCGGACAGCGGGTCGGTGCCGAGCACCTCGGTCAGATGGTCCCGCAGCAGCACGGCCAGGTCGCTGGCCAGCAAGAACGCCGCCCGGACCGCAGGGTCCGAACCTGGCGCGGCCATGCCCGCGGCGGCCTGCGCGTCTAGGGTCGGAGCGCTGAGCCGAAACAAGCGGCGGAACAGCTCCCGCCCGGTGTCACCGTCAGCTAGCAGCAGGCGGCGCAGGTACCCCGGCACCGGAGAGCCCGCGGGCAGGAGCTTCACGATCACCTCGGCCACCGGCCCCGGCGCCGCCGGGTCGTACAGGCCGGCGGCGTCCTCGCCGGTCACCACCCCGAGCATCCGGTCGAACAGGCCCAGCCCGTGCTCGTCCACCGCCTGGCGCAGCCCTTCCTTCGAACCAAAGTGATGCACCACCAGGCCAGGTGAGACCGCGTCAGCGGCCGCGATCTGCCGCACGCTCACCCCATCCGGCCCACGGTCCGCGAACAGCCGCAAGGCCTCGTCCCAGATCACGGCCCGCGCGGTACGGTCATCCGGCACTGAACGCATGCACAGCACGCTAGACATCTGTTCAGTATGTGTCTAGTACAATAATTGTACTATGCCTCCTAAGACTCTCCCCTCCACGAGCCCCCGGCCGCCCACCGCTGTGCCGGACGAGCTGGTGGACACGGTGCTCGCGGCGAGCCGGGCTCTGGTCGCGGTGGCGGCGCGATCGCTGGCGGCGGCCGGGGAGGAGGTGACGCTGCCGCAGTACCGGGCGCTCGTGGTTCTGGCCGCCCGCGGCCCACAGGGAACCGCGGATCTGGCGGCGGCGCTGGCGGTGAACCCCTCAACGGCGACGCGGATGTGTGACCGGCTGATCCGCAAGGGCCTGGTCCGCCGCCACCGCCAGGCTGGTGACCGGCGCACGGTGCGGATCACACTAACCGCGGAAGGCCGCGACCTGGTGACGGAGGTGACCCGGCTGCGCCGCGCTGAACTGGCCCGGCTGCTCGGGGCGCTCCCGTCAGACCAGCATCAGCCGGTGATCGCCGCGTTCGGGGCGTTCGCGGCGGCGGCCGGGGAGTTGCCACAGCCGGGTGCCGCGCTCGGCTGGGCCGGCCCGTGAGCCATGCGCGGATAAGCGGTGCAGTGGCCGGTTCCTGGGGCAATGCTTGGCCTCGGGAGGCCCTGGCCGCGCCCATAATGCCGTCTTGATCCCGGTGATTGCCTGGGAACCGCCGGCTGGTGATCAGGACGAGCGGCTCGTGCTTTCGGCCGCTCTGCGCCGGCCTGACGGGGCCTCGCCTGGTAGCACCTCCAGGACGCGCTGATCGCCGTGGGAGAGGTTTCCGACGACCCTTCTGGTGCAGCCGCAGATAGAGCGAGGCCCGGCGGGCCGGGCGCTGGTGACCGTTGCATGCCGTCCTCATGAGGTGCTGGTCGACGGTGCCGATGATTAGGCCGAGCGCGATGAGTGCGTGCGCGGCTAGGAACGCGATGCTGGCCAGGTGCGCGCCTCCGCTGGTCTGCGATGGCAGGCCGGTCAGGTTGATCGCCATGCCTAGGAGAAACACGCTGGCCAGGCCGATGACCTGATGGCGAGCCAGATGGCGGACAGCGGCGAGGCGGGCGGGGTGTCCTGTGCTGGGGTGCTGTGGCCGGCCTGGCCGGTGGCGGCGGCGCTCACCGCCGCCTGTTGTAGAGGCGGGCGGTGACCGGGGCGAACACCGCGGCGAGGACGGCGGTGGCGAGCAGCACCCAGGCGGTTGGCCCGGCGGCTGGGTGGCCGGCCAGCAGGGCGCGCTCGGCGGTGACCAGGTGGCTGACCGGGTTGGCGGCCACGATGGCCTGCAGCCAGCCGGGCATGGTGTGCGGGGCGACGAACACGTTGCTGGCCAGAGTCAGCGGGAACAGTACGACGGTCGCGGCGCTCATTACCGCCTGCGGGGTGCGCAGCAGCAGGCCCATTGTGGCCCAGGCAAAAGACAGGGCAAGCGCGAAGACCAGCAGCAGGCCGATCCCGGCCAGTACGCCGGGCGCGCCGCCGGCCGGGCGGAAGCCGATGGCCAGCCCCAGGATCACCACCAGGCCCGCAGCTAGCAGGTAGCGGGCGATGTCGCCGAGCAGGGCGCCGGTGACCGGTGCCAGCCGCCAGATGGGCAGGGCGCGGAACCGGTCGGTGATGCCGTTCGCCCGGTCGGTGGCCAGACCGGTCCCGGCGTACATCGTGACCAGCAGGACGGCCATGACGAGCGTGCCGGGCAGGATGAACTGCAGGTAGCGATGGGGGGAGCCGGCCAGCGCGCCGCCGAACAGGTAGGTGAACATCAGCGTGAACACGACCGGGATGGCGATCACGTCGAGCAGCATCTCCGGGACGTGCTTGATCTTGAGCAGGGCGCGCCAGCCGAAGGCTGCCGAGGCAGCCCGCGCGCCGGGCGGCTCCGGCCGGGGACCAGCCGGGAGGCCCGGCGGGGGTGCCGTCTCGGAGGCTGCATCGGTTGTGGTGAGTACGGTCATGATGATCCCTTCGTCGCCGTTTGGGTACTACTGGCGGGCTGGCTGGTGAGGGCAAGGAACACCTCATCAAGGCTCGGCTGGCCGAAGGCGAACTCGCCGACGGTGATGCCCGCCCGGCCAAGGCTGGTCACCGCCGTGGCTGCTTGCTCGCTGGGCGGCTGGCCTGTGCGGGCACCCGGGACGGTGGCGGTCAGCAGGACCGGGTCGGGCTCCTCCTGGACCGGCGTGCGCAGCAGTCCGGTGAGTGTTCGCCGCGCCAGCGGCCGTTGCGCCGGGTCGGCCAGCCTGATCCGCAGGGTCCCGGAGCCGGCCGCGGCTTTGAGCTGCCCAGGTGTCCCTTCGGCGATCACCGTGCCGTGGTCGATGACCGCGATGCGGTCGGCAAGCTGGTCGGCCTCCTCCAGGTATTGGGTGGTGAGCAGCACAGTGGCCCCGCCGGCCGCCAGGGCGCGGATGATCTGGTGCACCTGGGCTCGGCTGGCCGGGTCCAGCCCGGTGGTCGGCTCGTCCAGGAAGTACACCTCCGCGCTTGTGGTCAGGCTGGCGGCCAGGTCGAGGCGGCGGCGCATTCCCCCGGAGTAGGCCTTGACCTGCCCGGCCGCGGCCTTCTCCAGCCCGAACGCGTCTAGCAGCTCGGCCGCGCGGGCCTTCGCGGCGGCGCGGGCCAGGCCGGCCAGCCGGCCGAGCAACACCAGGTTCTCCCGGCCGGTCAGATCCTCATCCACGGTGGCGGACTGGCCGGCCAGCGCGATCGCCCGGCGCACCAGGCGGGGCTCGGCGGCCACGTCATGGCCGGCCACCCAGGCCCGGCCGCCGTCCGGGGCGAGCAGGGTGGCCAAGATCCGCACGGTGGTCGTCTTGCCCGCGCCGTTCGGCCCCAGCAGCCCGCACACGGTCCCGGCGGCGACTGCCAGATCTGCCCCGGCCAGCGCCGGCCTGCCGCCGAACCGCTTCTCCAGCCGCTCAGCCTGGATGGCCAGCCCCCTGCCGGAGGGCGGCCGGCCGTGCCTGGCCGGACCCGGCTTGGCTTGCGCTCCGTTCACAATGGTTTCCTCCCAGGAACTTTCCTCATACACTTGTGTCAAAGCTAAGTTACCTTTGACATATCTGTCAAACGTAAGGGGGGAGTCACGGACCGGTCAGCACAGCCGCAGGCCAGGCGCAGACGGCAGCGGTCCGAAGCCCGGCACAGCATCGCTGCGATCCTGCAGGCCGCAACCCAGACCCTGAACCAAGACCCCAGGGCCAGCATCGAAGACATCGCCCGGGCCGCCGGTGTCAGCCGGCAAACCGTCTACGCCCACTTCCCGACCCGCGAAGCGCTGCTCGACGCCATCATCGAGCGGGCCACCGCAGAGGTCACCGCCGCGTTCGACGGCGCCGGACTGGAAAACCTGCCACCCGCTGTCGCACTGGTCCGTCTGCTCGACGCCGGGTGGCAGGTGACCGCCCGTTACCCATTGGTCTGGCACCTGCCCGCGGTCAGCCGGGGGCAAGATGCCAGCCGGCATGCTCCAGTCCTCGACCGGATGTTTGAGCTCATCCGGCGAGGCCAGGAAAGCGGCGACCTAGACGCCACCCTGTCCCCAGGCTGGCTGCTAACCGCCAGCCTGGCCCTCGGCCGCACCGCCGAAGAGGAGATCAAAGCCGGCCGGATGACCACCGAGGAAGCCACCCACGCCATCCACCACAGCTTCCTCCGCCTACTAGGCGTCGCGGATTTCACGCAACCCTAAGCAAGGCCAGGCCTGCATCACCGGCGCCGTCGGCGATGCACATACCCGGAGCTGGCGGGCGGTATCGGGCCCAACCTGGCAGACTCCCGCGGCCACCCACCTGGCAGAGAACCAAAGAAGACCCAGCGGAGACCCGCCCGCGGCAACGTGCCGCCACCGGCGTTCTCGATTGCCTGCCGGGTACCCGGCAAGAACATTGACGACCAGTGAATGCGACGGCAACGGGCGGACGCCGAATCGGCAGATCTGCGCGCACGGGCTCACATATACCTATTGCTTCAGTAGGAATTCCTATTCGGCGCTCGGTGCGGCCACCGACGGGCTGGCCGACGACGCCAGCGGCCGGCCCGCCGGGCCTAAACCTCCGATCCTGCTCGGGCCGGTTTGCGGACCCAGGTCAGGAAGAGCAGGCCGGACACCGCTACCGTGTGGGGGTCACCGAGATGGGCAGGGACCCCGGCGCGCTGGAATAGACCCGCTGGGGATCGATCGATATGACCCCCGAAGACGTCCAGGCTCACGCCGGCCACGGCGTGACCCGCCTGGTCGTCCCCCGGCATCCGCTGACCTGTGCGAGCAACGCAAGCAGATCTCAGCGTTCGCCGCCGCGCACAACCTCGGCTGAACACCCGGCGCACAACCAGCCACCGAGCAAAAGCCAGACCACGCGGCACCTACCCGACTTACGGGTGGACGGGAGCTCGCCGGCGTTCACTTGTCGGAGCGTGCAGGTCGGGTTGATCCGGGCGTGTGTTCTGCTCGCGAGGTTCCCGGACCGGGCGTTCTGTGCCTCGATCACCTGCGTGGCAGCATTGTGCCCGGGCCCGAGCGGCGGCGGTGGCCTGATTGCGCGGGGTGCCGCCGGGGATCTCGGGACCGCCCTCCGGTTTCGCTTCGCCCGGTGACAGGTGGTCGTGGTGGTGCCTGCGTCGCTCGACAGAGACGGCCGCCACTGCGATGGTAGGGAGACTTCTGGCGAGGGGGCCGGGTGGCTGATGTCCTGGTGGTTGGCGGCGGTTCGGCGGGCTGCGTCCTGGCGGCGCGGTTGAGTGAGGATGCGGGCTGTGAGGTGCTGCTCCTGGAGGGCGGCCCGGATGCGGCGGTAATCGGGGAGCTTCCGCCCGATGTGGTGGACGCGTCGGAGCCGACCGAGGCCCACGACTGGGGTTATGTGGCCGAACCCGACGCGCTCGGCCGGTCGATTTCGCTGCCTCGCGCCCGTATCATCGGCGGCTGCTCGTCGACCAATGGTTGTTTTGCGCTTCGTGGTGCGCCGGCTGACTATGACGGCTGGGCGCAGGCCGGGAACGTGGGATGGGGGTTCGGCGACGTGCTGCCGTTCTTCCGCCGGCTAGAGACCGACGCCGACTTCACCGGCGACTGGCATGGCGCCAGCGGGCCGTTGCCGATTCGCCGACACCCGCCCGCCGAGCTCAACGCCGTCCACGCCGCTTTCATCGACGCGGCGAGGGCCAGCGGCCTGTCCTATGCCGGGGACCATAACCGGCCCGGTGCCCTAGGGGTTGGGCCGACGCCTCGCAATGCTCGCGGCGGGGTGCGTATGAGCACGGCGCTGACCTACCTGGCGGCCGCTCGCGGCCGCCGCAACCTGGCGGTCCGGGGCGGGGCTGTTGTCGATCGCGTGGTCGTGCGCGAGGCCCGCGCCACCGGCGTGCGCCTCGCCGGTGGCGAGATGATTAGCGCCGATCGGGTGGTGCTGGCCGCCGGCGCCTACGCCAGCCCTGCGATCTTGCAGCGATCCGGGATCGGGCCAGCGGCGCTGCTGGCCGGCTTGGGTATCGACGTGGTCGCCGACCTGCCCGGGGTCGGGGAGAACCTCATCGACCACCCCCTGTGCGCGGTCGATCTGCCGACGAGGCAGGGCGCAAGCGGCGCCCGGTTCCAGACGATCGCGACCTTGCGCTCCCAGGCTGCACCGCCGGGCGGGGCACCCGATCTTCACATATTCGCCGCCGGGCCCTTCGACGTGCCGACCGCGCTCAGCCCGACCGGCCGGATCTTCGGGCTCGTCGCCGGGCTGGTTCTTCCCCGATCCCGCGGCCGTCTGTGGCTGCGGTCCGCCGAGGTGGCCGACCCGCCCCGCATTGACGTGGCGCACCTCCGCGACGCCGACGACATGACGCGGATGGTCGAAGCCACGCGCATCGCCCGCCGGATCAGCCGCGCCGCGCCACTGGCGGAGCTCACCGCCGGGGACGAGCTGTCACCCGGGCCCGCCGTCGCCGACGACGACCACGACGGGATCGCGGCCTCGATCCGATCACGCGTCGCGTCCTACCACCACCCGGTCGGAACGTGCGCCATGGGCAGCGTTCCCAGCGACGGCGCGGTGGTCGATCCGCGCGGGCACGTCTACGGCATCGAACAGCTCTACGTGGCCGACGCGTCGGTGATGCCGATGATCCCCTCGGCCAACACCAACCTGCCCACGATCATGGTCGCGGAACGCATCTCGTCCTGGCTCCGACAAGGCTGAGCGCCGCCGCCTGGCCGGCGCGACGGCCAGGACGCACGGTCAGCCAGGCCCCGGCCACCGAGCTATTCGCGCGCCCCGCGCTCGGCATTGGCGTAGCGATCGGCGCTCCTCCAGCGGGTGCTCGGGCAATTCGCGGCAAGGAATGGCATCGCGTTTGCGCCGGCTTCGGTTCGTACCGTGTCCGCGGCGCCGAGCAGTTGCGCTGCGAGCCGCGGCTGGCCAGAAAGGGCGGCGTGGCAGCCGAATCCGTCGAGCAGATAAAACCGTGCCACCCGGTCATCCATCTGGTCAGCGATCCGCAGCGACTCTGCGAGCAGCGGCTTCGGTCTTGCGGCCGCGATGGCGGACGATCCCGACGACGGGCATGTGCCGCCGCCCGGCGATCCGCAGCACCAGCGGATTGACCCGCCGGGCGACGGATCTGATCACCCGCCGGGTGCGCGGGCCGAGGCGAATGCCGTTCCCGGAGGGACAGCTGACTGCGCCACCGTACCTGCCGCGGCCTCAGGCCCGCAGGATAGAGCTGGCGGGAGGAGGGAAGCTTCCCGGCCTGGTGTTGCGGACATTTCGAAGCTCCGTTACGGCCGGATCTTCCGGCCCCTCTGGTCACCAGGACGAGCGCCACACGGCGAATGTGACGAGTTCACGGCTGAATCGCCAGCCGCTCCAGCTTGGCGGTGTCGGCGATCAGGTTCAGCGCGGCGACGCGGCCGCCCGCGATCGTGAAGCCGATCACCGCGATCGGCTTTTCGCGCGGGCCGAACAGCGCGCCGGCCTCGCCGTTGACCAGCACCGGCTGGGCCAGGTGCGCGAACTGCGGCGCGGTAGCCAGGACCTGGCGCGCGACTGCGTCGGCCCCGACGAGTGGCCGGTGGGCGAGGCGGCTGGCCGGGCCGAGGTCCATCCGGAAGACCACGTCGGGGTCGAGCACGCGCAGCAGCGCCTGGAAGTCGCCGCCCCGGGCAGCGGCCACGAAGGCATTCACCACCTGGCGCTGCCGGGCCACGTCACGGTCAGGCTGCGGGGCGGCTTGCACCCGGCGGCGCGCCCGGCTGGCGAGCTGGCGGGCCGAGTCAGGGGTCCGGTCCATGATCTGGGCCACGTCATCGAAGGGCACGGCGAACACATCGTGCAACACGAACGAGAGCCGTTCGGCCGGAGAGAGCGTTTCCAGCACCACAAGCAGAGCCATGCCGACCGAG
>Ga0306923_10004703_pt1 | contig 13122 bp, 13 predicted proteins | sample sta12Can44000108_FD_203841 | JGI IMG/M metagenome (GOLD analysis project Ga0306923, IMG submission 203841) | Lab enrichment of tropical soil microbial communities from Luquillo Experimental Forest, Puerto Rico - statanox.12C.anox.44.000.108 (v2)... | ecosystem: Environmental > Terrestrial >... | reverse complement strand
GCGCCATCATCATCATGAGACGCTGACCGGCTATATCTTTACGGTGCGCAAGCTCCAGCGCATCAGCCAGCTTATCTAGGCGTCCCGGCAATCCAACAGCCAATGCCATTGCCATCGTGCAACGATGACGGTCCATCGGAATTGTCGGCCAGCCATAGCGGGGAGCAAGAATGTATTGCTCAACTAAAGTTTCAAAAGCGTCGTTGTGTGCTGCAACGAGCCACGCAGGGTCAGATGCCGCTTCGATAAACTCTGCTGGAACGGGATCGCCCGGAACCCATATTTTTACGGGCTCCTGATCGACACCATAAGCAGCGCAAAGAATTTCTGTTTCTGGATGGAAACAGTATTGGTGCGCCCCGACCACATTGAGACGGAGCGGGCTGCGCAATTCGTAATCCCTATGGAGGACATGAACACGCTGTGCACCAGCAACAACGCTGACATCGGCGGTAGCGATCTCGGGTCTGTTGAGCGGATTGTGGAGCATCAGAAGCTCCACAAAATTAAGTCAGCCGTTGCGAGCACGTGGGCTCTGGCCTCGGCAAGCGTATGCCCGCGAGCGCGGTGCTCATCCACGGCTGCGCGGAGTGCTTCGACCAGGCGGTCGCCGCGCCCGGGAAGCTCGTGCTGATGCACGGCGAAGTCCGTCACTGCTGATGAATGCAAAAAGGCGCTCATCGCGAGCACCTTTGCTAAGCAGTTGCCGGGTTCGTCTTCTTCGGGCGGCCAGGTCCGCCACGGCGCAGCGGCTGGTTCTTAGCTGCTTCGAGCTTGCTTCGAATGCGCCGTTTTATGCTGAGACCGGTAATTTTGCGGCCGCGGTCCCAGTAAACATCCAGAAGGTGGGCATTGATGTCGTCGTAGACAGCCGTGAGGCCGACGGACAACAGTTTTCCCGTTTCCTTCGGGGAATACCCAAGGCGGTTAATCAGACGGTCAAGCTCTTCGTCGATCGGATCGGTGGATGGGGTCAATGATGGGCGAGAGGTAGGCATGGTCGCTCCACGAGAGGAACGAGCCGGTGGCTGCGGCTCAGTTCGTCGTGGGCATCGCGCCCGGCGCCATACGGCAAGGGTACCAACCTCTGCCAGAGGTCAGGACTATACTGGGGGAGATTCGGAAAACCTGCAACCGCTCGCGAAAGTCTCCGCAATTTTTTTAACGGAGCGGCACCACCTTGCCCTGCGTGGTCGGCTGAGCGCAGAACTGCGCCCACTGCGCCATCAACTTGTGACATTCGGACAAAATGCTGTGGGGGAGAGGGCCGCTAATGCGCTGAACGAACAATAGGCGCGGCGGTGCGCCCGGTCGTTGCAAATCGGCTTGTTGGTCCTATCGTTGGTATCGAGCCCGAACTGCTCTAAGAAAAAGCCTGTTGATTCAAGTCTGTAGCGCGTGAGTTGGATTCTGCCCCTGGGCACCAAAGCTCCTTTCGCCCTCCCTCGCCGTAGCCGGAAAAGCACGATTAAATCGTTATTTTCGTTACGCTACCTTTCACGGTCATTCTTTGGCAGTCGCGCGTTTGGCAAGCAGCCGAATGCGGATTGATTGGCGTCGACGTGCGGCCGGATTGGTCGCCGCACACGAACTCAAAACGGAACCAATGATGGCGCACTTTTGTTTAAACGCGAGATAGTCGCGCCTTAAACCAAGCGATGAGTTGATCAAACGTTAGCTCGTGACGAACAAAAGCTAGGACTAAATTTTCCATTGCGGCATCGAGGGGGCCATCGGAGTTTAATGGCACAATTTTATAGCCGCTCCTAGAAACGAGCAGATGAGTTAGGATAATCGTTGTTCGTTTGTTTCCATCCGTAAATCCATGATTTGTAGAGACAGACTGCACAAGGGCGGCTGCTTTTCGAGCCATCTCTCGATAATAACCATTGTATGGTCTCGCTATGGCAGATTCGATCAGGCTGATATTTGGAGTGCCGGGCAAGCCGCCGGTCCGGAGCGCCCTTTCATGGGCACTGAGTGCGTCGGCAAGCGTAAGCCGATAGTGGCGCCTACCGCTTGGCAAGTCGCTCTAATGCGGGTGAGTAGATCCTAACCGCATCATCCATGACAGCAGTGGAAGAGGATGAAGTAGTCAGATTGATAAGATCGCCGCCCACGACAATGTGCCAAACCTCTTTGCCGCTCGATCTTTTCTCCACACTCTGAACGTGCGTGTGTTTCGCAGGCAAAGGTTGCACACCTTTAATGATGGTGTGGCGGTACACGCGCTTTTTTTGTTTCTTGTCTTCTGACATGTCCTTATGGCCCTTGCGTAGAAACGGTCCGGCCATTGTTACCAAGCCACGTGAGTTTAATTTTCGGATCGCGCTCGCGCTCTTGACGCAATGCTTCCTCCGCACCCTCTGCAATCAGAGGAATTTTGTCCTTGGGAAGCATCTCGGGGTTGCGCAACATCAACTTGCCAGCCTCATCATAGTGGAAAAAGGCCCCTGTTGGATAATGAAATACTGAGCGATTTGACGGGTTGACCGAATAACCAATCATTCCACCGATTTCTTTAAGACGAGTGACTAATACCCCGCGCAAGCGATTCTCCACATCGGCAGGAATTGGTGTTTTGCCACTTAGCCATCGCCTCACGGTGCGATCAGCTACTCCCAAATCGTGCGCAAGAGGCGTCTGCCACCGACCCCCATAAAGGGCATGGCCGGCGGCGGCCAGTTTCTTGAGGGTCATTAGTCTCATGTCCTAAATTTAGGACGCCGCTGCCCATCCGTCAACGGCAGCTCAGACGCAAAAAACCCATAGTTTGCGCGCCCTCTGGCTGACAGGGGATCGGCATGTCGAACGGCGCCCTTAGTCAGAATGCAAACTCCGTCGATGATCGCACTGCAAAGCGGGCAGCTGCGAAAGCAAGCCAAACGACGATCTTGCGGCGGGAAATAGGCTGGCGCCTAAAAGCACAATACGACGCGCTCTTGGCTGAGCCACTTCCTCCGCGCCTCGCTGCACTGGTCGAGAAACTCGAAAGTCTTCCCGCCGATTCCAAATAACCGCTCTCGGTACGCAGCCTTTTCAATCCGCGTTGATTCCTTGAATCACCCAGGACGCGGGCACGTTGCCGATAACGCTCGCGGATTGAATCGCGGTGCCGTTCATCAGCCACAGCGCTATGTCCCCACTGGTGAAAGCATTGCCGCCCCAATAGAGGGCCGCCCCTGGGGGCACCAACATCAACCTCGCCAACAGATCTCGTCGCGAAGTCGACAGGTAACAAGGCCAAACCCCGCATGCGCAGGCGCTCACTGCGCGTGGGCGAGCCCTCCAAGCCACTTCGCGAAATGTTTGCCGGAGATTCCTCAGTACTCTGTTGTTACGCCCTGCATATCAGCGGGTAGGTTTTGACATTGATATTCGCGAACGCCGACAGGCCGATAAAGTCCTGCAGTACTGACTCCGCGGTGCAAAACGCGCCCTCGACCCACGCCTGGTCGAACGAATAGCAGGAGCCGATGATGTAGGTTTGTCGCGCGCCGCTGCCGACCAGCACTTTCTGGTATGGCGCGCGGATGGAATCCATCACCTCGCAGATGTTGTAGTGCGACGCCCAGCCGTGCTAGCCGCCGCCGCGGGCTCGCGCCGGGATTTCGAATGTCATGACAACTACCGCGTGATATAAACGGAGCGCGCCGCCCGTTCGCATTGCACGGGGGCGGGCGGCGAGCCAGGTTCACTTCCACGCTTGAGCGCCGCGCGACGCGAGTGCCGCGGACTCGCGCTCAGCCACGCATTGCACGGAGGAGGCTGCGATGACCGCTTACAAGATCTTCGGAGCGGGTGCCGGCGGATTGTACACGGCTTGGCGGCTGGCCGCGAGCCGTAAGCTGAACCGCGGTGATACCATCGAGCTGATCGAATGGGGCAATTACGCCTTCGACGGCGCGGTCAACCCGACACGGCCGCCGGCCGGCCGGATATGCACGCATCACTACAAGGGAGACCCGGCCCAATCCTACGTCGAACTCGGCGGCATGCGTTATGTCCAATGGAATCCGGACACCGCCCAGGGCCATCAGCTCGTCACCAAGACGATCGAGATGCTGGGACTCAATAGTCTCGTCGTCGACTTCGAGACCACCGGAAATCCGCTGTTCTATTTGCGAGATCGGCGTTTCTATGGGGACGATGTGGTCAACAAAAGCGTGAAGGCCCCCTACAACACCGGCGCCAATGACAAGCCGTCCGACAATCTCGCGACCCACATCTCGAAGCTGATGACCGGCACACGGGACCTGAGAACACGGGCGGCGCAGTGCGAATTCTACTCGAGCGGCACGCTGCCGAAGGATGTCAACTCCTTCGTATACAGTAAGGACGATGTGGTCGGAAACGTCGGCTACTGGAATTTTTTCTACGATCAGGCCGGCAACGAAGGCTATGAGTACTACGGCGATGCCGGCGGCTACCGTTGCCTATGGTTTCACGCGCGAATTTACCGAGCTGGTCAAGGATGTGCCGGTCCAGCCGGGACGCAGGACCGTGGCCGGACGCGCCTTGCTGGAGAGCAGGGTCATCCATATCCCGGATGTACAGTGCGACCCGGATTACGATTGGCCGGAAGCCCTGAAGCACGGTGGATTTCGCACCGTGCTCGGCGTTCCGCTCATGCGCGAGGGCGCTCCGATCGGCGTGCTGTCGCTGTCACGCTCCGAGGTGCAGTCGTTTACCGACAAGGAGATCGAGCTGGTGACGACGTTCACCGACCAGGCGGTGATCGCGATCGAGAACGTGCGGCTGTTCGACGAAATCCAGGAGAAGAGCCGTCAGCTCGAATCGGCAAGCCAGCACAAGTCGCAATTCCTCGCCACCATGAGCCACGAGCTGCGTACCCCGCTCAATGCCATCATCGGGCTCACCGACCTGATGGTCACCAACGCGGCGCGTTTCGGCACCGAGAAGGCGCTGGAGCCGTTGCGCCGTGTGCACGGCGCCGGCATCCATCTGCTCAGCCTGATAAACCAGGTGCTCGATCTCTCGAAGATCGAAGCCGGCAAGCTCGAGCTCAGCCTGGAATCCGTGAGCCTCGGCCCGCTGATCGACGACGTCGTCGGCACCACGCGCCCGCTCGCCGAGCAGAATAAGAATCGGCTTGTGGTCGAAGCGGCGCCAAGCCTCGGTACGCTCACAGTCGACCCGATGCGGCTGCGGCAGATTCTGCTCAACCTGCTCAGCAACGCCTGCAAGTTCACCAAACAGGGCGAGGTCGCGCTGCGAGTCCGCAAGGTGGTTGACAACCAGAGCTGGATCGAGCTCGCGATCTCCGACACCGGCATCGGCATGACTGCGGAACAGCAGGCCAAGCTGTTCGAGGAATTCAGCCAGGCCGATGCCAGCACCGCCAGGCACTACGGGGGCACCGGACTGGGGCTCGCCATCAGCCGCAAGCTCGCCCGGATGATGGGCGGTGATGTCACAGTGACGAGCGCGCCGGGCAAGGGCTCGGTGTTCACGGTGCGCCTGCCGGCCGGCTCCGACGCTCCCACCAGGGCCGCCGCCGGTCATCGTCGGCCGAGCGGCGACTGCGTCCTGGTCATCGACGACGACGCCACGGCCCGCGATCTCGTCGCCCATCACCTCGAGGCGGAAGGATTCTCCGTCGCCACCGCGGCGGGAGGCCTCGAGGGATTGAAGCGCGCGCGGGAATTGCGGCCGATCGCGATCACCCTCGACGTCATGATGCCCGATCTCGATGGCTGGTCGGTGCTGGCGGCGCTGCGGCAGGATAGCGAGCTTGCCGAAATCCCCGTGATCATGGTGACGATCCTCGACGAGCAGCGCCGGAGCGCCGCACTGGGCGCGGCTGGCTATCTCACGAAGCCGGTCAACCGCGAGCGGCTGCATCAGCTGGTCCAGCGATATCGCGCCCCGGCGCCGCCGACGCGCGTGCTGCTGGTGGACGACGATCCGGTGCATCGCGAACGCGTGCGCGCCTGGCTCGAGGGCCGGCAATGGTCGGTGCGAGAGGCGGCGAACGGAAGGGAAGCGCTGACGCGGCTGCAGGACGACAAGCCGGACGTGATCCTGCTCGATCTGATGATGCCCGAGATGGATGGCTTTCAGGTCGTTGACGCCCTGCAGGAGGAAGCCGACTGGCGCGATATTCCGGTCATCGTCGTCACCGCCCGCGACCTCGATCGCGAGGATCGCGAGCGATTGAACTCCGGCGTGCAATCCGTGCTGGTCAAGGAAGCGTTCCGTCCGGCCGATCTGGTCGAGCGCATCCGCCGGCTCGTGCAGGCCGGCCAGCCCGCCAGCAGCGGGGCGGGAGCAACGCGGTGATCAGGGTCCTCCAAGTCGAAGACGAGACGACAACCCTCTACATTCTCAAGATCTGTTGGTATGCGGATAGCCGCGCGATCGCTCTGCGCTGGCAACGCGCCCCCGATGCCGAGGAAAGTAAGCAGAGCGACGCCCGCGATCAGCTCGCCTGCTGAATCCGCTGCCCGACCACGCGCTTCGGCTTAAGGAACTTCGCGTCTTCTTTGTACCAGAGGTGCTCGCAGGCGCAGAACGGACAGAATTTGCGCGCGAACGGGCCAAACGATCGTTCGAATTCCTTTGGGTCGCCGTCCATTCCCATGAACAAATAATGGCCGGTGAGCCGGCACCGCGTGATGACCTGCGCCGTCGCACGTCTCCGTGTACTCGCAATTTTCGCTGAGACAACCCGCGGTGTCGCGCCCGGTTCCATCCGGGCAAATGTACCGACGGCGTGATACGTCGGCTGCCGAACGTCCGCCTACCGGTCGTTGGCGGCGATCTCGGTGATCAGCTTCTTGAGAATGGCGTCGGCAAAGGTCTCGTAGCTCTGCGCCGCGACCACGAAGGCCCCGGGGCCGCCGATCACGCTGTCGTAATAATAGCGGTCGAGATCGGGCTCGAGCGCCAGAATTGGCAGGCCGTTGATGCCGATGCCGGTGGCGACGGCCTCGTCGCGCGCCATGGTCACCGGGCGTCCGCGGTTGTTGGAGCCGTCGCCGGAGACGTCGATGACGCGCCGGCCGCCGCGAAACGGGCTTTTCGGGAAGAGGGTGGTTGCATAATCGATGGCGCCGCTGATCGAGGTGCCGCCGCCGAACAACTGGCGCGGCACACGCTCGATCGCGGCGGCAAGCGCACCCGCGCTCTCCTCATCGCCGATCCGCGTCCATCCGACCACGTGCACCTGCAGCATGGGCCCGGTCCATTGCACCATGGTGACCGCGATCGACTGGTTCGCCCCGGAGCGGATCGCGTTGAGCACACGCGCATGGCGGAATGCCGCGACATAACCGCGCTTCTGCAGCTCGAAACGATACTGATCGACGCTGCCCGAGGCATCGACTGCAAGCACGAGCTGAAGGTCGACAGAAGTTTGTGCCGCTGCCGGAAGCGCGGACGCGAGGGCAATGAGCGCGCTCCAGCGCAGCAGTTGCCACGAGCGCCTGACGCGCAGCCCGACCCGGCACATGTCATTTGCTCCGCGCGCTGCGCCAGCGCTGCGCAAGCTCGGCGTCCGGTCGCATGGGTCGGCCTAAGTCCCGCGAACCCGAAGTTCGCACGGGTCGGGCGGCAAGGATGTTTGCGAACTTCGGGTTCAAAAGCGGCACTAGAATCATAAAGTTGCTAGTGTCCCTTTGATTCCGAAGTTCGCATTCGAGACTGCCGCAAGCGCGTGCGAACTTCGGAATCGGGACACTAGATGCGCTGCAGCGTGCACTCGGTCTCGATCGGTATCTTCGGATCGTTGCTCGGCGTCGAACGGCGAACGACGCGCAGCTGCTTGTAGCCTTGCTTGTCGCAGGCGACCTCGACGTCCTTTGGATCGACGTCCTTGCCGAAACCAGGAACTTTGTAGGTGCCAAGCAGGTCGGTGCGGGTGACCACGCCGCCGCGGTTCTTCACGCCGACGGTCACCTTGGCGTCGGGAATGGTGGCGCCGCTCGTGTCGCGCACGAATCCGAAATAGGAAGGCCCTTCCTCTTCGCTGTTGTCGTCGTCATCGCCGAATCCGGCGCCGCCCGCCCAGGCGACAATGGAAAGGGCGCAGGTCAATGCAACGACCGCGCTTGCGATCCTTCCCAAACGCCGAACCAGGAATTCCATCGGGCCCTCCTTGCCGCGCTTCTCTTTCGCACGCGCCGCGCCTGTGGACCATCCTAGCGCGTGAAATAGGGGCTGAGATAGTAGCCCAGCACTGCAAGCGCGCCGAGCGGGACCACCCACGCCCAGCCCGGCCAGAGCCGCTGCGTCCAGCTGGCCGGCGCGAGCAGGCTGATCACCGCCGCTACCACCACGGCCGCTGTGATCGACAGCCGGCGCGATTTCAGGAACTCGAGCTCGACGCTGGCCTGATCGTAGACCAAGAGCGCGAGCGTGTAGATGACGACGTAGGCCGCCGCGCCGGCGCATCCGAACCCGATCGCCCGCTGCAGCCATTGCTCCGGCAGCATTGTCGCGATCCATGCCAGGAGCAGCGAAGCTGCGAGCGACGTCAACATCCAGCCATACCAATACATCGCCGGGCCGCGCCGTTCAGGCTTCCAGAGGAAATCAACCTCGCCGATTGCCGGATGATAAGTAAGGACCGTCAGATTCAGTTCGGCGCAGATCACGTAAATGGCGGCAAAGGCCACCGTGAACGTGACGGCGAACACCGGAATCTTCGCCGATGCGATCACGAGCCGAATCCGCGCGCATTGTTGGCGATATGGCCGATCAGGAAATTGGCCCAGACCAGCACCGCGAGAAACAGAGTCACCTGTTTGCGCGCGCCCGCATACTCCGCGACCAAGGGCCGTCGCCACAGCGCCCAATAGGCCGGAAGCACGATCAGGCCCATGGTCGCCAAGTGCTCCTTCATCTCGAACACGCCCACGGTCTTGAAGAAGTGCAGTTGCTCGAGCGCGAGCCGCGCGGTGAACCGGTATTGGGTATAGATCCAGGCGCCCAGCAGGAAGGTGACCAGGTAAAGCACGATGATCGCGATGACATAGGACTGGCTCGGCACAGCGCGAAAACGCGCAACGAAATTGCCGGCAGCGGCGCGCACGGGCAACCAGACCGACACCGCTTGATGGGTGATCGCCCCGAGCAGGGCGACGGCCAATAGCCCGTGAATGATGAGCAGCGTTGTCCAAAAAATCATCGGGCCTCCCTGGATACCGTCTTTGTTTTTTTACCTTCCCCCCGAGCCAGCCGTGCGTCGCCTTTTCCCGGAGGGGAACGCGATCCTAGCTTGATCGAATTTCATCCGCAATTTTGCGGGCTTGCCCGAATTGACGCGGCGCCGTCGCGGTAAGGACGGGGACCGCGCACAGCCGGCAATTGTCGGCTGGCAACCAACGACAAATTTTCGCCAAAAACGAAATCCGAGCATTGGCGGCCCGTTTTTCTCGCTCCGATACGGACAGAGCAAATAGCGTTCGTCGCTGTCACAAAACTATGAAATGATGCGCCATGCGCTCGGCACGGGAATCAGCCGTTCGACTGTTGCAGCTGATGATGGCGGCGTCGGTGGTGTTGCCGGTCCTGCTGTTCCTGGTCGCCGCGGTCCTGAACTATCGTTACCAGCAGGGGGTCGGCGACGATCGGATCGAGCGCTCCCTCGACATCATGCATGAAAACGCGCTCAAGGTCTTCCAGACCGGAGAGCGCGCGATCGCCGAGGTCGAGGAAGTCATCCGCGGGATGCCGGACGAGGCAATCGCGGCGCACCAGCCGCAGCTGCACGGCCGCCTCAAGCAAATCGTCGAAGCGGTGCCGCAGTTTCAGGCGATCCTCGTCGTCGACCGGCAGGGCAAGCCGATCGCTTCGAGCGTGCTTGCCGCGATCCCCGGCGAAGTGAGCGTGGCGGATCGCGATTATTTCCGCGCGCACGCGGCGGGCATCGAAGCCACGCTGGTCAGCGAAGTCCTGGCGCCGCGTTGGGCGGGGACCATTTCGAACAGGTTCTTCACCCTCTCGCGCCGGCGTCCCTCGGTCGACGGTTCGTTCGCCGGCGTCATTTCGGTCGCGGTCCAGCGGCGCTACTTCGCCGAGTTCTACAACAGGATCGGACGCAGCACCGGCAGCCTCTACGCGCTGGTACGCGCGGATGGAAAGATCCTTGCGCGCTACCCGGACCCGCCCAGCGACAGGCCTGCGTCCAAATCCGACACTGACTTGCGATGGATGCTCGCACAAGGCTCGGAGCGGAGCATCCATACCGTCCGCTCTTCGAGCGACGCGCCGGATCAGCGGATCGCCTATCGCAAGCTCGAACGCTTTCCGGTCTATGTTGTCGCCGGCATCGACGTATCCGCGATCCGCGCCGATTGGCTGGCAACCATGGCAAGCCATTTGATCTATGGTGTGCCGGCGACGGTCTGTCTACTGGTGATCATCGCGCTTGCGCTTCAGCGCACGCGCCGGCTGCATGACGAAGCGGAGCGGCGCGAGGCGGCCGAATTCGCCTTGCGCCAGGCCCAGCGTCTCGAGGCGATCGGACAACTCACCGGCGGCGTCGCCCACGACTTCAACAATCTCCTGACGATCATAAGCGGCAGCGTGGACCGGCTGCGCCGCGATTTGAACGGGGAAAAGCAGAAGCGTCTGCTGGGCATGATCGCCAATGCGACGGCGCGCGGCGAAAGCCTAACGCGTCAGTTGCTGGCGTTCTCCCGGCGCCAGACGCTCAGTCCGACCGTCATCGATTTGACCGAGCGGCTTCCCGAGCTCAAGGAAATGCTCAGTCGCTCGCTGCGCGGCGACATCAGCATCGAGGTCCTGGTTTCCGACCAACCCTGCGCGGTCAAGGTCGATCCCAGCGAGTTCGAACTTGCCTTGCTCAACCTCGCCGTGAACGCGCGTGACGCCATGTCGAAGGGCGGTTCACTGACCATCACGGTCAAGCCCGCACTGCTCGAAGGCAGAGCGGACGAGGAAGAGCTGCGCGGCGAGTTTGTTGCGATTCGCGTGGCGGACACCGGCACCGGCATCGCACCCGACATTCTGCCGCACGTGTTCGAGCCGTTCTTCACCACCAAGGAGGTCGGCAAGGGCACCGGACTGGGGCTGAGCCAAGTGTATGGCTTTGCCAAGCAGTCCGGCGGCACGGCAACCGTGAGCAGCAGCTTGGGACGCGGCACCGTGATCACGCTCTATCTTCCGCGCACGCGCGAGACGCCCGCCGCCTCGATTGCGCCGGCCGGCCCGGAGGCGGCGGCGCAGCGCGCCGGCACCGCGCTGGTGGTCGAAGACAATCCGGAAGTCGCCGAAGTTGCCGCCGCCTATTTCGAGCAGCTCGGCTACAGCGTCAAGCAGGTGGCCAATGCGCGCGAAGCACTGGAGCTGCTCGGCAACGATCCCAGGATCGACCTCGTCTTTTCCGACATTCTGATGCCGGGCGGGATGACTGGGCTGGAGCTGGGGCATGCCATCCGGCGGCTCTATCCGGAAATGCCGGTGCTGCTTACCACAGGCTACAGCAGCAGCGCCCAGGATGCGGTGCGGGAAGGCTTCGTCGTGCTGCAGAAGCCGTTCGACCTCGCGGCGCTCGAGCGATGCGCGCGCGAAGCGCGCCGGGCAAAGCCGCAGGCGCAGCCCGCGCAGCGCGCATTGGGGTAGGCCGGCCATCACGAGTCAAGAATTGGCGCCGCTGGACTAGCACTACTTTGGCAGATTTTTAGCGGCACCGGGATTCCCAAATCAGTTTTTCTGTGACTCATCGGTGGTCGGCTTTTGGAGGGCCGACCATGGGTGGCATGGCATCGGATTGGAAGGATGAGCTTGGACGTTGGCTCAAGCCGTTTCTGGATCGGCTGGGTCACAAGGCGCGGCGCCGCATGTGTCCGCTCTACGTATCAGGGCTGATCGGTCCTGGCGATCGCAAGAGCATTGCGCCCATGGCGAAGAGGCTTGCGCTCGGCGAATGCGATCAATTGCACCACTTCATTGCGGCTGGGGTCTGGGATGCCGCGCCTTTGGAAGCCGAACTGCTGGTCCAAGCCGATCGGCTCGTCGGCGGCTGTAATACCGTGCTGGTGATCGACGACACTGCGATTGCCAAGAAGGGCAGGCATTCGGTGGGGGTAGCCCCGCAATATGCTTCGGCGCTCGGCAAGACCGCCAATTGCCAGACGCTAGTGTCGCTGACGCTGGCGCGCGGCGAAGTACCGGTGATGCTGGCATTGCGGTTGTTTCTTCCCGAGAACTGGGCGAGCAACCGGGCTCGGCTGAAGCGAGCGGGTGTTCCGGCCGAATATCAAACGGCACGCACGAAGCCGGAGATCGCCTTGGCGGAGATCGATCGGGCGATCGCAGCCGGCGTGCGCTTTGGCTGCGTGCTGGCGGATGCCGGTTATGGGCTGAGTGCGCCGTTCCGCCAGGGGCTCTCGGCTCGCAAGCTTGCCTGGGCAGTCGGCATTCCGCGCCACCTCAAGGTTTACCCTGCCAATGTGCAGATGATCTGGCCGGTTGCCGGACGCGGCCGTCCGCGTCAGCGGCACGTTCCTGACATTCTATCGATTCCGGCCGAAGACATGCTGGCCAACGCCAAATGGCGCGCCGTCAGTTGGCGCACCGGCACGAAAGGAAAGCTGAAGGCTCGTTTTGCTGCGGTCCGCATACGGATCGCCGACGGACCGCCGCAGCGGATCAGGGACAAGGGTCAGCAACATCTGCCAGGCGACGAGGCTTGGCTGATCGGCGAACATAGGATGTCGGGAGAGAAGAAATACTATCTCGCCAACCTGCCGGCCAAGATTGAGCTGCGCACCCTAGCGGCCACCATCAAGGCGCGATGGATTTGCGAGCAGGCTCACCAGCAGCTGAAAGAAGAACTGGGTCTCGATCACTTCGAAGGACGATCCTGGCCGGGCCTGCATCGTCATTCGCTCATGACGATGGTTGCCTACGCTTTCCTCCAGTATCGCCGGCTCAAAACAGCAAGACGGGAAAAAAAGAATCAACGGGCCGCCGCCTCAACCCACCTTGCCCGCCGTGCGCCAGGCCATTCTCGAACTCATCGACCGCCCACCACCGCACCGATGTCCGCACTGCCGAAAATGGATTTGCAACAAACAGCGGCGTGAGTAAATCTGCCAAAGTAGTGCTAGCACTACTTTGGCAGATTTTTAG
>Ga0306923_10004702_pt1 | contig 13123 bp, 11 predicted proteins | sample sta12Can44000108_FD_203841 | JGI IMG/M metagenome (GOLD analysis project Ga0306923, IMG submission 203841) | Lab enrichment of tropical soil microbial communities from Luquillo Experimental Forest, Puerto Rico - statanox.12C.anox.44.000.108 (v2)... | ecosystem: Environmental > Terrestrial >... | reverse complement strand
CGTGCTCTCCGGTGGCGCCCGTCATGAGGCGCAGGGCCTCTGGCCGCACGCCGATGACGAGCTCACCGCTGGGGGCGCCGGGGGCCTCGAGCACGAGATCGCCCGCGTCCACGCGGCCGTCCGCCGCCGAGGCGCTGAGCAGGTTCATCGGCGGGCTTCCGATGAACCCGGCCACGAACACGTTCGTCGGGCGCCGGTAGATCTCCTGCGGTGCGCCGAGCTGAAGCAGCTTCCCGCCGGACATCACGCCAATGCGCTCGCCGAGCGTCATGGCCTCGACCTGATCATGCGTGACGTAGACGGTGGTGGTGGAAAAACGCTGATGCAGCTGCTTGAGGTCGGCGCGGAGCTGGGTCCGCAGCTGTGCGTCGAGGTTCGAGAGTGGCTCGTCGAGGAGGTAGACGCGTGGCCTGCGGGCGAGCGCGCGCCCCATCGCCACGCGCTGCCGCTGACCGCCGGAGAGCTGGGCGGGCTTGCGGTCCAGCAGGTCGTCGAGGGTCAGGAGCGAGCTCACCTCCCTGACCCGTTCCGCGATCTTGTCGGCCGGCATCTTGTGCTGCCGGAGCCCGAAGGCCAGGTTCTCGAGGACGGTCTTGTGCGGATACAGCGCGTAGCTCTGGAACACCATCGCGATGTCGCGATCCCGGGGAGAAACACCGTTCACGACTTCTCCGCCGATCGCGATCGCACCGGAGGTCGGCTCCTCCAGCCCTGCGATCATCCGGAGGGCGGTCGTCTTCCCGCAGCCGGACGGCCCGACCAGCACCATGAACTCACCGTCGGCGATGGTGCAGGTGAGGTCGTCAACCGCCGTCGTCCCGTTCGGGAAGACCTTCGTGACCTCGTGGAACGAGACCTCGGCCACGATCAGGACCTCCTGTGTGAGCGGTTGCCACTCACGGCAGCACGACCGAGCGAGTCAGGTGCTTCGGGTGATCCGGGTCGAGTCCGTGAGCCTCAGCGAGCTCGACGGCCATCCGCTGGATGAGCACGAGTTCGGCCATCGGATCTGACCCCGCGCTGATGACGGTGGCGCCGGTGTCGGCCGCGTCGGCGAGCACGCCCGGATCGACCGGTCCGATGGCCCACACCAGGGTCGCGCGGCCGGCCACGCTGATAGGGCCGTGGCGGTATTCCATCGCCGGGTACGCCTCGGTCCAGGCGGAGGCCGCTTCCCGCAGCTTGAGCGCCGCCTCATTCGCGAGGCCTACGGTCCAGCCCTGCCCCAGGAACACGAACTGCCTGAACTCCGTGGGCTCTACCGGCAGCGGCTCGGCGAGCGCTGCCTCCCCGTCCACGATCGCGGCTTCGAGCCGGTCACCGATATGTGCGCGCAGCAGGGCGAGCGCCGTGGTCGCAAAGCGCGTCTGAACAACCGACTGCTCGTTCGCGAAATCAAGCACGATCGTGTCGTCGGCGGCCGATGCGACCGGTGAGCCGGGGACTGCCGTGACCGCGACCGTGGCGGTGCTTCCCCTGAGCATCTCGAGCGTGCGCAGGACCTCCGTGGTGGTACCCGAGCGCGAGATGGCGACCACCCGCCCGTAGCTCCGGTGCAGTGACAGCTCGGGGGCGGTCGCCGCGTCGGTCGTGCCCAGGTTCCGTTCCTCGCGGAGCGCGGCGTACGCCCGCGCGACATGATAGGAGGTCCCGCAGCCGATAGCGGCAACTGGTTCGCCGGGCACCGGAAGCGAGGCCGCGGCCGCTGCAGCCATGCCCGCGGCCTTACGCCACAGGGCAGGCTGGCTGGCGATCTCGCTCGTAATGGCACGCACCCAGGAGAATCTACCTTTCTGATCGCTCAGGCAGCAACATTAACGACCAGAAGCAGCCTTGCAGAGCGCACGAGTGTGTTCTAATATCCGCTCATCCGAGCGAGAACGAAAGCAAATGAAACGACGGCGAGTTCTCGGATCGTGTTCCTTGCTGGTCAACGCAGGACGGCGGGCGATCTGCGCGCCGTTAGGGATGGCCCATGAGCGGCCGGAGACCAAGGGCGGACCGCGATGATCCGCACGGCCGGGACGTCGCGCATGGCGGTCAGCCTGGCCTTCGCGACCGCGCTTTTTCTGCTGCTGGCGACGGCATGCAGCGCCGGCGGCGAACCTGCCGCCCCGCACCGGTCCCCTGCCGCCGTCCCCACCGTGATCAGTCCGCCGGTCCCGCAGGGCACGCTGCGGGTGACCGGGGTGCCGCGCGACGGCTCGGCCGTGCAGGCGACTGGGCTGTCCTGGCGGCCGTCGCGGCTGCCCCCCGGTGACAGGCTGCTCAGCTTCGAGGTCGGTTACATATGGGAGGCGTGCACGGCGCTGTCCGGGCGCGGGCATTGCACCGCGGGGGCGGGCAGCACGGCGACGCCGTTCGCGGCGCGCAAGTACGTCGTCGGGCACGCCGACACAGGGGACAACCTGAAGATCACCGAGACGGCCACCGAGGTCGTCGAGACCGACCCGGCCACGTTTGCCTTCAGCGTTCTCCATGCCTCGCGCAGCTACACCACCCCCGCCTCGGTCGGGCATTACCCGAGCGGCCAGCGGCCCTGGAGCGGGTTCCTGAACGGCCTGCCCGAGCAGCGCACCGCCTCCAGCCAGGAGTTCTTCCAGGTGAGCCCGCCGCATTACAGCTCCGCGAACGGGCCGGTGTCACAGCGCTACCGGATGGACGGCGGGCCGTGGCAGCCGATGCCGGGCAGCAGGGTCTTCGAGACCGGAAAGCTCAGCGCGGGCAGGCACAGCGCCGAAGTGCTGACCGCAGACCGGAAGGGGCACACGGTGCTGTCCTTCCGCTGGCAGGTGATCCCGCTCCCAGCCCCGCTGGCCTGCACCAGGCCGTCCGGCGGATCCTGCTGGTACCCGCCGCACCTGGACAGCACCGGCCATCCCATGCGGTGGGACTGGCAGATCGGCCGGGTGACCCCGCTGCAGCGGACTGGCAAGGGTGCCGTTGACATCTACGACATCGACGGCTTCATGAGCAGCCGGGCCGAGGTCCAGCGCATGCACACGACCTGGCCGGCGGTTACGCTGCCGCACCCGAAGGCCGTCTGCTACCTGGACCTGGCGTGGGAGGACTACCGGCCAGACGGCAGCGTGGCGCCGTCCGGGCGTTACTTCCCCGCCGGCACGCTCGGGAAGATCTACTACGGCTACCCAGACGAGCGCTGGGTCGACTTCCGCCAGCTGAATGCCCTCAAGCCGATGCTCAACGAGCGGATCGCCATGTGCGCGCGGAAGGGGTTCGACGCGGTCGAGCTCGACGACATCGACAGCTTCGACCCGGCATCCACCACCGGGTTCTACCTCACCCCGGGGGATGCGCAGAACTACCTTGCCTACGCGTTCAATCAGGTGCACCGGGACGGGATGACCGTGCTGTGGAAGAACACCCCCGGTCTTGCCTGGTGGGGGGTGCGCTACACGGACGGGGCCGTGGTGGAGGAGTGCTACACCTACCACGAATGCTTCGCCGGCTGGCAGAGCGGCACCCATCAAGACGGGATTACCTGCTCCGCGCTGACCGGACCGACCGCGTGCGGCTGGGATGTGTTCACCACCGACCGCACCGGGCACCAGCCGACCGGCAAGTGGGTCGGCGAGGCCGAATACGGCTCCGACCACTACGTGTGCAACCCAGGCCAGAGCTGCCCAGCCAAGCGCATGTTCGCCACCTTCTGCGCCCGTGTGTACGCACCGCCCGACGGCTTCGCCGCGGTCAAGTTCGACGTCAACCTCGACGGCAAGGTTTTCGAGCCGTGCCCGGCGGGCGACTAGTAGCCCGGCGGTGGGCGGCTCCTGGCCGCCTGCGCGGCGCTCAACCAGATCCAGATCGCGGTCCAGCGGCTCACCGTGCTGGCGACGATGACTGGCAGGACGGAATCGAGGTCCCCACGGCCGCGTCAGGCTGGGATGGCGCCGAGTTGCTGCATCATGGCGACCCCGTCGAACTGCGTCCAGATGTCGGTCACGCGACCGTCCCTGAGCCGGTAGAAGTTCATGCCCTCAACCCTGATCATCTGGCCGGAGCCCGGAATCCCCATGAATTCCTGCTGCAGAGAACCGGCCACGACCCACCGGGTGGCGACGGTGTCGCCACTGGCGATGACGTCCTGCAGATGCTCCTCCAGGTCGGGGAAGATCGCCTTGAAGCCCGCGACCTTCTGCTTGAAACCGGCCAGCGTCGGCTCATGGCCGGGCGCTGGATTGTGGTCGACCAGGCCCGGGTCGCAAAGCTCGTCGATTGTCGCCTGGTCGGCCGCGCGAAACGCATGCTCGAAGCGCGTGATGATCTCGATGTTGGCGGGCAAGGCCAGCCTCCTTCCCCGTCGGTGTCGATGGTGTTACCTGCGCGAAGTCGCGCGGCGCGGCTGCCTCCCCACCTATAGCAACTGATTGATTGCAACCATATAGCAACCAATAAGTTGCGTCAACTCGGGCCGGCGCGCCACTCTGCCGCGGCAAGCCCCTCACCGGCCGCTAACCGGATGCATGACCGCTGCTGACCGCCCCTGGCCTGGCCGGGATTTCGGCGTTATTATCTGCTGCGGTTGATGGACCAGCCAGGACCGTTGTTTGCGTGCCCGGCTCGCGTTCCAACCGCGCGAGTTTTTCCGGGCGGCCTGACCCGGTCCTGGCCGGTGCCCGCCTGGCTGGCACGCTGACGACACCCGCGCCCCCAGGCGGACCCGGCCCGCGCCGCGGCGGATCCATTGGGCGCGGGCCGGTCAGCCGCCCAGCCCCGGCCGCCGCACTCCCCGCTCCCGGCCGGGGCTGGACCACCGCCTGCTGGACGTAGCCAGCCCGGCGTGACGGTCACCCAGCCGACCAGCCGCCCGCCTGACTGGTGCACAACTGGTTAACCTGGGCATACGTGCTGGTGAACGACGCATCGGCGCAATCACCCGGTGGGGGTGAAGCCGGCGCCGGCGCCCGCCGGGCAGGCTGGCTGAACGTGAGGGCCCCGCTGTGAGTGACCCGGCTGCCACCGGGCGGGCCCCCGCGGCCGGGGCCGCCAGGGCGATGATCCTGCCGCTGGCGCTGGCCCAGTTCATTGCCAGCTATGCGGCTACGAACATGAACGTGGCCATCAGCGCCATCGCCAGTGACCTGGGCACCACGGTGGCCGGCGTGCAGACCGCGATCACCTTGTTCACGCTGACGATGGCGGCGCTGATGATCCCGGGCAGCAAGCTGACCGACATCTGGGGCCGCAAACGGTGCTTCGTGCTGGGCTTGATTGTCTACGGGGCCGGGGGGCTGCTGGCGCTGCTCGCGCAGGGGCTGCCGCTGCTGATCGTCGGGTACTCGCTGCTGGAGGGCATTGGCTCGGCGCTAATGATCCCGCCGATCTACATCCTGGTCACGGTGGCCTTCCCCGACATCAAGTCGCGGGCCCGGTACTTCGGGGTGGTGAGCGGGGCAGGCGGGCTGGGTGCGGCCGCGGGGCCGCTGATCGGTGGCGTAGTGACCAGTGCAATCAGCTGGCGGGCTTCGTTCGGGTTGCAGGTGCTGGTGGTGGCCTGGATCATCTGGCTCGCCCGCCAGATCAGTGACCCGGCCCGGACCGGGCCGAAGCCGCGGTTCGATCTGACCGGGGCGGTGCTGTCGGCGCTGGGCCTGTTCTTCGTCGTGCTTGGGCTGCTGCAGTCGCGGACCTACGGGTTCGGCAAGTCGCGGGCAGACTTCACCATTGGCGGCACGGTGGTGATACCTAAAGGCTCGATTTCCCCGGTGTGGCTGTTCGTGGCGATCGGCGCACTGTTCTTGCTGTGGTTCTTCCTGCACGTGCGCTCGGCAGAGCACAAGGGCAAGCCGGTGCTGCTGCCGCTGCGCCTGTTCCGCAACAAGATCTCCAACCTGGGGCTGGGCACCCAGGTCATCCAGTGGCTGATCCTGCAGGGGTCATTCTTCGTGGTCTCGGTCTACCTGCAGGAGGTCTGGAAATACAACGCCATCCAGACTGGCCTGGTTCTCACGCCGGGCACCATCGGGATCCTGGCCGCCTCGGCCGGAGCCGACCGGTTCGCCCGGCGGCACCCGCAGCGGTGGCTGATCATCACTGGCTTCCTCACCACCGCGGTCGGCATGGGCCTGCTGCTCGCCCTGGTCCGCCAGCATTCGGCCATCTGGACCTGGATACCAGGGCTCTTCCTGTTCGGCGCCGGGGTGGGGGTCATGCTGACCTCCTCGGTCAACGTGGTCCAGTCCAGCTGGCCCGACACCGACCAGGGGGACATCTCGGGCCTGTCCCGCAGCGTCTCCAACCTGGGGTCGTCGTTTGGCACCGCACTGGTTGGCTCGGTCCTGGTGGCTGCCAAGCTGCCAGCCGGAAAACCGTTCGCCGTTGCCCTGGTGATGATGCTGGTGCTCACCCTGATCGGCCTGGTCCTCGGCATCCTCATCCCCCGCCAGCCCGCCGACGCCAGCGAGCGGGCCGGCAGCCGGGCAGGGGAGTAGCCGCATCATGGTCACGACGGGCTGGCCGGGGCAGCCGGTCATCTACGAGATCAACACTGCGGTCTGGCTCGACAGCCTGTCCCGGGCCGCCGGGCAGCCGGTCACCCTGGCTGACGTGGACGCCGCCGACTGGGACGCGGCCGTCCCGGACGGTGCCGGCGCCGTCTGGCTGATGGGCGTCTGGGAACGCAGCCCGGCCGGGCTGGCCATCGCCAACGGAAACGCGGGCCTGGTGGCGTCGTTCCGTGACGCGCTGCCGGATCTGCGGCCCGCCGACGTGATCGGCTCGCCGTACTGCGTCCGCCGGTATGCCGCCGACGAGCGCTTCGGCGGGCCGGCCGGCCTGGCCCGGGCACGCGCCGCGCTGGCCGCCCGCGGCGCCCGGCTGCTGCTGGATTACGTGCCCAACCATGTCGCCCCGGATCACCCCTGGGTGGCCAGCCATCCGGAGTTCTTCGTGCGCGGCGACGAGCACGTCCTCGCCGCTGACCCGGAAGCCTGGATGATGGCGGGCGGGCAGGTGCTCGCCCATGGGCGGGACCCATACTTCCCGCCCTGGCCCGACGTGGTGCAGCTCAACGCCTTCTCGCCGGAGCTGCGCGCCGCGACCGCCGAGACCCTGTCTGGCATCGCGGACCAGTGTGACGGGATCCGCTGCGACATGGCCATGCTGATGACCAATCCGGTCTTCGCCCGGACCTGGGGTGGCCGGGCCGGGCCCGAGCCGGGCGGGGAGTTCTGGCCGGCCGTGCTCAGCATGCTGCGCAGTGCTCACCCGGAGACGGTGCTGATTGCCGAAACCTACTGGGACCTGGAGTGGGAGCTCCAGCAGCAGGGCTTCGGTTTCTGCTACGACAAGCGGCTGTACGACCGGCTGCTGGGCGAGGACGCCTCCGCGGTCCGTGGCCACCTGCACGCGGACCTGAGCTACCAGTCCCGGCTGCTGCGCTTCCTGGAGAACCACGACGAGCCCCGGGTCGCCAGCCGCGTGGCCGCCGGGCCGGAGCGGGCCGCGGCGGTGGCTATCGCCACCTTGCCCGGCGCCACCATGTGGCACGAGGGGCAGTTCGAGGGCCGGCGGGTGCGGCCTCCGGTCTTCCTGTCCCGCCGCCCGGACGAGCCCCCCGACGAGGACCTGGCCGGCTGGTACCGGCGGCTGCTGGCCTCGGTGGCCGGCCACCGGGTCCGGTCCGGCCGCTGGCGGCTGCTGGAAGCCACCGGGTGGCCGGACAACCAGTCCTGCCAGCAGCTGCTCGCCTGGTCCTGGGACGGCGACGGCGGCGACCGGCACCTGGTGGTGATCAACCAGTCTGGGCAGGCGGCCCAGGGGCGGATCCCGCCGGGCTGGCCGGATCTGCCTGGCCGCAGCTGGCGTCTCACCGACCTGCTAGCCGGGACGGTGTTCGACCGGGACGGCGGCGAGTTGGCCAGCCCCGGCCTGTTCGTCTCGCTGCAGCCCTGGCAGTGCCACCTGCTCGCGCTGCACTGACGCGGGGGCCAGGAGCGGGCTGCCGGGGTCATGGCCGGTGCTGCCACACCCGCGCATAGTCGGCCCCCGGCCGGCCGATTGACAGCCAGCTGACTCGACACCTAGCCTGGCTAGGTATGAACTCCGAGAAGCTCAAGGGCAACCTTGACCTGCTTCTGCTGTCGGTCCTGGCCACCGGCCCCGGTCACGGCTACTCGGTCATCAGCCGGCTCCGGGAGCGCAGTGAGGGCGCCTTCGACCTGCCGGAGGGCACGGTCTACCCCGCCCTGCACCGGCTGGAAGCGGCCGGGCTGCTGGCCAGCACCTGGGACAAGGAGTCCGGGCGCCAGCGGCGCATCTACCGGGTCACCGCGGCAGGGCAGGAGTCTCTGGCCGAGCAGGCCCGGCAGTGGCGGTCGTTCACTGGCTCCATCGCGCTGGTCATCGGTGGCACCGCATGACGGCCAGCCGGTCACCGGAGGCGGCCGCGGCCCAGGCCGGCCAGCCTAGCGAGCCGGTCCAGGACTACCTGGACAAACTGCTGCTCACCCTCACCGGATCCCCCCGGTCCATCCGGCACACCCTGGCCGAGGTCGAGGCGCACCTGCAGGACGCGGTGGCCGAAGGGCTCGCGGCCGGGCTGTCCGCGGCCGACGCGGAGGCCGAGGCGGTGCGGCGGATCGGCCCACCGCGTGCGGTCACCGGCCACACCGCCCAGTTCGCCCAGCCCACCGCGGCCCTGCTGCGCCGGGCGGTGCTGGCCGGCACGCTGATCGGCGGGGTCGGGCTGGTGGCACTGGGGGTGGCGGGCGCGATTTCCTGGGCGCTGGCCAGCCTGGCGGGCGGCAGTTTCGTGACCGCCCCGTTCCCGCCCGGCAGTTACACCGCGGCCGACTGCGCCCGCTGGCTGGCCGGCGACCGGGGCACCCGCAGCTGCGTCACTGCCATGACCGCCGACCACATCGGCGACATCGTGCTGTACGGATGCGCCGCCGGCGTGCTCGGGCTGCTGGCACTGACGGCGTTCGGCGTGCTCCAGTCGCGCTGGCGGGACCACGGCACCCTGACCGCGCTGCCGTCCGGCAGCGCGGAAGTGGCCGGCCTGATCCTGGCCGGCCTGGTCATGGCCGCCACCCTCGGCATGGCGCTGAACAGCGTCACGGTTACCCATGGCCTCGGCGCCGGGCAGCCGTTCAGCCTGGCGGCGGCCGCCGCGGCCGCGGCCGCCTTCTTCGCTGTCCGCCTACGGCGGACGGCGAAGCCCCGGCCCTGATCCACGCCCGGCCGGACCGGCCAGCGGGATACCCGGCCCAGACGGGCACTTCTGCCGGGCCGGGAGTTACCGGGGAAACTCGGCGCGGACGCCGACCAGCCGGACCGGCCGGCGGCTGGTGAACTGCCCGAGCACCGCCAGTGCAGCCTGCTCGATCGTGGCCGCATCACCGGTGACTGCGGGCAGCTTACGGCCGTGGATCCGGGTGAAGAAGGGCACGTAGCGGACCTTCACCTCGACCCGGGCGGCGGGCCGCTGCTGGCTGGCAATCTCCGCCGCCACCTGCCGGGCCAGCCGGGCCACCTCCTGCCGCACCTGCTCCCAGTCGGTCAGGTCCTGCTGGAACGTGACCTCCCGGCCGTGTGAGCGCGGCACATACGGCGCGGGATCCACGTGCGCCGTCCCCAGCCCGCGGGCGGTCTGCACCAGCCACGGCCCGGTGACCGGGCCCAGCTGCGCGGCCAGGACCCGCGGGTCGGTGGCCGCCAGCTCGGCCACGGTGCCGATGCCCAGCCCGGCCAGCCGCTGGGCGGTCTTCGCCCCGATCCCCCACAGCGCGTCTGCTGGCCGGTCACCCATCACCGCCAGCCAGTTGTCGTGGGTCAGCCGGAAGACCCCGGCCGGCTTGCCGAACCCGGCCGCCAGCTTGGCCTGGAGCTTGTTCTCCCCGATCCCGATCGTGCAGGCGAGCCCCGTCGCGGCCAGCACCCGCTGCTGGATGCGGCGGGCACAGCCCTCCGGGTCGCCGGTGTCGACTGCCAGGAACGCCTCGTCCCAGCCGGCCACCTCCAGCGCCGCGCCGGTGGCGGCCAGCGTGGCCATCACCCCGGCCGAGGCGGCCTCGTAGGCCGCCCGGTCCACCGGCAGGAATACCGCCTCCGGGCAGCGCCGGTAGGCGGTCCGCAGCGGCAGCCCGGACTGCACCCCGAAGGCGCGCGCCTCGTAGGAGGCCGTGCTGACCACGCCGCGTTTGGCTGGATCCCCGTCGCCGCCGACAACCACCGGGCGGCCGCGCAGCTCGGGACGGCGCAGCACCTCGACCGCCGCTATGAACTGGTCGAGGTCGACGTGCAGCACCCAGTGGGCCACGCTCCAGTCTCACCCGGCCGGGCTGGCAGCCGGCAACCGCCCCGGCCGGGCTGGCCGGCCACGGTCCGCGGTGGCGCCGCCCGGCGGCGGCGTACGCTGGGAATGCCGCAGCGGACGGTCACGGCTGCGGGACGGCCCATGGCAGGAGGCGAGCATGGCGCTGACCGGGCTCACTGGCCTGCCCGCCGTTTTCGCCACCGTGGCCCAGCTGGCCTGGCATGCCCTGGCCACCCCCACGCCCGGGCTGGCGGTGGCCGTAGCCCTGCTGGCCGCCACCGTGGCCGTGGGCGTGCTGGCCGCGGCGCTCGCACCCGCCGCCCACGCCGCCCGCACCGCCGCCACCGGGCCGCTGGTCAGCCGGGCCGCCGCGCTCCGGGAAAAATCCTGGTGCGCCGCCTTCCTGCGGCAGCGCGACCCGGACGCACCCGGCCGGGCCCGGCCCCGGGCGCCGTCGGCTGCCCCGGCGGCCGCCTGACCACCACCGGCCGCGAGGGCGTACCCGGCTCCGGGCGCCCGCCGCCGCAGGCACGGCACTGAACCCGCACTCCGCGGGGCGTGCGCGCGGCTGACCCGCCCCCTGGCCGGCCCAGCCGGTGACATGGTCACGGCCGTCTCCAGCCGTCAACCGCCATATCTGGCCCGCTGGAGGGTGCTCACCATGCTCAGCCTGCTCAGCATTCCCGTCATCATCGCCTACCACTTCGTCTCCGCCGTGTCGGCCGGCCTGACCCCGATGCTCGGCGGTGCCGCGGCCGCGGCCGCGATCGTTGCCTGCACAGCCATCACCCGGCTGCTGGTGCTGCCGCTCAGCGTGTCCGCGCTGCGCGGGCAGGCCGCCCAGGCCCGGCTCGCGCCCCGGGTCACCGAACTGCGCCGGCGGCACGCCGGTGACCCGGGCCGGCTGCAGGCCGAAGTCACCGCCCTGTACCGGCGGGAGGGCACCAGCATGCTGGCCGGTTACCTGCCGGTACTGCTGCAGGTGCCCTTCTTCACCGTGCTGTACCTGCTGTTCCGCTCGCCCCGGATCGGCGGCACCGCTAACACGCTGCTCCGCCACCAGCTGCTGGGCGCGCCGCTGGCCAGTCACTGGCTCACCGCGCCGGGACCGGTGAGCAGCCAGGGAGCGGTCTTCCTCGGCGTGTTCTGCGCGCTCGCGGTGATCGGCTGGCTGCACACGCGGCTGGCGCGGCGGCCGCTGGCACCGGCCACCCCGGACGCACCGGCGGCACCGGCCGCAGCCCAGCCAGGTGGGGCGGCCCGGCTGCTGGCCCTGCTGGCACCCGCGATCACCGTGGCCATGGCCGCGCTCGTGCCGCTCGCCGCCGGGCTCTACCTGGTCACCAGCACCGGGTGGACGCTGGCCGAGCGGGCCCTGCTGCGGCGCCGGCTCGCCCCGCCTGCCCCGGTCAGCCCGCCGGGAGGACCGGGCAAACCACGTCGACCGAGGTGACGGGGACGGGTCCCAGCTGGCCGGGACGCACCCAGCCAGGCATCCTGGTGGCATGGACAACGGCCTCATCAGCCACCCGGACAAGGTGCTGTTCGCCGAGCGGGGCGAGACCAAGGGCGATCTCGCCCGTTACTACCAGGCGGTCGCGGGCCCACTGCTGCGGGCGATGGGCGGCCGCCCGGTGCTGCTGGAGCGGTACCCGGACGGTGCGGGCGGCAAGTCGTTCTTCCAGAAACGGGTGCCCGGCAATGCCCCGGGCTGGCTGCAGACCACCACCGTGGCCACGGTGAACGGCACCACGTCGCAGGCGCTGGTCGCGGCCGACATCGACCACGTGCTGTGGGCGGTGAACCTCGGCTGCCTGGGGTTCCACGTCTGGCCGTACCTGGCCGCCGACCCCGATCACACCGACGAGCTGCGGATCGACCTGGACCCGACCCCCGGCGTGGACTTCCGCCAGATCCGGCAGGCCGGCCATGAACTGCGGCAGCTGTACACCGAGCTGGGCATCACCGCCTACCCGAAGACGACCGGCAACCGCGGCCTGCACGTCTACGTGCGGCTGGCGCCGCGGTGGGACTCCTACCAGGTCCGGTCGGCGGCCGTCGCCACCGCGCGGGAACTGGAGCGGCGCCGGCCTGACCTGATCACTGCCGCCTGGTGGAAGGAGGAGCGGGGGGCGCGGGTCTTCGTGGACTACAACCAGAACGCGCCGCACAAGACCGTGTTCGGCGCCTGGTCGGTCCGGGCCCGGCCAGGCGCGCAGGTATCCACCCCGATCACCTGGGAGGAACTCGACCACATCCACCCGGACCAGTTCACGATCGCCTCGATGGCGGACCGGCTGGCCGCGGTGGATGACCCCTGGCTTGGCATGAACGGCCAGCCCCAGTCGCTGGCGCCGCTGCTCGAGATGAATGCGCGGGACCGTGCGTCCGGGCTGCTGGACGCACCGTGGCCGCCGGTTTATCCCAAGCAGCCGGATGAGCCACCGCGGGTCGCTCCCAGCCGCGCCAAGAAGACCTGACCGCGGCGGCCGGGGACGAGCCCGCGCAGCGGTCCGCGCCGCCGGGTTTCGCGCGGCTGCCCGGGCCCCGGTGTGCTCGCGGATTTTACCCAACGCTGCTCGGCGCGAACGCCGGTGGCGGCCGGCCTCAGGCGGCGGCCGTCAGCTCGCTGGCGCAGTACTTGCACTTGGTGGCGGAGACCGGGATGTCGGCGGACTGGCAGCGTGGGCAGGTTTTGGTGGGCGGCGGGTCGCCGAAGACCGACCTGCCGCGCCGGGCCATGTAGGCGCGGTAGGGCACCACGATCAGGAAGTAGATCACGGCTATGAAGATGATGAAATAGACCAGCGCGCCGATGAACGCACCCAGGTTGATCCGCTGCCC
>Ga0306923_10004700_pt1 | contig 13124 bp, 13 predicted proteins | sample sta12Can44000108_FD_203841 | JGI IMG/M metagenome (GOLD analysis project Ga0306923, IMG submission 203841) | Lab enrichment of tropical soil microbial communities from Luquillo Experimental Forest, Puerto Rico - statanox.12C.anox.44.000.108 (v2)... | ecosystem: Environmental > Terrestrial >... | reverse complement strand
GCATAGCTGAGGTATGCGTCGTAGCGGAATCCCTCCTCATCCCGCGTCACGACATCCTTATGTTGGCCCAGGTAAAGGCCGACAGGGAAATTCTCCTCGAGATGGGCCTTGAATACCGGATGCTGTCCGGGCTGATCATTCGTGACCCTGGGCTGGATGTACTCGAAAAGATCGAAGACGCGGATCAGCCCGTCTTCACTGGCGACACCACCCTTGAGCCCGGCGAGCAGGTGCTGGGTGAAAAGGCTATTGGCGGCGGCCGGCAGCACGTAGGAAAATTCGGTGTCGCGCGAGGACGACAGGATCGCTCTGCCCCGGCCCGCGGCGAGTCGCTCGTAATAGCCATCGGGAAGGCCTGCCTTGATGAGTGAGCCGGATACGGCTTTGGGCTGACCTATGCCTCCCGCGTGGCAGCAGTCGAAGATGACCAGCACCTTTCGGGCCGGGATCGCCTTCAGGGCCGTGGTGAGCTCATCGCCGGAGATCGCGGTCCGGGCCAGATCTTCGTCCGAGGCAAGCACGGCATCAACGGGCAGGATGTACTCCCCGGCGAAGGCTCCAGACACCACGCGCCCGCCGTGACTTGAGATGTAGACGAGGACGAAAGACGTGGGACGAGCGCGAGCCGCCAACCCGGACAACGCGTCGATGATGGCCTGGCGAGTGGCCTCGCCGTCGAGAAGCAGCGTGACGTGACCGGGAGGGTAGCCGCCGTACCGCGGGTTCACCAGGAGGTCCCGGACATCCCGGGCGTCGTGGCGGACGGCGGACGGAAGCCTCGTGACGTGCAGATAGTCAGCAATACCGATAATCAGCGCATAAGCATCGTCCATCACCACACCCGAACCCTTCACGGTTCTACCGCGCGCCCCTTACCCACCACGGTGATCCCGCCGTCGGACACCGCGAACCCCCGTTCCCGGTCGCGCACCTTGTCCACGCCCACCGCGGCCCCCGCCGCCACCACCACGTTCTTGTCCAGGATCGCGTTCCGCACCAGCGCCCGCCGCCCGATCCGCGCGTTGTGCAATACCACCGAACGGTCCACGGTAGCCCGGTCATCCACCCGGACCCCGGGCGACAGCACCGACTCCCGGACCAGCCCGCCGGACACGATCACCCCGTTGCTGACCACGCTGTTGACCGCCCGCCCCGTCCGGTCGCCCTCCTCGAGGACGAACTTGGCCGGCGGCTGCGGCGGCACGTGGGTCATGATCGGCCACTGCTCGTTGTACAGGCTGAACACCGGGTGCGCCGCGCACAGGTCCATGTGCGCCTCGAAGTAGGAGTCGAGCGTGCCCACCTCGCGCCAGTAGCCGTGGTCCTGCCCGCCGGCCCCGGGCACCGCGTTCTGCAGGAAGTCGTAGACGTGCGCCGCGCCCTCGCGGACCAGCATCGGCATGATGTCACCGCCGATGCTGTGCCGGCTGTCCTCGTCGGCCGCGTCCGCGCGCAGCGCATCCTCCAGCACCTCGCGGTCGAACACGTAGTTGCCCATGGACGCGAACGCCTCGTCCGGTCGGCCCGGCACGGCGGGCGGCGAGGCGGGCTTCTCCAGGAACGCCTCGACCACGTGCCCGTCCAAGGCAGGCCGGACCACGCCGAAGGACGTGGCCGACGCCCGCGGCACCCCGAGCGCCGCCACCGTGACCCCCGCGCCCCAGGCCAGGTGCGCCTCGATCATCTGCGCCGGGTCCATCCGGTACACGTGGTCGGCCCCGAACACGACCACCAGGTCGGGCCGCTCGCTGCGGATGAGGTCCAGCGACTGGTAGATCGCGTCGGCCGAGCCGGCCTGCCAGTGCGGGCCGAGCCGCTGCTGGGCCGGCACCGGCGCCACGTAGTTGCCGAGCAGGCTGTTCAGCTGCCAGGTGGTGCTGATGTGCCGGTCGAGGCTGTGGCTCTTGTACTGGGTGAGCACGCAGATCTTCCTGATGCCCGCGTTGACCAGGTTCGACAGCGCAAAGTCGATCAGCCGGTAGAGGCCGCCGAACGGGACGGCCGATTTCGCCCGGTCGTCGGTCAGGGGCGCCAGCCGATTGCCCGCCGCGCCCGCGAGAACGATGCCCAGGACCCGCCGGCTGGCCATCTGCCCCACCTCAGCCGAGCCGGTCGATCAGCTCCTGGTGCAACTCCCACAGCCGCGCGGGCAGGCGCTCGCCGAAGCCGCGGAAGAACTCCGGGATCTGGTCCGCCTCCAGCTTCCAGGCCTGCCGGTCCACGGTGAGCAGCAGGTCCAGGTCGGCCGGGCCGATCTCGAGCCCGTCCAGGTCCAGCGCGCCCGGTGCGGGCAGCAGCCCGATCGGGGTCGAGACCGCCCCGGCCTGGCCGGACAGCCGCTGGATGATCCACTTCAGCACCCGGATGTTCTCCCCGAAGCCGGGCCAGGCGAACCGGCCCGCGGCGTCCTTGCGGAACCAGTTGACGGAGAACAGCCGCGGCAGCGCGGCCGGGTCCGGGGCCGTGCGCCCGACAGAAAGCCAGTGCGCGAAGTAGTCGCCCATGTTGTACCCGCAGAACGGCAGCATCGCGAACGGGTCGTGCCGCAGCTCGCCGACCGTGCCCTCGGCCGCGGCGGTCTTCTCCGAGGCAACGTTGGCCCCCAGGAACACCCCGTGGTCCCAGCCGAACGACTCGATCACCAGCGGCACCGTGGACGCCCGCCGGCCGCCGAACAAGATCGCCGAGATCGGCACCCCGGCCGGGTCGTCCCACTCCGGCGCGATGACCGGGCACTGGGCCGCCGGGGTGGTGAACCGGGAATTCGGGTGCGCGGCGGGTTCAGGGGAACCGGGCGTCCAGTCCCGGCCCCGCCAGTCGGTCAGGTGCGCCGGCGGCTCGGCGGTCAGGCCCTCCCACCACACGTCCCCGTCGTCGGTCAGCGCCACGTTGGTGAAGATGGAATTGGCCGTGAAGGTCGCGACCGCGTTGGCGTTGGTCGCCGCGCCGGTACCCGGCGCCACCCCGAAGAACCCGGCCTCGGGGTTGATCGCGTACAGCCGGCCGTCCGGGCCGAACCGCATCCACGCGATGTCGTCCCCGACGGTCTCGACCGTCCAGCCCGGGATCGTGGGCGCCAGCATGGCCAGGTTCGTCTTGCCGCACGCCGACGGGAACGCCGCCGCCAGATACCGCGCCTGACCAGAGGGCGGGGTGATCTTGACGATGAGCATGTGCTCGGCCAGCCAGCCCCCGTCCCGCGCCATGACCGAGGCGATCCGCAGCGCGTAGCACTTCTTGCCGAGCAGCGCGTTCCCGCCGTACCCCGACCCGAACGACCAGATCTCCCTGGTCTCGGGGAAGTGCGAGATGTACTTGACCGGGTGGCACGGCCACGGCACGTCCGCCTGGCCAGGCGCCAGCGGCGCGCCCACCGAGTGGACCGCGCGGACGAACGACCCGCTGTCCTCGATCGCGCGCCGGGCCGCGTCGCCCATCCGGGTCATGATCCGCATCGAGACCACCACGTACGGCGAGTCGGTGATCTCCACCCCGAGCCGGGAGATCGCCCCGCCCAGCGGGCCCATGCAGAACGGCACCACGTACATCACCCGGCCGGCCATGCACCCGTCGAAGATCTCCCCGAACGTCTCGCGCATCTCATCCGGCGCGATCCAGTTGTTGGTCGGCCCCGCGTCCTGCTCCCGCTCCGAGCAGATGAACGTACGGTCCTCCACCCGCGCCACGTCGCCGGGATCCGAGGCACACCAGAAGCTGTTCGGCCGCAGCTCCGGGTTCAGCCCGGTGAAGGTCCCGTTCTCGACGAGCAGGCTGGTCAGCCGGTCCCATTCGGCCTGCGAGCCGTCGCACCAGACCACCGCGTCGGGCTTGGCCAGCCCGGCGATCTCGCCGACCCACTCGGCCAGCGCGGCCAGGCTGGTCGCGGCCTCCCCCTCGGTCCGCGCGTGTTTATCGGTCGGCCCAGCGGTGGCCATGGTAATCACTCCCGGCTGAACTAACGTGCGGCGGCATGCAAACGTGCGTATAAGTTAACGCATGCCGCCGGCAGGCGGGTCCCGGGCCGGGCCCCTGGCCGTTCGGCTGGGCAGGTGCCCGCCCGTTCGGTATACGGTATTTAATTTCCCGAACGGACGCGTGTCATGCCCCGCCGGCCGGCTGACCGCCACCGTAATCACCGTGTGCCATTCCCGGTCGACATTCGGATGGCTCGGCTCTACCCTTTACAGCAAAGGTCGCGCGCATGATCGCGTTGGGGGGAGTCATGGCTGGTCAGGCCGATGATGCCGGAAATGTCGACATAAATGTCGACATCCATTGTCACATGTTCAACGCCACCGACATACCGATCAACGGTTTCGTCCGGCACGTGGCTCTCCACGACGGGTTGATGAGCGCACCGCTGGCCGCCCTCGCCGCCAAGCTGGTCAGCGGCGCTCCCGGCTACGCCGGCGACAAGGCGCGGCTCGGCGGCGTCGTCGGGGGCGAGGAGCGCGCCGCGGCCGCCTCCGCGGACATCGAGGCCACCTTCGGGGCCGAGGTCGCGGCGGCGGTGGACGACCTCAGCGACGACGAGCGCGAGCTCATCGCCACCCAGCTGCCGGGCGCCGCCGGCCCGGCCGGAGCCGAGGGTCCCGAGGCCTTCTCGCCGGCTGCGCTGGTGAGGTTCGTCCGCTGGGCCAAGCTGTTCTGCCAGTCGCGGCTCGACCTCGCCACGCTGTACTACCAGTTCTTCTCCGGTGCCGTCGACCTGGCCGTCCCGATGCTCGTCGATCTGTCATCGGGCCTGGCCGACAACGCCCAGACCACGCTCGCGCAGCAGATCGAGCTGTTCGAGCTGCTCAGCCGGGCGTCGATGATGGGCCTGATCCCGGACGCCGGACAGCTGCGCATCCACCCCTTCGCGGGGTTCGACCCCAAGCGCGCCCTCGACGACGGGTCCACCGTGGCGACGGTGCAGGACGCCGTCATGAACAAGGGCTTCATCGGCGTCAAGGTCTATCCGGAAATGGGCTGGAGTCCCTTCCGTAACACGGCGGCCAACGCGGGCACCCCCGAGCGCGCGCAGGCCCTCGACCAGATCCTGGATGACTTCTTCGGCTGGTGCGCGGGCAACGAGGTGCCGGTCACGGCGCACTGCAATCACTCGAACTACCCCGATCCGAACTCCGATGCCGCGAACTTCGGCTCACCAGACGAGTGGCTGCACGTCCTCAAGGCCCATCCGGCCCTGCGGCTGAACCTCGGGCACTTCGGCGGCGCCCACGACACCCCGCAGGCCTACACCTGGACCTGGACCATCGCCAACGCGCTGCAGCGCTACGACGGCCTCGGCCTGGCGGCGCCCTCCTGGCTGGGGGAGGAGGCCGGCTGATGGCTGAGCACTACCTCGACCAGATACCGCTGGACTTCAGCAACCCCGCGGTCCGCGATCTCCACGCGGTGCTGTCCGACAACTACTTCCGCAGTAACGAAGTCATCGCGCTGGTGCGCCAGATCAACGTCAGGCCAGCCCTGATCAACTGGGACCAGCCGATGTCCCTGGTCTGGGACGACGTGCTCAGCACCCTGCAGAGGCAAGCCAAGCTGCGGGACCTGCTGCAGTACATCATCGACGGGCCTGACGTGGCGTTGGCGACCCGGCTGCGCGAGCTGACGGCGTCGCAGCCGGTAACGGCGGCTCCGGCGCCGGCCGCGGGCAACGTCCCGATGCCCGGGACCGAGCCCGGTGACTACGAGAAGCTCACCGCCGGCGAGTCGACCCTGCTGGACGTCTCCTTCCTGCAGCGGGGCATGGAACTCGCGCCGGCCGTGGTCCGGCTGCTGGTGACGCTGGACGGCGAGCAGTTCTACGGGACGGCGTTCCTCATCGGCCCGGATCTGCTCCTGACCAATCATCACGTGCTGTTCGCCGATTCCGGCCGGCCGGCCACCGCCGTCGAGATCTGGTTCGGCTACGAGCGCACGTTCGGCGGCCGGGACAAGGCGTACATCAGCGTGCCGGGCCGGGTCGACACGATCGCCGGCGACCCGGTGCACGACTGGGCCGTGATCCGCGTCGACGGCCAGGTCCCCGCGGGCGTGCCGGTCATCGGCCTGTCCGATGGCTCGCCGGTGCGGGAGGACGACCGGGTGTACATCATCCAGCACCCGAACGGGGGCATGAAGAAGATCGGCATGATCCACAACGTCGTCCGCTACGTCGACGACGACGTGATCCGCTACTTGACCGACACCGAGGGCGGATCGTCCGGATCTCCGGTCTTCAACGAGCGATGGCAGGTCGTGGCGCTGCATCACTACTGGGTGACGGACACAGTCGACGGGAAGACCGAGATCAGAAACCAGGGCCGCAGGATCGAGCGGGTGGTCGCCGGCCTGGCCGCGGCGGGAATCGGATGACCCATGAGCCTGCTCGACGAGACCTCTTATTCGTTCAGCGATCCCGACGGCCGGGCACTGTTCGATGCGCTCGTCGACCTCTACCGGGCGGACCGGGCCGAGTCCCTCGCCCTGCGGGCCGGGGTGCCGGTGACGACGATCAACTTCCGCACGTCCGCCGTGGACGCGTGGCAGAACCTGCTGCCGGTCGCGGCCAGGAGCGGGAAGCTGCGCGACCTCGCGGCCGCCATCATGGCGGACGCCGAGAGCGTGGCGGTGCGCGCCCTGCTCCAGCGTCTCATCGACGACGCGCCCCGGCCGAGGCGTCGAAGCTCGTCGGGCTCGACGTCAAGAGCCAGCAGGCGCGCGACCAGCTGATCGGTGAGGGCAAGGCCGCCTCGGTGGCCAAGGCCGATGAGATCCTCGAGACCAGCAGGCGGGAACGGGGTCACGACGCCCCCGTCACCTCGGATCAGCAGGGCTCCGCCGTGGGCGACTACCTCGAGCACTCCGATGCCCCGGAGGACTACGACGCGGTCGCGGACCTATTCCAGTCGGAGGCGGACCAGCGGGCCTTCTAGGCGAGGCCGCACGCACGGCCCCGCCCCGGGCCTACGGCTTGCGCCCGACTCCGCAGTACGAGTAGATCTCCACCGGCTCCGCGTCCGGGTCGGGCCGCCAGTGCGGCACCGGCACCACGCCCGGCTCGACCAGTTCCAGCCCCTCGAAGAACCGCTTGAATTGCTCCGGGCTGCGCAGGTAGTAAGGCACCGCGCCGCTGGCGTTGTAACCCTCCTGCGCCTGGTTGAACGCCTCGTTGGTGCTGGCGCCGTCGTACAGCGCGAAATAGCTGCCGGACGGCAGCCCGGCCTGCAGCGCGCTGACGATCGGGTAGGCCTCGTCGTCGGTGAAATGGCCCATGATCCCCATCAGCATGAGCGCGACAGGCTGCTTGAAGTCGAGCAGGCTGGCGGCGGTGTCCAAGATCGCGGCCGGATTCCTGATATCCGCGTCCAGGTAGTCGCAGGCCCCCTCGGGGCTGCTGGTCAGCAGGGCGCGGGCGTGCGCCAGCACCAGGGGATCGTTGTCCACGTAGACGATCCGCGACTCCGGCGCGACGGACTGGGCCACCTCGTGGGTGTTGTTCGCGGTGGGCAGGCCGGTGCCGACGTCGAGGAACTGCCGCATCCCGGCCTCTCCGGCCAGGTACCTGACCGCGCGGGTGAGGAAGGCCCGCGAGGTGCGCGCGACCACGGCGATGCCGGGGAAAATCTCCCGGTACTGGTCACCGGCCTCGCGGTCGACGGCGTAGTTGTCCTTGCCGCCCAGCCAGTAATTCCAGATCCGGGCCGAGTGCGGAACCGTCGTATCGATCCCTGTTCCGGCAGGGTCCGATCCGCCTGGTGATGAAGAAACGTCAGTCACGGAGAATCCCTAAGGGGTATTGAGTGGATAATGGCGGCTTGGTCCCTTTTGTCCGGCCTAAATATCCCGGATTATCTCGGCGACGAAGCGCGAACTGCTGGCGGGGGTCAGGGCTTCGGTGGACAGGTGGTTCATGACCTCCATGTAGTGATCGACGTCCTCGCGCTTGTCCAGGTAAAGGGCGCTCGTCAGCTGCTCGATGTACACGACGTCCGGCACCTCGGGCTCGCTGAAGCGCAGCACGGTGAACGACCCGCCCGCGGCGGTGTGCCCGCCCCGGCTGAACGGCACGACCTGGATGGTGACGTGGCGCAGCCTGGCGACCTCGATGAGCCGGTCCAGCTGAGCCCGCATCACCGCGGTCCCGCCCACCGGCCGGCGCAGCGCCCCCTCGTCGAGGACCGACCACACCTGCGGCGGTTTGGGGCCGGTCAGCACGTCCTGCCGCTTGAGCCGCAGGCTCACCCGCCGCTCGATCTCGTCCGCGGGCGCGCTGGTGTGACCGAGCATGGTGACGGCGCGCGCGTAGTCCTCGGTCTGGAACAGGCCGTTCACGAACTGCAGGTCGAAGGTGCGGATGACCGAGGCGGCCGTCTCCAGGCCCAGGTAGGCCTCGAACCAGTCGGCCATGATGTCGCCGTACTTGGACCACCAGCCCGGCGTGTTGGCCTGCCGGGTCAGCGTCACCAGGCTGGACCGGATCAGCTCGTCGGTGATGCCGTACAGGCTGAGCAGGTCGGTCACGTCCCGTTCCTTGAACCGCACCAGGCCGTTTTCCATCCGGCTGATCTTGGACCGGGAAGCCCGGATCTCGTACGCCGCCTGGTCCGGCGTGATGCCGGCCGCCTCGCGGAACCGGTGCAGCTGGATTCCCACCAGCATGCGGGGCACCGTCGGGCCCTGGACGTCCCCGGGGCGCCCGCCGTCCCGCTGATCCGTGCTCATCCACACTCCGAGAGCCGATGAACTGGCCGCCAGATTGGTAACGGCGGTGCCCACAAGGCACATTACCACTGTGCCAGGGCACCGCCGGATACCATTTTACGCACGTTCCCGGTAATACCGGGACAACTTCCGTGACGCGCCGGTTCAGGCGTTCAAACGCGTAGGCCGAGGTCGTCGAACTCGCCATTCTTGACCCCGATCAGGAACGCCTCGATCTCGGCCCGGGTATAGATCAGGGCCGGCCCGGACGGGTGCCGGGAGTTGCGGACGGCGACCGCGCCGCCGTCCAGTTCAGCGACTTCTACGCAGGCGCCGCTCGGGTTGCTGGCCTGGCTCTTGCGCCACCGGGCCGAAACCAGCTGGTCAGCGGGAATGCCGTTGTTGACCTGCATCTTTCTCCTTTTTCTCAAGAGCTGGGAAAAGGAACCGAATGCGACGGGGGGCGCCAGGCCGCCGAACGCCGTCTGCACTGTGCAGCCTAACAGAGCAAATGCACTTGCATAAGTTACGTGCAAAGAAATTTTGCACACGCAACACGTAAACGCTTAGTGCACGATACCGAGGATTTTCGCGAGTGGATACGAAAGGGTGCCGCCAGCAGCGACTACTCTCCAGCCACGGTCCCGGCCTACGCTCCTGGCTCGCCGCCCAGCGTCCGCGGCTCACCCCGCACGATGTCCCCGTCCTCGGACCTGACCAGCACGAACCCGGTGAACCCCGCCGCCTCGAGCCGCTTCAGCTGCGCGCCGAGCTTCCCGCTCCGCCGCACCGTCTCCACCACGCGCCCGGGCCCGGCCAGCTCGCGCATCTCCCGCGCCACCGCGACCGCGTCCGGCACCGGCACGTCGCCCTCGACCAGCACCGCGATCGCGTCCCGCGGCTGCTCCCCGGACAGCAGGTCGACGATCCGCTCGAACCCGATGGAGAAGCCGCAGGCCGGCACGTCGTACCCGAGCGACCGCCCGATCAGCCGGTCGTACCGGCCGCCGCCGGCCACCGACCCGCTCATCTCCGGGTGGATGATCTCGAAGACGTGACCGGTGTAGTACCCCATGCCGCGCACCAGCGTCGGGTCGAACTGCCAGCTCAGCGTTTCTTGGGTCCGCTCCTGGGCCAGCCGCTCGAGTGAGGCGGCGGTGGCCGACAGGTCCTGGACCACCTCGGGCGCCAGCCCGGGCACGCTCCGGCCCAGCGTGTCCGCCAGCTTGTCGGCGGGCACGCCGATCAGCGAACGGATCCTCTCCTCCGCCGCCGTGACCTGCGCCGGGTCGAACCCGAGCCCGAGCAGCTCGGCCCGCACCCCGTCCCAGCCGATCTTGTCCAGCTTGTCCACGGTGATGAAGAACGCGTCCTGCGCCGGCGCGGGCACCCCGCAGTCCGCGGCCAGCGCGGCCAGGAACCGACGGTCCGACACCCGGACCGTCGTCCCGCTCAGCCCGATCGCCGCCAGCGCCTCGGTCGTCGCCTCGATCTGCTCCGCCTCGGCCAGCACGGAGGGCTCGCCGATCATGTCGATGTCGCACTGGTAGAACTGCCGGTACCGGCCCCGCTGCGGCCGGTCCGCCCGCCACACCGGCCCCACCTGCAGCGACCGGAACGGCGTCGGCAGCGACGCGTGGTTGTTCCCGTAGAACCGGGTCAGCGGCACGGTCAGGTCGTACCGCAGCCCCAGGTCGACGAGCCCGCGCAGCGGCGTGCCCGCAGGCACCTCCGGCGGCAGCCCGCGCCGCAGCACCTCGAAGATCAGCTTCTCGTTGTCGCCGCCCTCGCCGCTGCTCAGCCGGTCGATGTGCTCCAGCGCGGGCGTCTCGATCCGCTGGTAGCCGTACCGCCGGTACACCGCGGAGATCGACTCGAGCACATGGTCACGGACAGCGACGTCAGCGGGCAGCAGGTCCCGCATTCCCCTGGCCGGACTGTTGTCGATCTTCATGAGGCCTTCCGTAGACGCGGTGCCCGTTCGGCACACGCAAATGGTAGGGGCCGTGCAGCTGACCGTCACAATCATTATTCCGAACGGGCCGAGGTTTCCCGCCCCCGCGCCAGCAGGAGCGCGCCCACCTCAAAGGCGAGCAGCACGCCGGTGGCCGCGGGCGCCAGCACGTAACGCACCCCTGGCACCCAGTCCGCGGCCAGGCCGCTCGCGGCGACCCCGCCGAGCACCCCGGCCATCACCGCGCCCGCCGCGGGCCAGATGACCAGCCCAGTCCGCTTCGGCACCAGGTAGCAGCGCTCGACCGAGCCGTAGTGCAGCGGGATCCGCGCCCCGGCGGGCAGCGTGATCGCGGCCCGGACCGCCGCGACGATCATGGCCAGCGCGAAGCTCCCGCTCACCACCAGGGACGCCGTCACCTGCCCCAGGCTAGCCCCTCCGATCCCGGCCCCGAAGGCCGAAGGCGGGCCAGGACTAGCCCGAATTCACCTGCCCGGGGTTGTTCTCGGTCAGCCAAGCGCCTACGTTGGGTAACCAACTGCACGAATGCTGGGGAAGGAAAACCCGTGTCGGAATTCATGGACGAAGCGAAGAAGCTCGCCAGCGAGCACTCCGACCTGGCAGACCAGGGTTTGGACCAGGCCGCGCAAGTCGCCGGAGAGAAGACAGGCGGCCGGTTCGACAGCCAGATCCAGGAAGGCGAGCAGAAGGTCGAGGGCTACCTCGGCGTCCAGGACCAGGACGCCCAGGGCAACCAGGACAGCGGCCAGGGCAACTAGGACAGCGCCAGGGCGGATCCTGAGCCGCCGGGGGGCGCCCGGCCGCGGCGCCCCCCGCGGCCCACCCCACCGCACCCTCATCAGGTTCCGTTTTGGGCGGTGCCAGAGTGGCCAAAGTCCCACTCTCGCCCCTGCACGGCTATCCGCCGCGCCAGCAAGCTGACCGGGAACGCCCGATTCCGCGCCCGCGCGACGCCACCGGGCACATACGGCTAAACGGCATTGCGTATGCGCGACATGGCTGGGACATCCACGCCGTATAGCCCCGTGCTGCCGCCAAACGGCATTGCCTGAGAGGGGTAAAGCGGCACCGGGAAACGATGCGGCGCGAAGTGCCCGCTTTCCGGCCGGCTGGCTGGTGATTCGCTATTGCGCCGGCGATGTGCCAGACCCTTGTCCCGTGTCCGGTACTTGCGGCGTCGCGGACCCCGGCGGTGTTGCGGCCGGTGCTGCTGCCGCACTCAGCGCTTGTGCCGTGTTCGATATGGACTTGATGCCGAAGTATGCAGTGGTCATCGTGCCGATAGCGGTGAAGGCGCTGCTCAAGATGGCGGCGAACAGGGCGAGGTTCTCCGCGCCCTGCGCGCCGGTGGGCGGAAAGTGAGCGATCCCCAATATCGCGGCGAGTGCGATAGTGGTATCGCCTATCACGACCGCCAGCAGCCCGGAAACGGCTCGCGTGTTCTCTGCGTTCAGGCCCCGCGATTCTCTTGCCATTCAACTCCCCTCCTTTCGGGCCATCATGCACCTTCCAGGCACGGCAAAGCCATGGCCTTTCCGTAACAGCTCGGCCCTATCCTGGCCGGGAAGCGCGAATTCCCGGCCGTCAGCGCCGGGCCGCCCGCAGCACGGTGTCCCGGACCGTCACCGGCCGCCCGTCCAGGTAGGGTGGGGCATCGTGTCGACAAACCATGAGCTGCGGCTGTACAACTCGCTGGGCCGGCGGATGGAGGACTTCGTTCCGGCCACCGAGGTGGCCGGCCTGTACAGCTGCGGGCCGACCGTGTACGCGTACCCGCACCTGGGCAACATGCGCGCCTACGTGTTCGCGGACACGCTGCGCCGCGCGCTGCGCTGGAAGAGCGTTCCGGTGCGGCACGTGCTCAACATCACCGACGTGGGGCACACGGTCGCCGAGACCGAAACCGGCGAGGACAAGCTGGAGGTCGCGGCGGCCAGGGAGCGGCGCTCGGTCATGGACATCGCCGCCTACTACACCGACGTCTTCCTCGTCGACACCGCCGCGCTGAACATCCTGCCCGCGGCCGAGTACCCGCGGGCCAGCGCCTACGTCGAGCCGATGATCGAGTTCGCGGAGAAGCTGGAGAAGGACGGCTTCACCTACCAGCTGCCGTCCGGCCTGTACTTCGACACGTCGAAGGACCCCGGCTACGGCGAGCTGGCCCAGATGAAGGCCGAAGGACAGCTGGAGGCGGCCCGGCTGGAGTACGTGGAGGGCCGCCGGCGCAAGACCGATTTCGCGCTGTGGCGGGCCGAGGAGCCCGGCCAGCGAAGGGTGTTGCGCTGGGAGTCGCCGTGGGGCTGGGGCGCCCCCGGCTGGCACCTGGAGTGCTCGGTGATGAGCATGGCCCTGCTCGGCCAGCACTTCGACCTGCACACCGGCGGGGTGGACCACCGCGAGCTGCACCACGTGAACGAGATCGCGCAGAGCCAGGCGTTCCTCGGCGACGGTCGGCCGTGGG
>Ga0306923_10004698_pt1 | contig 13125 bp, 12 predicted proteins | sample sta12Can44000108_FD_203841 | JGI IMG/M metagenome (GOLD analysis project Ga0306923, IMG submission 203841) | Lab enrichment of tropical soil microbial communities from Luquillo Experimental Forest, Puerto Rico - statanox.12C.anox.44.000.108 (v2)... | ecosystem: Environmental > Terrestrial >... | reverse complement strand
CGAATACCGGGGCCAGATCGCCGGGGGAGGAGTTGATGACCTGCAATACCTCGGCGGTCGCAGTCTGCTGCTCCAATGCCTCGCGCGTCTCTGTGATCAGCCGTGTATTCTCGATCGCAATAACCGCCTGATCCGAAAAGGTGCGTACTAGCTCGATTTGCCTCGGCGTGAATGGTTCAATCCTCTCGCGTGCAAGCACCATGACCCCAATCGGCTCGCCCTCGCACAGCAGCGGCACGCCGAGCGAGGTATGGGCGCTCAGGTAATTCTTCATTTCGGGCAGAGCGTATTCCGGGTCGCGGGCAAGGTCGTCGATATGAACGACACGTCGTTCCAAGAGCGTGCGCCCTGTGATCGTCCCACGGCCAGGGACAATTTTGAGTTGGCGCAAGAAGGCGTCTAACTCTGACGAGGCCGCAAAAGTAGCTGTGACGCGATAGGACTCCCCGTCCTGCGTGGCGATCAAGCCCCTGTTTGCCTCGCATAAACGAGCGGCTGTCTGGAGGAGGGTATCCAGCACCCCCTGCAGATCGAAGGTCGAGCGGCTGATGACCTGCAGCACATCGCTGGTCGCGGTCTGGTATTCGAGCGACTCTTCGAGATCGCGGGTGCGGGCCTGCAATTCACCGAGCAGCCGCGCATTCTCCATCGCGATGACCGCCTGATCGGCAAAGGTGCGCACCAGTTCGATCTGCCGCTCGGTGAATAGCTCGACCCGCTTCCGGGAAAGCGTGATGATGCCGATTGGCTCGCTGTCGCGCAGGAGCGGCACCCCAAGGTTGGTACGGTGGCCCGCCGCCACAGCTTCAGGCAACGCGTAGTCCGGGTCAGCGCGGATGTCCTCGACATGCACAACCCTGCCTTCGAGCGCCACCCGCCCGGCGATACTTTCGCGACCCGGAACAATGGTTCGCTGGCGCAAGGCCGCCCAATACTCGGTATCCCCTGTAGTTGCCTGGTTACCCGCCACAAAGCGGTAGACCTCGCCCTCGCGTATCGTGATATTTGCGTTATCGGCGCTGCAAAGCCGGGCGGCCGTTTCGACTACTGTGTCCAGCACCGGTTGCACATCGGCGGTCGAGCGGCTGATGACGTTGAGCACATCGCTGGTCGCGGTCTGGTATTCGAGCGCCTCGTCGCGCTCGGCTCTGGATTCAGCAAGCTGACGCTGGAGAGCGGCTATCAGCTGCGTGGGATCGGCAGGATCTTTCGTCGTTGTTGTTTTCCGCCCTCCCCCTCGATGGGGGAGGGTATGGGTGGGGGTGACCCGGTGCAGAGCGTCGGCGATGGCCGCGTGCACACCCTCGCGATTGCCCAGCACCTCGTTGTTCCAGAACCGCAACACGCGGTACCCCTCGGCTTCGAGGAACCTCGTACGGGTTGCTTCCGCCTCGGACGAGGGATCATGCTGCCCGCCATCGATCTCGACGATCAGTCTCGCTGGGTGGCAGACGAAGTCGGCAATGAACCCGCCGATCGGCACCTGCCGGCGAAACCGATAACCTTCGGTTTGCCGCGACCGCAGCATCTGCCAGAGCTGTTGTTCGGCTTCGGTCATGTGACGGCGGAGGTCCCGGGCGCGCTCGCCCGCACCGGCGCTCGGCGTTTTCTTCACCATGGATCGGTCCTTGGCATCACCCCCACCTTGACCCTCCCCCATCGAGGGGGAGGGAATGTTGGTGCCGCGTCACGCTCGGCTCTGCATTCGGCAAGCTGACGCTGCAGATCGGCTATGAGCTGCTGGCAGTCGGCCGAAACTTCCATCGTTGTTGCTTTCAGCCCTCCCCCTCGATGGGGGAGGGTTGGCGTGGGGGTGGCGTGGTGCAGAGCGTCGGCGATGGCCGCGTGCACACCCTCGCGATTGCCCAGCACCTCGTTGTTCCAGAACCGCAACACGCGGTACCCCTCGGCTTCGAGGAAGCGCGTGCGGCTTGCTTCCGCCTCGGACGAGGGATCATGCTGCCCGCCATCGATCTCGACGATCAGTCTCGCTGCGTGGCAGACGAAGTCGGCAATGAACCCGCCGATCGGCACCTGCCGGCGAAACCGATAGCCTTCGGTTTGCCGCGACCGCAGCATCTGCCAGAGCTGTTGTTCGGCTTCCGTCATGTGACGGCGGAGGTTCCGGGCGCGCTCGCTCGCACCGGCGCTCGGCGTTTTCTTCACCATGGATCGGTCCTTGGCATCACCCCCACCCCGACCCTCCCCCATCGAGGGGGAGGGAATGTTGGTGCCTCGTCACGCTCGGCTCTGCATTTAGCAAGCTGACGCTGCAGATCGGCTATCAGCTGTTCGGAATCGGCCAATGTGCTGTCTCGTGTCGCGCTCATTTGCGGACCTCTTCGGGACCGGTCTCCCCGCCTGATCATACCGTGATCGGCACGGGCTACCACAGGTTGTCGATCGAGACCGTCAGAATGGCGTCGGCGAATGACCTACCGGCCCGTTAGGGTCTATCAGACTCGAAAAAGCATCCATGCGAAAACGGTAAAATAGCCATATTCGCATGTCAAATTGCGGCCTCGAACGGCAACCGAAAGTCGGTGCCATGACTGCGAGGACAAGTTAATGCCTGTAGATTCCGTGCAAGAACAGGTGAGCCGCGAGGCGAACGGCCGGTTCCGGAAGGGCCGGTCGGGTAATCCCAAGGGGCGGCGGGCGGGGGTGCGCAACAAGGCGACGGAAGCCGCCGAGGAGCTGCTCGAAGGCGAAGCCGAGGCGTTGACGCGACGGGCCGTCGAACTCGCACTCGAGGGCGAGGCTTCGGCGCTGCGACTTTGCCTCGAGCGCATCATCCCGCCGCGCCGCGCAAGGCCGGTCAGACTCGGCGTACCGGCGGTTCGCGGCGCGGCCGATCTCGCCGGCACGATGGCGGCGATCACGACGGCTGGGGTGCAGGGCACGATCACGCCCGGCGAGGCCGCGGAACTGGCGCGGGTGGTCGAGATCTTCGTGCGGGCGGTCGAGACCAGCGATTTCGAAAGGCGGCTGCGGGAGCTGGAAGAAGCCCATGCGGCGCGCCCGTGACGGCCGGTTGTCCCGGCTCGCGGCAGAGCGCTCGCGCCGCGATTGCGCCACGGACCTCGACGAGTGCACGCCAAGGGCCTGGAGCATGGTTCGTGCATTCGTGCGCGAGGGCCTACTCCAGGCTGGCATCGATCCGGAGTGTGCCGCCGCTCTCCGGCAGGGCGCGGCCGACGATGAGCTCGCGGAACTCGACATGAGGTTCGAAGACGAACCGGCGGCAGTCGAGCCTGACGGTCTGGCGGGCGAATTCAGGGCGAGGATCACCGGCATCGCCCGGCGTTTCGAGGATGGGCACGACCCCGATTTCGCCTCAGCCTCCTTGGCAGAACTGCTCGCCTGGTGTCTCCACCGGCGAGGCCCTTGCGATCGGTGAGCTTCTCGGGCAAACCGCCGCGGCGGCCGCGATAATGACGGCGGCGGAGCGACGCAGCGAGGGCTCGACATGACCGATTGGATTTTGCGGGGCGGCGAGGTGATCGACGGCAGCGGAGAGCCGCGGCGGCGCGCCGATGTGGCGATCGTCGGTGAGCGGATCGCCGCCGTGGGGACGGTCAGCAGGGTCGCGGGCGTGCGGGAGCTGGATGTGAGCGGCAAGATCGTCGCACCCGGCTTTATCGACGTGCACACGCATGACGACCGCGCGCTCTTTGCGACGCCGGAGATGCCGGCGAAAGCGAGCCAGGGCGTCACGACGGTGGTGACCGGAAATTGCGGGATCAGCCTTGCCCCGTTATTGCTCGATGAGATACCGCCGCCGCCGCTCGATCTTATCGGCGACAGCGCCGATTACCGTTACGGGCGCTTTGCGGGCTATCTCGAGGCCCTCGACGCGGCGCCGCCGGCGGTCAATGCCGCCTGCCTCGTCGGGCATTCGACGTTACGGGTGGGCGCGATGAGCGCGCTCGACCGCGCGGCCCGTGATGCCGAGCTGTTGCAGATGTGCGAGCGGCTCCAGGAAGCGCTCGACGCCGGCGCAATCGGCATGTCGAGCGGGCTCGCCTATGCGCCGGCCGCAGGCGCCCCCGCTGCCGAAATCGAGGCGCTGGCCCGCCTGCTGCAGCCCGCCGGGGCGCTCTATACGACGCATATGCGCAACGAAGGCGCCGCCGTCCTCGACAGCCTCGAAGAGAGCTTCGCGGCCGGGCGCTCGGCCGGCGTGCCGGTCGTGATCTCGCATCACAAGACGATCGGGCGGGACAATTTCGGGCGCACCTCGGAGACATTGCCGGTCATCGCCGCGGCAATTGCACGACAGGAAGTCGGGCTCGACGCTTATCCCTACATCGCGTCCTCGACCGTGCTGAGCGCGGCGCAGGCCGAGCGGGCGCTGAAGGTCCTCGTCACCTGGTCGAAAAGCGCGCCCGAGCAGGCCGGGCGCGAGCTTTCCGCAATCGCCGTGGATTGGGGGGTCAGCGAGAAGGAGGCGGTCGACCGGCTGCAACCGGCGGGCGGCGTGTACTGGACGATGGACGAGGCCGATGTGCAGCGCGTGCTGCGCTTCGAGCACACGATGATCGGCTCCGACGGGTTGCCGCACGATTCCCACCCGCATCCGCGGCTGTGGGGCGCCTTTCCGCGGGTGCTCGGCCATTACTGCCGAGACCTCGGGCTGTTCGGGCTGGAGGAAGCGGTGCGCCGCATGACCGGCCTCTCGGCCGCCCGGTTTGGCCTGACTGGCCGCGGCACGCTGGCGGCCGGGGCTTATGCCGACGTCACTGTCTTCGACCCCGCGACTATCTCCGACCGCGCCACGTTCGAGGCGCCCATGACCCCTGCCGCCGGGATCGAGCACGTCTTCGTCAACGGCCGCCCCGTATGGACCGATGGCAAGCCGACCGGCGAGCGCCCGGGCCGCGCATTGCGCCGGCAGCAATTGCAAGCGGAGGCGCGGTAACTTCTAGGAACCGGTCCGGATCATCTCAGCGACGACGTTCCGCGCGACCTCGCGCAGCAGTCGACTATCCTCCTCCGGGGTAGCGGCCGGGGGGATGCCCGGCACGACCCGGTCATGAGCATAGGTCGCGATGGCGGCGCCTTTGACCACGCCTGGCTGCGGCGGGTCGGCGCCGTCCTGCACCGCCCGGATGTTCCGCCGGAGCAGATTGCGCATCATCGTCACGCCGCGGTCGGTCGAGGCGAGGTGTTCGAGACCGTGCCGGGCGATGCCGCCATGGATGCTGGTTTGCGCGTCGTAATCGCCGGGGACCCGCTGCCGGTCCTCGTAGGTCCGGCTCGCATCCTGGCCAAAACCTGCGCCGCGCCGCGGTTCCTGTCCTTCGGGCGCCCGGTAAAAGCCGATCTGCATCGTATGGGTGTCGTCGAGTGGCACCGCCCAGGTCGTTGCCATCGGCCGGTTGATCACCGTGCGCTTGGCCATCGGGTCGGCGTTCGGTGGAAACTGGTGGATGTTGGGCGGGATGAAGTCGGCGACGCGCACCCAGACGCGGTCGCCTTGCCGGCGGGTGTCGATGTAGACCATGCCGACCGGGGTCTCCATCCAATCCCACTCGCCGAGCGCACCCAGATCGTCGGTGAAGCCCTGGCTGCCGGGCAAGGTGTGGAGAAAGGCGAGATGCGCCGGGTCCATGCTGTTTTCCTTGACCTGCAGCCAGTTGCATTCCCACAGGGTCGGGGCGCGGGCGACCATGCGGTAGCCGGGCAGATCATAGGTGTCGAAGACCGGAAAATCGGGCCGCTTTTCAGGCGGGCCCATGTAGGCAAAGACCAGACCCTCGTATTCGCGCACCGGATAGGCGCCGTGGAAGAGCCGGTCCTTCAATGTGCTGTCGGCCGGCTCTCCGGGGGTCTCGAGGATGGTGCCGTCGACGCCGAACAGCCACCCGTGATAGCAGCAGCGGATCCCCTTGTCGGAAACCAGGCCGAATTCGAGCGAGGTGCCGCGGTGCGGACAGTGCAGCTCAAGAAGGCCCATTGCGCCGCTGCGGTCGCGAAACGCGACGAGGTCCTCACCCATGATGCGCAGGCGGCGCGGCAGATCGCGCAATTCGTCCGACAGAATGACCGGCTGCCAGAACCGCCGCAAATATTCGCCGCACGGCGTGCCGGGCCCGACGCGCGTGAGCTCCTCGTCATCGGCCGGGCGCTCGCGATGATGATATGCGCTGAAGGTTGTGCTCAGAAACGGCGCTCTTTCGGGCATCGCGTTCCTCCTTGGGGTTTAGCGGGCGAGGTCGCTGGCGAGCGAAAACGCCGAATCCCGGCCGATCTGGCCGCGGTAGATCTGCAGGTTTTCGAGCACCCGCTGAACGTAGTTCCGCGTTTCGTTGATTGGGATCATCTCGATCCAGTCGACCATATCGATGCTGCCGCCACGCGGATCGCCGTAATCGCGGATCCACTGCCGGACCCGGCTCGGGCCGGCGTTGTAGGAGGCGATCGCCAGCGCGTAGGAGCCGCCGAAATCCTCGATCAGGGTCTCGAGATAAGCGCGCCCGAGGAGCACATTGTAGATCCCGTCTGCGGTGAGCCGGTCGGCGGAGAACGGCAGCTGCATCTTGTTCGCGATAAAGCTCGCCGTCGCCGGCATCAACTGCATCAACCCGCGCGCCCCGACCCGGCTGACGGCTTCGCGTTCGAACGCGCTTTCCTGGCGCACGACCGCGAACAGCAGCGAATGCTCGGCGGTGCCACCATCCGGCACCGCCGTCACCGGATAGCCGTGGATCATCAGCGGGGTCCCGGCTTCGATGGCTCGCTTGGCTACGCCAATCGCGAGGTCGATGCGCCCGTTCGCTTCGGCAAGGCTCGCGAGCATCGCCAGCTTCGCCGGGATTTTGGCGTTGTCGGCCATATAAAGCAAAAAGGTCTTGCCGTGGGCCTGGTCACCCAGTTCGAAGAAAATCCGGGCCGCCCGCACGACTTCGTCATCGTCGAACTGGGCCAGCTCGTCAGCGGCTGGCACCGGCTCGGGTACGGGACGCGGCGGCGCGTCGTGCCCGAGTTGATGAGCGGCGAGCTGCCCATAGAAGGTGGCCATGTAATCGGCCCCGGCGGCGTACCATTTCGCGGCGAGCTCGGGCTTGCCTTGCGCCTCGGCGGCCCGTCCCCCCCAATAGCCGGCTCGCGACTTGGCGTAGGGCGTGTCGACCCGCGTCAGGATGCGCGAAAAATGCTCGAATGCCAGCGCCGGTTTCTTCATGTAACGCAGCGCGATATAGCCCAAAAGAAACTGAGCGTCGGAGAACGCGCTTCCTTCGATCAGGCCGTGTTGCTCGACGAGGCGATAAGCAAGCTCAGCGTTACCCTCGGCAAGAACCCGCCGGGCAATCGCTTGCCGCTCCGCCCACCACGCGGCCGGCCGAACGAGATCGTTCGGCTGGCGAAGCAGGATCTGCACGGCACCGTCTGTCATGTCCTTCTTGCGCCGCCAGCGCAGCTGCTCGAAGACAAGCCCCGGATCGGAGCGCAGCCGCGCTGGAACCCGCCCGACCAACGCCTCGGCATTCGCCGATTGCGCAGCAAGCGCCAGGCGCGCCTGTGCCAGAAGGCGGTGGTCAGGCGGCAATATCGCCAGCATCCGATGGGCCGCCTCGATCTGGCCGTCCCACAGCAGGCGGTCGGTGCGCCGCGCATTATCCTCGGGCCGCAGCGCGTCGGCATGGCGGGCGAGAAAATTCTTTTCGTCGAGAGGGCCAAAATCGGCGGTGATCCACGCGGCCCGCAACGCGGCCGTGCCGTTTTCAGGATCGCCAGAATTTATCGATATTTCAGCTTGGCGGACCCTGCCTATGGCGCTGACCGGCGGATAGCGCTTGAACCACCCCACAGCGACCTCGTCCGATTCGGCGGCCAGAGCCTCTTCGGCGTGTTTCCGCAAGGCTTTTTGTCCCGGCCAGTCGGGGTTCTTTTCGATGAACTCGGCGATGTCGGGGAAGCGGCCCGGCGCACCGGGCCGGGCACAGTCCATCCAGCGCAACATCTTCAGCGGTAACGGGTCCTCCGCTGCCGCGGCGGCGGCATAAGCACGCGCCCAATCCGCGCCCTGTGCAGCCGCCAGCGCCGAGCGCATCGCGTCCAGATCGGCCGCCGGCAGCGTCTGGCCGACAACCGCTCGGCCGCTGAACGCAAAGGCCGCCAGGACGACGATCAGCAATCCGCGGCAGATCGGCGGCAAGTTCGGTCGGCTCCTGCGCTGAATCAAAGACGAAGCAAAACCCGACTTACGGCTTTTCTGCGTTTAGAGCAAGTCCGCTGCCTGGTTCGGCGTCGCTCTCGCATCGCTTGTCTTTCCGGCGGTGTTGAAGCCGGTCACCGCGAGGATTATCGTCAATCGGCAATGCCGCAATCCCGGAGGGAACGATGTTCAAGGGATCGCTCGTCGCGCTGATCACGCCATTCCGCGACCACGAGCTGGACGAGGGCGCATTTCAGGATCACGTCGCCTGGCAGATCGACCAGGGAACTCACGGGTTGGTGCCCTGCGGCACGACCGGCGAGTCCCCGGCGCTCGCCGATGACGAGCAAAAGCGGTTGGTGAGCCTGTGCGTCGAGGTCGCCAAAGCGAAGCGCATCCCGGTGATTGCTGGAACCGGCACAAACTCGACCGAACACACGATTGCGCTCACGCGCCAAGCCAAAGAGGCGGGTGCCGACGCAGCGCTGATTGTGTGCCCCTACTACAACAAACCCACGCAGGAAGGGCTCTATCAGCATTTCAAGACGATCCATGACACCGTCGATCTGCCCATCGTTATTTACAATATCCCCGGGCGCTCTTCGGTCGATATGACAAACGCGACGATGGCGCGTCTCGCCAAATTGCCAAACATCGTCGGGGTCAAGGACGCCACCAACGACCTCGCTCGGCCTTTGCGGATGCGGGTCGACATCGGCGCGGGCTTCTGCCTGCTGTCCGGGGAGGACGCCACCTCCGTCGCCTATCTCGCACAGGGCGGCGACGGCTGCATCTCGGTGACCGCCAATGTCGCGCCGCGGCTCTGCTCGGAAATGCACCGGGCTTGGCAGCGCGGCGATATTGGCTCGGTGCGCGAGATCAATCAGCGGCTCATCCCGTTGCATGACGCGCTTTTCGCCGAGACCAGCCCGGCTCCGGTGAAATATGCCGCGTCTCTGCTGGGACGCTGCACCGCCGAGGTGCGCCAGCCGCTTTGGCAGATAATGCCCGAGACGCAGGAGAGGGTGCGACAGGCGATGCGGGGCGCCGGCCTGCTCAACTGATGCGGGCGGCTGACCGATACGTCGCGCAAAATCGGCGGGCCCGCCACGATTACCTGATCGAGGACACGTTGGAGGCGGGGGTCGTCCTGCAAGGCACCGAAGTGAAAGTGCTTCGCCAAGGGCAAGCGAGCATTGCGGAAGCTTATGCGGACGAGGAGGCGGGCGAGCTATACCTCGTCAACGCAAACATTCCGGAATACTCCGCCTCCGCCCACTTCAACCATCAGCCGCGGCGTCCGCGCAAGCTGCTGTTGCACCGCAAGCAGATGAACCGGCTGCTCGGTGCGATCCGCCGCGACGGCATCACTGTCGTGCCGCTCTCGATCTACTTCAACGATCGCGGTCGCGCCAAGGTCGAGCTCGGTCTCGCCCGAGGAAAGCGGAAAGCTGACAAGCGTCAGGCCGAAAAGCAGCGTGATTGGCAGCGCGACCGGGCCCGTCTGTTGCGGGAGCGAAACACCTAAGGCCCGTCCTCCTCTGATGCGGCATTTAGCCGGCTGCTCAGCGCGGCGAAGATCGCTTCGAACATTGGGGTATCGAGCTTTCCCGTATTCGTATTCAGGCGGGAGCAATGATAACTGTCGACAAGCGTCAGGCCGCCAGGCAAGGCATGCCGTCGGCCGTGTCCGAACGGAAATAAGGCACGGCGAACACCCAGCGTTGTGAGCACTGCTTGATGCGCGATGGCGCCAAGAGCGAGGATCGCCCTGAGCCGAGGCATAGCGTCGATCTCGGCGGCCAAAAACCGCCCGCAATTCGAGACTTCTTTCGGTTCGGGTTTGTTTTGTGGCGGCACGCAGCGAACGGCATTGGTGATGCGCACGCGGCGAAGCGTCAGTCCGTCTTCGGGATGGGCAGCATAGTCGCCCTCGGCGAACCCGAACTTGCGCAGCGTCGCATAGAGTAGCCCACCGGCGTAATCGCCGGTGAACGGGCGTCCGGTTCGGTTCGCCCCGCGCAGCCCCGGAGCGAGGCCGACGATCAGCAACTCGGCTTGGTCGTCTCCGAAAGGCGGAACCGGTCCGTTGAACCACGCTGGATGCGCAGCGCGCTGTACCTCCCGGAAGGCCGCAAGGCGTGGGCAGAGGGGGCAGTCTCGCGGCGGCAAAACTTCCGCCGCAGCAACCGTCACGCGTCGTCTACGGGTTCGGCACGGGCGCGGTTGATTTCCTCTCGTGCGTGGTGGTTCCGCATGATGCTTGGGGCGAGGTCTTGGAGTTCGATAAAATTGTCCGCCTGCCGACGCAGATCGTCGGAGACCATCGGGGGCGAAGAGCGGATCGTCGAGACCACGGACACGCGCACTCCCCTGCGCTGCACCGCTTCGACGAGCCTGCGAAAATCTCCGTCACCCGAGAAGAGGATCGCATGGTCGATGTGCGAAGCCATTTCGAGCATGTCGATTGCCAGCTCAATGTCCATGTTGCCCTTGATTCGCCGCCGTCCCATCGCGTCGGTGAATTCCTTTGTTGGTTTTGTGACCATCGCGTAGCCGTTATAGTCCAGCCAATCGACAAGCGGCCTGATCGGCGAATACTCTTGGTCTTCGACGAGAGCTGTATAATAAAATGCCCGAATCAGCCGTCCCTTGGTGCTAAACAATTCGAGCAACCTCCTATAGTCTATGTCGAAGGCCAAACCTCGGGCGGCTGAATAGAGGTTAGCTCCGTCAATGAAAATGGCGAGGCGCTCTTCCGGATAGAAAATCATCTGACATAATGCTCCTTCACATCGAAAATGTAGCAGAAGTGTCTTACACCGCGGATGCCGGGTCAAGCGGCGACCACATGAGGGCAAGCCGTTGATTCTGATAGGGATCGGCGGAAATCTGGCAAGCGCGCAATTTGGCCCACCAATTCAAACGCTAGCCGCTGCGCTGGCCGCTTTGGAGGAACACCGCATCAAGATTCACAAACGCTCGGGATGGTATCTTACCGAGCCGGTGCCGCGTTCCGACCAACCCTGGTTCATCAATGCGGTCGTCTCTTTGTCAACGCAACTCGGGGCGAAGGAGCTGCTCGGGGCGCTGCAGGCAGTGGAGAGGCGATTTGGACGCACCCGTGGAGAGCCAAACGCGCCACGCGTCCTCGATCTCGATATTCTCGACTATCAGGGTAAGCGGATGGACACGCCGTCGCTCGTACTGCCTCACCCGCGACTTCACCAGCGGCGGTTCGTTTTGGTGCCAATCGAAGAAATCGCGCGGGATTGGCGGCACCCGGTCCTCGAGCTCACAGCGCAGCAACTGCTCGCCTGGCTATGCTCCGGAGAGGCGATCGTGCGTCTCTCGTGCTGACCGATGCCGGGTCCTTCGATTGTGCCTTCTTCACGCGTCAGATATAAACGCGTGCGACAAACGGGATGGTTGATGAATCTATTTGCAGCTGCGCGCTCTCATATGATCCAGAGCCAACTCCGACCTAACAAGGTGATTGACGACAGGGTGCTGAGCGCCTTTGCCAGCGTAAGGCGTGAGCTTTTCCTGCCCGAGTATCTTCGCTCCGTAGCCTATATCGATGAAGATTTGCCCCTTGGCGGTGGGCGCTACCTGATGGAGCCGATGGTCGCGGCTCGGCTTCTCCAGGCGGCATCAATTGCCCGCACGGACGCGGCGCTGATCATAGGTGCTGGAACGGGATACGAGGCGGCCCTTACCGCGATGCTCGCTCGGAACGTCTTTGCGCTCGAGGAGGATGCCGAGCTGGCCCGGCTTGCACGCACCGCGCTCGTCGAGCACGCGATAGCCACGGTCAATATCGTCGAAGGTCCGCTGAGCGAAGGCTACCGGACACGAGCGCCTTACGATGTGATCCTGCTCGGCGGAGCGGTCGCCGAGCTGCCGCTTAATATTGTCGCACAGCTCGCCGAGGGCGGGCGGCTTCTTGCGGTCGTCAGAGCGGGCGAGGTGGTGGGTCGAGCAACCTTGACGACGCGGACTGGCGGAGTGGTTTCGCGCCGCGCTATATTTGATGCCGCTACCCGCCTGCTCCCAGGCTTCGCACCGAAGCCTGCGTTTGCGTTCTGCTGAGGTTCGAGCTGGAGCGCAGGAAGATGCCCCATAACCGGCGCCCCAATCTGACCTGTCGTCACGCGGGACCCCATGCGTCCGCCGAAGGCAGACTGCACCGGACAATGAATGTTGGATTGCTCGCCGGATTTCTTCTCGTAGTAACAGCAGTTCCAATAGAAGCTCAAACGCTGACCGACGCGCTCGCCGAGGCGTACAACACAAATCCACAACTCCTGGCCCAGCGCGCCTTGTTGCGGGCAACCGACGAACAAGTCCCGCAAGCATTGTCGTTTTGGCGCCCGCAGGTTACCTTCACCGGTCAAGTTGGAATCACGACGTCGTCACTCGAGACGCGGCCAGGTCCCGAGGCGCTCGTCAACAGGTCGGTGAACCATACGATCACCAGACCTAATGCTCTCACTTTTCAGGCGAATCAACCCGTCTATCGCGGTGGCCGCACTGTCGCCCAGACGCGCCAGGCGATCAACACCGTGGAGTCGACAAGGGCGCAGACCCTCGCGATCGAAACCACGGTCTTCCAGGCCGTCGCGATGGCCTATCTCGACGTAGTTCGCGACCAGGCGCTCGTAGAAGTGCAGCGCAACAACGTCGAGGTCTTGCGCAAACAGCTCGAGGCGACCCAGGACCGCTTCCGCGTCGGCGAAGTAACCCGCACCGACGTGGCACAGGCCGAGTCATCGCTCGCACAAGCGCAAGGCCAACTCGTCAGTCAGCAGGGTCAGCTCGAGATAAGCCGGGCCGAATATGTGCGCGCAGTCGGCCATCCACCGGGGCGCCTGATCCTGCCGCGCGAGCGCCCGGCGCTTCCCGCCACGCGCGAAGAAGCTTTGAGTCTGGCTGCGACCAGTAATTTCAGCGTGATTTCGGCG
>Ga0306923_10004696_pt1 | contig 13127 bp, 15 predicted proteins | sample sta12Can44000108_FD_203841 | JGI IMG/M metagenome (GOLD analysis project Ga0306923, IMG submission 203841) | Lab enrichment of tropical soil microbial communities from Luquillo Experimental Forest, Puerto Rico - statanox.12C.anox.44.000.108 (v2)... | ecosystem: Environmental > Terrestrial >... | reverse complement strand
GGTGTGGTTGCGTTAGCGTTCGGTAGGATATAATCTTCGTGCTTGCGCGCGCGCCCGTAGCTCAGCTGGATAGAGCACCAGACTACGAATCTGGGGGTCAGGAGTTCGAATCTCTTCGGGCGCGCCATTTGCGTACAAAACCTCGAACATTTGCCCCCTGGACCTGCCGACCGGCGACCACGGCAGCCAGGGTCGCCCTGTCGCCCATGATTCTGATTTTGTCGTCGTCGACTTCAATCTGTGAGATGACCGAACGCAGGTAGTCTCTTCTCGCCTGTATATCGCCGGTTTCGAGCTTATCTCGCATGAGACGGGAGAAGGCTTCTATCCGATCCGGGGTGATTGCGGCGCGTTCATGAATCTGCGTCGCGATCCGATCGAGGGCGGCTTGTGCAATTTCCCGTTCAGTCTTGAGGGTGTGGACCCTGTCTTTCAGGTGGACATCCAGGTCGACAAGCCCATCCTCGAGGGCGCGATAGAGCCGCTTCAGTTTTTCGTCCTTGGATGCCAGCTCCGCTTTGAGGGCCGCGCGTCGACCTTGAACGGCCCGATCCTTATCTGCCTGCCGCTCAAGGAGGCTTTTTAGGATGTCGGTGAGGCGATCCGACGTGAGCAGGTTCTGTTTGACGTTATTGAGGATCAGGTCGTCGAGTTTGCCCATGGGAATATGCCGGCCCGGGCATACCGATTTGCCTTTCCGCTGGCAGCCGCCGCAGCTGTAATACCTGTACGATTGTCCTCGCCGACGAGTTCCGGTGCGCGTCATGCCGGCGCCGCACCAAGCGCAAACGGCAAGACCAGTCAGTAGTGTTGGGCCATTCACCACGCGCGGTGGCGTCACCTTCGGGTTATTCTGGGCGAGCCTTGCCCGAACGTTTTCAAACAACACCAGAGGAATGATGGTGGGGATTTTGATTTCCACGATCGTGGACGGATCGTGCATGCCGCCGGTGCGAGAGTTTCGACGCCCATAGGGCCATTTGCCCGTAGCGTAACAGCTATTGCTCAGGATCTTATGGATGGGACCGACCCCGAATGTAGAGCCCCGGCGCGTGCGGTAGCCGCGCTCGTTGAGCCACTTGGCGGTTTGTTTGACGCCGAATGGCCCCGACTTGCCGTCACCTTCGCTGTAGAGACGAAAGATGAGATGAACGAGTTCGGCTTCGACAGGATCGATATCGAGACGTTTCTTGATCTTGGATCCACGGCGCTCAGCCTCAACGACGCGATAGCCAAGAGGAGGCGTCGCTCCGTTCCAGAAGCCTTGTTTGGCAGATTCGCGCATGGCGCGCGTGACGTTCTTGCCATTCTCGCGAGAGGTATATTCGTCGAAGATGCCGATGATCTGACGCATCAATTGCTGGGAGGGATCGTCGCCGGTGGGCTGGGTTGTGGAGATGACCTCAATGCCGTGCTTGCGCAGCTTCCTGATGCATAACTCCATCTCGGCGCCATTGCGATAGAAGCGCGAGAAGGAATGGACACAGATGATGTCGAAGCGGCGCTCGGAGCTCGTCGCCTGATCGAGCATGCGCTGAAATACCGGCCGACGATCATCGGTGGCCGAAGCTCCCGACTCAACAAATTCTTCTGTCACCATCCAGCCTTGCGCCTCACAATAACGCCGGGTCAAATCGCGTTGGGAGGGGATGGAGACATCCCCGGCCGCCTGGCGACCCGTACTGACGCGCAGATAAAGCGCGACACGTTTGGGAGCGATTGAATCAATCCGAGGTGCCGAACGAAAAGCCATCGTGATACCCATCCAGTCGAATCAATGATGCCAGGCGCGGGACAAGCCCATCACTAGCCAGCGAGAAGTTCATCCAAGGCCTCGCCAAGAAGGCGGGCGATGGCGTCGAGTTCTTCGTCCTCGATAGCCATGTCGCACGAAAGATCGCTTTCCACTGCCAATGCCCGATCGCCGATGCGCTGACGCCATCCACGCGATCCTGGCCGGCGCTTTCCCCGTTGAGGCTCCCCCACGGGGACAGACCGGACGCGTGTTTTCGGCGATGGACGGGATTCGGCCATGCCATATGGATGGTCGTTGCGACCGCGAGATCCGATCCGAAAAGGTCACCGATCTTAGCGGCGGTTGCGGGGGTATCATTTGGGCCTCGCCTTGCGCTTCCCTCGGCTGGTATGTTTCTTGCCCCTCATTTTCCTAAGAACTGCCTCGATAGCTTTTTCAATTCCTTCAGAAGGAAATCCGCATGCCGGCAGGACGGCGATGCAAAGGTTCTCAAACTTTCCTTGAGCCGTCGTCGTGGCGCGCTTCCCAATAATCCGGGATGCCTGCCCTGCGAGTCGCTGAATCATGTATCGCCTATAAATGTCCGCAGGGCGCCCACCCGTGTTGCGCCTATTCAGCTCCACCCAAGATTTCAGATCTGCGTGGATGACATCGAAAAAATATTTCAGAATCTCGCCGCCAAATTTGTAACCCAAAGCAACCCGTTCGTTAGAATAACACTCCTCTAGATCCGCCATTGTAATAGAATGAGTTTTTTCGATCGTGTTTCGAATGTCATGATCAAAGCTTATCGTGAAGACACCCTTTGTGACGGCCTTTTTCATTGTGGTGAATGTAAAAGACTTACCGATGAATTCGAGCGTTTTGCTGGGAAGAAAATGATTCATAAAGCGTTCGCTGCGCGCCATTTCATATTGAACTTTGCCGAGTACCTTTTCCAGGCGTTTCAGGGCTGCAACGAGGATGTCTCGAGGGAGTTCTTTGCGCTTGAGCTCGTGATATTTCTCTATGTCGGTCACGACATGTCGAATGGTGACTTCAAGTTCCTTTTCTTGGGAAGTCGTCAGTTTTAAGTCTTGTACAATATTCTTCCAATCATCCGACGCGGGAAAGGCAAGTTGGAGAGCCCTCGCTTCTATATCAGCTTTAGTATTCTTCGCAGGTGTCATCGCACTTTCTCGTTGCCAAATAACGCCGCTATATATTGGCGGTGAGCCTCGAACGATTTGGCTTGCTGATAATACCGCTCAGTTGTCGTAAATGTGCGATGACCAAGCAGTGGCGCTGCGACGCGAACATGTTCGGGATCGACAATCGCCAGCGTCGTGGCGGCGGCGTCGCGGAAAAGGTGTGGATTGATCGCTGCACCAAAAGCTTCTTGGGTGTGCTTGCGAACACGATGGTAGATCGCCATTTCCGTCATGGGCGATGCATCTGAAGAAACCCAAAGAGCGCCGTCGATCGGCTTTGACCGGCGACCGAGATGTGAAGTGAGATGCGGCCGGTGAATGGTGAGATATGTGGCGAGTGGTTCTGCAAGCGCTTCCGGCCAGCCGATTTCTAAGGGTGCATGGGTCTTCGTTTCGTTGGCGTCAAGGGCAATCAACCATGTGCCATTGACATCAATTATGTTCCGTCCGATTCGCAGTCCCGCTATATTGCGGCGGCGCAACGGCACCAGAGAAAGCAATGCGATCAGCAAGCCATCGCGGTGCAGGATAGCAGCAGTCAGTCCTTGAACCTCGGTCGCCCTGTCGATCAACGAGAGGCCCAGATCCAGCAACTCATCCGACAGTTTAAGATTGCTCTTGTCGCGCACAGGTTTGTGCCGAGCGCGCACTTTCGACGACAACAAGTTTAAAAATTGCCAGTCATGCGCTGGTCCCATGACCTTGGCGGCTGCGCGCAGCTCCTTTAGTCGGGAGAGGATTGCGGCGGTACCGTTTTGTAGATCAACGAGGCAGCCAATATAGGCCTGGGCACGCTCTGGAGTGATTCGGTTGCCAGGCGCGTCCTTGAGGCAGGCGGGGTCAGTGCGGTGGAGGAACGTCAGCCAGCGGCCATAGCCCTTCTCGACATTGCGGTTTGCGACGGCCGAGTATTGGGCCCTCACTCCAGAATGCTCATCGAGCGGGTCGGTCGGCGCACAGGCTCCCTGCCACAGTTTGCGATCCTCGGAAGGCCATTGCTGCAAGGATAAACAAGCACGTTCCGGAGCCTTGCCCCTGCCGTAGGGTCCACCGCTCATGATTCGCCCCCGGGTCGTTTCGCGCGTGGCAGAGTGACCTTCTTTAATGAACGCTGGTTTTCGAGAGCGCGGCGGCGTTCGGCAATGACGGAAGCAAAATGCAGGCCGGCGCTACGCGCCTCGGCGCCGGTATAGAGACTGGTCGTTGTCGCAATCGATCGATGTCCCAGGACGCGACGCACGACTTCGTAATGGCCAGGCCGCGCATCCAGGAAGATTTTGCCCCCGGCGTGACGAAAAAGATGGGTATTGAACCGTAGGCCCGTGTAACGGAACACCGTTTGACCGATTTGGGTCGCCAGCAATCCAGACGACTTTGCCTCGCCGCCCTTGCCAGGAAACAGGGCACCGGACGCTTCCCGCAAGAGAATCGGCCGATGCTCCCGCACATACCAAGACAGAATCTGAGTGGTCTCCGCCGGCAGCTCAAAATCAATCGGCTCGCGGTTCTTGGTGTCGTCCTCGCCTATCACGAGGTAGAGTTTTTTGCCTCGCGCGATCAGATTTTGTTCAACATCGAGGCGCGTCAGATTCTTCAGTCGAATCGGCGCCGCCTGCAGCAGCGCGATCGCAGCCGCCATCTGCGCCAGAATCGCATCCCTAAGCGGATTGCGCGGTTTAGCTTCGACCTCGTGACGGATGCGCTTGGGCAGGCTAAGAAAGACAGCAACGGTCTCGGCGTCGTCGAACGGACGCAGCCGCTCACGGTTTTTCGCAGTCATGCCCCGTCGTGGAATAGCCAGCTTCGCGGCAATCCTCTTGAACCGCTCGAGCGTTGCCGCGTCAACCTTCACCCAGTGGTTGGCAATATCCTTTAAAGCGGCAGCGAGTTGGCCAACTTGTGGCGAGGTTTGCCCGCCGTGACGGTCGAGGAAAAACCGCAAGATTTCCTTGTAGCGTTCGAACGACAAAAGCTCCGCGATGGACCCAATGGTCCGCGCATCATGGCCTCGATGGACAAGCGCCGATGCTCCGACGCGAAGCTGGTGTTGCCGCTTTTGTAAAGTCGCCGGCCGCGCCGGACGCTTGGGGCCGTCATCCGACAAGTCGGTGCCGGCGAGGCGGTCAAGAAATCGATCAACGTCCTCCTTGAACGACGCGGGGAAAGCCGACCACGGCAAGGCATAGATCTCGCGCCGGGATGCGCGTTCGATTGCGATAGCGGGCCAACCCTCGACATTGCGCTGACAAGCGTTCCATGCCCAGATCAGGCTGTCCCAGGTTCTCTCCGGCCGGCTGCGCAGGCGATTCTCAAAGATCGCCTGTCGATAACCGTCCAAGTCCGCGAGGGTCACGTCGGTGGGTTTCTTTCCCCGCGCGCTGAAGAAGCGGAGCATTGGCAGAAGGCGGACCCGGAGATTGAAGGCCAGCTTCGCGGCAAGGACTTCCCATTCGGGAAGGATGGGCTGCACGCTCCGCCCCGCCATCATAGGGCGTACCAGTGCCATGGCCTTCAGAAAGAGCGACCGGACATTGTTCCAGCGTCCGCGGGAGAGGCCATGCGCTTCAGGAGCAATCGCCTCGAGCCGCCGCCGCAACGCCGCTGGTTCAACCGGAATAGCAGCGGGTTCGGCCCCAAGCAGTCGCGCGACAGTTCGTACCGCCGAGCGCAAGTCCTGCTTTTGCCGCTCCGTGAAGTCTTCCTGTGAAATCAATGAGATAACCTCATCGAGGCTGGCTCGTGAAGCGGTTAATGGGGACATCAGTGGCCTCGTGATGACTTGAGTGGACGTAAGTGTATAATAGTTATTAGGACGTGTATAGAACGAACGTTGTAAAGTAATCTATGTAATAACGTGTAACAAGATTTATTAACGAATTCAATCATCTGTATCTCCTAATATGATTCGTTCGATATCTTGGCGCCGGATACGTACCGACCGACCGATCCGCACCGCGTGGAGTTCGCCCCGTTTGATCATGCGGCGAATCGTTCTCCGCGCGACACGAAGGATCGTTGCCGCCTCGCCGATGGTCATCAGAGGGAGCAAAGGAGCGGAGCTCGCCTGAGATTGGCCGGCGACAGATCCAGGTAACGAACTCTTCTCTTGGAGCTTGGGGTCGCTATTTTCCTGAAGCGCCCACGCCGGCACATCGCGGATCATTCTCCCTGTTTACTTTTTTCGCGAATATTTTTGCGATCCCGAAACCGATTGAATGACTAAGGAGGTTTCGGGATCAAACGTTATTGTTCAAATGAGCCCGCGAGGGCAATCGAAGGACAACTGGGCTGACACCAATCCTTGGCAGAGCGATCGGAGTCATCGCACGAACAAAATGAACGAGGGGCAGAGCATAAATGCTCTGCCCCAATCTCAAACGTCGACCTGCTCTGCGATTGCCAAGGCATCATCGACTTCAATGCCAAGATACCGAACGGTGCTTTCAATCTTTTTGTGACCAAGAAGCAATTGTACCGCTCGCAGATTACCTGTACGTCGATAGATCAGCGTCGCCTTGGTTCGGCGAAGCGAATGAGTACCAAAGACGTGTGGATCTAGACCAATGCCAGCAATCCACCCCGAAACAAGTCGAGCATATTGTCGGGTTGTCATGCCGCGGTCAGCGCCCAGCCGACTATTGAACATCAATTGACCAGGCCTTTTTCGGCTCACCCTTAGATATTCATCGACGGCTTGGCGAGTTTGCTCGGTCATTTCAAACCGAACAGGCTGTCCTGTCTTCTTCTGACGGATGTTAGCCCTATCTGCTGCATAGCCGTTGGGCGCGATATCCTCGATTTTCAATGCAACAACATCGCACGCCCGGAGCTTGCTATCGATGGCCAAGTTGAACATCGCAAGATCGCGCGTTCTCTTCTCTGCTTGGAGTTTGCTCCTGATGGACCAGACGTGCTTGGGTCGCAGCGGCGGCTTGGCTCCTGTAAATTTTCCTTTGTTCCATGGCTTCTGGTTTGGCGACGAAATGAAATCGGTATTTTGATTTTCCATGGCCACGCTCCTCTGTTGGTGGACATGGCCATCATGCGGGTCTGCGTTGTTGTTCGAGTTTGACCTTAGCGCGCTATCGACGTCTGCTTTTGGGGGTAAAGCGGACATCAGTCGCACCTTCCCCGATGTCTGCTTTTGACCCAAAGCGGACATGACCAAGGGCCTTTCCCCGTGCAGGTTTGACCCGCTACGATGTCGCGTCCTGAGCCTCGGGGAGGCAATGAGGCGGCGCGAGTTCATCAAACTTCTGGGCGGGACGGCGACAGCGTGGTCGCTCGCGGCTCGCGCGGAGCAACCAGCGATACCCGTCATCGGACTTCTCGATTCCCGATACCCTGCGGCGGTGGAACACCGCCTGCGAGGATTTCATCAGGGCTTGAAAGAGGCCGGTTACATCGAAGGCGAGAACGTAACAATCCTACCGGTGGGCAGACGATCGATTGGATCGGTTGCCGTTGTTGGCCGCTGAACTGGTCAGCCGTTCAGTAGCAGCGATATTCACCTCAGGTACCCCATCGGCGTTGGCTGCCAAGGCGGCAACGACGACCATACCGATAATCTTCGTACTCGGGGTCGATCCGGTGCAACTTGGCTTGGCTGCGAGCCTCTCGCGCCCAGATCGCAACCTGACCGGAATAGATGCTGTTACTGCCCAGATAGGAGCAAAGCGGTTGGAGGTGCTCCGTGATCTGTTGCCTAAAGTCACGCGGATAGGCGTACTCGTTAATCCAGCCGATGCGGGTACCACTGAAGCTCAATTGAAGGACATAGAAGCTGCCGCTCTCGCGATGGGATTGCAAATCAAGGTTTACAATGCCGACACTGGTGACGAGATTGATGCAGCCTTCGCAATGGGTCGCAATCGCCCCGATGCAGTCGTTGTCGGCGTCTCAGGATTTTTGAAGTACGAAATCAAGCCGCCTTCCCTGACAAAAACGGGAAATTCATAAACCGCAGGTAGCCGGTAGCGAGCCATCAGCGCAATGATTCGGTCGCGGTTTGCAATCGTGACCACAGACGGCAGCACGATCACCCCGCGGTCCGGCTCAGTGCCTAGGCTCTCGATGACATGCATGATCTCGTCCGCATTGCTCACGCTGGCTCCGCTCACTTGCAGACCGAGTGCCGGCGCCGCCGTCTGGATGGCCCCCAATCTCCCCACTTGCGGCACTTGCAAAGGATAGTAGATGACGGTGACGCGACTGACCTGAGGTGCGACTTGCTTAAGCACCGCTAGCAGCTTGCCGCTCATTGCGAATTCCCCCAGCGTGAATCCCGTGATGTTACCGCCGGGTCGGGCAAGGCTGGCAACGAAATCAGTCCCGACCGGATCGGCAACGCCTGTAAAGACAATCGGAATCTTGCTGGTCATCGGCCGCAAGGCGGCCAACGTCAGCGGGCCATTGGCCACAATGACATCAGGCTTGCGGTCGATCAGCTCCATCGCAGCCCGGTTGAGGCGACCGACATCAGCCGTCGCCCAATCCGTGTCAATTCGAATGTTGCCTCCGTCGATCCAGCCCAAATCGCGAAGCTCTTGAACAAAAGCTGCGAGCCATCTCTGGACCTCGGGCTCGGGCTCGGCGAACGAGGTCAATATGGCTACGCGCCGCATGTCTTGTATTTGCTGCGCGCGTACCGCAACTGACCAGCCAGCCGCCGCACCGCTAATGAGCACAATGAACTCGCGCCGCCTCATTCGATCACCTCGTCGGCACGAGACAGCAGTGATTGTGGTACCGAAAGGCCGAGAGCCTTTGCGGTTTTGAGGTTGATCACCAGCTCGTACTTGGTTGGCGCCTGCACGGGGAGATCGGCCGGCTTCTCACCGTTGAGGATGCGATCGACGTAAGCCGCGGCGCGCCGGTTCTGGTCGACAAAATCAACGCCATAGGAGATCAGACTGCCACCGGGAACATAAATTCGGTTGGAAGCGACTGCCGGAAGTTTGTACTTGGCCGCAAGTGAATTGATCAGATCACGATAAGTAACCGCCAATGCGCTTCCCGTCACGATCAGACCGCCATTTGGTTGGGCCGCGAACGCAGCGATGGCGCGTTCGGTCTCGGACATGTTGCTCAGACTAATTGGTCTCACGTCTACCCCGAGTGATGGCGCCACGGACTGGATCACGGCGAACTGGCCTATCCCCGCAGGTATGGTGGGGTCCCAAAGGATGGCCGCCCGCGTCACGTTTGGCGCCATTTGCTTGAGGAGCTCCAGCCATTTGCCGCTCAAGCTGTATTCGAACTGCATGAAGCCCGACGCGTTTCCGCCCGGTTGCGCGAGGCTTTCGACGAAGCCAAAGCCGACCGGGTCGAGAACGATGGTGAAGACAATCGGCACCGTGCGGGTTTCCTGAAGCAGGAGCGCTGCCGCAGCACTGCCAGCAACCAGGATGACGTCCGGCGAAAACGCGATCAGTTCCGCTGCGGATTTTCGAATGCGAACGGGATCCGCCCCGCCAAAACGCGCATCGATCCGCACGTTGCGGCCGTCGATCCAGCCCAGTTGTTGTAATCCTTGCCGGAACGCCTCATACATTGCCCTCGAATTCGTATCGTCCGCGCCGCCTGTGAGGAAACCGATCCGGCGCATACGATCGGACTGCTGCGCCAGCGCGGCGAACGGCCAAGCGGCCACCCCAACGCCGAGAAGAGTGACGATTTCGCGTCGTCGCATTCCTCACCCGCGGCTCAAGAACGAGCATCGTAGCGGCTTAAGCCAACACCAGGAAAGGGGTTGCCGCGCGACGTAGCGACGTCCGCTTTGGGTCATTAGCGGACATTGAACCCGCTTCGTGCAATGTCTGCTTTACCCCCAAAAGCGAACATTGGAACTCACTCGCGAAATGTCCGCTCTGTGCCAGACTCGGACATCGCGAGATCGAAACTGCACGTCTGCTTTACCCCTCAAAGCGGACATTATCGGGCAATAGTTGGAGCAAGCACTAACGTTGGCGTTCTACAACAACAGCGTGTGCAAAGACGATGGGCTGGTTTGGCGTTTCATCAATTTGCATTGCATGGGCCTCGAACGTGTCTACTCCTGCTGGCAGTACAACCCCTTCCTGTGCGGATCGCGTGAAAATGTGACGACACTTACCTGGACCTCGACTGAACCAGTTTGGATCATCGAATGTCCCACCACATAATCCAAGTAAGTCGGGAAACCTTTCCAGATCCAAGTAAAGCGTCGTGCCGCACCTACCGCAGAAATTCAAAATAATGCGTTTGTGGCTACTATCCGAACGATGATCATAGGTTGTCGGCTTGTCTCCCGAAAATACCACATCGGCCCTTTTAAACATCGGCTCAACAAGAAAAGCTGTCCCCGTAAAGCGCTGGCAAAAAGTGCAATGACATATTGTGACACGCTGAGGCTCTGCCATTGTTTTGTAGCGAATGGCGCCACACAAGCACCCACCTTCATGAACTGTTCCCACGAGAAGTTACTCCTAATACAGCAATCTGATGCTGACGCCCTGCCCCAGCAAACATTCTGTCGTCTGTTCGCCCTATCAGATCCCTTGTTGGGGAAGATCACTCCGGCAATCCAGCTTTTCGCATCCCTTCGACGTACCGGGCGACATCGTCTGCCCGACGGCAGGGGGCGAGGGCTGCAACTCTGGAAAGACGCAGGGTGGGATCGAGCTGACGGATGCGCCCCATGTACTTTTCTGCGTCCGTCATCTGTCCCGAAAGAGCATGGCTAGCCGCAGCGACCCGCAATAACGCAAGGTTGTTTGGATGTTGCAGCAGTCCATTTTCTGCTGATACCGCTGCCTCTTGATAGCGCCCAGCAATGAACTGCGCTGCGATCCCCGTGTGCGTCCTGGGCATCACCGGATCAAGCGGATTCAAGCGTATCGCACGGACGAAGTACTCGATCGCTTTGTTCGATTGGCCGAGATAGATCTTCGTCCAACCACCAACATGCCACGCGGCCGTCATGTTGGGATTGAGCGTTAGAGCTCGATCGAGCATAGCAGCGCCTGCCTCAGCGTAACCATCAACGTGAACTAGCGCCCACCCAGCCGAGTAAAGCGCGACCGGATCATCGTTCGCCAACTCGCTTGCTCGAAGGGCGAGCCGTTTAAGTTCGGGCATCTCTTCGGCGGGATTCTTCATCCAACCAGAAAGCCTTCGCCGGACGTAACACCATGCTGCCAGCCCATGAGCTGACGCGAAAGCCGGGTCCAATTCGATCGCCCTATAAAATAGGCGTAACGCCTCACTAATGCTCTCGTCACTAATGCTCTCACTTGTCCACTGATAAAAGTACGTCATTGCCCGCAAGTAACAGTCGTAGGCATCGAGGCTCCCCGTCGGTTTGTATTTCGTGCGTTCGATCTCAGCGTGCTCTATTTTCGGTGCGATTGCGCCAACTACATTCTCTGTGACGCGATCTTGTAGGAGAAAAATATCGTCGAACGTTCCATCAATACGATCAGCCCACAGATGCGCCCCGGTGATTGCATCGATGAGTTGTGCCGTAATCCGCACTCGGTTCGCAGCCTTGCGAACGCTGCCCTCCAGAACATAACGTACTCCCAATTCACGACCGACCTCCTTCACATTCACAACTCGATTTTTGTAAGTAAAACTCGAATTGCGCGCGATAACAAAGAGCTCCCGAAAACGGGAAAGGGCTGTAATTATTTCTTCCACAATCCCATCTGCAAAATAGTCCTGCTCCGGGTCGCCACTCATGTTTTGGAATGGTAGGACCGCAATGGAAGGCTTGTCGGGTAATGCGAGGACGGGCGCTTCCATCGCACGACCAGACTGTTGCAGCTGGTAGACCCGAACCGGGCGCGCGATGTTCTTTAGTTCTCGTTCGCCCGCATCCTGGAAATTTGCATCGAGTTTGCCGCGCACCTGCCGGTAAGCATCATCAGAGATACAGATGCCGCCTGGTTGGGCGATACTTTCGAGCCGCGCAGCAATGTTCACACCATCCCCGAATATGTCGCTGTCCTCGATGATAACGTCGCCGACATGAATACCAATGCGGAGTTCGATGCGTTTGTCCTGCGGTACAGGTGCATTGCGCTCCACCATGCCGCGCTGGATCTCAATGGCACAGCGCGTGGCGTCCACGGCACTGGCAAACTCAATCAGTACGCCATCACCGGTCCGCTTGACGATACGGCCGCGATGATCTGCAATTTTTGGCTCCAGGAACTCGCGCCGATGGGCATTGAGCCGTGAAAGCGCGCCCTCCTCATCGGCTCCCATTAGGCGGCTGTAGCCAGCTACGTCGCCGGCGAGAATGGCGGCTAAGCGCCTCTCTACCCGCTGCTCGGCCATACCATTCGCCCCGCCAATCGCGCCATCTGTCGGAAGTGTATGGCTGGCAATTCAGGGTGTCTATCGACGCCTCAATGTCCGCTTTGGGTCATTAGCGGACATCGCAAGACGTTAAATCCATGTCCGCTTTACCCCCAAAAGCGGACATTGGTTGAGCATGTCGGGATGTCCGCTTTGTGCCAAAAGCAGACATCGCTTCATTCGATCAACTCGTCAGCACGGCGAAGGGCTGAGGCAATGGACGCCGATTGCAAAGTGATGTGCTGGCGGGCGGCGACCAACCTTTCCCCTCTCTTATCTGAATTCAGTTCCATATTTGCGGGCAATCGCGTTCAATTGTTCCTTTGTTCTAGACTTTTCTGGTGCGCCAGGCGAAGTAGCTATTTCACGAAAAAACGCTTCCAACCCAGGAGGCGCCACAACCCAGAGCAAGAGCAATTCGCAATCGGCATTCTCAAAAGCGTGCCAGGTGTTCTTGGGAATAAAGATTGAGCCGCCCTTCTCGATGGGGTGGCGAGCGTCGTCGAGAATGCAAAATCCCCTACCATCGACAACGTAAAAGGCTTCGTCCATTTGGAAATGTCGGTGGGCGGGTATCCCTACACCAACCAGTACCTGTTGCGTTCCCATGGCAATGCTGTTTGAGGCCCTGCCAGGATTTGCTCTGATGAAGATGTTGCCGCCACGTAGGATGAGATGTTCACCCTGGCCAGGGCCAAGCACGTAGCCGTGTGTCACAATAGTCTCCCTGCTGCGAAGATTTATGGTGGCCTAACAGGTTAGTGCGTAACGCGCTTCAACCCAGTCAGAAGTCGTTCAGTCTGCTTCTATCTTCATGTTGAGCCACGGACGCAAACACT
>Ga0306923_10004695_pt1 | contig 13130 bp, 17 predicted proteins | sample sta12Can44000108_FD_203841 | JGI IMG/M metagenome (GOLD analysis project Ga0306923, IMG submission 203841) | Lab enrichment of tropical soil microbial communities from Luquillo Experimental Forest, Puerto Rico - statanox.12C.anox.44.000.108 (v2)... | ecosystem: Environmental > Terrestrial >... | reverse complement strand
GCTTATCCTCCCAGACACGCTGAACTACGTCGGCAAGCATGTCGATGCGATTGTCGCCTATGATGATGCGAGTACGGATCGAACGCTGGAGATTCTTGGCTCACACCCAAAAGTCGCTCTGATTATGACAAATCGGTCGTGGGAAGCGGACATCGAGGCACGCCGGATTGCCGAGGGTCGACATCGCGGACTTTTGCTGCAGACGGCGCGCGAACAATTGCAGTTCGACTGGATGTTTTGCTTCGATCCGGATGAGCGCATTACCGGAGACCTACGCGGATTCGTAGAAGGAACGCACTCCAGCGATTACGACGGCATGCGGGTTCAACTGTTCGACGCGTATATGACCCCTGGCGATCATGCGCCCTATCAAAGCGATCGCGAGCTGTTGGGCTTTCGTCGCTTCTTCGGCCCGGAACGGCGAGACATTCTGATGTTGTGGCGAAACCGGTTGGAGGTCATCTTCGCGAAGCACCATGCGCGAGAGCCAGGTGGGGTAGAACAAGTGGGGACCGGTCTCTATTGCCAACATTATGGTAAGTCGTTGTCGGTCGACCATTGGGAAGAAACTTGCGAATACTATATGCGACACTTTCCATTCGATACCTACGGGCGAAAATGGCGCGATCGCAAAGGTCGAGCGATCCACACCCAATCTGACTTCATGCGGCCCTTGTACGAGTGGGGTGACACGCTGTTCGCGAATGCGGTGAAGATATGACTTATCCGAAAAAATCGGACTTGCCTTCCTGCCCTGTGTCAATGTGACCGCTTGGCTGCTCGCCGCGATCCTCGAAACGTCCAGCTTGCCTTCGGCCGAGACGGACGTTTGGCGACTGATCGAGGTCGGCTAAGGGTCGGGAAAGACATCCCGAGCGCAAGCACTGATGTCCGTTTTACCGTCAAAGCAGATATTGATCGATCGCGTTGAGGGTCTGCTCCGCGGCAGGCTCGGAAGTCCGGTCCTGCCCAAGCCATGTCCGGTTACATTCCGAAAGCCGGCATACGCGCGACCTTCTTCCGTCCCTACGCCGAGCGTGGGCACATCTCACTCATGTTGTGAACGGCATCACATCGCCATCAAGGCTTCTGATCTATCTTGCTGTCCCACAGGTGCAGCACGCGGATTGCTGGGGGAAAGCTTATGAGCGAGCTGAGTGATGTTGGCCGCAGTTTTCTCCTGCTGCTCCTGATAGTGAGCCTGGGTGCTTGTCTTGTAAAGGCTTTCTGGAAGTTTGAGCAGGTCCGCCGCCGGCGGCGGCATGCTAAGGGTTGGATTCTACTAATCGGTCTTTTTGGACTGATGACATGGCCTGCGCCGGGGCACGACCTGGAGGGAAGGGATAAGAACTCGCCGCTTCACGACTGGTTCGAGCATTTGGCAAGCGGCATCGGGCGCTGCTGCTCGGATGCCGACGGCCACATCGTTGAAGAGGCCGACTGGGAAACAAAAAACGGCCACTATCGCGTACGCGTGCCGAAAGCCCCCAACTCCAAAAATACGATCTGGGTAGAGGTCCCGGACGCTGCCGTCATCACCGCGCCCAATAGAGCCGCACGGACCATGGTCTGGCCATTCTATGACAACGTCCAGGGCCTTTCGAACGATGAGGGCGATTCAATCGTATCCATTCGCTGCTTTATGCCCGGGAGTATGACCTAGATCGACGACAAAATCCGCCTCCTCAGACCAACTATGAGTTCGCTCAGTGTCGCCAGTCGGCGGCGCTGCTATTGAAAGGAGCCCGCGCCATGATCGACAACGAGGTGGAAGTTCGGTGGTCCACAAATGAGCCCAAGATCTGCCGACGCTGGACAATGAGTTCGGTGAATAAAATGAAGAAGTTCGAAAGCAAAGAGGAGGCCGCAAGATATGTCATGGAGAAGCTTGAGCCGGCCTTTCGCCGTAGCGTCGAGATGACTGTCGTTGGTGGGGTGTACGGAATAGAGGTGATCGAAGAGATCTACAGAGCCGGCGGGTTTGTGCCGCCACCGGAAGCTTGGCAAATGTTCTGAACCAGAACGGCGTCATAAGGCGCGGGACCGAAGCCCCGCGGCCATTGTTCTCATGCTGCGGTCATCCACCGCTTTGTCCACATTTCCTAGCAACAGATGCATGTACGTGGGGGGACGCAGCCGCTTGCCGTTGCGCCAGCTCTCGCTCTTGCGCCTTCTATGCGATCGGCGACGCCATCCTCCCAGGGCGCCAAGCGTGGCGCGACGCACTACTCTCTAAATCTCCAACACGCGTGTGATCTAGTTCACAATGAGTTGTCACAAATGGGGTTACTTCAAGTTAGAGTGATTTCCCTGTTTCTCTACGGCTGGGGGGAGAAACCTGAAATGACAGCGCTCTTTCAAGCACTTTCGCAGGCATTCGGAGCTGACGCTGAAACTGAATCGCTAAAGATAGTTGCAATATTCAGCGGCCTAGGCGCGCTCATTTCCCTGCTCTGGGTGCTGTTTTTCCTGACCTATGGTCTTGATCTGAGCTCCGGATTCTTCTGATCCGCTGGGCATCGATCAATATTGGCCCGCCTCCTTCTGATTTGCATCTTGCAGGAGTTTTGATCATGGAATTCTCACATCACCCCGTCATTCGATTACATTTGGCCAATTACAACAGCTTTATCATCCTCGGATATGCAGCGCTCGCGATTGCCGCAATTGCTGCGCTCTACTTTGCGTCCATTGGACCGGGGTTCACCGAAGCCGAACTCGCAATCTCGACAGTATTGCCGTGACCAATGACCGAGTGCGACTGGCCACCTGGTGCCTTCTAGTGTCGGTCATCACGGCAGTTTGCTTATGGTCCCTCGTCGGTTCGTCTGAAATCCGGACCAAGGGTGTGTGGCGTTCTTCGTCGCCGGAAATGGCGCCTCACTAGTAAGCGATAGCGAGCAAGTGCGATCGGCAGCATCAGTGGATCATGCGACCGCCTGGTCGAGATCGGGCTGAGGGCGAAATAGAGGGCTAACAATGGAAGGCGCGGACCGCACCAAAGAAACAAGAACCGCCGAAGAGTTGGAAAGGATGATCCTCCAAGACTTGCGCAATGTGGATGGCTGCCCCGAGCGCGGGGTTAGCGTGACCGTCTATGGCATCCCTTGGAACGCGATGCTTACGTTTGGTGCCGAGGCTGGTCCGGTCCGCAACAAGGCCGAGTTGAAGAAGCTCTTTGAAGTTATCACGGAACGCCTGCAGCGGCTATATAACCTGGCCTAGACGCTGCCACGGATTGGGCCTTTGCCGCAAGGCGATGTCCGCTTCTCGCTCGTAAGCCAACATCGGTGCTGCGCTTGCAGATGTCAGGAAAGGGCCACAAGCGACGCATGCACCGCAGCAAATTACAGCTTGTTAAATTAACTCCTCATTGATCAGGACGTCCGGTCATGCCCGATTAGGTCAGGCTCGGAATGCGGGGGCAGCGGAAGCAGTTGCAGTCTTCTACCCCTTAAGACCGGACGTCCTCGTAGCGCCGAGTTGGAACACATTCCACCATGTCTTGACTAAGCAGCCGGAAGCTCCAATCTTCGCGGTGAGCTCGCCGAGTGGAACTCAATGATCTTCAGATCGAGCACGCAGTCGAGGGAATAGAGTGGAGAAGACTAGGGGTATGCGATCGCTGAGCCGTCGCGAATTCAATGAACGGTGCGTCGCGCTTAGTTCGTTGGTGACCTTGTCGGGCGCATTGGCGTTCGGTGGAGCGACTGCCGCCGCCTCAACGGGCACAGCACGGACCGTCAAGTTTCGCGATAGCACTATTGTCCCGGCGATCGGTCAGGGTTCTGCGAATATTGGGAAGGGAAGACATCCTGCAGCCGACGAAGAGGAAGCGTTGCGCACGGGCCTTTTGCTCGGGATGACTCTGATTGACACATCGGGGGATTACGGTGGAGGCCGTTCCGAAGAATTGATTAAGCGTGTGATTGCCGGCCAGCGTGATCGCGCCTTCGTGGTGTCGAAGGTGGAGGCCACTGAGGTCACTGGAGACGCCATGGCGCGTGCTTGCGAGGCGAGCCTTGCGCGGCTCGGTACTGATCATCTCGATCTCTATTTGCTGCACTGGCCAACTCCGAACGCCGGATTCTCCAAGGCCGTAGCGGGGTTCGAAAGTCTGCGCACAGCTGGCAAGATTCGCGCCTGGGGCGTGTCAAACTTCACAGTTCCTCAGATGGAAGATCTGCTCCATATTCCACAAGGCGATCGCTGCGCAACCAATCAGGTCCTTTACAACCTCGGCAACCGCAGCATTGAACGCGACCTGCTGCCATGGTGCGAACGTCACGGCATGCCGGTAATGGCCTATTCGCCGCTTGGCGGCCCCGGCGCCAGCCTGCTGCGTGATCCCATTCTTGGCCGTATTGCGGCAGCACACGCTTGTTCGCCAGCCGCTGTTGCACTGGCCTGGATCATCCGCGGCGGTAACGTCATCGCAATTCCCGAATCCGGGTCCGTGGCACATGTAAAGGAAAACGCCGTCGCGCTGTCATTGACACTGACACCCGAGGAGCTTCAAACACTGGATGCAGCGCATCCGCTATCACGCCGCTAATGTATTTTAGTCGGCGCTGAATGTCCGCTTTGGGTCGGTCAAAACGCGATGTTCAACAGAGCCCAGCCAAGGTCCGCTTGCGCTCTAAAGCAGACATCTCGGCTGTAGCGACCCTGTCCGCATCGGGGGAATAGCGGCCGTGTACGGCCCGGTGGCTCGGCCAAAAAATTTTGGGTGCTGAAAAAATCCCTGAGTGGTATGGAACAGTGGGAGCACGACCACGCGTTTACACTGACTCCTCGCGATAAAGGTTACGCCAACAGGAGCGGAACGATGAAAAAACCGCTTTGTTTCGTTATCGGGCTGCCCGCGCTAGCAATAGTGCATTGGACCGCATTTGCGGAACCTGCCCAGCAAAACTCGGCCGCCGCCTCTACCGGGATCTCCGCGCTCAAGACAAAAGAACAAAGCTGGGAGAAAATTGTGAAGGATTGCAAGGATGAGTGGAGAGCCAATCGCGAAGCAATCATGAAGGGCGGCATGACTGAAGATTCTTATGTCCAACAGTGTAGCGTGAAAGATGACGTGCCAGCCATCCCGGAGCCGAAGAAAAACGCCGCTCCATCGTCTGTACCAAAATAAGTCCCTGGGCGGTAAGGTCGACTTGGCAGCGCCTGAAGCGAAGAGCAAGGGGATCAACTCTGTGCGAGCCTAATCTCGGTCGGCTATTTCCCGCTATGATACTGCTCGACGTGGTGGACAGCATAAGGGGCGACGCATTTCCGCCAATTCGCTAGGTGTGCTGATGTTCGAGCATGTCACTGTCGATCGTGGGCGCCGAGCGTTATTGAGCGCTGCAGGAGGGCTCCTTCTCGAAACGGTGCTTCTAGCGACAAGTGCATCGGGTCAGGCTGGTCCGAAGATGAAGATCGGGGTCATCGGAGCGGGCCGTATCGGCGGTACGATCGGCGGCCTCTGGACCAAGGCAGGCCACCCAGTCTTCTTCTCATCACGCCATCCGGAGGAATTGCAAGACCTTGTTACACGTCTTGGCCCTCTTGCACAGGCCGGCACAGTCGATCAGGCGATTGGATTTGGCGATGTTGTCTTCATCGCCGTCCCTTACGGGGCCCTGCCGCAGATCGGCAAAGACTACGGCAAAGCTCTAGCGGGAAAGATCGTGCTCGATGCCGGCAATGCAGTGGCCAACCGCGACGGCGGCATCGCGGACGAGGTCGAACGCGATGGCGTCGGAAATATTTCGCAAAAATATCTTCCGGGCGCGCGGCTGGTCCGCGCCTTCAACACGCTCTCCTACATGATCTTTCAACGCGAAGCCAATCGTCCTTCCCCCCGCCTCGCCGTGCCAATTGCCGGTGATGATCCGGAAGCAGTCCAGGTCGCTTCGACACTGGTGCGCGACGCCGGCTTTGATCCAGTGGAGGTCGGCAAGCTGGCCGATGCGAGCCGTTTCCAGCGTGGCGCGCCGGGGTACGGCCAGAATCTGACCGCAGCGGAGCTCAGACAGAAGCTGTCGCTGCCACCATGACAACTCCCACGGCGGCTCTCCTGGCCTGGTTTCAGCGCACGGTGCCTGCTAGCGCCCAAGAGCGGGGAGCAGCACTGTGGTCGTTCGCTTATTTCTTCTCCCTGCTTGCTGGTTACTATGTGCTGCGTCCGCTGCGTGATCAGATGGGCATCGCCGGCGGCATCAAGAACCTGCCGTGGCTGTTCACGGCCACGTTTATCAGCCTGCTTGTTGCACAACCGCTCTACGGCGCACTGGTGGCGTGGTTGCCGAGGTTTAGGTTCATTCCCATCATCTACCACTTCTTCGTCACCAATCTGTTTCTGTTTTGGTTATTGCTGATTTTCGACATCGAAAAGCCGATCGTGGCGCGTGTGTTTTTCGTCTGGGTCAGCGTTTTCAACTTGTTCGCCGTCGCGGTGTTCTGGTCATTCATGGCCGATCTGTTTACTTCAGAGCAAGGCAAGCGGCTGTTCGGGTTCATCGGTGCCGGGGGAACGGCTGGGGCGCTTCTCGGTCCTCTTGTCACGATCTGGCTGTCCCTACCACTCGGTCCGGTCAACCTGCTCATCGCGGCCGCAGCCTTCCTCGAAGTAGCTGTGTTCTGCGTGCATCGAATTGAACGTGCAGCGGATCCGCCGAGGGAAGTGGAGCAACGACGGCAGCGCATTGGCGGCAGCGCCTTCGCGGGATTGTCTGCACTGATGCGCTCGCCTTACCTCCTGGGCGTGGCTGGCTGGGTGAGCCTGCTCTCGTTCGGCGCCACAATCGCCTATTTCGCGCAGGCCAACATCGTTTCGGCCACGATCCATGGCGCGGCAGCGCAAACCCGTTTCTTTGCAGGCATTGATCTTGCGGTTGGCCTGCTAACCCTAGCGACCCAGGTTTTTGCCACCGCCAGCTTCCTCAAACGCTTCGGCACCGGGATCGCTGCCGCAGCTTTGCCTGTTACTTATGTGGTGGGCTTTGCGGCCCTGGCGATGGCGCCGAGCCTTTCCATAGTGGTGACACTCCAAGTGGTGCAACGCTGGATGAACTTCGCAATCGCAAATCCGGCCCGCCAGGTATTCTTCACCGTGGCGGGGCGTGAGGAAAAGTATAAGGCGAAAAATCTGATTGATGTCGTGGTCTATCGCGGCTCTGACGCGTTTTACGGGTGGGTGTACGACAGCCTGCAGACGCTGGGATTGAAACTTGGCGCCATCGCCCTGTGCGCACTGCCGGTGGCGGCGGGCTGGGTCGTCCTCTCAATAGCGTTGGGGCGAACGCAGGAGCGCCTTGCGACGAAAGCAGATGACAGGGAGCGCCCGAATGGCAATCCAAATGACTGGCCAAATGACGCGTCGCGAATTTAGCACGCCTGCGGGCGCATTTCTGCTTTCTAACAAAGTCGTTGCCCAAACCGAGACACTGCTTCTCGACCGTCCGATTCCCCGCAGCGGCGAGCGCATTCCCGCTGTCGGGCTTGGGACAGCCCATGTCTTCGATGTGAACAATGAAGTCACGCGGAGCAAGGCCGATGCAGTCGTGCAGGCGCTGGTCAAGAGCGGCGGGATCGACGCCCTCTGATCAGTGGCTGACTGCTAGCGCCAACGGCGGCGGCATTTAAGTATCGAGAAGCCCGTCATTTTAGGCCACGCAGCCCAGGCCGTAGGGGGTCTACGCGCGCGGTACTCAACAGGCGTGCACCTGTCGCGGTCACCGACCATACCGGCAGTCTCCTGCCTCCATTGCATGGTGGACGGCGCATTCCACGGCTGCCCCAACCTCTTGCCCGGCGCGGGCTGGCCGCTCAATTGGTGGATTGCGTCCGGCCTGTGGGGTGGCGGCGTGGACCCGGCCGAGTCAATCGGTGCCGTGCCCACAACAGCTGGAGGAAGAGCGCCCTGTCAGCCTTGTACTGGGCTGCGCGTCGGTTTCGTTCCGAACCCTCCATGACCACCTCTCCCCCGGTCTTGCACACGCGCCAATGCCAAGCTTGGCCACGCCTATTCACAATCACTTCGAAAATGAGAAATTGATCTTGCACCGTCATCGTTCCGCCGCCGCGCCATTGCCCCACTCTTTGTGTCTTAGCATCCATTTTAAGGTTCAAGGGCGCAGGTTGTCACTAGGAAACCTCACAGGAGTGTGCGGTCGCCGGATTGGACTTCTGTTTCCCCCAAGAGCACCTTGAAGGTTGTTTCCCCCAAGAGCACCTTGAAGGTTCATTGTCCCGATGCGATGCAACCATCTTTTCACCAAAAACATCTGAAACTTAAAAGATTGTGTGTAGTTGTGGTTGTTTGAGCGGACGCTTGGGGCTTTGCCAAATTCCGCGACCGCCGTGAGCGGGCTTGTGAGCCGCCAGCGCGCCTAACCGCAATATTGGTGCTGATTTCATTTCAGCAAATGTTTCATCTGGCAATGACTTGTCTTCGTGTTTTCTTTTTTTTGGCAATCCCAGAATGTCACCAACCCCCAATAAGATTGCACTCTTCATCGACGGTGCCAACCTGCACGTCGCAACCAAAACGCTCGGCTTCGATGTCGACTATAAGCGTCTGCTTAAGGAATTCGAGGGCTACGGTACGCTGCTGCGCGCCTTCTACTACACCGCCGTTATCGAAGACCGTGAGTTCTCGTCGATTCGTCCACTCGTCGACTGGCTCAATTACAACGGTTACACCGTCGTTACCAAGCTGACCAAGGAGTTCGTCGACCCCGGCGGCCGCCGTAAGGTGAAGGGCAATATGGACGTCGAACTCGCGGTGGATGCGATGGAGCTGGCCGGGCATATCGACCAGATGGTGCTGGTTTCCGGCGACGGCGATTTCCGCTACCTGGTCCAAGCCATGCAACGCCGCGGAGTCCGCGTGACGGTGATCTCGGCCGCCTCGAGCCAGCCGCCTTTGGTCGCTGACGAACTGCGCCGACAGGCGGACGTCTTTATTGATCTCGTTGAACTGCTGTCCAAGATTGGCCGGGATCCCGAGCGTCCGCGTCATCATGCGCCGCAAGTCGCGCAGCGTTCGACCACGAAAGCCTCTTCGGGATACCACGTCGATGACTGAAGGGCCTGGTCGTTGGCCTTGCGCCTACAACCGCGTAATTGGCTGCCATCCCCTGCCCTTCTTGGTCGCCAGGACCGAGCATCACGGCATGTTTTGAGGAGCGAGTCACCGCAAAATGGCTATGTTAGCCTGGGCGACCGCAAGGCGCTTGATCAGTTGCATGAACTCCATCGGAGGCTGGCAGCTGATCTCAAGCGAAGATCGAATAGTTGCGTCGATCCCGCCCATCGGTCAGATTGCTGGAAGATGAGCTTGCCGCAATCGAAAGCGGACTGGCAAAATTGAATTCCAAGACTTGAGAATCGTTGCAAGCAGCGTGCCGGGTTTCGGTTTTCGCCCTTTGTTTGCGACAGCGCGCCGATGCAGCGTCGCCTGCCAAGACTTTCTTAATCGATCTCCGGTAGAGATTTCGGGCGGCATTCCAGACTTGCCGCCGGTATCCAATGATCCCGTTGGCGCAGCGGCGCCAGCGGGATTTCTCTGAGCTATCCATGACCGTACCGAGTACCAAGATTGCAGAACCGCAAATTCGCTGTCGTCATTGTCGCGCGATTGCTGAACTGTTCGTCAGCATGTCCGATCCGAAAGACCACAGCACTCTCCTGATATTTCGCTGCCGGTGCGGAAAGCTGACTTCGATCACGAGCAGTCCGTAGGACAAACAACAAGCCGCCCAAGCGGAGTATGTTCGCTCGGCGGCGTTGGCTAATCACCGGGCCCTTGAATCTCCCAGCGCACGCAATCTGCCCAACTTCTGTGACCGACACCTTAACTCAGACCCGGCGCGGCCAGCATACATTGACCAGCCAGTGTACTCCTACTCCGATGCGGAAGACCTTCCACCTCGACCACCCGCCCTCGTGCCATGCAACGGCGGTACGAATTGTGTGAGCAACCCATTCCATGGTCCGGGATCCTGTGACGGAGATCCGCCATGACAAGGGGCCGCGACGACCGACAACTGAAATCAGGCGAGGACCAGATGATGCCCCGGGATCGTGATGCGCGGCAAGGACAAGGAAGGTAGATCGGGCAGCGGCATAAGCAGCATTAACCCTTCGTTAACCATGTCCGTCCAGTCTCGTGTCTGGGCTAGCGATTTGGATTCGGAAACGTCAGCGACCTTGTCCAGACGGCTACTTATGGATGCCTGTGGGGGCTTGATGGAGTCACGGCATGTCAAGACGTGAGTTTAAGGCGGAAACAAATTTGCTTTCGGCATTCGCGTTGGTGATTGGTGGTGCGTTAAGCATTGGATTGCCGATGACGCTGGTTATCATTTGGGTTTGTTCCTGACCCTTTCAGACACCGGTTTTGGGTTGCTGAAGCAACTTTGTTTCAGGCCCGCCGACGCAGCATTCGCCGCCTATCTCGTTGGCCCGGGCCCAGCGTCAATCGAAGAGCTCGACCAGGAGCTCCGCGAGCCCTGATCTGCGCCGACGTGAGACGCGCCTCGTGCCAAAATACAACACATGCCCACCATCAGTCGATGCGCGGCAAGTTGCCATTGGCGAACCCACGGACTCAGATTTACACTGCTGACCAGACCGAATGGGAGAGTTTCGGATGCCGTACTACAATTTTGATCTCGTAATCGGCGAAGAATTCAAAAATCAAGGCGGCCTTATTCTCGAAGATCTCGAACTAGCCTCTGACCGAGCCGAACAGCTTGCATGCGAGCTGTGTATTGTACGCCCGGAACTGAAGGCTAAAGGCTGCGCGGTTCGGGTCACCAACGCGGAGAATTTCGAACTCTATCGCACGCCGCTTGATCCAGTCCCACCCTGGATGAGATCTCGTCATTAGTTGCTTGGTGACGACAAACCAGGTAGCGCCCTGCGTCTGATCTCGGGGCGGACACTATAGGACGCGGTGAGTTCGAACTTTTCGGCCGTGAGGCGAGCGGCTCACGCTTCATTCGAAGCTTCGAAACGCCCTCGAGTTGTGGTATAGATGGCCGCCTCAAAGGGAGGTCCGGCCATGAAGAAGCTCGTCGTCCTTGCAGCCGTTTCAGCTTTTGCTGTTGCCGCGCATTCCGCTGCCGCTTGCGATTGGGACCGGGAGGCGAGTGCGAGCGACCAGGCTGTCGCCGCCTCCGAGCAAGCATCCCCGGCGACGCCGACATGCGATGATGCAAATTGCCCGGCGCCTCAGCCGACGAGCAGCGTTGCGTCCCAAGAGACGCGAACCGTTAACAAACCGGCACCGATTGTATTGATCACCGATCGCCATTGATCCTGCGCCGCGACTACCGAGCACATGGCACACGGTTTGTGATCAAGAAGATTCGATGCGCGCGCCGGCCGGAGGGTCAGCAAGAGATCTGATGGCAGCCGCCAGCTAGATGATGACTTAACATCGGTTGGGTTGCTCTAAGCGCACTGAGCGCTACGGTCGCAATTTGACTTGCCGAGACGCAGGCGTCGGCCCCGACTTACGCCTTGATATGCCAATCGACGGTCGAGGCTGCTGCTCGGTTGCTCCAAGGTGAGTCATTTGTTCCTGTGTTGCCTTAAGCTGCTGACTGATGCCGGCCATCTGTTCCTGGCTTGCCTTGAGCTGCGCGGCGGTGTCCGCGCTGCCGCGCCCTATTTCTGACCGCGTCTGCTTGAGATCGTTCGCAAGCCCGCCAGTTTGGCGGGCCATCTGTTCTTGCGTTTCCTTCACACGCTCTGCGAGTCCTGCATTGTCGTGAACGAACTGTGTCTGGCTGGCTCTCAGCTGCTCGATCGCTTGCTGCACCTCTGCGAGTTCGCGCGTGATGGTCTGGAGCCGCTTTGTCAGCTGTGGCGACATCGGTGCGGTTATCGGAGCTACTACCTGTGGCGGCGGGGTCTGCGCCTCGGATGACGGTTGCTGACGCCCTGCACCGGTCATTTCAAGGTCAGATGGGGCCGGCCGTGCCAGGCGTTCCAGTCTTTCGAGCCAGACCGATGACGGTGTCGAAAGGCCCTCCTGCACCCAACGCGCGACGGTCAATCTCACCGCCTGGCCCTGCGGCGACGGCCACGCGAACGTGGCCGCCCCGATGACCACGATCGCCAGCGGGCCGATCACACTCCATAACACCAGCGCGCCAAGCGATGACCGTGTGCGCAGAACCGTGGTCCCTGTCTGCTGCGGCGACGATTGCCGCGCGGCGCTTTGTTCTAGCCCAATGGCTCGCCTGTCCGCCCACGCAAGCCTTTCATCGGCCTGCCCGACCTTTACGAGCGCTTCCGAGAGCGCTGCGAGAGCGACATCTCGTGAAGGAGGACTCTGTTGCGGGTTCTCAGGGAGACTCATTGGCGTTCCTCGTTTGGCTATTCCGGCAGTGGCGGTCGTGATAACCAAGAGCCGGCCCGCAGGGCACCGATCAATCTGCCGGAATAGGCATAGCACCAAAAGCTTCACGGCGGGATTCGGCGCTCACGCACGCGATCCTGCAATGTCTGCATCCCGCATCACAACAAGAAACGGCTCCACCTTCCTCCGGAGATGAGGCTGCACGCCAGCTCAGCGAAAATCCCACCAACTCTGGGGTGGCTGCCACGCCCGAAAATGTCGGTTCCGCGCTTTTCTTTTACGGTGAGTGTGGCAGCCGCGGCACAGCCCGGATCGGCGAATGGTGCTAGCCAATTCACGGCTGGGGGCGCACCAATTCTCGAAAACCAACTTGAGCAAAACGGTAAAGCACCACTGGTACGGCGATACGTCGCCATGGACCGAACAGCGGCTTGAAGACAACTATGGCTTCAAGGGCCCGCAGTCGCGACCAGCCGCGAAAGTAGTGATCCTCGACGAGGAGAACCCGCCGCAGCCGCGATCCGCTCGAACGGTCGGAAGCGAAGATCGTGCCGCTCAGGGCTCCGGTCCCGCGCTTTTTCATTGGGCGCGGTAAGTCTGGATTGCGCCGACGCTGGCAACAGCCGTCAGAACGCTGCAGTTAGTTGCGGCCTAAAGCTACCCCAGCAGTAAGTCGCAGCTAAACTGCCCCTCCAGCAGCCGCCTGTTGGAGGGGCTTTTGTTTGGGTGAGCGTGCTGGGGATCGAACCCAGGACCCCTTGACTACTCA
>Ga0306923_10004694_pt1 | contig 13130 bp, 14 predicted proteins | sample sta12Can44000108_FD_203841 | JGI IMG/M metagenome (GOLD analysis project Ga0306923, IMG submission 203841) | Lab enrichment of tropical soil microbial communities from Luquillo Experimental Forest, Puerto Rico - statanox.12C.anox.44.000.108 (v2)... | ecosystem: Environmental > Terrestrial >... | reverse complement strand
TTCGGTCCCTTGACCCCTTCCGCGCGCTCCGCGAACCTGATCGCAGGCGACGGGACGAAGAACGGCATTCCCGCTACGAACAAAGAACCGCCAACAAGCCCAAAATGACTACTTGACAGGAAAAGCCACATACAAGTTCGAATCCATCTCCCTCCAGCGGAGAGTCACGCAAACCATCGGTTCCTGCCCGTGTTGTTCTCGGGCTGGCTAGGCGCGCAACCAGTCCCATGAGGATCGGAGCGCCAACACGCTTTCTGAAGCAAGACGGGAACATTTCGAAATGCCCGCATTCTGAAATCCTGCCGGTCGGGCCCTTCTTGGTTGACGCGACGCATCGCCGTCGTCGATGTCATCGACTTCATGACAGAGGTCGTAAAGCGCGTACATGGCCTCGCGGCGCTCATACGAGAGCTGCGTTGCCCAGAAAAACGAGCTGCAGCGACGCGAGGACGCAACGCGATCGCGTCGTCCTTATTGCGGGGTGGGTTGGCGGCAGCCCCCGAATTTGAGCGCACTGAATAAGGGAACGACGATCCCCAGCTCGTTGTTCAGTCCTTCCTTAGGTGGCCAGCAGCACCGGCTTTCTTCGACATCCGTCACACAGGCACAGGAAAATCAGGGGGTTGCAGGAGCCTGGATTTCCATCTGTCGGCCCGTGTCCGCAAAGGGTGGTAAGCACGACCTTCGCGGAAGCCATCGTGAACCGAGAGGTAGCGTCGGTTCCGGTCATTCGCCGAGGTGGAGCTTCGCCAAACTTGCGGATGCGCGAGCTTGGCGTCGCTCCCTCAACCACCAAAATAATTGCCGGTCTTTGTTCTAGTCTCCGGTCACGACCTTCAACGCGTCGCCTGTTAGTTGGAGGATGGTTATGCCCGAACCGGCGCGATCCTGACCATAGATATAGCCTCGATCATCGACCTCCACGATGTCCATGTAAGTAACGTTCGCGCATATATTCGCACCCTGTGGCGTGCCGCAGGACTGCTGGGTATTTCCGTTCGGCGCCTGAATGAAATACGCGACCGGTCTCGGGTTAAGTGGATCGCGAATGTCCCAAACCCGCAGCCCGGCGTTAAACCACGTGACGAACTGGAGCCTGCCATAATACGGGGCATAAATTTGCAAATTCGCGTGATGAGCCCCAAAACGCGCACCTTTGTCGCAGAAGTCTCCAGGGAACTGGGGAACATTGAGGGTCGAAATTGGCCACGGCGTTTGGTCATTCGTTATGTCGAGCAGGGTAGCCTCATGCGGCGCTTGACCGACGCAGCTGGGTGGCCCGCCCGCTTCAGAAGGCGAGATGAGGAGGTCCCAGCGTTGCGGTGAGCCGTCGAGAAAGTTCTGCTGCTCTTGCGGGATCGGCACCCCAAAGATCGGGTTGGTATCATGCGAGCCCTGAAGGGGGTTCTTTGTAATGTACCCGACCTGCGGATACAACATGTCGGTCTGCGTCGGGTTGGTCGCACAGTTTGCCGACGCATTCGAATTTACCGAGGTGTCGCAGCCATTGACCAGCTTGTTGCGGTCGGCGATCTGAATAACGCCGTTGCTGCCGGAGCTATAGGACAGGTATACCCGATTGACGTTGACGCCAGCCGAATACATCTCGTGAATAGCGGCCGGCGGGTTTGTCACTCCTTCGTAACAGTTGGGTCCCGGATTATTAATACAGCTCTGTGCGGTCGACGGGTCGGCACTCGGTTGTCCTCCGACAAGCCCAAAGTCCCGGATGTATACCGGGTGGGCTGGATTGCTGAGGTCAAAGATCTTGATATGCTGCCCCTGATGCCAGTTATCGGAGTTCTGACCTGCAACCAAATACGCGATCCCGGTATCACATTCCCACCATGTCCTGTGGTATTGGCTTTCTCCGCTTACGATGGTGGTGAGCAGTGTTGGCGCTGAAGGGTTGGTAACGTCCCACACCTCGTGACGCCCCATTCCCGTCGCGCTGTTACCTCGGTGGATAATCAGGTAGAAATGGCCCTTTGTGCCATTCGCCTCATTATTGGGTAAAGTGTCGCCGCCGCACACAAAAGTATGCGGGGCACCACCGCCAGCTGGGTCTGCGGCAATATTAGCCAGAAACAGCGGCATCCTCGGGTTTGTGACATCATAGATCGCCACGCCACATTGCACCCCCGGCACTAAGGACCCGTCATTGCTGCCGGCGTACAAGATCTCGCGGCCATGTTGATCCTCGATCCATATTTGATCGCTCTGAGAGCACCCCAGGTCGTCCGCGAACCCTACGACCCTCATGTTCCAGATCGACTGTTGGTTGAACCCATTAGGAGGAGGTTCTCTGAGACGTGGCTGATCGGCAGCTCCACTCTGATCTTCATTCAGTGTGATCAGAGGGAAATTTGGCCCGTCTGGTGCATAGCCAAGCCCGACCTGGCCTTGGGCCCAAGCCAGGCCGCTTAACCCGAATGCGAGGCCGCAAAAACCGACAACAAACGACAGCCCCCAGACCCGGGCCACTCGACACAGATCATTCATAGCGATCCTCCTAGGTTGCCCTCCACTCGCGCGCTCTTTGCCGCCGGCTGCCCCCGTTTCCGAGGGTCGTTTCCCCCGTTTGTGCGGAGGCGACGCGATTATACGATTAAGCACGGCACGGCGTGCCCGCTATACCGGCGGTTTTTTGCGTATGTGCGAAGAATTCCGCCGGAGCATTTGAAACCAGATCGAGATCGTGAGCTGCTGCGCAGGGTTAATGAGCGATCAACGCGCCTGACGGGCGAGGTCCATTGCGGTGCGGGCCTGCGAGCAGGGGTGCGGGAACGCCGTGTTGACCAGGTGAGGTGGGAGGTCGGCGACTCGAAGATCTGGAGCACGCAACGACAAGCAAAGTGGCCTGGCGGTGATGATGTGGGGCCGGGCACTGTCGCCGTCGCGCGCCCGAACGGCAGGTGAGGGTCGACTTGAGCCGTTCGCTCGGGGTCGAGGGCAGTCGATGCGACGGGCCGCGAATGGCCGCACGGGGTAGGAAGCCGCCATTCGCTCCCCCGCTATCGATTAGCCGAGGTGTGCCATAGTCGATTAGAAAAAAACCGATTTGGTGCTCGCCCTTACCCGCGTTCGCATTCGGTGCTCACGCCTTGAGCTCGCGTTTGACCTCGTCCAGAAAGCGCCAATCCGCGCCCTCGACGATAATCTTCTGCGGGGTCGATTTGATCATGCCCAACTCATGCAGCCGCAGCGCATAGAAGCGTAAGGTGTCCTCGGCGTCGTATTCCCGCCAGGCGCCATAGGGGTTCTCGGTCAGTGTCTGCAACGCATACTCGTAGCGTTCGGTGAAGCCGCCCTCGACGATCAGCTGCGCCGCTGCTTCGGGCTTGCTGGCGCACAGATCGGCGGCTTTCAATACGGCGCGGATCACGAGCTTTGTCGCCACCGGATATCGTGCGGCATACTCCCGGTTTGCCGCCATCATGCAGCAGAAATACTGCGACCAAGGCGGGTCCGCGGCGGTTCTCAGGATTACATGTCCGACTTTGCGCGCGTGCAATTCCTGGACGTCGGGCGGAGACGCCATATATGCGTCGAGCTTGCCTTCGGCGAACAGGTCGAGGGGGTTACTGCCAATATCGTCCACGAATGTGAGGTCCTTTTTCGGGTCGAGTCCGACATAGGCCGCGCTCATCGAAAGCAGGCGCGAATCCCCACCTACGCGCTTCCCCTTCAGGTCGGCGATCCCTCGGATGTCGCCATGGGCGAACAGCTCGTTGCAGCCGGCCATCAACCCGGTGAGGACGGTGATCGGCAGACCCTGATCGATCGCGATGGCGTGCTCGATCGCCAAGTTTGTGTGGAAATCGAACTTGCCGCGCCCAAGTTCTTCCTGTTGCGTTCTCATGGTCGTGTCGACATAGCGGACATCGGTAAACCCATCGGCGCGGAGCAACGCCTCGCAGACATACTGCGGAGCGAAACAGATGGCCGGAAATTTGCCGAACCGGACGGTGGTAGTCTCCGACGCCGACGCGTCCGCCCACCCGCGCCGCGGCAGTAGGAGGCTGGCGGCGCCGGCCACGGCTGTCATGGCTAGGAAGCTGCGTCGGGTGTGCGCCATCGATTCCATCCAAAATTCGCAGATACTCAACGAGATTAGAATAGGCGGACGCCGTTTTACATCGGACGCAGCCCCATATGCCAGCGTATGGTCGAGTTCACTCGCCTCGTCGCCGAGGGCCAGCTAAGGATGCTGCAGTGGCGGGTCAGGCGGAATGACGGCTTAGGGTCGATTTGAGACGCTCCCCGAGGGGGTCAGCTCGCTCGATCGATCGGGCGAACTTACCGACCTGATTATTCCGCTTTTTTGTCATTCTTTACACGCGGCCGTGCCGGCCTCGATCCAGGTGGCAAGGTGCACCGGCTGCATCGCCGTGATTGACGGCACGCCGGCATCCGCGCACCACCCCAAAAAATCCTCCGCGGCGCGGGCATAGGCCCGCCGCGTGTGCGGGTTGGGGATATTGGCCGCGAAGAATTCCAGGAAGCGCAGAGAGGCGCGCTCGCCGGCGGCAGCGACGAACGCCGGCGCGAGCTCGGCAGTAGGACATAACGCGGCGGTTTTCCCAGCGCTCGGTATGGGTATGAGCTCACTCGTCACCGGTCGCTGCCCCCTGGTCGATGCAGACGCCACCACATCGCGACCATCACGGGGTAGACGACAAGCGTGGCCAGGATCGCAGCGTAGGTTGGCGAGATCACCTCCAGATAGCGAGCAGCGACGATGCCGCAGGCGATGCCGGTCCCGAGAGCGAAGATGATATGGCCCGACAGCGGCCACGTGATCATCTGCCACGCTCGCCGCAGGGATCGCCGCACAGTTCTCATGTGCTCCCCCGCCCCTCGCTCGCGCAGATAATGACCGCGAATTCGAGGAAGCGCGTGCCGGCCCGCTCGCCGGCCGCGGCGAGGGCCGGGACGACGGGCGCCGTCGAATGGAGGACGAGCTGCTTCACGGGTACCGTGCCTTGTAGCGGCTTTGATAATCTGGAAAGCGATTCCGCATCGCCTTTTCGGTCGCAATACTCTCGGCGCAGGCTTTGCTGAGGTTATCGCTGCCCTCGGCACGGGCGTCCCTGTGATCCTCCCAAGCCTGATGATAGGCATCGATTAAAGCATCGTCTTCGAGCGTCCAGAGACTTTTGGCGAACCGATCAATGGCGTGCTGTTGTGCGGCAGTGAGTATATTTGTGCGGGTGCCTCCCAGCGGCTATCTTAAACGACTCACGGAATAAGATAAGGGCATTATCATATATTTGCCTCAGTCACCCGTATTGGCTCGGGACCGCCGGCCGAGGAACCCGCCAGCCGGCCGGCGAGCGCATCAATCATGGCATCACTGTAATAGGTCTTTTTTGTCGTTGATTTCGGATTGTTCAGGTCGAGCCGCCTGTCGCGAGCGAAACGTTCCTCGCGGCAGAGGGTCCTCACGGCAGCGTGGAATGCCCTGTTCGTGAGAAGCCCTGGAACCCGCTTCCTTACGAGCATCACCATTTGCTCGTAGTCGTGTGGCCATCGCCGGCGAAATGTGTGACCGCGGCGCGCCCCTGGGTCGGCCGCCTCGGCTCGGAAGACCCGCAGCGTGGCGCGTGAGACGAGATGGCGTTGGAGGTCGAAGGTGTTGTGGATGGCCGCATGCATGCTGAGAAAGCGCTGCGCAGAGCGCGCCGACTTGAACCGCTGCATTTTGCGCTCGCGTCGTCGCACCGCCTGATGCGAGTTCTCCGCCCGATTGTTTTGTCTGAGTCCTTGTTGGTGGGGACAGCTCAGCCGTAATCGCCGGAACGCCGAGGCGTAGGAGCGCAGCTTGTCGGTGACCAGCAATTTCGGCGCGAAGCCGTGTTTCTTGAGCAACTTGCGCATCAGCCGCAGCAGCCCGGCTGTCGCGGCGAGTCTGGACCAGCATGTCGAGCACCTCGCCCTCATGATCGACAGCACGCCAAAGGTACATCCGCTTCCCGCCGATCCGCTCCACCATCTCGTGCAGGTGCCAACGATTGCTTGGCCGCGGACGGTGCCGGCGTAGCTGGCGTGCGATTACCGGCCCGAATTTCAGCACCCAACACTGGAAGGTTTCATAGGAGATGTCGAGCCCCCGCTCGGCGAGGAGTTCCTCGACATCTCGAGAGCTCAATGTGAAACGCAAATAGACCCAAACCGCGTACTGTATGATCGCCGGCGGAAAGCGGCGGCGGTACGAGATTTCAGCCATCGCGGCAGCCTACCGGTGGTCTCGCTTCCGAGCCACCGGTTATCCTGACAAAGCCATGCGTTCGTATACGACAAACCGCTGCTGACCTGGCTTATCCTGCAGGATTTCCGGCGCCTTGCGCGTTCTCGACGTCACGTTCGACAATCAGAATTACGCGATTGCGCTCCCCAAAGGCAGCTCTCTGAGAGAGATGATCAATTCACCTCTTCTGGGCACCCTGCGGTCCCCGTCTTTCTGCAGCACGCGAACTAAACCTTCACGTTCGCGAATGCCTGCCTTACCTTCGCGGTCAGTTCGGTTCGTTCCGTGTGGACGTCGATCGGCGTGTTCGGACCATTATCCACCCATATGGGGGCATTGTTCGGCAGGCTGTTGCCGCGGCGGATCGAATAGAGTCCAAAGCCCTCCTGGTCCCACCAGCCATCCGGAAGCCCATCAGCCCTGGTTCCGCCCCACCAAGTGTAGATATTGGGAGCCTCCGGCTGGTTCCACCATTCGTAGCAGAATTCGAAATAATAGAGTCCTAGACTTATTGGATGCTGATAGGCCTGTGGCAGCATTTTGCCAATGACGTCGGCTGTCGTGCTCCGAGTGGCAGCGTCTTCATAGATAGTAGACGGTTCTCCAGGATTCCGATGAGAGGTTGCCGGGAGTACGTATTCGGTCAGAATGACCGGTTTAAGAGCGGCGCCGCTCAGCCCACTGTAGCCTGGCCCGACGCCTGGGATGCTATTGAACACCGGGTCGAACGTCATGGTTTGATAGGTATTTACGCCCCAGAAGTCGATGTGCGGGCATTTGGCCATGTAGGAGGCAGCTTTTCCAGGGATATTGGGATCGTCATGAGTTGCCATTCCCACGAGTTTGTCTGGAGCAACTAGCTTGACAGCGGCCGCGAATTTCTCGACCTGACCCCACCAGAACGTGGCCCACTCTGGATTATTGTAGCAAACGTTGGCCCCATCCTGCTCATTCTGGATCGTAAAGCCCATAACCGCGGGATGCTGGCCCACCGTTTCGGCCGTTTCTCTGAGAACTTGGGTCCAATAGCTTATTTCGGCGGGCAGGGTCTGGTCATATTTATCTTTCCAGAACATCTTGTCCGGCAGCGGGACACCGACTAGTACGAATATCGGGTTTCTATCGAGCGGTGGCGCGTCTACGTTCCAGCATAAATCCAAGAATTTCCGGTGGGTGAAAAGGTGTCCCTGGTTCCAGGGGTTGGGGATGCTGCCGTCCGTGCCCAGTTGCCTGGATAACATGCAATAGATGCGAATCGCGTTTACTCCGAGCGGGGTCACGGGAGCGGCTGGGAAGCGGATTGCCGACAGGTCCCGCTGCCACAACGCATCCCACCCGGAGATCGGGGGAAAGTTGTCCCAAAACCAATCACCAATCGCCGGAGCAAATTTGTTGGATCCGTTCAAGGGCGCGGGAGAATAGCATAGCCCTTTGAGTTTAATGGGATAAGGCTTTCCTCTCTCTAGATCACTTCTAGAAACAGTAAGTTTTGCAGTCTTGGATGTGGGATCGACTCCGCAAGTCCATTTGGTTGTATCTGCCATTGGAAGACTCCTGTTTTAAGACTGGTTTTAGGTCCAACGGCCGCTGCAGCAGGTTTCAGCGTAAGTGGCCAAGAAACTGAGCGATGCCGAGAACGTTCGCCCCGATTACGAGCGGGTTACCCGGCTGGGTCACAATCTCGATCTCCATGTCCCTGCTGCTCCCAAAGCTGACTAAGTTAGAAACGGAACCGCCGAGGGTGGGGGCGTAGAACGGCCAGAATCCCAGCGGCGCACCGTCAAGGATCGTCTGCTGATCTGTCGTGCCAAAGAGTGCGTTGGAAGTTACAGTGACGTTGCTGCCGTCCACCACCGCTAAGGAGGCGATGAAGCGAAGCATGCTGCCGTCTGGCCCGAACAGGTCGTTCCACGAGGGGTTTGCGTTCGCGGCCCACGGCGGCGTCGCCTGACTACTGTATGCGACGTTGAGCAGCGATGAGCTGAACCAAGGCCCTGGCACAGCAGTCCATTGAGTGTACGCTTGGAACTGAGCGCTTACCGTAACGTTGCTCGCGGCGAATTTGCGACTCAAGCGTGAGTTGCTGCCACTTCCGGCCCACAGACCGTCGACGCCGATGTCGACGCCGCCTGTCCAGGTGTTGCGGACATCCCCGGATGCGCGGGTGCTGTCAAAAGAGACATTTCGGCCGGAAGACGCTTTCAGGGTCTGTATCAGATCCGCGTAGCTTCCTGTAAAGTCTGCCGGTTTGGCATTCGGACCCTGATAAGGCGCCAGCGCCTGTTGCGCGGCATCGAGTAGAACAAGTCTCGACAGGAACGCTACTCCGGCGGAGGCCACCGACGGCGCATTCCGTGCTGCCCAGTTCTGGAACAGCAATGGGAGTTGGTTGTCAGATGGCGGTGGACTCAGTGTCGCCAGGTAAGCGGACCACGCCTGATAATTTTGCTCGCCAATCTCCTGCTCGAGCGCAGTCTGCGGGAATTGGATTTGGCCGACCATCGGCGCGTATTCAGTGAAGAACTGAGCCGCGCCCAGGATGGAACGGTTGAAGGTAAGTGACGCAGGAGGAATGACATCCAAGGACGCCCACAGAGCCTGGTCCGTCACGGGCATCGGTCCCGAGGGTTGGACGAGCTGGAACATAGATGGGTCGAGCGGAAGAGCACCGACGAGAGCGTTGTACCAACGGTTCTGCAGTGCGACCATCGGTGGCGGCGAAGTCGCAGAACCGGGAGTGTCTTGCGCTTCCACGTGAACCTCCTCGAAAACGACCGAAAATCACACAAAAAAAAGCGGCCGGCGAGGTTTCCCGCCGGCCGGACGACTCATACCTGCCTGATATGTGGCAAGCGGTTTGAGGGCCTACCTCCGGTGCCTGGTCGTGGCAGCGGCGTACAGCTTCGCGCCTTCTACTGCGTGACCCACATACGTTGCTACTGGCACCACGTCAACGCCAATGACAATGGGCACGTCGGGGCGGCTGGTGATAATGACGGTCATATTAGCATTCTGATTGAAGCTGGCGCTCGTGTTCGTCCCGCTGTCGCTGTTCGACGAATAGAACGGCCACATTCCGATTGACGAGTTGTTGTGGATAGCGGATTGTTCGGCTTGGCTGAAGGTTGCTACCGATTCGACTTTGATATACATGCCCGAGACGGCAATGATATTGCTAGCAAAGCGCTGCATATTGCCGCTCGTGCCGAAAGTGGTCCGCCAAGTGATCGGGGATGTCAACACCCACGGCGGGCCGCTTTCGTGGCTGAACGCATCCCCCATCGCGCTGGAGCTGTACCACTGGCCGGGAACCGCGGTGAACGTCGTAACGTGCTGGAAGCTGGCGTCGACGGTGACCCCGCTGGCGGCAAAAGTCTGACTCTCTTGGGACGACGACGAGCTGTTCGACCACAGGCCGAAGAACGCCGATTGGCTTCCTTTGCACCAAGTATTCGATACATTAGAATTCATCGTGCTGCTGCTGACATTGAACGCGCGCGACGGCGCACTATTCAGCTGTCCGGTGAATGCGTCGTAACCTTGATCCCAGTTCGGCGGTGTTGGAGCAGTGCCCAAATACTGCAGAATCGCCAGCTGCGCGGCAGTAATGGGGTCGAGAATCATCTGCGCCAGATCGTTGGCACCTTTGTTCGCGACCGACGTGTACCCATGTGTGAGCGCCCACCTCTGAAAAATTGCCGGGAATTGGTTTATTGTGACAGTCAAAGGCAGTGTCCCGACATAGGCGTTCCAGGCAGCGTTGCATGCTGCGCCAACATCCTGCTCAAAGGTGTTTGGCGCGCCTGTCAGCGCCGACAGTAACCCCTTGTAGTCGTCGAAAAACTGATTCCCGCCGCTTGATATAAAATTGGTGAGGGAGAACGGGGGAATAAGGTTGAAATAGTTCCACAGCTGGGTCTGATTTAGCACCGGCGGCGATGGCTGGGACATTTGAAATGCACTTCCCGGAGGGAAGCCGAGCCCCTGCGAAAGCGCGTTGTAGAAGCCGTTCTGTAGGTCAAGAAACGAAGGCATGACATGAGCTCCTTAGGTGTTGGGGGGATTGTTCGCTGAGTCCGAGTACGCGGCTATTCCTCTTAGTAATTTGGACCCATCAGCGCGGGTTGGGGTTTCCACGCGTTAGAAATGTGCTTGTAGGAGTTCTCGCTGACGCCGGAAAGTCAGCCTCGCTGGCATTTTTTCCGCCAGTCGTACGAGTGGGCTCATCGTGCCGTGCGCCTATTAACCAATTTTGTTAACCATATCTAAAGACATATCTCCTTCGATCTTGCAAGCAGATTCGATGACGCCCACGAGCGAAATTGTACAATCGCGAAGAAAGTCAGGGGTGGACGCCCTTTGTCTTTGGAAGGGGCCGATGCGTGGCTTGGTGCATCGGGCGCGGCCTAGAATCCGAGATCAATGGCGGGGGTGTGTGGCACTCAGGCCCCGGCGACGGTGAGGTCGTCGACACGCGGGAGCGGGGAGTCGGCGCCGGCTTTGAATTCGAGGTCATAGGCAGCTTGGAGGCGGGGGAAGATGTCCTTCAAATTGCCGGCGACCGTCATCTCCATCCCCATCATCTCGGTCGCTCTCGATGTCGGCGATCAGAGCCTGGGGGCTCATCGCACCCGGCTCCGTCTTGAGGCCGAGCTGGCGGGACGAGCGCTGATCTAATAGCCAGGTCGTCAGCACGCCCTTGTGGATGATCGCGCGGCGGCTGCCGGCTGATGATTTGGCGCTCGTGGCCCGCTATTATCTTACCCTGAGGAGAGCCACCGTGAAGCAGTATGTCGCACTTGATCGCTCGCGAAAGCAATCTTGGTCGGCGCGGTGACGGAACAACGCCGCATCGTTCGGGAGGCGGTCATTACGGCTGATGCCGGCAGCATTGCCGAATTTATCTGGTCGCAGGTGCCGGATGCTGAGCTGATTGGTCTGGAGTGCGGCCCGAGTTCGGCCCGGCTGTTTCATGCGTTGCGTGGCGAAGGCTTGCCAGTCGTGGTGATCGACGCGCGGCACGCCCGGGATGCATCGCTGCGGATCAACAAGACCAACCGGAACGACGCGGTCGGCCTGGCCTAACTCCTGGGATCCGGGTGGTACAAGCCAGTGACGGTGGAGAGCCTGGAGAGCCACCGGGTGCGCGCGGTGGCGACCAACCCACGCCCTTTTGGTCGACATCCGTCAGGACCTCGAGAAGCAGGTCCGCTCGGTGCTCAAGACCTTTGGCTTTGTGCTCGACACGGGTCGCGGCAGCTTCACGGATCGGGTCAGCGAGATCCTCGCGGGCAAGCGTTTGCCGCTGCGATTGGTGCGGCTGCTACTCAAAGCCTGGGCGGCAATCCGCGAGCAGTTGCTGAGCGTCGACAAGGAAGCCGTGGCGATCGCGGCCCAGGACGACACTTGCCGGCGCTTGATGAGGGTGCCCGGGGTCGGCGCGATCACCGCTCTCGCCTTCAAGACGACCATCGACAATCCATGGCGTTTCGCCAGCTCCGCCAATGTCGGCGCCTATCTCGGCCTGACCCCGCGACGCTACGCCTCGGGCGAGACCGATCGCGCCGGCCGCATCTCCAAATGCGGTGACGGCCTGGTGTGCACCTATCTGGTCGAGGCCGCCGGGTGCTGTTGACCCGATCATCGGGGGTGCTGTTGACCCGATCAAAGGCGACCTCCGACCTGAAGGGTTGGGGCCTCAGGCTGGCCAACCGGGCCTCGGCTGCCAAGGCGCGGCGTGGCCCGCGAGCTCTCCGTGATCCTGCTGCGGCTGTGGACCGACAACAGCCTGCTCCAGCCACGGGCGAACGCCACCACCGGATGAGCTGAGCGGCAAAGTTTCCGCGCTCTGCGGAGCGAGCGTCCCCGCCAGGACGGTAACGCGGGCGAGGTCCTATCGTAGTCTCGGAGGCCATCCGCGCAAACCCCTACGCGACTTTGAACCCGTTTCGTTCCCTGACGTCAATCTGTGGCGAGCCCGCCTCGACCGCGAAGAGGACCATGGAACCGGCAGGCGCCAGCCACAAAGTCAAAATCTCTCCAGTTGACGAAGACGATTAGAGGACTTCGCGGCGCTTTGTTGCCCGAGGCCGGACACCAGATATTGATTAGTATTGTCCGCTCGGTTCCAACGGCTTGTCACAGGAAGCGAGGGCAGCGGGCCGCGAGGGCGCGCTGCTACCGGCGGGATTCAAGACCGGGTCTATGCCCGCGTCTTGTAGGGCCAGCATCACGCCGCGCCATTCGAGCAGGTCTTCGTCGGTCAGCCTTCGCCGGTTCGACAAATTGGAAAAGTAGCAATGCCGGGCATAGATGCCGGTAAGATTTTCGAGCGCGGAGAGCGTCATCGGTGGATGCTGGCCCGTCACCGTGGGCTCGGGTTCATTCTTGGTTGAGGACATGATTTTTTAGAGTATCATGCGGGAGATACTTTTGCCAATCACGGTGATAATTTTTGGTTAATTGCATTGACATAATAATGCACCTGAAAATGACGATTGACGGTGAACGTAGATACCAGCACGCGTTCAGTTTATTTGGTTAATTCGTCAAAGCCCCCCGGCGCGGTTGACGGCATCGGCGATCCGGCGCAAGCAGGCGCATTGTCAGATTAACGTATGTCGAGCAGAAGGAGCACCAGGCGGAATACGCGATCAGGCTGCGGCAACCGCATTTCTCGTTTGATCCGCCGCCTAGGCTCGGAAGACGCCTTCGAGACGATTGCAAGGGGTTTCGATCGCGGTGGTCGGAGGGTCAGATGTCGGCAATTGGCAGTGCGCCTTGAAGGCGCGAATCATCAGTGGAGGAGGGTTCCACCCGGATAATTGTCGATAGGTCCGGAAGCTGACGAGCGGTTTCGCTGGGTAACTGGCGGGACCGG
>Ga0306923_10004692_pt1 | contig 13131 bp, 10 predicted proteins | sample sta12Can44000108_FD_203841 | JGI IMG/M metagenome (GOLD analysis project Ga0306923, IMG submission 203841) | Lab enrichment of tropical soil microbial communities from Luquillo Experimental Forest, Puerto Rico - statanox.12C.anox.44.000.108 (v2)... | ecosystem: Environmental > Terrestrial >... | reverse complement strand
AACTCCGCGGTCGCATCGGTGTTGGGGAACCTTTGATCTGTGTATTCGTTGAGCATGCAGCCGAGGGATTGCGCTCGGGGAGGAGATCGAAAAATGTCAGAGACTATTCCATTGGTCTGTGCCGGATGCGGCGCAACGGTAATGAGACATCCCGCCATGCGATTGCGCCGGATCGTTTGTCTCGAATGCGTTCAGAAAGCAAAAAGTAATCTGAAGCGCGCTCGGCGGGAACGAAGGCTAACAGTACAAAGAGTCGTCCCAGAACCCGCGCCGTAAGCCCGTAACAGAGACAACTCTGCCTCTGCAACGGTAGCGAGCAAGAAACCCGTTGCTGAGGATAGCGAGTCAGCCTCAGCTGCACCTGGTAAGCTCGAATTGCCCCCCTCGCGCAGGTTGCGGACAATTAGACAGCCGCGAGTCCGTCGCTGGTTCCCTAAGAGCGGCCCAGAATTGATCGCCAACGCCTCTTGCGGAGCCGTTTGCGGTTAGATCGCACAGCACGATGATATACGTCGAAGAATCGGCGGCTAGCCAATGCTGGGTCGCCACGAAGGATGGCTTGTGTGCACTCAAGTTGAGCGTGAATGGCGGCCGCTTGCTTCTCCAGTATCATTCGGCGGGTCTCCGCCGCTGTCAGCTGCCCACTCATTGCGCGCGTCGATCGCTCGAGTACGACATCGCGTACATTCAGACCAAATTGCCACAGATTCGGTGCCGAATTCTTTCGCCAACGAAGCAACATTCGGCGGGTGAGTTGCATTACAATCGTCGCTAGTGTCGACTACATGCGCAGCGGAGGTACGACCATGAACTTTGCGATAAAATTCGTTCACCCCTGTTCGAGTTCCGAAAATTCTTATGATGGTAATTCGGTGCCGCGCACGTCGCCTTGGACGTAGACCTTTCGAGGCATAATCCCGCGCGGACGTACACCGACTGGATCGCACCAGCTTTGCCTGGCGCACCTATTCAATGAATTCGTCGGCGCATAGTAGGAGCGTCAATGGCATCGTTATGCCAATTGCGCTCGCCGCCTTCAGGTTTACGGCCAGTTCAAGCCTGACGCGCCTGGTTTCGAGCTGCACGTCGCACAATAAGAAAGCGTCGGCCAGCAGGAGCCTTCCAGGCCGACGCTTCCTAACCCTGGTGATATTCGGGGATGCTGACAGGGCCGAACGGTTTTTATCACGACGCCACACTCTGGCGTCAGTTCTGCGCTACCGCAGACCACCAAACAAAGGTGATGGTAAAGACAGTAGCGCCGGCCTCAATGCGTCTACCAATTTGAGACCGGCGCCCCCTGACCTTCCAACATAACGCAGAAGGTCCAAGCGCCACGCATAATACAGGCACCCAACGCCCGCAGCCGGTGCTGAGTTACCGAGAGGGAATTTAGAGCCGGGTGTTGCCTTTCGAGCATCTGTACACTCGCTGGCAACCCTTCAACACAATTACTGTTGCTCTCCGCGCCGGCTATTGCAATTTAGGGAACATGCCACTCACAAGACGGGTGTATATGGATACCCGTTCGTCTTGGGGGAGATGGCGGCCATGAAGTCTTTGGTCGTTAAGCGCTCGATCGTGATTGACGGTCACAAGACGAGCGTCAGTCTTGAAGAAGCGTTCTGGAAGAGCCTGCGAGAGATTGCTCGCGAGCGCGGCGATAGCTTGTCTCACTTGGTAACTGGCATCGACGGTAATCGGCAGACTGTGAACCTGTCGTCATCTCTTCGCGTATTTGTCCTTGAGTTCTATAAGGAGCAATCTGCTCGTCGGCAGGGCCAAGAATTCCAGCAGCGGGAAATCCCTGTTCAGTAAGCTAAGCTCCCGAGAAAAGCGCGGGGATGCTGAACCCATCAGGCCTCAGTTCAGCTCGGTGCCGCCCCTTCCCGTCCCCGCGCTCATTTGCATTCTACTCGGTCATGCTACAGGCAAACGGTAATGGGCTGGGTGTGACATTTCCCTGGCAGATGTGTCCTTTGCGCCACACCTGATCACAATTAGGTCGGTTGAAAGACCGATAATGTTGTCCAGGCATGGGAGAATGGGCGCATGAAATCTTTGATCACCAAGCATTCGGTCATGGTCAAGAATCATAAGACAAGCATCTCTCTGGAAGAGGACTTTTGGCAAGCCCTCCATGAGATCGCTAGATCGCGACGTATAGTGTGTCACGTTTGATTACGAGCATCGATGCGGATCGAGAGTTTACCAATCTGTCATCAGCTATTCGGTTATTCGTTTTTAGGTTCTTCAGAGAACAGCAGGCCCGACGGCGCCTGATGTTTGAGGCTGCTGAATAAATCGGCGCCGACGTCGGGTTACAGTGGAAGGCCGCTACCCAGGACCGATGCTTAACCCTCAAAGACCAGTTCAGCTATGGGGCTGCAACACAGGGGTCCCAAAGGGCTGAAGCTATCTTAGAATCGCTAAGCAGCAAAACGCCTGTGCAGTATTACCTTTCAACTCACTGCTCACTCGATCGCCCTTTCCAGCCGCGCGCGGTCAGCCGGCCTAGCCCCTACTTCGGTCATTTCCACATCTTCCGCAGGTGCGCGCTAACGTCGATGTGCTGGCGTGAAACCGCCCGTCGCTCGGCTGGCTCTTCCGCGATCGGCCACCCGCACGCCTCAAAATGCTGGAGGATCCCAGGCGGGATAAATCGCGTCCGCGATGCGTACATATGGCGGTCGCCGCCGCCGCGTTGAGAATGCGCGAAAAAGCGCTGCGGGATGATCAGATGCAAATTGTCCTTCGCGCGCGTCATGGCAACATAAAGGAGGCGGCGCTCTTCCTCGATTTCTGCGGAGCTGCCAGTGGCGAGATCGGAGGGCAGGCAGCCATCGACGGCGTTCAAAATAAACACCGACTTCCATTCCTGTCCCTTCGCCGAGTGAATGGTCGAAAGGATCAGATAGTCTTCATCGAGCAGAGGGGAGCCGGCTCGGTCGCTCGTGGCATCCGGCGGGTCCAGGGTGAGTTCAGTCAGAAATCGCTCTCGACTGGGGTAGGTGGATGCGATCTGCCCAAGCTGCACGAGGTCGTCTTGCCGAGCGGCGGCATCATCGTGGATACGTTCAAGATGCGGCTCATACCAGCGGCGGACGAGATCGAGCTCAGCAGGCCATCCCACAGATTTCCCGTAGACAAGGTTTACGGCCGTAAGAAATGGTGGCCAGGACTGAGCTGCAGCTGCGGGTGGCGCAAATCCGCTTAATCCGCGCATTGGGTCGCTCTGCTCGATGGCTTGATCGAGAATGCGCGCGGCGGTAGCCGAGCCGACGCCTGGCAGGAGCTGGATGAGGCGAAAGCCGGCAACCCGGTCGCGCGGATTTTCCGCCCAGCGCAGGAACGCGAGCACATCTTTGATATGCGCTGCTTCAAGAAACTTCAGGCCGCCGTATTTGATAAACGGGATGTTGCGTCGCGTCAGCTCCACATCCAGTGGACCGCTGTGATGGGAGGCCCGGAACAGAATAGCTTGCGATTTCAGGGCAATCCCTGCTTCGCGTTTTGCCAGGACCTTCTCGACAACGTAACGCGCCTGGTCTGCTTCCTCGCGCACGCTGATCAACTGGGGCCGTTCAGCGGAACGGCGCTCCGACCAGAGATTCTTGGTGAAGCGCTCTTGCGCAAGATCAATCACGGCGTTTGCGGCCGTCAGGATCGGCTGCGTGGAACGGTAATTCTGATCAAGCGTAATGATCTCTGCGCGGGGGCTGAAATGGTTGGGGAAATCCAGGATGTTGCATACCGTCGCGGCGCGGAACGAATAGATTGACTGCGCGTCGTCTCCGACGACAGTGAGACCTCTGCCATCCGGCTTTAGCGAAAACAGAATCGAGGCCTGCAGCCGGTTCGTATCCTGATATTCATCAACGAGCACGTGATCGAAACGAGCCGATACGTCGCCAGCGATGCAGCGCTCCTGCATCATCTGCGCCCAATAGAGAAGCAGATCATCGTAATCAAGCACATGCTGCCACTGTTTTGCCTCGACATAGGCGTCGAACAGCGTGCGCAGCTCGGCCTGCCACTCTGCGCACCAGGGAAAGGACGATCCAAGCACCTCATCAAGGGAAGTTTCAGCGTTGACGGCGCGGGAGTAGATCGCAAGGCAGGTACCTTTCGTCGGAAAGCGCCTTTCCGTCTTTGAGAACCCAAGTTCGTGGCGAGCGAGATTCATCAGATCGGCGGAATCCTCGCGATCATGAATCGTGAAAGCTCGATCCAGGCCAATCGCTTCGGCATACTCGCGCAGCAGGCGCGCACCGACGGCGTGAAATGTTCCGGCCCAGGTGATTGCGTCAGCAATGGTCGCGTTCCGCGCGCGCATGACGCTCGCCACGATGCGCGCAACCCGTCGCGTCATCTCCTCGGCAGCACGCCGCGTGAACGTCAGCAGCATGATGCGATGTGGATCAGCGCCATTCACGATGAGATGCGCGACGCGATGGGCAAGCGTGTTGGTTTTGCCTGAGCCTGCGCCGGCAATGATCAAAAGAGGGCCCGCGTCGCCTAACGCCGGCCCCCCGTGCTCGACCGCGCGACGTTGCTGCGGATTGAGTTTTTCAAGATAGGAAATAGCCATTGCCTTAGCTGCGCGTCCGAATCATGAGGCAGTCCATCGAACACGCTTTCGTCGGAAGCGCAACTGCTCGCCTGAACGGCGGACTCAAGGTCCCGGGCTTGGAGGAGGGAATGCATGGTGTCGCTGCTCTTGCTGATCAGCATAAGACTTCAGCTAAATACGCTTCTAGCGGCAGCTGGATCAGCCGCGCAGGATTGCTCCCGTGCGCTTGCTGACCTCGGCGACGATGCGCGCAGCGACCGCCTCGATCTCCTGGTCGGTCATGGTCTTCTCCTGCGGCTGCAGCGTCACCGAGATGGCGACGGACTTCTTGCCGGGCGCGATGCCGGTGCCCTCGTAGACGTCGAACACGGCGATCTTGCTGATCAGCTTGCGCTCGGCGCTCTGCGCCGCGCGCACGATGTCATTGGCCTTGATCGCGCGGTCGACGACAAATGCGAAGTCGCGCTCGACCGGCTGGAACGGCGAGAGCTCAAGCGGAGATTTTGCGCGTGTCGCCTTCGCCTTCGGCTCGGGGATTCTTTCCAGGATGACCTCGAACGCGACCATTGGCCCATCGGCATCGAGCGCCGCGAGCGCGCGCGGATGCAGCTCGCCAAAATGGCCGAGCACGTTCTGCGGACCGATCTGGATGGTCCCGCTGCGGCCGGGATGCAGCCAGGCCGGCCCGCCGGGAACGACTTGCAGCGCCTGGAGAGGGGCGCCTGCCGCCGCCAGTGCCGCCAGCGCATCGCTCTTGGCGTCGAATGCATCCACCTGCGCGGCGGGGCGCGACCAGTGCCGGCCGCCGCCATTGCCTTTGGCGAGCCGCGTGCGCACGCCGGATGCAGCGGTGAGCTGCTGCTCGGGAGCAGCGCCGGTGAAAATCTGCCCGACCTCAAACAAGGCGATGTCCGCAAATCCGCGATCGCCATTTCGCTGCGCGGCCGCCGCCAGGCCGGGAACGAGGCTCGGCCGCATGTCCGAGAGGTCGGACGCAATCGGATTGTCGAGCGCAAGCTCGCGTGCACCCCCGCCGAAAAGCGCGGCCCGGTCCTTGGCAATGAAGGACCAGGTGACGGCCTCCAGCATCCCGCGCGCCGCGAGCGAGCGCGCCGCCTTTCGCCTGCGAACCTGCAGCGGCGTGAGCACCGGCCGACGCGGCGCATCGCCGCGCTCGAACGCCGTCGCGGGAATGCGATCAACGCCGAGAATGCGGACGACCTCCTCAACGATATCGGCCTTGCCCTCGATGTCCGCCCGCCATGACGGCACCGCGACCTGGAGGTTCTCCCCCCGCGGGCTCACGTCAAACCCGAGCCGGCCTAGAACGTTGGTGACCTCGGCAACCCCAACATCGATCCCGGCAAGCCGCGCCACTTCGGCAGGCGGGAATTCGATCCTGCGCTGCGGCCAGTCGACTGTCCCGGCGACAGCAATCTCGGAGGCCTGCCCCCCGCACAAATCGAGCACCATGGCGGTGGCGAGATCGAGGCCGGGCAGCATGAAAGCGGGATCGACGGCGCGCTCGAAGCGGTAGCGCGCGTCGGAATTGATGCCGAGCTTGCGGCCGGTATGGGCAATGTTGGTCGGGTCCCAGAGCGCCGATTCGATCAGCACATCGGTCGTCTCCGGCGAGCATCCCGTCGCCTCGCCGCCCATAATGCCGGCGAGCGACTCCACTGACCGCTCGTCCGCAATGACGCAGATCGTCTCGTCGAGCGCGTAGCTCTTGCCGTCGAGCGCGAGCAGATGCTCGCCCTGCTGCGCCCGACGGATCGTGAGATCGCCCTTGACCTTGGCGGCGTCGAACACGTGCAGCGGACGGCCGCGGTCGAAGGTGATGAAATTGGTGATGTCGACGAGCGCATTGATCGGGCGCAGCCCGATTGCCGTCAGACGCCGCGACAGCCATTCCGGCGAAGGGCCGTTACGCACGCCGCGCACCAAGCGTAGTGCAAACGCGGGACACAGTGATGGCGTCGCGCCGAAATCGAGGCTCACGCGGGTCGGGCAGGGGAAACGGCCGGACACGGGCGCGATCGGGCGATCCATGGCGCCTCCCATCCCGGCCGCCGCGAGGTCGCGCGCTATTCCATTTACCCCAGCGCAGTCGCCGCGATTCGGGGTGAGATTGATCTCAATGACGGGATCGTCGAGCCCGGCCCAGCGCGCGTAGTTTTCGCCAATGGGGGCATCGTCGGCAAGCTCGATGATTCCTTCATGATTGTCGGAGAGCTGCAGCTCGAACTCCGAGACCAGCATGCCGCGGCTTTCGACGCCGCGAATCTTGCCGATGCCGAGCGTCATGTTCTTGCCGGGAATGAAGGCGCCGGGCGGGACGAAGACGCCTTTCATCCCGGCTCGTGCATTGGGCGCACCGCACACCACCTGCACGGCCTCGCCGCTGCCGGTATCGACCATGCACAGGCGCAGCCGGTCGGCGTTGGGATGCTGCTCCGCGGAGATGACGCGCGCGATGGAGAACGGGGCAAGCGCGGCACCGCGATCGGTCACGCTCTCGACCTCGAGCCCGATCATCGTAAGCTTTTCGACGATCGCGGCCAGCGGAGCATCGGTCTCGAGATGCTCCCTGAGCCAGGCGAGCGTGAACTTCATCATCCGCTCAGCCCTCCCGCAAGGGTCGGAAAATCGAGCGGCCGAAAGCCGTAGTGCGTGAGCCAGCGCACGTCAGCCTCGAAGAAGGGGCGCAGATCCGGCATGCCGTATTTCAGCATGGCAATGCGATCAATTCCCATGCCCCAAGCGAACCCTTGATAGGTATCGGGATCGAGCCCGCAGTTGCGCAGCACGTTGGGATGCACCATTCCGCAGCCCAGGATCTCCATCCAGTCCTCGCCCTCGCCGAAGCGGATCTCGCCCTTGTCGCGCCGGCACTGGATGTCGACCTCGAGCGACGGCTCGGTGAAGGGAAAGAACGAGGGGCGAAAACGCATCCTGACCTGGTCCACCTCGAAGAAGGCCTTGCAGAATTCCTGCAGGATCCATTTGAGGTGCCCGAGATGGGAGCTTCGGTCGATGACAAGGCCTTCGACCTGATGGAACATCGGCGTGTGCGTCTGGTCGCTGTCGCTGCGATAGGTGCGGCCCGGGATGATCACGCGGATCGGCGGCCGCTTTGCGAGCATCGTCCTGATCTGCACCGGCGATGTGTGCGTGCGCAGCAGAAGACGTGAGCCATCGGGCTGCGGACCAAAATAGAACGTGTCGTGCATGGCACGCGCGGGATGGCCCTCGGGAAAATTGAGCTTGCCGAAATTGTAGTCGTCGGTCTCGATGTCCGGCCCTTCCGCCACCGAGAACCCCATGTCCGCAAAGATCGCGGTCAGCTCGTCCGTCACCTGGGTGACGGGATGGATGCGCCCGGTCTCGGCGGGCGGCTCGGCTACCGGCAGCGTGACGTCGAGTGTCTCGGTGTTCAGCCGCGCATCAAGCGCCGCCTTGCCCATCTCGTCCTTGCGGGCGGCGATGGCCGCGTTCACCCGATCCTTGAGCCCGTTGATAAGCGGGCCTCGCTCTCTTCGCTGCTCGGGCGTCATCGCACTCAGAGTCTTCAGGAGGGCGGAGACCGATCCATTCCTCCCCATTGCGGCGATACGGACGCCTTCGAGCGCGACCTCGTCGTTGGCAGCGGCGATCTCGCCGAGCAGGGTGGTTTCAAGGACCTCGACGTCGCTCATTCGCTGTTTTGCTTCCGAGAAGGACGGCGCGCTCTCGCGCGAACCTCACGGCGGCGTGCCCGCAGCGGAAAGCATCAAGCCGCAGTTGCGGCCTTGGCTTTCTCGACAATCGCCTCGAACGCCGCCGGCTCGCGGATGGCAAGATCGGAGAGGATCTTGCGATCAACCGCCAGGCCGGCCTTGCCGAGGCCAGCGATGAACCGGCTGTAGGTCAATCCGAACGGGCGCACCGCCGCATTGAGCCGTTGAATCCAGAGCGCACGAAAAGTGCGCTTTTTGCGCTTGCGGTCGCGGTAGGCGTATTGCTGCGCCTTCTCTACCGCCTGCTTGGCGACGCGGATGGTATTCTTGCGGCGGCCATAATAGCCCTTGGCAGCCTTGAGCACCTTCTTGTGCCTGGCGTGGCTGGTGACACCGCGCTTGACGCGTGCCATGGCGGATCTCCTTTCGCGATTGGTTCAAGACGCCAGTTAGGAAACCAGCCTAGTGTCCCGATTCCGAAGTTCGCCTCGTTGTGCGGCACCCTCATTTGCGAACTTCGGAATCGCGGGACACTAGCAACTTATTGATCTAGTGTGGCTTTGGTTCAGAAGTCCGCATCTCGGATTCGCTGCAAAAATGAAGCGGACTTCTGAACCGCCACACTAGGGCGGTCAGCCGTTCGGCAGAAAATACTTCTTGATGTTGTCACCGTCCGTCTTGAACAGCACGTTCGTGCCGCGCAGCTGCCGAATCTGCTTGTTGGTGCGCTTGATCATGCCATGGCGCTTGCGGGATTGCGCATAAAGGACCTTCCCGCCGCCGGTGACCTTGAATCGCTTCTTGGCCCCCGACTTGGTCTTGATCTTGGGCATTTGGCTCTCCTTGGCGGCATGGGCCGCTCGCTGTCGACGCAACGCGGGGGCATGGCCGTCTCGCCGGCCGTTGCCCATTCGCGTTGCTGCTGAGCATTCCACGCCGCCACGGCAGCCCTTACGGCCGGGCGGCGGGAGCGAGCCTTATGGCAGACGCGCGCCTCCATTTCAACGGTGCGTGCGGCTGCCGGATGGGGCGCGGAAGAGCCTTCGGTTGGGTCGAGTTCTTCGCGAGACCCACCCTTGCGAAGGGGGAGTGCCGGAAAGTTGGGTCTCGCATAGCCCGCGAAGACGGGCGTAAACGCCCTGATGCTGCTCGACCCAAACCTACCTTGCAAACTCGTTGCGGATCCCCCGCGCGCTTAGCGCGGCGCCAGCACCATGACGACCTGGCGTCCCTCAAACCGGGGCTCCTGCTCGACCTTGGCGATCTTCAGGGTGTCGTCCTTGACGCGATTGAGGAGCTGGTAACCGAGCTCCTGGTGGGCCATCTCGCGGCCCCGGAAACGCAGCGTGACTTTGACCTTGTCGCCTTCCTCGAAGAACCGCTGCATCGAGCGCATCTTCACGTCGTAGTCATGATCGTCGATCATCGGACGGAGCTTGATCTCCTTCACCTCGACGATCTTCTGTCGCTTGCGGGCTTCCGCAGCTTTCTTCTGGGCCTGATATTTGTACTTGCCGTAATCGAGAATCTTGCAGACCGGCGGGGTTGAATTGGGGGCGATCTCAACGAGATCGAGGCCGGCTTCCTGCGCCTTCTGCAGCGCGATCTGCACATCTATGGAGCCGTGATTGTGGCCGGTCTGGTCAATGAGCTGGACTTCGCGAACGCGGATCTCCTCGTTGATGCGCGGGCCGTCCTTGGGGGCGGGCTGCGCGGGTCTGATTGGGCGGCGAATGGCGATCTTCTCCTTTGGCTGTTGCGACGTGCCCGTCCACCGGGCGGGCCGATGAAAGATCAGTACAAACCGGCCACAAGTCAACGCCTAATCTGGAAATTCCCAATTCCAGCAACCGTCGCATCAGGCATCGCGCGCCAGAAGCGACGTGTAGACGGCGCGGGTGGCGACCGCCACACTCGCGGGGGAGAACATGTATTCCGCGAACTGGCGCGCGCGCGCGGCCATGGCGCGGTATGCGGTTGAATTCAGCGCGAGCGACTCGCCGAGCGCGCGGGCGAAATCCGCCGCATCTCCGGCATCCGCGATCCAGCCGGTGCGCACGTCCTCCGGCATCTCCGGCGGCGTCACGAGATGCTCAGGAAGGACGCCCACATTGGAAGCAATGACGGGGCGTCCCATGGCCTGCGCCTCGGCCACGACGCTGCCGAGCACCGGCGGCTCAATAGCGGGCACCAGCACGGCCTCGGCGCAGGCAAAGGCCGCAGGCATGTCGCGGCAATGCCCGCCGAAGCGCAGGAGGGTGTCGGTTCCGAGCCGTTTTGCCTGCTCCGCAGTGAAGCGGGCATACTTGCGGAACGTGTCATGCTCGCCCGCCATGACGAAGACGAGATCGCGCTCGCCGCTCTCAAGTAGAATGCGCGCGATCGCGGGCAGCAGCAGCTGTCCGTTCCAGGGCGCCACCCGGCCGGGCACGAGAACGATGCGCTCGTGCGCGGAAACCTGCCACGGCTCGCGCAGCGCCGCGATGCGGCCGGCATCCACGGCTGCCGGATTGAAGACTGCAGTATCGATGCTGCGTGGTATGACGGTGAGCCGCTCGCGCGGCAGCGCGAAACGCTTCATGACCGGGGCGGCGGCAAAGTTTGAAGGCGTGATGATGCGGTCCCCGCGCGCGAGCGCGCCCGCCCAGTACGCGCGCAGGCCGGAGACCGGCGGCACGTCGGCAAGCGTCGTGACCAGCCATACCGCAATCTGCGTCGCGGCCATGTTGGCCGCCCAGGCCGCCCCGTTGCTCTGCGCATGCACGATGTCGATGCGCTCCGACGCGATCAGGTGCTCGAGCTTGTGCGCGCAACGGCGCAGCTTGAGAGGATTGAGCGTGGCATTCGCGAGCGCGATCCATTCGCCGCCGCGCGCTCGCAGTTGGTCAGCAAGCGGGCCATCCTCGGCCGCAATGATCGCGCGGGCGCCCGACTGGACGAGTGCGCCGGCCACGTTCACTGCTGTTCGCGCAACCGGCTCGTCGCGCAAATGCGGTACGATCTGCAGGATTGTGGCGCCCGCAAGCGTGCGCGGCGCAGCGTTGCCGTCCTCGCCGTTGCTCACCTACAACCCTGTCCCGTGCCGGGTCCGCTCTATGCGGCGTGCCCCCCTGCATTTAGCGTAGAAGACGATGGATGGCATGGCGGGCGATCTGCATCTTTTCGTTGAAACCCCGATGGGCGATCCTTGCCTGAATTTCCTCGAGGTTGGAACCGGGAAAGCAGCGCGGCGGATTGCCGTCCGCCAGCGAGCCGGCGCCGAGCCTGCTCTCTTATGGCTCGGCGGCTTCAAATCGGACATGAAAGGCACCAAGGCCGAGGCGCTCGACCGCTGGGCGAGCGAGCAGGGTCGCGGCATGGTCCGCTTCGACTATTCCGGCCACGGTGAATCGGGTGGCGAGTTCACCGAGGGGACCATCGGACGTTGGCTGGAGGAAAGCCTCGCCGTCTGGGATGCATTTTGCCGGGGCGACCAGGTGGTGATCGGCTCATCCATGGGGGCGTGGCTCGCGCTCCTGCTTGCGCGGGAGGTGATCGCACGCCGGGCGGGGGATGCGCGCGTGACCGGCCTCGTTTTGATCGCGCCCGCCGTTGATTTCACCGAGGAGCTCATGTGGAACCGGTTTACGCCCGAGGCGAGGCGCGCGATCGAGCAGTCAGGCTCTTGGATGCGGCCGTCGCAATATTCGGCACAGCCGTACCCGATCACGCGCGACCTCATCGAGGATGGACGGCGCCATCTTCTGCTCGGCGGCATGATCGAGACCGGCTGTCCGGTGCGCATTCTCCAGGGCGTACAGGATCCCGACGTTCCCTGGCAGCATGCCGTCGAGCTGACCGCGCGCTTCGCGCAGGACGACGTCGTGCTCACGCTGGTGAAAGACGGCGATCATCGCCTTTCGCGCCCTGAGGACATCGAGCGGCTCATCGCCGCCGTGGCGGAATTTTTGTAGTGCCGCGGTCAGCGGGCTTGTTTGCAGGTCGAAACTTACGCAACTCTCCCATGCCACGCGTAAGCGGGGCACCCAGTAATCACTGCACGTTCTTGGATGATCCCGGGTCTGCAGCGCAGCACTATGTGCTGCACTGCGCCCGGGACACGGTGCAGTATCATGCGGCTTTGGTTCCGTCGCCCAGCGCGGCCGCCCATTCCTCCTGGACCTGTGCATCGAGCTCGGCCTCTCGGTGGGTCGGCGCGAGTTGGGCGAGCCGCGTGCGGTCGAGCCGTCCTAATGCCCACACCGCCGCGCCGCGCACCAGCGGCGAGCGGTCCTTGAGCCGTCGCTCGGCCTCCGTTGCATGCGTCGGGTCGGCGCCATTGCCGATGGCGATCAGCACGTTGCGCACGAACCGATCGCGCCCCGTCCGCTTGATTGAGGTCCTCGCGAACAGCGTTCGGAATTGCGCATCATCGAGGCGGACGAGATCGACCAGGCGCGGCGCGGTAAGCTCCTCGCGTACGGCAAGCTTCGCGTCCCGGCCCGCCTGCGCGAACTTGTTCCAGGGACACACAGCGAGGCAATCGTCGCAGCCATAGACCCGGTTGCCGATGGCGGAGCGCAGCTCGAGCGGAATCGGCCCTTTATGTTCGATGGTGAGATAGGAGATGCATCGGCGAGCATCGAGCCGGTACGGCGCCGGGAATGCCGCCGTGGGGCAGATGTCGAGGCACGCCCGGCACGTTCCGCAATGGTCTTCCTCCGGCACATCGCAAGGCAGATCGAGCGTTGTGAAGATCGCGCCCAGGAACAGCCACGATCCGAAGCGGCGCGAGACCAGGTTGGTGTGCTTGCCCTGCCAGCCCAGTCCCGCAGCGCCCGCGAGCGGCTTCTCCATGAC
>Ga0306923_10004691_pt1 | contig 13131 bp, 10 predicted proteins | sample sta12Can44000108_FD_203841 | JGI IMG/M metagenome (GOLD analysis project Ga0306923, IMG submission 203841) | Lab enrichment of tropical soil microbial communities from Luquillo Experimental Forest, Puerto Rico - statanox.12C.anox.44.000.108 (v2)... | ecosystem: Environmental > Terrestrial >... | reverse complement strand
ACAGGTTGGTTGAGCGGCTTGCCGCCCATGGAGCCGAAGAAGGCCGCGTCGCCAAAGGCGAACAGACCGCCGTCCGAGGCCACCAACCAGTAGCCCTGGCCGTCAGTCGTGGCGGCCATGCCGACGACAGGTTGGTTGAGCGGCTTGCCGCCCATGGAGCCGTGGAAGGTGGCGTCGCCGAAGGCGAACAGACCGCCGTCGGAGGCCACCTCCCAGTAGCCCTGGCCGTCGGGCGTGGCCGCCATGCCCACGATCGGCTTGTTGAGGGGCTTGCCGCCCATGGAGCCGTGGAAGGTGGCGTCGCCGAAGGCGAAGAGGCCGCCGTCGGAGGCCACCTCCCAGTAGCCGGCTGCGTCAGAGGTCGCAGCCATACCCACGATCGGCTTGTTGAGCGGCTTGCCGCCCATGGAGCCGAAGAACCCGGCGTTGCCGAAGGCGAAGAGTCCGCCGTCGGAGGCCACCGTCCAGTAGCCGCGGTTGATGGCCGCCACCGCGGGGAGCACCGACATGCCGTTGACGTCGGGTGCCTGACCAGACAAGGCAAAGGCGGTTCCGAGCGTGGGAGTCGAGCCCGTCGAGCCGCTGATGACCGCCAACTCGCCAGCAGCGGCGTTGTCGTAATTGACGACGAGGTTGCCGCTGGAGGTGTAGTTCAGCGAGTTCACGGCGCCCGGCAACGTAAGGGGCGACGCGCTCTGAGTCAGCGGGTTCGCAGGCGTGGCCATGACGAGCCCGCTGAAGAAGTAGACCTGGTCGTTCACGGCAACGGCGACATGGTTTCCATCTGGGGCCACGGCGATCGACTGCGACCCGTTGTGGCTCGACGCCGCCGCGATCTGGGAGCCGCCGGGTTCGACAGGTCGAGGACCTCGAAGCCGTTCTTCGTCACCACCACCGCTCGAGAGGCCGATGCAGGGGAGAAGGCCATACCGCCGGTGCCCCAGTCGTCATTCCCGTTGTAGGCGAAGGTGATGTTCGTCGTGTCGGTGGCCGTGCCGGCGACCTTGGTCCCCGAGGTTCCCAAGCCGGTGACGACCGCGACAGTAGAGTCCGAAGCGTCCATCAAGAGACCGACGTAGTGCCCGCCGGCATCCTTCGTCTGGGAGATCACGACCCCGTCATAGAAGATCGCGTCCGCCGCGATCGTCGGTGCCCTGACCCAGCCCGGCTGATGGGGGTTCCCCGCCTCGTTGAGGCCCGGCGACTGAACGCTCGTGTCCACGGCCCATGAACCAGAGGAATGGGTCAGCGCGATCGCTCCCTGTGAGTCCGCCGTGGCCAACCCGGCAGTGCCGTCCGGCGCGATCGCCACCCCATCGGTGAAGACGTTGAAACCAGAGCCTCCCTCGCCGGTGAATTGCGACACATCGAGAGCCGGACCGATGACGGGAGAACTGAGCGGGTTCGAAACCGGCCACAGGTCGCCGTCGTTCGTCCCCACGAGTCCGTTCGTGCCGTCGGGAGCGATGGCCGAGCCAGCGGTCGTGTTGCCGGTGTGGGTAAGCGTCGTCGCCGAGCCGGGCGCCGACGTCAAGGAGTTGACCGGACCCGCGACGTCGAGCGTGGTGTCCGACGTCGGCACAAAGGCGGCCGACGACAACGGGCCCCCTCCGCTGTGTGGCACCACGCGCGGACTGAGGCTCCCGGAATGAGACCGTTGCCCTGCCGAATTCGAGCCGTTGCCAGAGGCCCCGGCGACGCTCGCCAGGGCGCTGACACCACCGAAGATCAGTGCCGAGGCCATCAAAACCTTCGTTGCTATGCCAACCGCCTTCGACTTCGAATTCATTCTGCCTCCGCTCTTAAGGTCACCGGACCGGGAGTAGTTAGAGGACGTCCGCATGGGGAGTGCCACCTGACCTCTCTGATCGCATCGCTCGTGCAACCAGGTGTGACAGTAGCGAGTTCTCCCGGTTAATGCACGGGTAACTGAATCGCTCCCGACGGGCATTGCGCTTGAAAGCCGTCGAGTGCCGGCAGTCGACTTTCGGCGAAGCGCGACCGCGCTGCGCTTCCTGAGATTGAGGTGTGTTTTGGACTCTGTGGCGGCGTTACCGCGAGGTCCCTGAGTTGCGCGTGCGTGTGTGACACCCCGTCACGCGCGCCGAGTCGGCACCGAAATTACTTGTGCCGTGTTTCACATGGCGTCGTGTCCGTGAGTCGACAAGCGACCACGTTCGGGAGATCGGGGCGCAGCCGTCAGCAGTCACGCCGCTCGGGCGAGCGCCCGGAAACTCAGAAGGAACGCGGACGACCCCGCGACACGCGAAAGCTTCCCCACTGACAGGTGCGGGCGGCCCGGCGTCGGGCCAGTCGCCGCACGTGGTGCGCGGGCTTGGTGGTGAGCTCGCGGTGGAGGGCGACGCCGAGCTCGCCTGCCTCGGACCCTGGGCCTCGGACATCGAGACGCCATTCGTAGTCCTCGGCGTCGACGGCGCCGTCGGTGCTGACGATCGACGCTTCGGGGCAGGCCCGGCGGGCCGTGGAGAGCAACTCGAAACGGGCGTCGAACGAGTCCCGCCCGGCATAGCGGAGGCGGAAGGCCCCCCGGACCCGCGGCGACTCGATCACGACAACCCACGTCGCACCCTGCTTGCACAGGTACAGCGTCGCCTGGTCGAGGACCTCGCCATCGCCCGTGGTCGAAGAAGTGCCGTTCGGTTCCATCGCCTAGAGAGACGCCTCCTCGCGTCCTGCGTTGCTGGGCCAAACGGACCATTCCCGCCCAACGGACCACTCCCGCACAATTGTCCGTTCGGATTCGCCTGCAGGGCTCGCGCTGTTCGTCCTGGTCAGCGGGGTCATGACCGCACCGCTCTCGGTGTCGGTGTCATGTCGGGCCGAGCGGCATCCTGGCGCTGGTACGACGCCAATAGCTCCTTCTCCTCCTTCGCGTGGGGGAAGAAGAAGGTGACGAGGACGGCACCGACGACGACGGCGATCAGACCCGACGCAAAGGCCCAGTGCTGCCCGTGGATGAACGATTCCTTGGCCCCGGCGATGATCTGCTGCTGGTACTGGGGGTACTGCTTTGCGATGTCAGCCGCGCTGTCGAAGGACTTCGTCAGCTCGCTCTGCACGTTCTTGGAGACCTGGTCGGATTGGGGTGACGACGCGATGGCCGCAGAGGCGGCGGCGGCGTAGCCGGCAGTGAGCAGCGCACCCATGATCGACTGCATGATGGCGCCGCCGAGGTCGCGTTGGAGGTCGGCCGTGCCGGACGCCATGCCCACCCGAGTCACCGGGACCGAACCCGTCAGCGAGTGCGACGCGGGTGTACCGGCGAAGCCGACACCGGCGCCGATGAGCGCGTAGGCGAGCCCGACGTGGAAGTACCCCATTCCCTCCTTCCAGAACAGCAACATGTCCAGGAAGCCGAGGAAGATGAACGCGTACCCGACGAGCAGCGTGAGCCGGGCCCCCCTGGACTCGACGAGCTTGGCCGAACGCGGCGCGGCCACCACCATGCACACGACCGCCGGGAGGATCGACAGCCCGGCGTCGATGGTCGAGTAGTCGAGGACGTTCTGGAGGAACTGCTGCCCGATGAACATCGCACCCATCAGGCTGCCGAACACGATGATGCCGGCGCAGGCCGCCACCCAGAAGATGCGGCGGCTGGCCACGCTCAGGTCGTAGAGCGGTTGGGGCGCGCGCCGCTCGCGCATGATGAACGCCACGGTGGCGGCGACACCGATGATCGCCAGGCTGACGGCCAGCGCGCCCTTGTCGGGGACCACAGCGAAGTTGATGCAGAGGATGACGGCGCCCACCAACAGCGCGGACAGCACGCCGCCGAAGTGGTCGACCGGTTCGGTGCTCTCGTGGACGTGGCTCGGCACGAGACGCTGCGCCATGACGAACGCCACCACGATAAGGGGCAGCGTGATCAGGAAGACCGAGCCCCACCACCAGACGGAGAGGAAGAGCCCAGCCAGGAGGGGACCGAGTGCCGCGATGGCGCCACCGGTGGCCGACCACAGTGCGATCGACTTCGTCCGTGCCGGCCCGCTCCACAGGGCGGTGATCAGCGAGAGCGTGGTCGGATACGCCATGCCTGCAGCGAGCCCCCCGACGAAGCGGGCACCGATCAACACATAGATGTTCGGTGCCCAGGCCATGACGATGCACGCGGGTGCCGAGAGCAGTACGCCGATCTGCATCATCTGCTTGCGCCCGTAGCGGTCGCCGACGGCGCCGAACCAGAGCACCGAGGTGGCCAGGCCCAGCGAGTAGCACACGGCCACAAGGTTCAGTTGGGTCTGGGAGGCGTCGAAGTGCAGGCCGATGCTCGGCAGCGCCACGTTGGCCGAGGCGAGCGGAAGGTTCGCCACGGCGGCCACGAGGATGAGGGCCGTCAGGACCAGGACCTGGCGGTCGGGCGCGGTCGACTGCTCCGCAATCCCTCCTCCAGGAACTTGGCCGGGGGTGCCCACTGCCACAGCTGCTCGCGTCCTTTCCGCCTCAGCCCGTGTCGTGCGCCGTTCGAGGGGTAGGCCGCGACGCAGGCAGGCAACGTCGCCGACAAGTCTGACCCTTCACTGCCGCCCAGACCAGTGCCTTCTTTCCCTTCACCCGAGGTGCCATCGTGCCTGGTCGGACGCGTGCGTTGTGCGCGTATGGTGAAGCGCGTGACGGGTGACGATGTTTTGGCTGCGGCGGGGAGCGTCCGGCGGGTCCTCGAGCCCGCCGTCGAGCGCGACTGGCGCGTCCCCATTCCCGGCCTCGAGTTCACAGTGGCGTCAGTCGTGGCGCACGTCTGCGTGACCTGCCTCTGGTATTCGGTCGACATGTGGAGCGGCAGCGAGAATGGCGCGTACGAGGTGTCCGCCGTGGACGACGCGAGCAACGAGCGGCTCTTGACGAGCTTGTTGGCGGGGCCGCACATCCTCTCTGCGGGGATCGAGGCGGCGCCACCCACGTTGCTCGGTTTCCACCCCTTCGGCTCCCCCGACCCGGACGGCTTCGCCGCCATGGCGTGCGACGAGTTGTTGGTTCACGGGGACGACGCGGCCCGCGGGCTCGGGGTGCCGTTTGCACCGGACGACCTGCTGGCCGCGTCCGTGCTGGCCCGGCTGTTCCCGTGGCACCACGTCCACGCGGGAGAAGCCGCGTGGGACGTACTGCTGTGGGCGAACGGGCGCATCGAGTTGCCGGACCGGCCTCCGGTCGGCCGGTGGCGATGGCACTGTGCGCCGTTACGCGAGTGGGACGGCGCCGGGCCCTGAGCGTCTCGGGCTTCGGGTCTCGACTCGGCTAAGGGACCAGCGGCACGGCAGCCGGGTGCACCGCCGTGGTAAGGACGGGCACGAGCAGCGCCGCCTGCGTGCAGAGCAACAGGACGGCGACCACGCCCACGATGCGCGGGGGTAGTTTCCACGCGAAGGCGGCGAAGAGCGGAAACGCGGCCATGGCGTAGCGCGGGATGCTGTCGGTGAAGTACGCGCTGTACGCGACGAGCAACGCGCCGACCGTGTAGATCCACCAACTGGCCGGGATGAACCGCGCGTTGGCCGAGTCGGTCGCCGGCGACAGCGAGGGCTCGCGATCCATGCGATCGAGCAGCCAGATGCCGCCGACACCCAGGACCAAGGCGGCCCCGGCCATGGCGTCGGGCATGAAGGTCAGTCCACCCGGTCCCTGGCCCAATGCGGCCAGGAAGGCCTCGATCGGCGTGACGAACCAGACGAAGTGCTGCCCCTGCCAGAACCGCTCGGACGTCAGGAATGCGATCGGCGTGCCCACCACGGCCCAGCCGTAGGCCATGAACCCAGCGAGGCCGAGAGGCGCCAACGCGGCGGCGGCCAGCGGGCGCAGCGCGCGGCCGCGCCAGGAGGCGACGACCGCCATGACCACAACGGCCACGATGACGACGATCCCGGTGTTTCGGGTCAGTCCCGCGACGCAGGCGCACAAGCCGGCCGTGACCCACCATCGGCGCGACAGCGCGAGCAGGCCTAGGGCGGCGGCGGTCAAGAAAATGCCCTCGGTGTACCCGAGCGACAGCACGTACGCGGTGGGGCAGCAGACGAAGAGCAGCACGGACCGGTCTGCCAGCTTCGTCCCGACGACCTCCCGCAGCGCCAGCCAGATGGCCAGTGTCGCCGTGAGCCCGAGCACGAAGGCGGTCGCGGCGGCGGCATCGGGCAGGCTGAGACGAGTCACCGAGGCCACCCCGCGCACCAGGGCGGGGAAGGCGGGAAAGAAGGCCCACCGGTTCCCGTCGCCCTCGTTGACGAGGTGGTGGGGGTAGCCGTGCTGGGCGATCCAGAGGTACCAGCGCCCGTCCCAGACGGAGCCGAAGGTGCTGACCACGCGCCGCGGGGCAACGGCGCCGGTCACGATCGCGGCGAGGAAGATGACAATCCTCGAGCCGACGTAGTAGGCGGCGGGGCGCCAGAGCGGGCTGCGGCGGTCTGTGGTCGCGGTGGCCGTGGCAACGCGGGGCGTCGCGACGTCGCCCGGGTTGGCGGCGTGTATGGCCGACGCGGTGGTGTCCGGCGTCGGCCGAGCGTCGAGGACGCCGGTCATGCGCGTGTGACGGTGAGCGCCGGTGGTTCGGCGAACGCCGGGCGGAAGGCCCAGCTGCGCAGCAACGAGAAACGGACGAGGGCGGCGGCACAGCTGGCGGCCGTGGCGGCGAGTGCGTCGCCCACCAGCGACGGCCCGGCCACTGCGTTGACGATGGCGATGGCGGCCGTCGTGGCGGCCAGGCTCACCGCGTAGAGGACGGACACGACGAGAAGGAACGATGGCCACGGTGAACGCGCGGCGGCGGACTCCGACGAGGCCCGCCGGGCCAGCGAGCGGTGCAGGGCCGTGTTCACGAGGGTGCAGAAGGCCAGCGCGGCCGCGTTGGCCGCCCAGGGCCCGAGCGCCGACCAGCCCAGCGCGAAGAGCAACAGGTAGCTGAGGGTGCTGAGCACGCCCACGCCGGCGAAGGAGAGCAACTGGTCGGCGGTGGCGGGCGCGCCTCCGGTCTCGGCGAAATCGCTCTGGGCCCGTACCCTCTCGAGGTGTTTGCCGTGTGCGATGCGCCAGATGCCGCGCAGGTCGTTGGCCGCCGTCGTCACGATGTCGACGGACGAGTCCGGGTCGTCGGTCCACTCGACGGGCGTTTCGGTCACACGGACCCCCAGGCGCTCGGCCGTGACGATCAATTCCGTGTCGAAGAACCACTCGTTGTCTTCGACGAGTGGGAGGATCTGGAGGGCGCGCTCGCGGCGCAGCGCCTTGAACCCGCACTGGAAGTCGCTGACGCGGCTGCGTAATGCCAGCCGCACGATGTGGCTGTACGCCCGAGAGATGAGCTCGCGCTTGGGGCCCCGCACGACGCGCGACCCCCGGGCCAGACGGGTCCCCACCGCGATGTCGCTGTGTCCCGACAGCACGGAGCCCACCATGGGCAGCAGCGCCGACAGCGACGTGGACAGGTCGACGTCCATGTACGCGACGACCTCGGCCCGACTGGCGGTCCACGCGGTACGCAAGGCGTAGCCGCGGCCCTTGCGGGTCAGGATCATCGCCTGCACCCCGCGCAGGCTCGCTGCGAGTCGCTGTGCCACCAGCGCGGTCCCGTCGGTACTGCCGTTGTCGGCGATGGTGACGAGTGTGCGGAACGGGAAGCACTCGTCGAGGTACTGGCGCAGGGTCGTGATGCTGGCCTCGAGGCCCTCGGCTTCGTTGTAGACGGGGACCACGACCTCGACCTGGAACGTGGTGATGTTGGCGCGCGGCGTGGCGTGGGTGCTGTCGCTGCGAGCGGGCTGACGGCGCGGCGAGTCGGCCCCGCCCGGATGGGCAGGCACGGCCCGAACCGCAGGTTCCATCCCGATCCCCCTCAGGTCACGAGCGACGCGACACACGGGATCGCCGAGCCACTCCGATTCCTGCTTGCAGGCTACGGAGCCGGTCCCCGGGGCCGCATGGGCCAAAAGGACCAGATTCGAGGCCGGCGCCCCGCTCTTCCCCTCCCTTCGTCGGCCCCTCAGGGGGCGGACTTGAGCGTGACCGTGACGCGGCGAACCGCCGCGGGCACCCGCACGATGCCGGCCGACTCCTCGATGGAGCCGGCTGATGCCGACGCGAGGTTCCCCCTGAACGCGGGGAGCTCGAACAGGACGGGCCCCGCCAGCGAGCCGCGCACAGCCAAGGTGACCGACGTCTGCGACGCGGTGATCTTGACCGCGACACGCCTGCCGGCGGTCGTCGGGAAATTGGCAACCGCGATCGGACCGCGCCCGAGCCAGGTGGACGGGACGCCCCGCCCGACCACCAGCGCGCCGTCGGACCGTTGCGCGACGAGTGAGTCCAGGAGCACCTTGTTGGCTCCCGCCATGCCCCAGGCGTGGGGGGCCGACCCCTGGCCGGTGGCCGGGTGCCGTCCCACCCACGGGGTCGCCGCAGGGGCGGACGAGCTCTCCCACCAGGAGAACGGGCCGCTCTGGTCGTCGGCGATCATGAACTCGTAGTCGACGATGCCCTGGTCCCGGTGGGTCGTCCCGGCCAGGCCGCTGGCCCCTTGGGCGGCGTCGTAGGCGCTGGCGTACTCGTCGCCCGGGAAGCCGCCGGTGGTGCCGGCCGGGAGCAGGCCGCGCAACCGGCCGAACCCGTAGGTGTACGTCGCGTCGATGAGCGTCAGGCCGGGGCCTTCGACGGTGGCGCCCAGCAGCGACCCCTCCCAGGCCCAGCTGCCGAAGCCGAAGGGCGACGTCCAATTGGCGTCCCGCGGGTTGGCGCAGCGGTTGGCCGTGTTCGGCTGCAGGAGCGAGCAAGGGAGGTATGTCAGTTGGTGGCGGGCGATCGTCTGCCCGAGCACCGCGTTGGTGGCGCCCAACAAGCCGGCGTATTGCACGGACGCCCACGTCGCTTCCGACGTCTGTCCGAGGGCGGCGGCGATGTAGCGGTAGGCGGCGAGGCCGAGCAGCGCCTCGTAGTCGTCGACGGTCCAGTACCCCTGGGTGTCGATGTCGTCGGTCGCCTCCATGGTGCCCATGGGGCCGGTCCGGTCAGCGGCGATGGCATGTGCCGCGTCCTCGATGCTCGGTTGCGCCGTCCCGCCCGCTCCCTCGGTCGCGAAGTTCGACGCAACGAAAGCGGCGTCGCCGGTCTTCATCAGATAGACCGCCCACGGCACCGTGGAGGTCCACAGGCCGTCGACGTATTGGCCCTGCGCGCCAACGACGTTGCGCATCTCGGTCAGGAGCGCGTGCGCGTCGGCGAAGGCGCCCTGGGTGAAGAGGTTGGTCAAGATCCCGACGACGTCGTGGCTGAATTCGCCCTCGTAGCCGTTCACGCCGGTATCGAGCGCATCGCCGCGGCGTGTGAGCTCAGTGGTGACGAAGCCGCTCTTGTACGCGTCGACCAATGCCGGCGCGGGGACGTGAACCTGGGCGATTCCCGCAAGCTGCTCGTCCCAGAACCCGCGCATGTGCACGAAGTGCTGATCGAGGCCGCCGGCGCCGGCCAGCTCGGCGGCGCTCGGCCAGGGCGCCGCCGAACCGAACCGGTCCGCGGCGACGACGTAGTCGTGCTGTGCCACGCCGTGGGACGGCACGGTGTCGGATGGATGGGTGAGCGGCACCAGGCTCGGAGACGGCGCCGGGTCCACGGTGACCGGGTGCCCGGTCTCGTTGGCGATCCGCACCCGGCAGTAGACCGCGACATAGTTCTGCCCACCGAAGGTCTCCTCGTCGGCGAACTCCGTGATGGCCACGTGCGCGCCGCGGTCGGCGAACGACGTCACCTGGGCGGGCAGGTAGCCACCAGCGTCGGCCCAGGTCGTGCGCTGCCCGTGGTACAGGCCGAACCCGTAGCTCCGGAAGTACCCGTCGGGGCCGTCCTGAATGAGGAAGGACCCGCCGAGGCAGGTCACGACGCTGTCGTGGTCACCCAGCCACCCGATCGCCGACGCCGTGCCGTTGGCTCCGGTGAATGCGTCGGTCTGCACGTCGAAGCGGCATTGGTAGGCGCGGTCGGGTCCCGGCTCGGTCGGCGCCTGCCCGGGCGGAGCGGGTGCAGCGGCGACAGCGGGCGCACTCGGGATGTTCAGCAGCAGGCCGGCCACGACCAGGGAGGCCAGGACCGTTGCCGCGGCCTCCCAGCGCAGGCCCGCCCGGCGACTGCGACCGCGCACGGCTCGTGGCACGGGACATCTCTAGCATCGGCTGTTCGAGGGAGTCCGGCCGGGGCGCGCGGTCGGTCGGCACCCCAGCCCCACAGCGAACCGCGAGAAGTAGCGTCGCCGCAGTGACACCTGGCCGGCGGTCGGAACGGTGAACAGGCAGGAACCACTCCCGCGCGGTCAGGCGGCGACGGCCGTGGCGCGGTGCGCAGGGTCGACCGTAGGACTGCTCGCGCGGCGCGAGACCCACCTGCCAAAAGAGCACGTCGGACTGCGCCTTCGCTTCGCGGACGAGACGTCGGCGCGCGTGTTCCGAGAGACGACGGTCGACCGGGAGGCACCGGCCCACCCCTGCGTGCTCGTGGTCGCATTCCGCCTCCACCTGTTGCGCGGGCGATGGCACCGGCTGTTCCTTTGGGAGTGCATCCTCAATACGCCGCTCTTCGTCGGCTTTCCCAGCCTCGTGTCCAAGCTCTGGCTGGACCACGACGAGCAGGACCGCTACCGAGGCCTTTACGAGTGGGACGGCCCGGGAGCCGCCGAGCATTACGCGCGCTCCCTCTGGCGGGTGCTCGACCTGGTCTGCCCGCCAGAGGCCGTGCACTACAGGGTGTTCCCCGGCGTCCGGCGCGACGACGTGCTGGAGAAGCCCGAGCTGCTTGACCCGGCGCCCTCTGTGGCCGACCCGCGGGAATGGTGGCGGCTCGTCGCGGTCGAGGCCAGTCCGCCCCGGGCCGGCGGGGTCTAGTTCGAGGCCGCGGCCGCAGCCAGGCGGTCGCCGCCGGGTCGCATCGCACCCACCTACGGCCGGAAGACCACCTTGATGGCGTGCGAGCGCTTGCGGTCGATGGCCGTCTCGATGGCCTCTCGGTAGTCCTCGAGGCCGAATTCGTGCGTCACGACGACCGGATCGGGGAGCAGGCCCGCCGCCAGGATGTCGAGTGCCCGGTCGACCGAGTGGCGGCCGGGGCCGCCGGCGAGGCCCGGAGCCGACGAGGTGTCGATCGTGTGGTCGATCGAGCCCACCAGTGCGGCCTCCTTGTACCAGATGGGCGTGAGGTCGACCTCGCTCACGCCGGCCGCTCCGAGGAGGAGCACGGTGCCGCGGTTGGCGACAGCGCGCAACGCCTCGGTCACCGACTGTGGCGCGCCCACCGCCTCCACGACGTAGGGAAAGCCGCCCATGAGCATGCGGTTCCGCTTGCGCCCGATGACACGTGCACCCGACAGCGAGGCCAGGGCGTCCCAGTGGCCGTTGTCCTCCTCGGCCACTACGACGTGCTGCGCGCCGCAGGCCTCGGCCGCCGCGGCCTGGTGCGGGTGCCGGGCCAGCACGGTGACCGGGCAGTCCGGAAGGAGCCCGCGCAGCGCGGCCAGCGCTGCCAGGCCGATGATCCCGGCACCGACCACGAGGACGGGTTCACCGTCCTCGGGCGGCGCACGCAGCACGCCGTGGCATGCAATCGACACCGGCTCGTAGAGGCTCGCGCCGCGGTCGGTCACGGCATCGGGCAGCGGATGGAGCATGGAGTCGTGGGCGACCACGGCGTCGGCCCATCCGCCACCCAGGTCCCAGGTGTACCCGAGCGATCTTCCCGAGGTGAGCACCCGGCTGTCGAGGTTGAGGCACGACGACGCCCAGCCCCGGGCGCAATTGGCACACGGTGGCTCGATGCCGCGGGGCCGGCACGGGATGCACGGGTCGACCGCGACACGGGTCCCGACCGGAAGCGAGCACTCGGGACCTGCCTCCGCCACGCGGCCGGCCGTCTCGTGCCCGAGCACGAAGGGAAAGGCGGCGACCGACGCCAGCGTGGGGGAGGGGCCGGTGTTGTGCGCGAACAGGTGCAGGTCGCTCCCGCAGATGCCGCCCGTCATCACCTCGATGCGCGCCCACGAGGGCCCCGGCAGCGCGGGCTCGGGCAGCTCGGCCAACGACGCCGGGAACTCGGGGTCGACCATGTCGAACACAACGGCGCGCATGACCGCAGCGTAGGTCAGCGGAGCACGACGCTCACCGGGACGGTGCCGCACCGGGACACCTACGATGCCTCGCGATGCGCGTTCCCGATGCTGTGCTCGACGAGGTGCGCGAACGCGGCTTCGCCCTCGTCGAGGGCTTCCTCAGCGCCGCCGAGTTGCAAACCGCCCAGGAGGCCCTCTGGCTGCACTTCCCCCGGCCCGACGACTACTTCGCCGACCCCGACGCCTATGGGCGCTACCGCGCCAGTCAGTTCGCCGGGATCGACGAGTTCCCGTACCGCTCCTGGGACCTCAACCGCCTGGCCGTCCACCCGGACCTCGTCGACCTGGCCGAGCGCTACCTCGGGACGACCGAGCTCCATCTCTACAAGGTCGAGCTGTGGGCCAAGTACGCGGAGGCGGTCGACTACGACCAGCCGCTGCACCGCGACTACGGCAGCCACAGTCTCGTCGTGCCGCGGCTCGAGCAGCGCTACCAACAGCTGACGACCTTCGTCTTTCTCTCCGACGTCACCGACGCCGACGGGCCGACCTGCATCGTTCCCTAACAGGACGGGAAGGACGTCCCCTACACGCCGTTGTACCTGCCCTTCGGGTCGCTGGCCGAGTCGGAGGTGCGGTGCACCGGCGCGGCGGGGTCGCTCCTCGTCTACCGGACTGACATCCTGCACCGCGGCTCCAACATGACGGGGGAGCGGAGGGCGCGCTTCTCGTTGCTCGCCGACTTTCAGGTCCGGGGGACCACCTGGGGCGGCAAGATGGCGTGGCCCAAGCAGTCGCCCGAGCGCTGGGCCAAGTTCATCCCACAGTGCAGCGTGCGCCAGCGTGACCTCTTCGGCTTCCCCCGTCCCGGTGACCCCTACTGGACCGACGAGACGCTGGCCGGGGTGGCGGCACGCTATCCCGGGATCGACCTCGAGCCCTACCGCTCGGCCGTGACCTCCTAGCCGGTCGTCGTCTGCAGGTGCTGCGGCACGAGGACGACGACGGGCGCTCGACCGCCGTGACGTGCCCCACTTCCGGGC
>Ga0306923_10004690_pt1 | contig 13133 bp, 14 predicted proteins | sample sta12Can44000108_FD_203841 | JGI IMG/M metagenome (GOLD analysis project Ga0306923, IMG submission 203841) | Lab enrichment of tropical soil microbial communities from Luquillo Experimental Forest, Puerto Rico - statanox.12C.anox.44.000.108 (v2)... | ecosystem: Environmental > Terrestrial >... | reverse complement strand
CGCCGCGCGCCGTGCCTCGGCCAGCCCGGCGGTGTTCCTGAACGCCCGCGGCGGCAGGCTGAGCCGGCAGGGCGCCTGGGGCGTGCTCAAGGCGGCGGCGGACCGGGCGGACCTGGCCGGGGTGTCGCCGCACACGCTGCGCCACTCGTTCGCCACCCACCTGCTGGACGGTGGGGCCGATGTGCGGGTGGTGCAGGAACTGCTCGGCCACGCGTCGGTGACCACCACCCAGGTCTACACCATGGTCACCGTGGAGAGGCTGCGTGAGGTGTATGCCGCCGCGCACCCCAGAGCGCTTTGAGCGGTGCTGGCCTGGGGGGCGACCCCCTGGAACCCCCCGGGGCGCCGATGGGGCCTGGCCGGCAAGCCGGCAGGCCCCATCGCGCGTGCTGGCCCGGGGAGCGACCCCCCGGAACCCCCCGATGGCCTACGGCCCGGTTCCTCCGTCACCGGGCCGGGGCCGTGCTGGCCTGGGGGGCGACCCCCCTGGAACCCCCCGGTGGCCGCGTCACCACGGGGCGGTGAAGCCACGAAAGGCACGGATGCGCCCGGCGAACGGTGAGTCGGCTTGCCGCCGGGCCCCCCACCCCCTAGAGTCCGGATCCCAGCGGAGGCTTTCTGCGCCCCCGCTGGGAGGTGCAGTACATGGTGGCAGCGTCCCGCGTAGCCCAACTCGTGACCGGGCCCACCGGACGTCCCCTGCCGGTCTTTCCCCAGCCCAAGCCGCTCACCAGACATGGTCCGGCGCGGGTGGTGGCGGTCTGCAACCAAAAGGGCGGCGTGGGCAAGACAACCACGACGATCAACCTCGGGGCGGCCCTCGCCGAGTTCGGCCGCCGCGTCCTGCTCGTCGACTTCGACCCTCAGGGCGCGCTGTCGGTGGGCCTGGGCATCCAGCCGCACGAGCTGGACGCCACCATCTACAACCTGCTGATGGAGCGCGGCACCAGCCCGTCCGAGGTGATCGTCAAGACCAGCGTGGCGGGCATGGAACTGCTGCCGAGCAACATCGACCTGTCCGGGGCCGAGGTCCAGCTCGTCCACGAGGTGGGCCGGGAGTTCGTGCTCGGCGGCGTGCTGGAGCCGCTGGTGCCCGACTACGACGTCGTCCTCATCGACTGCCAGCCGTCCCTGGGCCTGCTCACGGTCAATGCGCTCGCCTGCGCCGATGGCATCATCGTGCCGCTGGAATGCGAGTACTTCGCCATGCGCGGGGTGGCACTGCTGACCGAGACCATCGACAAGGTCTCCCGGCGGATCAACCCCCGGCTGCACATGGACGGCCTGCTCGCCACCATGTTCGACTCGCGGACGCTGCACTCCCGCGAGGTGCTCAGCCGCGTGGTGGACCGGTTCGGCGACGAGGTGTTCCACACCGTGATCAGCCGCACCGTGCGGTTCCCGGACGCCACCGTGGCCGGCGAGCCGATCACCAATTTCGACCCAGCTTCCACCGGTGCCAGTTCCTACCGGGAACTCGCCAAGGAGGTGCTGGAGCGGTGGCGGCAGGCAGCGCGCGCCTGAGCCGAGGCAGGCGAGTCAGCCTGCCCGGCGTCCACGAACTGCTCCGCCCCGCCATCCGTGACCAGGCCGCCCATGACGGGCGCCAGGCCAGCGGCCGTGAAACGCACTCGCAGAAGATCACCGTGTACCTATCCGCCCAGGAGTTGCTCGACCTGGAACGCGCACGCCTCACCCTGCTTGCCCGCGGCCTGAGCGTGGACCGCGGCAGGATGGTGCGCGAGGCGATCGCCGTGCTGCTGGCGGACCTGGACGCAGGAGTGGAATCGAGCAGGCTCGCCCGGCGGCTGCGTGAGTCCGCCGCGCAGTCCGCTGCCGAACAGGCGCCAACGGGAACCCCGTGATCGCAGCGGTGGAGAGGGACGGGGAGGCGGGCGGGGAGCCGGGGGGCACCCCGGGGCAGGGCGGCAACCCGGCGGGCTTCGAGGTGCACCTCGATGTGTTCGAGGGGCCGTTCGACCTGCTCCTCGGGCTGATTTCCAAGCACAAGCTGGACATCACCGAGGTGGCCCTGTCCCAGGTCACCGACGAGTTCATCGCCTACATCCGGGTCCGCGCCGACTCGTTCGACCTGGACCAGGCGAGCTATTTCCTCGTGGTCGCGGCGACCCTGCTCGACCTCAAGGCCGCCCGGCTGCTGCCTGCGGGCGAGGTCGAGGACGAAGAGGACCTTGCCCTGCTCGAAGCCAGGGACCTGCTGTTCGCCCGGCTGCTCCAGTACCGCGCCTACAAAGAGGTCGCCGGCCTGTTCGCGGGCCAGATGGCGGCCCAGAGCCGCCGGTTCGCCCGACGGATCCCGATGGAACCGCGGTTCGCGGGCCTGCTGCCCGAGGTCCTGCTTGGCCTCGGCCCGGCCGAGTTCGCCCGGATCGCCGCCGTGGTGCTCGCCCCCCGCCCGGCACCGGTGGTCTCCACCGAGCACATCCACATCCCCAGGGCCAGCGTTGCCGAGCAGGCCGCGATCCTGGCCGAACGGCTGCGCCGGCTCCACCGGGCCACCTTCCGGCAGCTTGTCGCCGACTGCGCGGGCACCTTCGAGGTGGTGGCCCGGTTCCTCGCCGTGCTCGAGCTCTACCGTGAGGGTAACGTCGTCCTTGAACAGGCGGAGCCGCTCGGGGATCTCTACGTGACCTGGTCGCCCGGTGCGCCCGCGGCCGCCGCGGACGCCGGCGAGGAAGAAGACGGTTAAAAGGATCATGCTTAACGATGGCGACGGGGTGCTCATCACCGAAAGCGAACCTGGCCCCAGCCTGGAAGCCTGCCTGGAGGCAATCCTGCTCGTCGTGGACGAGCCGGTCGCCGAGGTGGTCCTTGCCCAGGTGCTGGAGCGGCCCAGGGACGAGGTGTCCCGTGCCCTGGCCGGGCTGGCCTCTTCCTACGATGAGCAGCGCCGCGGGTACGACCTGCGCCAGGTGGCGGGCGGGTGGCGGTTCTACACCCGGGAGGAATGCGCCCCGGTGGTGGAGCGCTTCGTCAGGGACGGCCAGGAGGTGCGGCTCACCCAGGCGGCGCTGGAGACACTGGCGGTGGTCGCTTACCGCCAGCCGGTCAGCCGGTCGCGGGTCTCCGCGGTTCGCGGGGTCAACTGCGACGCGGTGATGCGCACGCTGACCCTGCGCGGCCTTGTGGAGGAGGCAGGCACCGAACACGAGACCGGCGCGATCCTGTACCGGACCACCAGCTACTTCCTTGAGCGGCTGGGCCTGGCCAGCCTTGAGGAACTGCCCGAGCTCGCGCCGTTCCTCCCCGATCAGGTCGAGGACGCCGCCGAATCAATCGGGGAGTCCGCCGATTCCGCCGAGGAGGAGAAGGCCACCGGTTCCGGCGATGAGCAAGGCGCGTAACAGTAAAGCCCGGGGGAGCACTCCGCCCTCCGGGGGACACCCCCGGCCCCCCGATGGCCCGGAACCCCCCGGGGGCCGATGGCCCGTGAGCGGCAAGCCGCCACGGCCCATCCGCCGACCGCAGGCCGTTCCGCCCGACGTGGGCGAGGGGGAGCGCGACTCGCTCACCGACGTTCCCGGCGGCGTCCGGCTGCAGAAGGTGCTGGCCGCGGCGGGCCTGGGGAGCCGGCGGCACTGCGAGGAACTGATCGCTGAAGGCCGGGTGGAGGTCGACGGCGAGACGGTGCGCCGCTACGGTGCCCGGGTCGATCCGCAGCACCAGGTGATCCGGGTGGACGGCCTGCGTATCCCGTCCCGCCAGGACCTGGTGTACCTGGCGCTCAACAAGCCCGCCGGGGTGCTCACCACGATGTCTGACGACCGGGGCAGGCGCACGGTCGGAGACCTGCTCGGCGACCGGCAGGAACGGCTGTACCACGTGGGCAGGCTCGACTACGAGACCGAGGGCCTGATGCTGTTCACCAACGACGGGGATCTGGCGCACCGGCTCATGCACCCCCGGTACGGCGTGCTCAAGACCTACCTCGCGGACGTGCCCGGCCCGGTGGACCGTAACCTCGGCCGGCGGCTGATGACCGGCATCGAGCTGGAGGACGGCGTGGCCAGCGCGGACAAGTTCCGGGTCGTGGAGCGGGCGGGGTCGCGGGCGCTGGTCGAGATCACGTTGCACGAGGGGCGGAAGCACATCGTGAGGCGGTTGCTGGAGGCCGTGGGTCATCCGGTGAGCCGGTTGGTGCGGACTCAGGTGGGGCCGGTGAAGCTGGGGAACCTGAAGCCCGGGACTTCCCGGACGCTGACCACCGCGGAAGTTGGGGGACTCTACGCGGCCGTTGGGCTGTAGCGGCGGGAGTAATTCCCGGAGGCGGGGAGGTTTGGCCCCTATAACCTTGGGTTTGATCGATTACCGAAGGTGAGGAGTGGTGGTGGCGGTTCGGGCTATCCGGGGTGCCGTGCAGGTGGACGCCAATGCCAAGGCGGACATTCTGGAGGGGACTACTGAACTGGTCACCGAGGTAATGACCCGGAACGGGCTGGTCACCGACGATGTGATCAGCGTCGTGTTCACCGCGACCCCGGATCTGGATGCGGAATTCCCCGCCCTGGCCGCCCGCAAGATCGGGTTCCATGAGGTGCCGCTGCTGTGCGCCAGCGAGATCGCGGTCCCCGGGGCGATGCCACGGGTGGTACGGCTGCTGATGCACGTGGAAACGGACAAGCCCCGGTCCGCGCTTGAGCACGTGTACCTGCGCGGTGCGGTGGCCCTGCGGCTGGACATCGCTCAATGAGTGAACCAATGACAGCCAGCGGGAGTGGCACGCCGCAGCCGCCGGGCCGAACGCCGCATAAGGCGCCCCGGGCGCCGTTGCGGGGTCCCGGCGGCGAGGACACGCCTCCCGAAGCCAGCGAAGCGCCCGCGAGGGAGGCAGACGTTGCGAGCGCGGTGGTGGTGGGAACGGGGCTGATCGGCACGTCGATCGCGCTGGCACTGCGCGAGCGCGGCGTGCGGGTGGGCCTGGCCGACCGGGACCCGGCAGCAGCCAGGCTGGCCGCCGACATCGGGGCGGGCACCGTGGTCGGTGGGGACTTCGCGGACCTCGGCGAACCGGCAGACCTTGCGGTGCTCGCGGTACCGCCGGCCGCCGCCGGTCCGGCCCTGCTCGCCGCCCAGGCCGCCGGTGCCGCCCGCTGGTACACCGATGTGGCCAGCGTCAAGGCCGCGGTGCTCGACCAGGCCGCCGAACTCGGCTGCGACCTCACCTCGTTCGTGCCCGGGCACCCGCTGTCCGGGCGGGAGCGCTCCGGGCCCGCGGCCGCCCGCGCCGACCTGTTCCTCGGCCGCCCCTGGGTGATCTGCCCGGGGCCGCAGACCGCGCCGGAGGCCGTGGCGGCGGTGGCCGCGCTGGTGCGGTGCTGCCAGGCCCAGGAGGTGCGGCTGACCGCCGCCGAGCATGACCGGTACGTCGCCCTCGTCTCGCACGCGCCGCACGTGGTCGCCGCCGCGATGGCGGCCCGCCTGGCCGGTGCGGCCGAGCCCGCCCTCATGCTGTCCGGCCAGGGAATCAGGGATGTGACCCGGATAGCGGCCGGGGACAGCCGGATGTGGGCGCAGATCCTGGCCGCCAACGCCGTTCCGGTCGCCGACGTGCTCGCCGCGGTGTCCGCCGACCTGGCCGCCGTCGCCGAGGCGCTGCGGGAGGCCGCGGCCGACGGCGCCGGCCCGGGCCTGAAGGCGGTCACCGGCCTGCTGGACGAGGGCACCGCCGGGGTGACCCGCATCCCCGGCAAGCACAGCAAGCCGCGCCGCGACGACATGGTGGTCCAGGTGGTCATCCCCGACGTGCCAGGTGAGCTGGCCCGGCTGTTCCGTGCGGCGGGGGAGGCCGGGGTGAACATCGAGGACATCGGCATCGAGCACTCGCCGGGGCTGCCGGTGGGCGTCGCCGAACTGACGGTCCGGCCCGAGGCTGTCGCCCGGCTGACCCAGGCGCTGGCGGCCTCCGGATGGCCGGTCCGCCGGTAGCATCGCAGGGTGACTGGCTGCCTTGTGATCGCCGTGGATGGTCCCGCGGGGTCCGGTAAATCGAGCACCGCCCGGGGGGTCGCCGCCGACCTTGGCCTGCGCTACCTGGATACCGGAGCGATGTACCGGGCGCTGACCTGGTGGCTGATCAGCCAGCAACTGGATTTCCGTGACCCCGCGACCGTGGCGCACAACGCCAGGCGGCCGGTCATCGAGGTGACCACCGACCCGGCCAGCCCGGCGGTCAGCGTTGACGGCACCGACGTCACCGGCCTGATCCGCACCAGAGAGGTCTCCAACGCGGTGAGCGCCGTCGCATCCGTCCCCGAGGTCAGGAAACACCTGGTCGCCACGCAGCAGGCGATACTCGCCGGCGCCTGCGCCGCGGGCGAGGGGATCGTGGCCGAGGGCCGTGACATCGGCACGGTCGTCGCCCCACAGGCCGTGGTGAAGGTGTTCCTGACCGCCAGCGAGGATGCCAGGGCACAGCGCCGCAGCGCCGACCTTGCCATCGACCCCGGCGCCACGCCAGCGGTGACCCGCGACGAGCAGCGGCGCCGGGACACGGCGGACGCGGCGCAGTCGGCAATGGCCAGCGACGCGCTCAAGCTCGACTCGACCGCCATGTCCCTGGAGCAGGTCATAGCCCTGATCGTGCGGGTCGCCGGGGAACGGGGATTCCCGCTGGCAAGCCGCCCGGCGCGGACGGGCTGACCATGGCTGGCGCACGCGTGCAGGAGGACACCGAGGCGCCCGGCGCCCCGGTGCCGGTCGTGGCCGTCGTCGGGCGGCCCAACGTCGGCAAGTCCACCCTGGTCAACCGGATTCTCGGCAGCCGCCAGGCCGTCGTGCAGGACGTCCCGGGCGTCACCAGGGATCGGGTGGCCTACGACGCCATCTGGCGCGGCCGGTCGTTCACCCTGGTGGATACCGGGGGATGGGAGGCCGCCTTCGGCGGCGACAGCGCCCACCCGAGCCGTGCGCTAGCCGATCTGGTCACCGCGCAGGCCCGGATGTCGGTGGACGCGGCGGACGCGGTGCTGTTCGTGGTGGACGCCGTCGTCGGCATCACCGACGCCGACGAGGCCGTCGCCGCGGTGCTGCGCCGGTCGGGGAAGCCGGTCGTGGTCGCCGCGAACAAGGTGGACGACGCACCGGCCGAGCCCGCGGCCGCCGCGCTGTGGTCCCTGGGCCTGGGCGAGCCTTACCCGGTCAGCGCCCTGCACGGGCGCGGCAGCGGTGACCTGCTCGACGTGGTGCTCGAAGCGCTGCCGAAGGCTGCCCCGCCGGAGCGGGACTCCGGCGGCGGGCCGCGCCGGGTGGCCTTGATCGGCCGGCCCAACGTGGGCAAGTCCAGCCTGCTGAACCGGCTGGCCGGTGAGCAGCGGGTGCTGGTGCACGAGGTCGCGGGTACTACCAGGGACCCGGTGGACGAGCTGATCGAGCTTGGCGGGGTGACCTGGCGGTTCGTGGACACTGCGGGCATCAGGCGGCGCGCCATCCGGGACCAGGGCGCGGACTTCTACGCAGGGCTGCGGACCGCCGGCGCCCTGGAGCGGGCCGAGGTCGCCGTCGTCCTCGTGGACGCGAGCGAGCCGCTCACCGAACAGGACCTGCGCATCGTGTCCATGGTCATCGACGCGGGCCGGGCGCTGGTCCTCGCCTACAACAAGTGGGACCTGGTCGACGAGGAGCTGCGGCTGCGGCTGGACCGCGACATCGACCGCCAGCTGCACACCGCGCGGTGGGCGCCGCGGGTGAACATTTCGGCGAAGACCGGCCGGCACACCGACCGGCTGGTGCCGGCGCTCGAAACGGCGCTGGCCGGCTGGGAAACCCGGGTGCCGACGGGCAGGCTCAACGCCTGGGTCGGTGAGCTGGTCGCGGCGACGCCGCCGCCCGCACGGGGCGGCCGGTTGCCGAAGGTACTTTTCGCCACGCAGGCAGGGATCCGGCCGCCGCATTTCGTGCTGTTCACCACGGGGTTCCTCGAAGCCGGGTACCGCCGGTTCATCGAGCGGCGGCTGCGCGAGGAGTTCGGTTTCGAGGGCAGCCCGGTGCACCTGTCGGTCCGCGTCCGCGAACGCCGCACCGGGCGTTCCGCAGGCCGGGCCAGGGCCAACCGCTGAAGTGCTGGCCCGGGGGGGCGACCCCCCGGAACCCCCCGATGGCCGGCGGCCCGGTTCCTTCGTCACTGGGCCGGGGCCGCTAGCCCGAGGGGGACGACCCCCGGACCCCCCCGAGCCATCCCCTACGATCGGTTCGGGGTCAGCGCTGGACGAATCGAGGTATTCCATGCGTTACCGGCCGCTCGGCGATTCCGGGCTGATGGTGTCCGTGACCGGGCTCGGCTGCAACAACTTCGGCCGCAGGCTCGATCTCGACGCGACCCGGGCGGTGGTGAACGCGGCGCTGGAGGCGGGCATCACGCTGCTGGACACCTCCGACAGCTACGGCAACGGGGGAGGCTCGGAGGAACTGCTTGGCGAAGTGCTCGCCGGGCGCCGTGACGAGGTCGTGCTCGCGACCAAGTTCGGCCACCAGGACTTTGACATGGGCTACGGGCCGGCGGCGGGCGCCAAGGGCGGCCGGGCCTACATCAGGCGGGCCGTCGAACGGTCCCTGCGCCGCCTGCGGACCGACTACCTGGACCTGTACCAGATCCACACCCCGGACCCGGTGACCCCGATGGCGGAGACCCTGGCCGCCCTCGGCGAACTTGTCGCCGAGGGCAAGGTGCGCTACCTCGGCAACTCCAACTTCACCGGCTGGCAGATCGCCGACGCCGCGCACGTCGCGCGGGCGGCCGGCGCCGTGCCGTTCATCTCCGCGCAGAACCACTGGTCGCTGCTCGAGCGCGACACCGAGGCCGAGGTCGTGCCCGCCGCCCGGCACTTCGGCCTGGGCGTGTTGCCGTACTTCCCGCTGGCCAACGGGTTGCTTACCGGGAAGGTGCGCAAGGGCCAGGCACAGCCACCCGGCAGCCGGCTCGCCGGCCGCCCTGGTTATCTCACCGAGTCCAAACTGGACCGGGTGGAGGCGCTGATCTCGTGGGCGGCCGAGCGCGGGCTCACCGTCCTTGAGGTCGCCATCGGGGCGCTGGCCGCGCAGCCCGGATGCGCCTCGGTGATCGCCGGGGCGACCTCCCCGGAGCAGGTCAAGGCCAACGCCGCCGCGGCGGACTGGATCCCGTCAGCCGCCGACCTCGCCGAACTCGACCAGATCGTGCCGCCGCCCGCGGCCGCGTAACGCAGGCGATCCATGGCCTGGGCCTGAGCCAGCCGCGTAGGATCGCACCGTCATGAGCTATCTCACCGGTCACTGGTCGTTCGACCCGTTCATGATCGTGGTCGCGGTCCTGGTGATCTGGCATGAAATTGGCCTGGCCCGGCTCGCCCGGCGGTCCCGGCCGGACCGCACCCGCCAGCGACGGCAGCGGTCGTTCCTTTTCTACGGCGGCCTGGCGGTGCTGCTGCTCACCGTGCAGTCGCCGATCGACTACTGGGCGGACGGCTACTTCTTCGTCCACATGATCCAGCACCTGCTGCTGATGTTCGCCGCGCCGACGCTGGTGGTGGCCGGCGCGCCGTGGCAGCCACTGCTCGACGGCCTGCCCGGCCGGAGCGGCCAGGCGGTCACCCGGGGCACCATGCGCGGCGCCTGGTCCCGGCCACTGCGGGCGGCGGGTGCCTTCCTGCTGCGGCCGTGGGTAGCGGTGGCCCTGTTCAACGCCATGATGATCCTTTGGCACCTGCCCGCCCTCTTCGACCTGGGCCAGAACAACCAGGCGGTGCACATCTGGCTCATGCACGGCAGTTTCTTCGCCGCCGGGGTGCTGTTCTGGCTGCAGTTCATCCCCTCGCCCCCGTTCCGGCGGCGGATGCCCGACGTGTCCCAGGCCATTGCCCTGATCGGCACCAACCTGGTGATGTGGGTGCTGGCCATGTCGATGAGCTTGTTCACCCAGTCGTCCTGGTACTCGGTATACGACCACGTCCCCGGGGTCACCCTGCCGCCGTTCGCCGACCAGCAGATCGGGGCCGCGATCCTGTGGGTCTGCGGCGACCTCTGGGCCATCCCGGCGCTGATCTTGGTGATGCGGCGGATCATCGACACCGACGGTGGCGTCGGCGCGGCGATCGACAAGATCCTCAGCCGCGGCTCGGGCAGCAACGCCTGGGCCGGCGGCGCGGGCTGGTCCCGGCCGCACCAGGGTGGCCGGACCGTCCCGCCGCCCGCGCCCGAGCCGCCCGCTAAGGCGTAGCCCGGTCCACCGGTTTGGATGTCCGGCGGGATACGGCAGAGTCTCTGTCATGACCATGCACCTGGAGACCCGGGCGATCCACGCCCCCGCCGCCGAGCTGAACGGATCCCGCCCGGTCAGCGTCCCTATCTACCAGACCTCGGTGTTCGCCTTCGACGACGTCGCCGCGTGCGCCCGGGCGCTGGACGATCCCGGCGCCGGGTTCGCCTACAGCCGGTACGCCAATCCGACCACCAGCGCGCTGGAGGCCGTGGCCGCCGATCTCGAAGGGGGCACGGCGGCGCTGGCCACCAGTTCCGGCATGGGCGCCATCAACGCGGTGCTGCTCGGTTTGCTGCGACCCGGCGACCATGTCATCGCGCAGCAGTGCCTCTACGGGGGCACGTTCGCGGTATTCACCGCGCTGGCCGCCCGGTACGGCATCGACGTCAGCTACGTGCCCGGCCGCGATCCCGCCGAGGTCACGGCCGCCGCGGGGCCCCGGACCAGGCTGCTGTTCCTCGAGACCATCGCCAACCCCACGATCGCGGTCAGTGATCTGCCCGCGCTGATCGCCGCCGGGCACCAGGCCGGCCTGACCTGCGTGGTGGACAACACGTTCGCCACCCCGGTGCTGTGCCGGCCGATCGAGCACGGCGCGGACATAGTGGTCCACTCGGCGACGAAGTACCTCGGCGGCCACGACGACGTCACGATCGGGCTGGTGATCTTCGCCCGCGAGCAGCCGCACCGGCCGCTGTGGAAGCACACCGTGGACCTCGGGGTCGCCGCGGATCCGTTCGCCGCGTGGCTGACGCTGCGCGGCCTCAAGACGCTGGCGCTGCGGATGGAACGGCACTGCGCCAACGCCGGGCACCTGGCCGGCAAGCTCGCCGCCCACCCCGCGGTGACCCGGGTGCACTGGCCCGGCCTGCCCGGACACCCCGATCACGCCACGGCGCAGCGCATCCTGAGCGGCTTCGGCGGCATGATCGCCTTCGACCTGGCGGGTGGGCGGGACGCCGGGCTGGCGTTCGTGGCGGGCCTGCGGCTGGCGGCGCTGGCGGCATCCCTGGGCGGCGCGGAAACCCTGGTGCTGCACCCGGCCTCGACGTCACATCGCCAGATGGACGCGGCGAGCCTGCGCGCGGCGGGCATCGACGAGGGGGCCATCCGCGTGTCGGTCGGGCTGGAGCACCCCGACGATCTGTGGGCGGATTTCGAGCAGGCCCTCGCGGCGCTGTGACCGCCCGCCCGGGCGCGGTCAGCTGCCGGCGATGCCGCTGCGCCGCTCGATCAGGACGACGTCGCGCCACCGGCCGTGGTGGCAGCCGATCCGTTCGCGGACGCCCACCACACGGAAGCCCTTCCGCTCGTGCAGCCGGAGGCTGACGGTGTTCTCCGGGAAGATGCCGGACTGAATGGTCCAGATCCCGGCGGCCTCGGTGGAGTCTATGAGCGCCTGGAGCAGCGCGTCGCCGACGCCCCGGCCCCGTGCCTCCGGGGCCACGTACACCGAGTGCTCCACCACGCCGGCGTAGACGCCGCGGGCCGACACCGGGCTTGCCGCGACCCAGCCGAGCAGTTCGCCGGTGTCGTCGGCGGTCGCGACGTGGCGGTGCCCGGGCAGCCTGGCCGCGTCGAAGGCGGCCCAGGACGGCACGGCGGTCTCGAAGCTGGCGTCGCCCGCGTCGAGGCCGGCCTGGTATACGGCGAGCACCTGCTCCGCGTCAGCGGAGAGCATGGGCCGGATCGCGAGGCCGACCGGCCCGGGGAAGGGCGGCAGCGACGGTAGGAACACCTGCTCCGGGTACTCGGGCAGTGGTGCCGCGAGCCCGCCCACCAGCGCGGCGGCGGTCGGGAAGCTGCTCACGCAGGCGGCGTTGATGCGGTAGTACCTGGCGGTGCCGCGGCGTTCGGCGAGCACGAACCGCACCGCGGCGAGCACCTTGAGGTGCTGGGAGACCGTGGACTGCCCCACCTGCACGGCCGCGACGATCTCGGCCACCTTCATGGGCCGGCCGTGCCGGGCGAGCAAGGACACGATCTTGACCCGGGTGCCGTCAGCCAGCGCCCGGAACCAGGCCGCGTAGTCCTAGGCCTCTGCTCGTACTGCCAGTTCCGCACTGCTCATTGCCCGTCACGCTAGAAGATGATTCAAGGCAGGTCAAAAATGCCAGGCCGGGCCATGTCGCGGGCCGTCGGCGTACCGCCGCCCGGCGCCAGTCCATAAGCTCACAGATGTGTATCTGCCCAAGCATTTCGCTGCCAGGGACCGCGGCGCGGTCGAGGCGTTCGTGGACGGCGTTGGCGCGGCCGACCTGGTCACGTTCGACGGGGCCAAGCCGGTCGCCAGCCTGATCCCGGTCATCTGGGACCGGTCGGGGGGCACCGGGAACGGGCGGCTGCTCGGCCATCTGGCGCTGCAGAACCCGCACTGGCAATCCGTGGGTCCTGACACGGTCGCGCTGGCCATCGTGCACGGCCCCCAGGCCTACGTGTCCCCGTCCTGGTACCCGAGCACGGCCAGGCATGGCAAGGTCGTGCCGACCTGGAACTACGTCACCGTGCACTTCACCGGGCCGCTCACCGTGCACCGGGACTCCGAATGGGTGCGCGAGGTGGTCGGCCTGCTGACCGCCAGGCACGAGGCCGGCAGGCCCGCGCCCTGGCACGTCAGCGACGCGCCGCGGGACTTCATCGACGGGCAGTTGCGGGCGATCGTCGGGGTGGAACTGGCGATCGAGACCGTGGAGGCCAAGGAGAAGCTGAGCCAGAACCGGGACGCCGAGGACCGCGCCGGCGCGCTTGACGGCCTGCGTCACGAGCCTGGCGCGGGCCCGGCGGCGATCGCGGATCTTATGGAGACGCTTCCCCCAGCGCGCCGGTAGGCGGTGCTAGCCCGGGGGAGCGTCCCCCCGGAACCCCCCGGGGCGTCGATGGC